>Ga0131853_10023452_pt1 | contig 11144 bp, 8 predicted proteins | sample TergutLab28metaG_FD_92764 | JGI IMG/M metagenome (GOLD analysis project Ga0131853, IMG submission 92764) | Labiotermes labralis P1 segment gut microbial communities from Petit-Saut dam, French Guiana - Lab288 P1 (version 2) (version 2) | ecosystem: Host-associated > Arthropoda: Insects >...
CCTATACTCATCCACACCCACCACCAAGGAAGTACCCAGAGCAGGCCCAAAACGGGGAGAGGTTACATCCGGGTGGGCCATGACCAGATACGCAAATTCCACATCATACATGGTGACCGGCTCACCGTCATGGAAATACATACTGACATGATCATGAAAATGCATGGTAAAGATGCTCGTTTCAAGATCATATTCATACCAGGCCGCACCTGCTTGAGAAAACATCAGATTACCGTCGGTAGATAACAACTCCGCAAACATAAAATCATTAACAACACTGTCATCTGCTGTGATTGCAAATATCGGATGTCGTATACCCGCAAAGGGAGAGGGGGCCTGAAGGCCAAAATTTAGGATGCCACCTACGCCCTCGCCTTGCGGGGTTTCACTGGGGAATCTGGCTAAAACCTCATCCATAGCCGACAATAGCTCTCCGTCATTGCCACTGGCCGCAGCTGATTCATTAACATTTACATTGGCCGGTATGATCGTGCCGCAAGCCGCAAAAATCATCACCGCAACTAATAAAAGAGCCATTGATTTAATCGATTTCTTCATTACTAAACGATCCTCCTTTTATAGTCTCCGTTGCTTTACATCTGCCCCGCGACTAAGCGCTTGGCCTACGTTATAGATGCACAGCATTAATATAACAATCAGCAAGGCCGCCGGTAGCCACTGCCACATACGATTTTGCAAGGTGGCCGGAGCAATACCATAGCTGATCAATGTACCTAAACTCGGTGTGTGTACCGGTAATCCAAAGCCTAAAAATGTTAACCCGGTTTCAATCCCCATATTTGTGGCAAGGGATAAAGTCATATTCACCATAATGACCGAAACTAAATTAGGTAAAACTTCCCTGACCATAATTATAATATTGGGTGTCCCTAAAGTTTTGGAAGCGGTTACATAATCCAATTGACTTTGCTGCAGGGCCTTTGCTCTGACAATCCGTCCGCGCCCCATCCAGGTAAAAGCCGTCATAATAAGCACAAAATGTATAGTGGTATAGCCGGGCATCATACGTACCAGTACAATAACGATCATTAAAAACGGCAACATGAGCCAAGTATCAATAATACGCATAATCACATTATCTATATGTCCGCCATAAAATCCCGCTACCAATCCTAAACCAATACCTAATAAACCGCTTAAGATGGTTACGGCAAAGGCAATCAAAAAAGAGTTTCTGGCACCTAAAACCAACATATCGACTACATCCCGTCCCCCCGGATCTGTTCCTAAAATATGTGCCGCGGAAGGAGCTTGGTCACGGTTTAAAGGATATACTCTTGTGGCTATTTCACTGTCTATGGCAAAGTACCACAGCAATGTACCTATGATGATAATCCAAAATAAGCAGAAGGAAATCAGCGCAATCGGATCGTTATAAATTTCTTTTTTCATAAACGGCCCTTCCTATTTCACTCTTATCCGCGGATCTACAATGGTTAAAATGATGTCGGATAAAAGCCCGCCTATAGCTATTAAAGCTGCCGTTATAATAATCAGCGCAATAACAACCGGATAATCCCTGTTCATGATAGAATCCAAAAAGAGCAGCCCCATACCCGGAAAGCTGAAAATACGCTCAATAAAAATAGAACCGGACACTAACCCGACGATAACAAACCCGATGTCAGAAACCAATGGAATCAAAGCGTTTTTGAAGATGTGACGCGAATAAACTTTATTTGACGGTACCCCTTTAGAACGAGCGGTCATCACAAAATCCGAAACTTCGTAATCAATGATTTCGCTGCGTAAATACTGTACAATACCGGTTGTGCCAAGCAGTGCCGCGGTTATAGCCGGAAGGATCAAATGATGCAAACGGCTCAGCCAATAGGCAAAGGGCGGCCCTCCGACTACTGTAATATCTACGCTTCCCATAACCGGAGCCCAGCCAAGTCTAAATCCAAATATCAGTAAGTTGATTAAAGCAAATACCACTGTTGGCATAGCCAATGCTACGTAGGTATATACACATATCCCCTTATCAATAGGCTTACCATGATAACGTCCGGCAATAATACCAAGCGGCACGCCAATCAAGTAGGTGAGCAAAGTAACCATAATCGCCAAGCGAAACGTATTGGCAATCCGTTCCGATATAATATCCATCACAGGTCTGGCGTGGGGGATGCTAAAACCAAAATCCCCGCGCAGTACAATCCCGCTTAACCAACGGACATACTGCCGGTACCAGGGATCGTTAAGACCATATCGATCTCTTAAATATGCCAGCCTGTCTGGAGATATAGTCGGGTCTGATGTAAGGCCAGTCAAAGCATCTCCCGGCATAAACCAAGCCAAAATAAAAACAAACAAACTGATGGCAAATAATTGAGGGATAAGTATTAATAATCGACGGATAATGGTTTTATACACAACATTACTCCTTCTATAACTAGAGGGTGTTTAAAACTTTATTAAGACTACGGCATGGCTACATAATGTGTGTCGCTAACCGGTTTGAGATCATATACTTGTCCATCTTTACCATAATACCTGCTGTACTCTTGCGCATATAATTTCGCCAGCTGAAAACGGCGTCTTGCGCTTTCATGCCGAAGGTCCGGATCAATATCCGGTATGGCAGCAATCAGTCGCCTCGTATATATATGTTGCGCATTTTTGTAAATATCCCGCCCGGTACCAAACTCCACAAATCTGGAATTATGCATAATGGCCAGGTTCTCACACATATGTTTCACAACACCTAAATCATGGCTTACAAAAAGATAAGCCAACCCCAGCTCTGCTTGAATATCTTTTAAATAGTTAAGTATCTGAGCTTGCACCGATAAGTCCAATGCTGAAACAGGCTCATCCGCTACTATAAGCTTAGGTTTAAGGGCAATCGCACGGGCTATACCAATCCTTTGCCGCTGTCCTCCCGAAAACTCATGAGGATATTTCAAGGCCGCGTCACCGGACATACCGACAATAGCCAGCAATTCCTCTACGCGCTTACGCTCTTCTAAACGGGTCAGATTTTCAAAATTTCGCAAAGGTTCGGCGATAATATCCCGTACCCGTTTTCTGGGATTTAAAGAAGAATAGGCATCTTGAAAAATCATTTGAACACATCTACGGTAATTGGAGCGATTTTTTCCAACATATTTTTTTATGTCTTCACCGTCAAAGTAAATGCTGCCGCCGGATAAGGGCGTCAACCCCAAAATCGCTTTACCAATTGTACTTTTGCCGGACCCGGATTCTCCAACCAGTCCGATCGTTTGTCCATGATCTATGGAAAAACTAACTCCGTCCACAGCTTTTACATATCCTATCGTGCCCCCCAGTATCCCACCTTTAATCGGAAAGTGAACTTTGAGATCCCTAACCTCCAATAGTGGCATATTAAGCTCCTTCCTTATCAAATGAAAAAGCTTTGTAACATGTACACAGTACATAATGATCCGGAGATACTTCATGATACGATGGAGTTTCTTCGTGAATATGATCCGACACCCAGGGTGTACGATACGAAAAACGGCAACCTGCCCGGGGCAGATATTTTAGTGAGGGTACCAAGCCCTGTATCACATGCAAACGATTCATTTTTTCACCTCTATGGCCCAGACTGGGGATAGAAGCCAGTAAAGAACGCGTATAGGGATGCTGAGGATTTTTAAACAGGTCATAAACCGACGCAAGTTCTACAATCTGTCCCGCATACATGACCGCCACACGATCAGCCATTTCCGCAACCACTCCCAAATCGTGTGTGATTAAAATGACGGAAGACTGCATTTCATTTTGCAATGTTCTTAGTAAATCAAGTATCTGAGCTTGAATGGTCACATCCAATGCGGTGGTAGGTTCGTCGGCAATCACTAAGTCCGGCTTACAGGCCAAGGCAATAGCAATCATAGCTCGCTGTCTCATGCCACCGGACAGCTGGTGAGGTAGCTGAGAATAGGTAAGCATCGGATTAGTCATACCTACGTCCTTAAGCAATTCGATAGTTCTGTCTTTTTTAGCTGATTTATCCAAATTAGTGTGATAGGTAAGTGCCTCTTCGATTTGCGCACCAATTTTCATCAGTGGATTAAATGCGGTGAGGGGATCCTGAAATACCATCCCAATACGTCCGCCTCTGATTTTATTAAGTTCTTTTTCGTTTAATGCCAATAAGTTTTGACCGTCAAATAATACTTCTCCTGAAATTTGAGTGTAGTTTGAATTATGTAGTTTGGTAACGGACAGAGCCAAAGCGCTTTTACCGCAGCCGGACTCACCTACTAATGCAAGAACCTCATTTTTGTGGATATCCAAATCTACACCATCCACAGCCGCATAATAATTGCCGTCTATTTTGAACGACGTATGTAAATCTTTTATCGACAACAGTGGCTCTTGCATGGCAAATCCGCCCTTCCGACACTAACCCATCTCTGTATGTGAACAGAATCTAATTAACATGAATAGTAATTAACAATCGTTAGTTTAATATTCTAATTATGTAATATTTTGCATATTTTATCAAAGAAAAATCGACATGTCAATTTCTTCACAAAAAGGTCCGCAAAATCGGTAAAAATGATCAGTGGCTGCAATTATTACATTCATGTTACAAAAAAATTGACATTCTAGGTAACCCGTAGTACAATGTTTTCTTAAGAAATAGAGTCTATAATAATCCGATACATATGAGTTATAGGTTCTATAATATTATTTGTTTTTCACATTATAAGGAGGATTGAAGCATGAGAATAAGAAATCTCGTGATACTAACCATCGTTTTTGCACTTACATTTGTTTTGGCCGCCTGCGGTACCGCGGCGCCACAACCGGCAGAGCAGCAAGAGGCGGCTCCAGAGCCACCTGCGGCGGTTGCCCAAGAGCCTGCTGCCGAAGCGGCAGATGAAGAAGCCGATGAAGAGCCCGCAGAGTTTGTTGCCGGCGACGCAGTTGTTTGGGTAGCAATGTCCCAATCCGCTGTATTAGATCCAATCATGCAAAATGACCAGCCAACCACCGACCTGACATCTCAAATTATGGAAGGCTTAATGTGGTATGGACCAGGTAATGTTCTTCAACCTTTATTAGCAGAATCTTATGAAATCATCGACGATGAAAATTTGGTTTATCAATTTAACTTAAGGCGTGGAGTTTCCTTCCATGACGGTACACCGTTTAACGCTGATGCGGTAAAACTTTCACTTGATCGTTTGCTTGATCCCGAAAACGCATCACCGGGTGCTTTCATCTTAGAAATGATTGAGGAAGTTATCGTAGTGGATGATTACACAGTCCATATTGTACTTGAGTTTCCGTTTTCTCCATTTACGGCACACTTAACCCATAGTGTTGGATTCATTCAATCACCTGCAGCTATTGCGGCAGGCACGACAAATACTCATCCTGTAGGTACAGGGCCATTTATGTTTAACCGTCGTGTTGATGGCGACTATACACATATAGTGCCAAATCCGAACCATTGGCGCGCAACTCCGCAACATGATGTTTTTTTCCGTGTTATCCCCGATCCGGCGACTCGTATAGCAATGCTTGACGTTGGTGAAGCGAATGTCCTTAGAGGTACCGCCTCAGACGTATTTCAATTTTATATGATGAATCATATCGATTGGTTTAGAAATCCAAGTACGTCTCTTACTTATGTTGGCTTTAACTGTGCCCAAGACGGACCTTTGGCCGATGCCCGTATACGCCGTGCGATTACCATGGCCATTAATGCACAAGACATTCTTTACGGTGTTCAAGAAGGCGAAGGAATATTGGCAACAGGCCCTGTTCGTGGTGGGCTGGTTGCACATGCTCCTACCGATGTACCCGGATTACCGTTTGATCCGGATGCAGCCAGAGAATTATTAGCAGAAGCTGGATTTCCCGATGGATTTTCTACCAGTATCTGGACAAATGAAGGTAATGCTGTACGTGCCCGTATTTCCGAGCTTATGCAAGCAAACTTGGCCGACATAGGCATTCATCTTGATATCCAAATCATGGAATGGTCCGCTTATCTGGACGATACCGCCGCAGGTCTTCATGACATGTTCCTTCTGGGCTGGTCAACCATGACCGGAGATTCAGATTATGGAATATTCCCATTGTTCCATTCAGGCGAAATCGGTGGCGCTAACAGGACACATTATACTAATCATGAAGTAGACAGACTGCTTGAAGAAGCACGCAGATCTACAAACCCTGCCGAAAGAGATGCTCTGTATAGAGAAGTGGTTGAAATTTTAGTATATGACGCACCTATGCTTTTCTTATTCCACCCCGATACACCACTTGCAACTAATAATATAGACGGTATGATATTCAACTTTAATGACACACCGTTTTTCTATGAGGTAACACTTAGATAAGTATCGGTTTCACTTTGATAACCATTTGAATAACATATGTTATAAACCAAAATACCCTCCGCAAATGCTGCAGAGGGTATTTTTTAGATTTTCAAGCAATCCGCAGGTACAAGATGCAAAAGTTCAGCTCCCCTTCATTTTGTAACACAATAATGAGTTGTACATATACTGGAAATATCAATATGGTGTTGTAGTCATTTCATGTAAATGGCTATATAAATGGAGGTTTAGGAATGGGAGCATTTGAACTGCAAGATACCGAGGCCTTAAGAAGCGAAGGAACCCTAGACCATAAAAGGATCCGGGAAGAGCGCATCATTGCGTTCAAGGTATACGATAGCTGCCGTCAGCAAAACTGCTTGACCCACTTAGAAATTGGGCCTGCCCGTGCGGCAGAGCATCTTTGTGTCGGTGAAGAGCACCACAGGGAAGGGGATGTTATCAAGCCTCCTCATAATGCGGCTTCGGCTACAGTCGATCGTTTAAAAATCAAAAGAATCATGATTGTAGACAAACAGCCAAGCCCTTTTCAAAACGGCTATTGGGATGTGGATATCAAATTTGTTTTTGAATACCGCATCACATTCCGGGAAGCAGATGCCAGTGTAATCACTTCTATTAAAGCGAATAACATCTTCAATATGAAGGTAAGCTTGTTTGGCTCCATCGGCAGTGGTTTAGTTATCGGCACCGACCTGCTTAAAGCTTTTGGTGAGAGCGCTACTTTTGAAGCCGAACCCTTTGTTCTTGTAGAAGCTAAAGCTGTATCTCTTCATGCTCAGCTACATTATCCACGCCACCATGAGCATCCCGAATACGAAGCCCAGGCTACGGAAGTGCGTGTGACGATCGGCTTATTTAGCATTGTAAAGCTTTTCCGGCTAGTCAATCTCTCTGTAGAATCCAGAGGCTTTGATGTTCCGGACGAGTGCGCGCCTGCCCCGTCTCCTATCAGTCCTTGCGCATTTTTTGAAGAAATGGATTTCCCAATGGACATTTTTGCACCGCCGCACAAGAAGGAGTTTGATGCGGGAGTCAGCTTGAACATACCACGGGTTCATGGGTAGCACAAAGGTAGTTCAAACTTATGTCTGTCGCCACAAAATCGCCCGAAAACGCTTGCTTTGCGTTTTCGGGTGTTTTTGTGTTAAGTCTGTTTCTTGCTGATAAGTCCATTCGTTGACTTTAGAGAATAAAGCATATATAGTGAATTTACTTGAAAGCAGATGAAGCGAGACAAAGGAGGTATCTATTGTGAATCAACAACAATTTTCTGAAAAGGTTAGTTGGGTCGGGGTACATAGAAAAGATGGATTTCCTATCGAAACATCCTATTTCAAAACTGTATTTGACCTGCCTAAAAAAATTGAAAAAGCCAGCATCCTAATTTCAGCCAACACCCGATATTGTCTGTATGTCAATGGAGTGGAAATCATCCATGGTCCGTGCAGAGGGGATCATTGGCATCAATTTTGCGATACGGTAGATGTTGCTCCTTGGCTGGAACCCGGTAAAAACGTGATTGCCGCCAAAGTAACTGCCTATCCGCCTTTTGAAGCCACCAATGAAGATTACAGTAATTATGGGCCCCTTTGGGTCATGTCAAACAGTGCGGGACCAATGCTTATTGTTCAGGGAGAATTTGAAAATAATATTGATATTTCTACCGGTAAACGGGATTGGTATTACCGCAATGACTCAGCCATCAGCTGGCATCAGCAATCCATAGCCCATTGGATGGGGTGTACCGAGGAAGTGGATGGATCTAAGCTTCCTTGGGGTTGGCAAACCGATAAAGAAATCGGCCAAGACTTTATACCGGTTAAAATAAAATGGAATAATCATGTGGGTCACGGAGAAATACCCCCGCTTTTTTTGTATGACAGGCCTATTAAGCATCTTATACGACAAGAGATTAATGGATTATCCGTGCTTAGCCACAGTCAAAACTTCACTTTTCCTCTGAGCAGCATAGGTAGCGAAGAAACACTGCTTGCCCCAAACAGCGTATACGAAGCAGTGCTTGACGCAGGACAGATGACTACGTCCTTTGTACACTTATACTGCAGCGGAGGGAAGGGGAGCAAAATCAGTCTCCTGTATTCTGAGGCTTTTTCTAAATTTGACGGTACCAGACATTATAAAGAAAACCGCAGCGATACCACCGGCGAGCTGAGAGGCGTTGTGGATATATATCATCCCGGCGGCGGTCAAGAAAATTATTCTCCGTCTTGGTTTCGAACATTTCGGTTTATTAAAGTAAAAATCGAGACAGGGGATCAGCCGCTAAATATCCGGCCTCTCCGATTGATAGAAACCCGATTTCCGTTGGAAAACAAGGTGACTTTTGTTTCACCTCAGCCATGGCTGCAAAAAGTGTGGGATATCAGCCTACGTACCCTTGAACTGTGTATGCACGAAACCTACGAAGACTGCCCATTTTATGAGCAGCTGCAATATACCATGGATACGAGGCTTCAAATGCTGTTTACTTATGCCATAAGCAATGACATGAATATGCCACGTAAAACCATTCATGACTATCATACCTCTATGCTGCCTGAAGGGATCTTGCAATCACGTTTTCCATCCAAATTTACTCAGGTCATCCCCGGATTTGCTCTACACTGGATTTTCATGCTAAAGGATTATTATATGGAAACCGGAGATCCGGTGCTTTTGGAGCGCTATCGCCCGACGATGGAAAGTGTATTGGCCTGGTTTAAGCGAAAAATAGGACCCCTGGGCCTGGTAGAGTATTTGGGATATTGGGATTTTGCTGACTGGACAGATGCATGGAGCGATATTTCCGGAACCCCTCGTGCAGCCCTTAGCGGTCCGTCTACTATTCACAATCTGGTCTATGCCCATGCATTGGAAATCGGTGCTTTTATAATGGATACACTGGATTACAGTCAGCTAGCCGATAGGTATAGGGGCGAAAAAGAAGGGATTTTAAAAAGGGTAAATGATCTATGCTGGTCTCGGGAAAAAGGATTGTACCGAGAAGGACCAAATTATGAGGAATACTCTCAACATGCACAGATATGGGCTGTATTAAACGGAATTGTGCATGGGGATAAAGCAAGAGAAATTATGCATAAGGTTCTTAGCAATACCTCCTTGGTTCCTTGTTCGTTTGTCTGGCAGTTTTATCTTTTTCGAGCATTGGAATGTGCCGGAATGTATGAAGAGACAGAACAGCTGTGGGATTTATGGAAGGGACTGTTGGATTTAGATTTGACTACAGTGCCGGAAATCCCCGGTAAATACGTACGGAGCGAATGTCATGCTTGGGGCTCTTTGATCTTATACGAATTGCCTCGAAAGTTTTTGGGCGTCGAGCCTTTAAAACCTGGTTACAGCAAAATATCCATACGCCCAATGGGGCTTTATATGAGAAAAATCTCCGGAAAGGTACCAACGCCTCATGGGGATGTTAGCATTAAATGGCGTAGTGATGGTAATCGTTTCATTATTGAGGGCAAAACCCCTGTCCCCGCATCTGTTTACTTGCCGGATGGGACAGAGCATTATGTGCAAGCCGGTACTTTCTTATTTGACTGATCGCCTTAAAAAAGCTGTATTCGAACCCATTAAACGGGTCTTGGGAATAGACCAAGACACCCTAATGGAGATTGAATACAGCTTTTATAATACGGTCAGTATAATTAATGCAATCTCTATTTTTTCACATAAGCCAAGAAAATACAATTAGGCCCTGTATGGGTACCAATGACACCGCCCACAGGCTGCAATTTACAATTTTTTAATCCAAATTTTTCTTTAGTCTCTTCCATGAAAGCCTTGCCCAAAGTTTCATTATTGGTATGGCCGAAGATCACGGGCCAGCTTTCATCGTAGCCATCTTTTTCAAATTGAGTCCAAATGGCTCTCTTGCCGGCCTGTACCCCGCGAACCTTGTCTATAGGCTCAACCTTGCCACCGGCAATTGTGACTACCGGCTTAATTTTTAAAGCATTGCCAATAAGAGCCATCGCAGGGGGTACCCGTCCACCCTTTTTAAGATAAGTTAGCGTGTCTAAACAACCAAGTAACTGCAGACGATCCCGTAAGCCCAACACCGCTTCTTCAATTTCTTTTCTGCTCTTGCCTTCATCGCGCAACTTAACAGCATATTCGGCTAATCTTCCCTGATTGATTATCGCGTTACTGGAATCTACTACACTAATGGCATCATATCCACACTCGTCCTGAGCCATTTTTGCAGAATTATAGGTGCCGCTTAAGCCCCCGGACAAGGTGATTACTAATACCTCGTCTCCTTTTTCCTTTGCATCATTAAAAATTTCTAAAAATTGAGCCGGATTCGCTTGGCTGGTACGAGGTAAATTTTTGGCTTTAGTCAGATTTTCGTAAAAGACGCTAAAATCTGTGTCATTACGATAGTCATAGGGGAAATCATCAAATTTAATATCCAGTTCGATAATTTCTACGCCGGAATCTTTTGCCTTTAAGTAGACGATATCACTACCCGTGTCTGTTACAATTCGGATCATATTAACCTCCTTATGTTTAAGTCATACAAACATGCTTAATTTAGTTAGTATACCATTCTAAGGCTTGTTATGCACTAACGAATTTTTATGGTAGAATCAAACAAGCATCGCAAACTAAACTTTATGAATATCAAAAAAAATTACAGAGGGATAGTGTGAAAGATTGAGTTGGCACGTATCAAAAGAGCAAGACAAAAAAGCCTATAAAGGGCGACTCAAAAAAAGATACAAAAAATTATGCCGCAGGAGGTGGGTGTGCTACCACAGTAATTCC
>Ga0131853_10023454_pt1 | contig 11143 bp, 2 predicted proteins | sample TergutLab28metaG_FD_92764 | JGI IMG/M metagenome (GOLD analysis project Ga0131853, IMG submission 92764) | Labiotermes labralis P1 segment gut microbial communities from Petit-Saut dam, French Guiana - Lab288 P1 (version 2) (version 2) | ecosystem: Host-associated > Arthropoda: Insects >...
AATTATGGCATAATCATAAAGAGTATTAGTACACTTATGTATACGGTGTGGCATGTTGACAAATATAAAATTACATTTAAATTATTTATCAATCACTGGACTAATGAAATCTTGTAGCATATTTTAGTTTCCTCTGGCCTACATCTGGGTCTGAGCTTTTGAACACATTCAAGAATATATTCTCCTCAGAATATTTCCACTATATAATATTTATTCAAGAAAAATTCTTAGAGAACTAAAATGACAAATTCCAGGAGAACCTCTCGAGGCCCGGTATAATTGATGGCAGGTCCCGGTACCGGACCGCGGCCCGGCGGTTGAGAAACACTGGCCTACTTGAACCCTGTGCCATTATATCGATTTACTATCCATCTAACCTTTGAACCGTCTTGAAAATCTGAAATCCACTGCTACAAAACGACATGTTGGAGATGAAGAAATAACAATGTAGGCTTTTGGTACACACAAAATTGTCTTTTTTTTTCGCAGTGAATATGCCTCTATTTGAGAGGAGTAGAATTTTGTACTCTTTTCCTACCCTCACTCTCGTATTCATTCTGATGTATTACAAAATTTAGAGAAATTCCTTTCTTCGTCCAAACCGCTTTATATACAAGTTCTTGGAATAGGATCCGAGTGTTTAAATGTACTGAAATGGGCGATTCCTAGTCTAGACTGTAGCAGTTTTCAGATTTCAGAGGAATAGCAAGGGAATTACAGAAGCGACTGTGAGACATTCATTGCCGACATGAACCCCTGATAGGATTAAAGTTAACGGCAGATTTAACAAGGTGACTGTGGATAATGCACAAAGTTAACAGGGCGCGCGTTAATGTTCGATCTATACTTGGTAGGAGCTGTAAATACGTAACGGTTGAACACATATTCTCGCAGCTTAGAGCACAAGGTGAATGCGTATCCCTTTCTTGTGTATTCGTGTTTGCCTTCCGGAACAAAATTTCATTTCCTAATATTTTACTAATGTGAGACATTTCTTTCAGCATCTACGGATTAGTATTTATGGAATGTTATGTCAGTACCTGAGGTTTCTATTAGCTTATATTGCTACGTACATTTTAGGTGACTTACAAACTCTGTGAATACCTACGAATAGGACTTCTTTCACTAGAAATATCCATGTCAGGTAACACGGGGTGCACCTTTGGTTATTAACCTGGTGACCTTTTCATTTGCTCTTTTCACGTCAGCTTCTCTCTTCCAGTATTAACAGAAAAGATATGTAGCTGCTTCAAAAGAAATGTAACAAAAACTTATTTTCATACAAATGTTTTTCCTAAAAATTAATTATATTTTGTATTCTTGTTGTTTTTATTTGTTTTTAGTTATTTATTTATTTATTTATTAACAGCAGTAATATTCGTATTCTTATTAACATTACATGTAATATCAGTATCATATAATACATTTAATTACGTAATAAGCGAACCGCACTCTTTTGATTATAGCATAATTATTTAATTTTTCAAAAACAAAAAAAAAACTATATTTAAGAGAAATTAGCAACAGATAACGAATTTTTTTTAGTGAAACTTTATAAAGTCGTGCTACTTAAAACACAAATATACTTAGGGTGATATTTTAATGTTATATCTAGCATGATAGTCTTACTAATTTATGCCCGAAATAGAACAGGGAAAACCAGTCCTTCTATCTTATTATCGTCCTGAAAAGGCCTACTCCTAATATATCACTGATCAATTTGGAGCACCCGCGACCCACCCTGAAGCCGTACTTGAATTTAACATACAAGGATTTCCCTTATTCGTGGGAAAGAAGGTTTATGTTACGCTCGGCCTAAGATTATGTTAATGTTTATCATGTTAGAGTGCATGTTACTTTGAAATAGAAGGGATCTTAATTCTGTTGACAGACAGTTTCTTTAGCAATAAATATGGGGCCCAATCAGCAGCTCGCAGGTTATACCAAATTTTAAAGTTCTTGCATATTTCTATACGATGTTATAAATCTTTAAAGTCCATAAGGTGTTCAGAAACTCGCAGCTTTTCTGTGGATGCTGTGTGAGTATGCCACAGGACATGAAGGTAAGAGTGGTGTAGCATTTTACAGGAGAGTGACAGCATGATCCCGCAGAGGGCCAGAGGGTGCAAGAAATATAAAACTTTCACTTGTCAAAACTTTTTTTTGTCTTGAACTGCACGTCGCATTGAACCAATCCACCACTGGAATCTCGCGCGCAAGAAACGTGTCAGTATAAAATTATTCATAAATCACTTCAAGTGCCTGAACACGAGCATTAGTGCACAGTTAAATTCCATTCGTTTTTATAACACAAGAAGCTGGAGTTTCCAGCTGGAAGGGGAACTGATAAGTAAACAAATATGTACTTAATGTATGTATGTATGTAATTAATAAGTATAGACATTTTTTATTTAATACGATCCATACCCTGCATTAAATTGTAATATATATATATATATATATATATATATATAAAAATATATATAAAGGTAAAGTGATCTTCTGTCTGTCAAATAATTCCCTTAAGTGAATCGAAACGTGAAGCTGTATTAAAACAAATGAATATTTGTGCCGGACGGAAATTCTATGTATATGTTGATAACAGTAACATAACACAGCAAAATAACAACCAATAGCGTTACTGCGGAGATAACACTAATGTAGATCTTAAATATATACAAGACTAAGGTGACGATTGAATTTATCTGGCCCAAAATTCATATCACTTCGCTCAAACATTTTAGTTTGCGTTGTCAGATTAATCTGCCAAATATCTTATCATTATCATCATCTTCTTCATCATCCTTCACGAGTTAGGCCTTGATATATCTGTTTCGCCCTCGTCTCATTATCCCTTCAAAGGTTTTCCAAGTCGTTTTCTCCCATTCATTTTACAATTCATCCAAATATCTTTTATACGTAAATATTGAGACATAATCTGTCTTGGTTTTTTTACCGAACACAGCCAAGTGTCATAAAAATTTTACCCTAGTATGTCTTTGGATGCTGTGTTGTGTTACCTGATCAGAACGCTCGTTCGAAACTTAATTACTGTCAATTCAAAATCCCATTTCCTCAGGCGAGGAAAGTACAAGTCTCCATCTTTCAGCAGCAGAAGCTACACAAATGGCGTAAAACAGAGTTAAGCACAAAGCACTCTGCCGTAAAGGGAATCATTTCATGGCATCAATCTAAACCTTTACAACCTCCATCAGAAGACAAACTCTGCTACTTGTAACGATGTTTCCTTGTCTACATACTCTTAAACCTGACGAGTTTCATGGCTGTAATTTCAGTGTCATTTGAAATCAGAGATTCTCTTTGTAATTTTATAGATACAGTAACTCTTTATGTATCGAGAAAAGCCCGGAAAGAGAACAGTTTGGGGGTGATATCCTATCTTCGACCGTATCTCCCCCTGTAACTGGGCTGCTATACACTGAAACGAATTTCCTATATATGTAGGCCCAAATATGACGTACGTGTTGAACCATTCCTTTCCATCCTTTTGTGCAAGAGACGTTGGCCAGATTTTTTTTTAATTTGACGTCATGCACGGTACAAGCAATATGAAGGTGACGTAAGTGGTTTGTTGTTTGTATGTTTTTATAATTACTATCGAATTACATTTGTATCATACATTGAGAGCTGTAAGTACAAAAAGATTACATAAATCACTTAACTCTCATTATTATTTTAATTCATCCTTGTATAATCTTGTAAATGAAGCCAAATTTGTGCACAAGTATGCTTAGTAGGTTTATTTATTTTCTTTACATATTTCGGGCAACTATGTGCCCATGATCAGGAGAAATAACTGTATCTATGCGACACTTGGTATTTGGATGGCTGTCTGGTATGCAGGGTACCCTCCATACCAGACAGTCATCCACACAGAGTACTCATGGTTTAAAAATTTTGGGGAAACATTTCCAAAAATTCACCGTAAATTAATATTTCCACCCGGTACAAGTGGGTCGGGATAGCTCAGTCGTTATAGCGGCTCGCTACGGGCTGGACGGTCCGGGGGTCGAATCCTGGTGGGGGCGTCAACACCGGCCCTGGGGCCCACCCAGCCTCCTATATAACGGGTAACGGGTCTTTACCGGGGCGTGGCCTTGACCATCCACCCCATCTAGCGCCGAGGTTAAAGAAGGAGTAGGGCTATACCTCTACTCCCCCTGTGGGTTTCGTGGCATGCTGTACGGTGAACTTTACCTTTTACCCGGCACGACACAGGCGTGTTTCAGTAAAACTGGATTTTATATGTCACTAGCGATGTAATTTTTTTAATTCTAATTATGACATAACTGTGTATTTAGTGATATTATCTCATGAAGATTGCCTTGGCACAGCCCTGTTCTTAGTAACCAGTAAACCAGAGCTTCGAACCAGTGGAACAATACGAGAGCTAGGCATGTATGACGACATGATTTTAAAATGAATTGCGAAGAATTAAGTTAGGAGTTTACAAAACTCGCTTTATTTACCTTCGGACAGAGAATAGGCAGGGCTATTTTGACTATGATAATGAATGGTGGAATATTTATTGAACAACTAAGAAAATATTAGCACTTTAAGGGCGACTTTGTTAGATGGAGTTAGGTTAGGTTAGATTAGGTTATGTTATGTTATGTTAGGTTAGGTTAGTATTCAGAAGGATGGACGGACGGACGGATGGATTGATGGATATTTTTGTTTTTTGTTTTCACATACATACCATGCATATTGATATTATCAAAGTTTTTTTACTACTTCTGAACAGTGCACCGTACACACACCAACAAGGACCCAATAATATATGCAGCCACATCACCACAAACCCATGTATTTTAATTGGCTATTTTAACAACTGTAACTTTAGCAAGCACGGGTAATGCGCTCCCTGATGATGGTGTGACAGCACCGAAACGTGTCGGAGCTGTTTTAATGTTAATCTTAATGTAAAGTTTAAAATTGTTTTTAAGACAATTCACTTGTACATCAGTTGGTGAATAAAAAAAACGTTGATGATATTTTTGTATTTATATTTACCAAATCATGAAACTGTTTTTGTGTTTTTCTGACCGTGCATCTCAGTGTAATCTTAGTAATTGTCCAACTTATTGCACAAATTCTTGTTTTGTAATATGTTTATTATATCCCTCTACATGTTTCGAGCACTATGTGCTCATCATCAGGAGGTAAAAATTGTTTTATACGTTATATGGTATTGTCACACTCTGTAGGTGGCCGATACCAGATGCTGTATAATACAATTTTGACCTCCTGATGATGAGCAAAACAGTGCTCGAAACATGTAGAGGCATATAATAAACTTATTATAAAACAAGAATTTGTGCATTAAGTTGGTTAATTACTAAGATCATGAAACTGTGTATTTCGTATTCCTTCACTCCTGAATTTGGCTACGTGTGAATTATTCAATTAGACATAAAAAACCCCACAATAACTGACATCATATTTGTGCGAACGTGATGAAGAGGGGAATCTGTACTTACGTTGAGGGGTGGCAGACAGTAAAGTCCAACCACACTCCAGTACCTCTGACAGCAACATAATGCATTGAGGTCTCTATTCACGTAGCAATATATGCAGTACTGGATTTGATGTACCATAAAGTGATAGGTTTGTCAGTTGACAAGTATATTTTACGAATAATAATAATACGCTGGAGCTGTTTGACTCGAAAGAGGGGAGGCAGACTGAACGAATCTTTATACACGTCAGTCTGAGTGCTCAGAATCGTAACTCGCATGCGGGTGGGATGTGTCTTAATTTAGTTCCAATGACAGGCCGTACTGACTAAAGAATTTGATTTTCTCAACTCATGTAGCGGATGTACGATCTGTTGTCAAAATAGCAAGGAACTTGGCAGGCCACATTTTAACTGAAAAGCGTTGTCTGTAGTTTAACGTTATGTAGATAATATCAAGTGAGACATAATCTGGGGGTTTAGTCATGGATTGACATGGACCTTGGGGGTTTAGTCATGGATTGACATGGGCCTTGCGGTATAGCGACTAACTATGGGCTGGACGGTCCGGCATCGAATCCCGGTGGGGACGAGATTTTCCGCCCGTCCAGACCGGCCCTGGAGCCCACCCAGCATCCTGTAAAATCGGTACCGGGTCTTTCCCGGGGGTAAAGTGCGGCCGGGGCGTGCTGCTGACCACTCACCCCCTTCTAGTGCTGCGGTCTACCCACCCTCTGGGCCACACCGGGCCTGTAACGGGGTCACTTTACTTTAACCTTTATATATATATATATATATATCACATAATGGCAGATAATTGTTCATTATGCTTATGGTAAACAAAATGTATACATTTTGAATATCTACACTTGACAATGCCCAAGGTGCAGGGCAGACCCGTTCATCGATTAAGTTTTCGCCTTTATAACGCAGTTGCTACAAAGTTCCGACATAAATAACAAGATCTGGTGGTGAACCCCAGGAGGTTTGATGCCAAGACAGACAGACTGGCGTTCATTTACAAAGGGACTTAAAAGAGTTTTACTGGTTTCCCAAAGGCATAAACGTTGCATTCCATATGCTATATCAGTCATAATTCTTAACCAGTTTTCTATATAGTCAGTCTGCTACCTAACTCGAAGACCCAGTCGCGGATAAAATTATGTGATGGCGATTATTTTATATATTGCTTTGTTATACGGCAGGGAAGTCGAGCGATTCGATGAACGTTGCATCTTGCGAGCTTGATTCAGCGTAACCTAACAACAGTTGGGAGCGAGGAATACTTCACGGAATGGACAGTTCAGAATATGTGATTTATGTTAGTAATGGTTTTTTACGTTTAGGTGACCGTGCATCGTGATAAATTCTTATAATATAACCAACTAGTTGCACTACCTTTTCAAATTTATTTTTGGATTAAAACCCTACATGTTTTGGGACAATTCCTCTGTCCATTATCAGGAGTTTTTCACTGTACCACAGCAAATCTGTATGACATATACCATTGCTATGTGTACAGTGAAAAACTCCTGATGATGGACAGAGGAATTGTCCGAAACATGTAGAGTTTTGTTCCAAAAAAAGTTTGAGAAATTATTGCATCTAGTTGGTTTTATTATATGAATCTAGTAATAGTTCGTAGAAAAAATAGGCTGTTTGGGGGGGGGGTGCGTTTTGGAATAAATTAGCTCAGTAAAATCTGAGATATTAGCGGTTAACAAATGTAACAGTAAAACGTTTAACTTGATTTTCACCATAATCACCATTAACACCATAAAGTATGTAGATAACAACGTGTGCAATGAAAAAAACCGTGATTAGGGTTATACCTTGAAGTCCTTCTCGTAAATTTGCTGTTTTTTGTAACGTTTGAATTCCTGCACAAGAACGTATATAAAAGAGATGCATTATTATGAATTGTACAGCAGTATTGCTTGATACAAATTGCTTCTTCAATTTTTTTATCCATGTACAGTGGAGCTGCAATACGAAATTGATTCTTCCGGGATTATTTTCAACAAAAGAAATTAAACGCGGATCAATTTGGAACATCTAATTAAATTACACGTTTCTCATGTTATATGCATTGTGGTCGTGTACACTAATTACGTCTCTATTGTGTATCTACAAACAATGACAAATATATTCAAGAGATATGTACATATTGTATACGTATTAGCAATCACGGATGCGGTCAGCTGCTTCGATTGTAATGGCGAACTGATTCCGAGGAACAATACATATCCGCTGTTGATACGTCCACCCTTCTCTTCTCCGTGTACCATTAGTAACGAATCGATACCGAAGGAAAAAATAAATGTCCGATAGCCCGTCATATATGTGCGGACATGAATTTCTCTTCCAAACAATAGTAATGATCAGAAAGTGACAGGTCTATTTCGTAACTCAAAGCCAGATGTTAGGGCTGTGTACGAGGGTGGGTACCAGTTACGCTGAAGTCAGTGCTGTAACTTAGGTACGGCTTATTTCATGACGTCCACGATTTTTCAAAGCTTAGGGATTATTATTATTGCTATCATCATCATCTCCTTTATGCAGGGTATTTATAATTATATTCCTGAGTCAAGCTATTTCCCTAGGGAATACAGTGTTGCAGCTATTCTGTTGTTACTATTCATGGTGCTTATGTCGTTAGTTCCAGTGCTGAATCTATTGTACTTTTTACAATAGTAATTTCCGAAGTATATGTGCAGTACACAATATGGATGTTTTATGTAGTTCATTGACTTCATGTTTTGCTGGTATGTTGCTCACGTATTTTCTGAATGACTTTGAAATAGCCCCTCTTATTACTGGTATCACCTTTGTTTTTACATTCCACATGCGCTGTATTTCTATTGTAAGATCTTTATATTTTAGAATCTTCTCGGCTTCTTTTTTAATCACATTTCTGTGTCCTGAGATTGCAACGTCTATTAACATACATGTTCACTTTTCATTATCACGAATTATAATGTATTATTATTATTATTATTATTGTGGTGATGCTGGCTTTGTAGTTGGCACCTGCGCTAATAAGTCAGCAAGTAAGCAAAAATAATTATTGAAATTACTATTTTGATTATATTTGCTTTGTGTGGGTATTTGTTATGAAATTTGTGCTGTATTTATTTTGGTTGTAGTTTTACATGTGGTAATTTTGCTCTTAGACTAACAGGTTAAAATGAGAAATTAATTAAATTACTTTCGATTTCATAATAGTCCGGTCACTTCTTCTTCTGAGCTTCTACATATTCTGGACAAGCATCAGTATGGAGCCCATATACAGCCGAGACTCAGAAAACGTTTTTTTTTTTTATTTTCCTCGTTCCTATTCTCTTTTCTTCCTCCGCTAGACTTTATTTATACTATTCAAATTTGCAGGAGGCTCAAGATTTTCTAAACGAATAATCTTGTTTTTCTGTTCTTGAGATTATCGTTTCTAAATGTGTAATTTATTACGTCAATAATGAAAAATTTGAACTTTAACAAACTCTCATTTGTGTTGAATAAAGAGAGATCAACTTGTTGTCACTTGATTTATTATTTCATTATTTAATGCTCAACATGTTTCGGACGTTAATACATCCACCCTCAGGAGCTTGCGACTTATCTTATGAGTTATTTCATGGGTTGTATTGTTTTGGTTCAATGTGTGTTGGTGTTACGTTGTGGTTTGGCTGGGCTGGTGTGGTATCCTTAGGCAGGCTGAAGCAGTCCTTCAGCCTACATCCGGATACCACACCACCCCAGCCGAACCACAACGTAACACCAACACACATCGAACCAGAACAATAAAACCCATGAAATAACTCAACACACAAGTCGCAAGCTCCTGAGGATGGATGTATTAACATCTGAAACATATTGAGCAGTAAATAATGAAATAATAAAGCAAGTGACATCAAGTTGGTCTCTCTTTATTCAACTATAAAGCTGATGCACGGTCCAATAAACACAAGATCCTCATTTTTGTTTTCGAACTTATTAATGCAATTTTAGAACACTTTGCATAAGCTTAGGTGTGGTTGGTTAGTAACAAACTCTCTACCATACAATTTCTCGAGTCGGTAATCTCTCATAATTAAACAACACAAGAAAAAGAAGACATATGAAACCAAGTTAACATTTTGATTAATGAAATATCACCGTTACGTGTTTTGGTGTCATAGTATGCTGGTTCTGTAAGCTGATATGCTCTGAATGGCAACGATTCTTTTAACAGTGTCTTCTTCTCTCGCATGTCACGTGACCATCCATTTTAAATTACTTAATCATCATTTGCTGTGGTAAATGAGCTGAAAATTTATCTGCGTGTGTAATATCTCAAATTGACTTCTCCACTGTATATTACAGTATCGCCAGCTGTGTCTCACTTAACTTTAATTCGGCATGTATAAACTGTCTGTTCCAATTCTCATAGAGTCTAACGGGTTTGATTTTCAGTTAATAGTGTTATCCAGTAAGTACTAATAGATATCAACAACTTCCAATTATATTATAGAATGATTGCAATAGAATAAATGGGAACTGGAGTTGGACAAAATACACTGCTGTACTTTGATGCTTTCGAGAATTTACAGTGGTGTTGATAAGTTCTTAGCCCGAATTGATAATTCTTACATGGAAATTAAACATATAAGTTGCCTTTCATCCCTCTGAAGGTTCTTGAGGGTCTGCAGCAAGCATATATGAGTATTATTTGGTCTGAACATTAGATTAGCTCCCAACGACAGTATGAATTCCGTCCTAGGACTTCGGGAAGTCGGTCGAATTAAGGACTTATCAGCACCCCGCGTAATGTGGCAACACTTCTATTGATATTGGCCAGTCATATTTATGTTTAAGGAAAGTGAACCATTAAAAATGTTTATGCAAGGCGTCCCAGATGTGTTACAATGCAATAAATAAGATAATAATAAATAGAGTCTAACACAACGTTAATTATCGATAATTTTTAATGATATACAGCAAAATGTTTCGGCTTGCAAAAGCCATCTTCAAGCTGAATACAAAGGAGTATATGTAATACGATGCCATAAAATGGAAGATACCTCGTTTAAATTGTAATAAAGGTAAAGGTCACCCTTGTACAGGCACTGGGGCTCTGTACAGACCGTACGACCCATAGGGGGAGTAGAGGTATAGCTATACTCTTTATTGACCACGGCACTAGAAGGGGGTGAGGGGTCAGCACCACACCCCGGCCGCTCTTTTCCCCCGGGAAAGATCCGTTACCCATTGTATAGGAGGCTGGGTGGGCCCCAAGGCCTGTCTGGACAGGTGCGGAAAATATCGTCCCCACCTGCATTCGATCCCCGGACCGTCCAGCCCGTGGCCAATCGCTATACCGACTGAGCCACCCGGCCCACTATATATATATATATATATATACACACACACACACACATATACAGGGTGTCCCAGGAGGAATGTGCCAGACTTCGGGAGAGTGTTCCTTATGTTAAGGTAGACCGATATAACCCAAAACACCTATATCCAAAGTTGAACGGTTACGGAGATAATGGCCAAGGAAAAGTAGGGGCTTCTTGCGGTTCCAAATACTGTAACCTGCACAGCTGATACGTCACGTGACAATGCTAGCGGCCTTGAGAGGGGAATGCAGTGTTCACTGTGCCTGCGTGACGCTTTGCGCAGTCAGCC
>Ga0131853_10023455_pt1 | contig 11143 bp, 7 predicted proteins | sample TergutLab28metaG_FD_92764 | JGI IMG/M metagenome (GOLD analysis project Ga0131853, IMG submission 92764) | Labiotermes labralis P1 segment gut microbial communities from Petit-Saut dam, French Guiana - Lab288 P1 (version 2) (version 2) | ecosystem: Host-associated > Arthropoda: Insects >...
ATGAATTCCCGCGTGAAACAAGCCCAAAAAGAGGGGGCCCAAGTGGCGGACATTTCTGCCGGCCTGTCCTATGCCGTCATCAAAAACGCGTTGCACAAGGTTATAAAAATAACCGACCCCTCGGAAATGGGCAAAAAGATTGTTGTGCAGGGCGGCACATTTTATAACAACGCCGTTTTGCGCACATTTGAAACCATTGCAGGATGCACAGCCATTCGGCCCGACATTGCGGGGCTTATGGGGGCTTTTGGCGCGGCGCTTATTGCAAAAGAGCGGGACACAGGGGCAACGACCCTGCTGGGGTCGGCGCAGCTGGACAAGCTGGAAATAAAATCCACAATAAGCCGTTGCAACCTATGCGAAAACAACTGTTTGCTCAACATTAACCGCTTTAACCATGGTGACGGCAAAGTGTTTATTACGGGAAACCGCTGCGACAGACCACTTGGCAAACAAGGGGGCAGTGGCGAGGAAAAAGGCTTTGACTTTTTTGAATATAAGTACAACCGCACATTTGAATACAAGTCTTTGGACGAGGACAAGGCGGGCCGCGGCAGTGTGGCCATTGTGCGGGCGCTGAACACTTACGAAAATTATCCCTTCTGGCACACATTTTTTACGGCCCTGGGCTATCGTGTTGTGTTGTCGCCGCCCTCTTCCCGCGGGGTGTATGAAAAGGGCTTAGAATCTATGCCCAGCGAGTCTGTTTGTTATCCTGCAAAGCTGGTTCACGGCCATGTTATGGAGCTGATAGCGACAGGGGCAGACATGATATTTTATCCCAGCGTGGTTTACGAGCGCAGAGAATATGCCCAGGCCCATGACTGCTACAACTGCCCAATAGTTGTCAGCTATCCCGAAGCCATAAGGGCCAATGTGGACGAAATACGCGCGGAAAATATCGATTACCGCAATCCTTTTATTAATTTTAACCACAAAAAGTCTATGCTGCGCACTTTGACGGCAGAGTTTGCAGACATTCCCCCAAAAGAGGTTGCGGCGGCTTTTGACGCGGCCTGGATAGAGATGGACAATTTCAAGGCCGACATTCGCAAAAAAGGGGAAGAGATTGTTACAAACTTGGAAAAAAGCGGCAGATATGCCATTGTGCTGGCGGGACGGCCATATCATATAGACCCTGAAATACATCACGGCATCCCGCAAATGATAACTGCATATGGGATAGACGTACTGTCGGAGGACGCTGTGGCCCATTTGGCAAATGCCCACGAACACAGCGGCGGCACAATGAATGTGCGCGACCAATGGGTCTACCATTCCCGCCTGTATGCGGCGGCGGCTTATGTGGCCGGCCATGATAATTTGGAGATGGTGCAGCTCAATTCCTTTGGCTGCGGTCTGGACGCAGTGACGACGGACGAAGTGCAGGACATTTTGGAAGAGGCGGGCAAAATTTACACATGCCTGAAAATTGACGAGGTTAACAACCTTGGCAGCGCCCGCATCCGCATCCGCTCGCTTTTTGCGGCGCTGGAAGAGCGGAAAAAGCGGGGCATAAGGCCTGTAAAACAGGACAACAGGCATCAAAGGGTTATTTTTACCCGCAAAATGAAAAAAGACCATACAATTTTGGTTCCGCAAATGTCCCCGGTGCATTTTGGCTTGATTAAAGAAGCCTTTGAAAGCAATGGTTATAAAATGGACGTCATGCCGGCCATTGACAAAGAGGCCGTGGACATTGGCCTAAAATATGTCAACAACGACACATGCTATCCCGCGATTATTGTTGTGGGCCAGTTTTTAAAGGCATTGCAGTCCGGCAAATATGACCTTAACAATGTGTCTGTTATTATGAGCCAAACAGGCGGCGGCTGCCGTGCGTCCAACTATATCGGTTTTATCCGCCGGGCCTTGCGCAAGGCGGGCATGGGCCAAGTGCCTGTTATCTCTGCCTCGGCCAGCGGCCTGGAAAAGCATCCGGGCTGGAAGTACAACATTCCCACCATCAAAAGGGCGGTTCGGGCGCTGATTTACGGAGACTTGTTCATGCGGGTTGTGTATGCCACGCGGCCTTATGAAGCTGTGGCGGGGAGCGCCGACGGCCTGTATGACAAATGGTATGACATTGCCCGCAAAGACGTGCGCGGCGGCAACGGAGCCAGTTTTAAGAAAAACATGTATGCCATTGTGTCGGACTTTGATCGGCTGGCCCTGCTGGACATAGACAAGCCGAAAGTAGGGGTTGTTGGCGAAATTTTAGTAAAATTTCATCCTACGGCCAATAATGACATTGTAAACCTGTTGGAAGCAGAAGGGGCCGAGGCCGTTGTGCCTGACCTTTTAGACTTTTTCCTGTACGGCTTTTTTAACTCGAACTTCCGCCACGAGCATTTAGGCGGCAGCGGCCTGGCAAAAAGCGTGTATAACATAGCCATCAGGGCCGTAGAAAACAGCCGCAAGGACATGGTTGCGGCATTGGAGGGCAGCCGCCGTTTCCACGGGCCGAAGCCTATTGAGCAACTGGCCGAAATGGCAGAGCCGCTGTTAAGCATAGGCAACCAAAGCGGCGAAGGATGGTTTTTAACGGCAGAGATGCTGGAGCTGTTGCACACAGGCACTTCAAACATTATCTGCACACAGCCTTTTGCCTGTCTGCCAAACCATGTTACAGGCAAGGGCATGATTAAAGAGCTAAAGCGGCACTATCCTTTGGCCAATATTGTGGCCATAGACTATGACCCCGGGGCAAGTGAAGTTAACCAGCTTAACAGGATTAAATTGATGCTGGCCCAGGCGGCGAAGAATATGAGGAGAGCAGTAGCAATTACGAATTACGAGTTACAAATTACTAATTCGTGATTACAGTATATGTATATGTATACACATACATATACTCATGCATATACAGATGTGTATACACATCTGTATATGCATACTTTTTTACCAAAAAAATATTTAAATTTAGCTTTATTTTTGTACAGAAATATGTTATACTTGTCTTATCAGAAATTTTTTGGGAGGTGGCGCAGATGTTTAAGAAAAGAAAAGATGGGTTTGCCGTGCGCTTGTTCACGGCGATTGCATCATGTCTATTAATCCTTATCATAATAACCGGGGTGATATCTTACATATCGGTTTATGACGAACATATCCGAACCATGCATCAGCAAAACCTGGCTATGATAAACAGGCTTAACGGCTGGCTTATGGTAAAGGACGAAATGGTAGAAAGCAGCGCCCTTGCGGCCCGGTCTTTAAATCTTAGCCCGGAGGAAATTCAGGTATATCTGTCCAACCTGGAGGCGGACAGGGCGGAAATAACCGTGGCGGCCCTTAGTTTTCAAGACGGCCGTGTATATTTCGGCGGGAGATGGATGTTGCCGGAGGTTTTTCATGTGGCGGAGCGCCAGTGGTTTGAGGCGGCAGTGCAAAACCCTGGTCAAGTGGCCGTTTCCAATCCTTTTTCATGCGCCGTCACTGACCAGTTTTCCTTTGCCGTTTCCCGCACTGTCAGCAACTATGACGACAGCTTGGGGGTTATAGCCATAACCCTGCCCTTCGACTCTGTGATAAACTACATAAGGGAAAACGACACCCACGGCCATAATGACTACGGACATTTTTATCTTGTTGTGGACAGGTTGGGATACATAATATATTATGACTACTCATCCCATTTGTCCGACGAAGAGGACGGGGGCGCTTATCAAAACATCCAAGAAGTGTATGACGGACGCTATGGCCCTATGTTTAACGCTGTGCGGGACTATGGCCGCTATTCTTTTGACGGCATAGTGTACTTGGCCATACCTCTTGAAATGTCAGAATGGTATGTTATAATAGGCGCTTCTACATCCCACGTGGTGGCAAACACCGTGCCGACAATCATCAGCCTTTCGGCTGTGGCGCTTTTTATATTGGCCACATTTGCGGGCGGGCTTTCCATGCTTAACAAATTAAAAATTTCTACGGACGAAGAGAAAAAGACCCATGATATGATTAGGGCGTATTTAAATTCGTCGCCGTTTTTTATTGAAGTATGGAACAGCGATAAACAGCTAATAAATTGTAACGATTCAGTTGTTTCTTTTTTTGGGCTTAAACGTACAGAGGACTATTTGGAGCAATTTTTCCAATTATCCCTGGGCATACAGCCCTGCGGGCTGACGGCAAAAGACAAGCTGTATAATCTTTTGGACGAATGTTTTACACACGGCGAGTCCGGCGCGGAGTGGACACATCTTACTGCCGACGGCGAAGAAGTGCCTGTGGATGTTAAGTACATCAAACTGGAGCTGGAGGGCCAAGACGTTGCTGTTGGATACAGCTATGACTTGCGCAGGTTAAGGTCTGAAACCAAAAGAAGGATTGATGCGGAAAAAGAGAATATTGCAAAATCCCGCTTTTTGGCCCAGATGAGCCATGAAATCCGCACGCCCATGAATGCGGTTTTGGGCATTACAGAAATAGAGCTGCACAAAAACACCCATTCTGCGGAAACAGAAGAGGCTTTCCAGAGGATTTACAACTCGTCCCGGCTGTTGATTTCTATAATCAACGACATTTTAGACCTGTCCCAAATAGACGCGGGAAAAATGAAAATTGTGCCGGCACCCTATGAAATGGCAAGTTTGATTGCGGACACTGTGCAGCTTAACATGCTGTACATAGGCAGCAAACCCATTAACTTTAACCTCATATTGGACGAAAATCTGCCGGAAACCCTGCGGGGCGACGAGCTGCGCATAAAACAGATTTTAAACAACATTTTGTCTAATGCCTTTAAATACACGGAAGAAGGCATTGTGACGCTGGACATTGGCGTGCAAAAAACATACAACGACGACCAAGTTATCCTTATTATGAAAATAAGCGACACGGGGCAGGGTCTTAGCGAAAAGCAGATAACAAAGCTGTTTAGCACGGACTACACCCGGTTTAACCAGGAAAAAAACCGCGACATTCAGGGCAGTGGCCTTGGGCTTAACATTGTCCATTCTCTTGTAAAGATGATGGAAGGCCATATTGGCGTAAAGAGCAAAGAGGGCGAAGGCAGCATGTTTACTGTCCGTTTGCCGCAAAGAGCAGTGGGCAGGGCTGTTTTAGGGAAAGAAACGGCGGAAAGGCTGCAAAACTTAGAGATAACCAAGGCATATTTGCAGAAAATGTCCCAGTATCAGCATGAACTTATGCCATATGGGCGGGTCTTGGTTGTGGACGACGTGGAAACAAACCTATATGTAATGCGGGGCTTTTTGCAGCATTATAAACTGGAAGTGGACACCGTGGACGGCGGCGTGCCTGCTGTTATGCGCATTAAAGAAGGCCAGGTTTATGACATAATATTTATGGATCACATGATGCCCGACATGAACGGCATTGACGCAACCAAGGCCATCAGAGAAAGGGGATATGAACATCCCATTGTCGCCCTAACGGCAAATGCCATCCTTGGCGCATCCCAAATGTTTTTAAGCAATGGTTTTTCGGACTTTATATCCAAGCCAATAGACCCGGCCAAGCTGGATGAATGTCTTATGAAATTTGTGTATGCAAAACAGCCGCCGGAGGTTATTGCCGCCGCTAAAGAAGAAGCAAAAAGACACCACACCCACGAAAAAAAGAGCCTGTCGCCGGATCTTGTCAAGTCATTTTTAATAGACGCAAACAGGTCTGTCGCCGCGATTTCTGATGTTGTTAAAACATTGGCCAAAGACCCCGGCGGGCTAAAGCTTTACACAACCCATGTCCACGGCATTAAAAGTGCGCTGGCCAATGTTAACCGGCCGGAAATATCCGCCTTGGCGGCGGATTTGGAGGCGGCGGGTCGAAGCGGTGACATAGATTTTATCCGGGGCAAAACCGCCGAGTTTTTAAAGAAGCTGCAAAGCATTGTTGCCGATTTTTCCGACTACACGACGGATAGCAACCCGCCGAAGGCCGCGGCAATGTCCCCCGCCAACAGATCCCGCGCTATCGGAAAACTTAACGCCCTTGCCGCGGCCTGTGAAGCATACGAAACCCAGGCGGCCCAAGACCTTGTGGAGGAGTTAAAAGCATTGCCGCTGCCGCCCCATGTCCGGGCGGCAATAGACGACATATCAACCCACATTCTGCTAAGCAACGACGAAGAGGCCGCGGTTTTGGCAAAAGAAATTTCCGGCCGTATATAGCCCATGAGAGAAGGAGCTGATAACGATGAAAAAAACGGTCTTTGTTGTGGACGACAATATAACAAATCTTACCATGGCGGCAAATGCCCTTAAAGCCCATTACACCGTCCGAACCATTCCTTCCGCAGAAAAAACCATAGAGCTTCTGGAAAAGGTAATACCGGACATTTTTCTTTTGGACATTGAAATGCCCGGCATGGATGGCTTCGACATGCTTAGATACTTAAAAAACGACGAGCGGTTCAGCGGCCTTCCCGTTATTTTTCTTACAGCCAAGTCCGACTTTGACACAGAAATAGAGGCCCTGGAAATGGGGGTTGTGGATTTTATTGGCAAGCCCTTTAACCCCGCAGTGTTGCTTAACCGCATAAGACACCACATAGACATTAATGAGCTTGTGCGACAGCGCACTTTCCAGCTCCACCAAGCGCGGCATGACATTATTTTAGTGCTGGCAGACATGGTGGAAACCCGCGACGACTCTACGGGGGATCATCTTGGCCGCACAAGCCGCCTTGTAAAATCCCTCCTTGAACATATGCTGAAAAAGCGCGTGTATTATGAGCAAATTAGCGGTTGGGACTTTGACTTGATGGCCGAATGTTCGCTGATGCATGATGTCGGCAAATTGGGCACCCCGGATGCTATTTTAAAAAAGCCGGGGAAGCTGACCCCGGAAGAATGGATTATAATGAAACAGCACACTATTGAAGGGGAAAGGATTATCAACAAAATAATCGCCCGAAGCGGGGAGAATGTCTTCCTCAGAAACGCAAAAATATTTGCAATATCCCATCATGAGCGCTGGGACGGCAAGGGATATCCCCACGGCCTGGCGGGGCTGGACATTCCGCTACAAGGGCGGCTGATGGCCATTGCGGATGTGTTTGACGCGCTTATTTCCAAGCGGGTTTATAAAGACGCCTTTAGCCCGGAAAAGGCCCTGGAAATTATATTAAGCGAAAAAGGGACGCACTTTGACCCGCTGATTGTAGACATTTTCCAGGAAACCTTTGGGGTGTAGTATTTTGGGGTGTGTATGTGTGTACACATATGTATACGCATACATATACATATGCACATACACACTTTGCCATTACAGGAGGGAACCGATGAATATATTTGCAAAAGAAATGACAGCCGACTTTGCCGACCAAGTAATCAAATGGAAATATGCGGACGAATATTCCATTTACAATCATGACAGCAGTTTTATAACGGAGTATAGTGACGGGATGCATTTTGCTTTTGTTGATGATGAACACAATCTGCTTGGGTATATGTGTTTTGGTTTTGCAGCACAAGTGCCGACGGATGAATTGAATGTTTATAGTGATGACTGTTTAGACATTGGACTGCACATCAAGCCTGATTTAAACGGCAAGGGGCTTGGAGGGAAATTCTTGAAAACTTGCATTGAATTTGCTGACTCACATTTTAACAGGCCCAATTTAACAACCACTATTGCCAAGTTTAATACGCGCGCGCAAACACTTTGCAAAAACGCCGGATTTTACGAAAGTGGCGCTGTGCATCACAAAATCACCGGAAAAGAGTTTGTTATATTAAAAAGACGCATGTAAGATAAATTAGGTGTATGTGTGTATGTGTATATTCATGTGTATACATATACACCACTGCGGCCGGCCCTTTTTTACAGCAAAAAACGAAAGCCCAAAGGCCTAGATTTGCCCGTCTAGTCCCTAGGGCTTAATTTCGTGTATATATTAAGTTCTAAGCTTGCCGACAGTCTGCCGGCCAAGGCCCTGAACGACTCTTTAAAACATGCTACAAATTAACTCGTTTTCCAATGTTTTACTTGACTTTTCGCCGCAAATAGTGTAATCTTATATACATATACATATGTGCATATGTATATGTATACAGATGTGTATGTGCATAAAGGAGGGATGATTTTTGAAAGAAATAATTTCCATCATCAACCAAAAAGGCGGCGTGGGAAAATCCACCACGGCCCATGCCTTGGGCAGCGGTTTGGCGTCCCGGGGCCACAAAGTGCTTTTTGTGGATTTGGACGGCCAAGGAAACCTTAGCCAAACTTTAAATGTGGATAACTATGTACACTCCGTTTTGGATGTGCTTTTAGGCAAAATTTCGGCAAAAGAGGCTATTTGCACCGGGGGGGATATTGATATTTTAACATCCAGCCCTTCTTTGGCAGGTGCCGACACCCTTATCGTAGAGGTGGGCAAAGAGTTTAGGTTAAAAGAGGCCCTTGCGCCTTTGCATGATGTTTATGACTACATAATCCTGGACACGCCGCCGGCCCTAGGCATACTAACAGTTAACGCTCTTACGGCGTCCGACAGTATTATAATACCGTCCCAGGCCGATATTTACAGCTTGCAGGGTATAGACCAGCTGCTGGGCACCGTCAATACCGTTAGAAGGTACTGCAACCCCCAATTGGCCATAAGGGGCATTTTAGTAACCCGCTATAACGGCCGCACAGTTTTAACCCGGGACATTATCGAAATTATTCAGCACAGAGCCCAGGAAATGGGTGCAATTTTTTACTCCAGCCCCATAAGGGAAAGCGTTTCGATAAAAGAAGCCCAAGTGGGCAGGGTTAGTATATTTTCATATGCGCCTAAAAGCAAAGCAGCCGAAGATTACGAAAATTTTGTTGACGAGGTTTTGGGAGGTTAATTTTTTATGAGCAAAAAAAGTTTTAAAGACAATCCGGCATTGCAGTTTATGAGCAACCGGGCCGATGCGGCAGCTTTTGAAAATCCCCCCGCTGTGCAGCCAAGGTCTATAACGCCCCGCCAAGAAACTAAAAGCAAAAGGTTTAACATGCTTTTGCGTCCATCGCTTTTTCAAGTTTTGCAGGAAAGCGCGGGAAGGCAGGGCATAAGCATCAACGAGCTAATCCATGGCATCCTTGAAGAACACGTAAAAAACGACAAAAAATAGGCATAAATGCCTTTATCGTATTTTGTCGTTTTTTACAATACGTCATATTTCGCATTTTAAGGGCACCAGCAGCGCTTTCATTTTTTCATAGGGTTTTATTATTCATTTTTAAAAACAAGCGCCCCTAGATACCTTCTGAGCAATTTTAGACCCTATACAAAAGATGAGCTTCCCCTCCGGGTGCAATGGCTCATCTTTTTATATTATTTTATATTGTTTTATATTTATTTATATCTTTTTTAATTATTTTGCAAAATATTCTTGTTTTTTATACTTGTTAGTGGTAAACTGTATAAAATGCGTTTTACGCGCAAGATCTGTAAAACCAGAAAGGTTGGTGCAAAATGAAAATTATTTTTGATGAAAAGCACTTTGCCCTAAAAGAAGTGGCTCAAATGCTCGGCGTTTCCTCTGCCAGTATCCATAACTACATCAAAACCAAAAAGCTGAATGCCACAAAAATCGGAGCTTCCTGGCACATCAAAGAGGCGGACATAAAAGCCTATCTTCACGAAAACTCAAACACAAATATTTACTCAAAAAAAATATAGCGCCTTTAAAATAGCGCAAGAAGGGCGAAAAAAATGTTTGATTACTACACCCTGTCCGACAGCAAGCAGATAAGTTTTTATCAGTTGCCGCGAGAATTGGTAAAACATGAACGCTTTAAAATCTTATCCGACTCTGCAAAAATACTCTACGCCCTTTTGCGGGATAGGGTTTCTTTGTCTATCAAAAACAACTGGGTCGACGAAAAGGAGAGAGTTTATATAATCTTCACTCTCGATGAAATAATGGAAAACCTGGGATGTGCCAATCAAAAAGCAACTAAAGCCATGCAGGAACTGCAAAAAATAGGCCTTATCGAAAGTGTGCGCCAAGGTTTAGGCAAACCAAACATTATCTATGTTAAAAATTTTGCCAGCATCGATGGGAATGACAAGGTCCTTCAAAATGACCATAAAAACAAAAGACCTCCTGAAAACCACGCAAATTCACAGATTCATGATTTTCATGATTCTGGAATCATGAAAATCATGAATCAAGAATCATTAAAATCAGGATTCTTGATTCATGAAAATCATGATCAATCTATACTAATACATAATAAGACTGAGTGGAATCAGACTGAGTGGGAGTCATGTCCACGTCAGACACGAAGCCAAAAGTTATCCACACAGTTATCCACAGAGTTATCCACAATTAAAAAACCAAAAAAGACTGACATGACAACTGACGTGACATTAACAGCTGACGACTACAGCACTTACGAGCAATTAATCAAAAACAATGTTAACTACACAGAACTATCTAAAGTCTCGCCTTTAGACAAAGATCTAATTGACGGCATCCTTGCAATTATACTAGACGTAATAACAACCCAAAGTCCCAACACCCTAAAAATCGGCAAAGAAACAAAATCAAGAGACATTGTGCGCAGCATCTATTTAAAACTCAACAAAGACCACATCCAACACATTATCCACCAATACAAAAAGCAACATCACCGCATCAAACACAAAGACGCCTACTTGCGAAAAATGCTTTTTACTTGCGCCCAAGAAATAGACGCCCACTACATAAATGCTGTCCGCGCCGATGGCATGGTTCATTAACAAAAAACTTGAAAAGCAAAATTTTTTAAGTTATAATTACTTCACAGATGGTTTTGAGAGGGAGAAAAATTATGCAGTTTTTAGACATAAAACAAAACACAAAAAAAGTGAAGGACAGCATAGAAACGGTTATTTTAGGCAAAGCAGAAGAAATAACCCTAATACTTGCTACGCTTTTAGCCGGCGGTCATGTTTTACTGGAAGATGTGCCGGGTACAGGTAAAACTATTCTGGCGAAAACTTTAGCAAAATCTTTTGAGTGCGACTTTTCCCGGATTCAATTCACGCCGGACTTACTGCCGTCAGAATTAACAGGCATTAATTTTTTCAGCCCAAAAACCGGCGATTTTACTTTTCGCCGCGGCAGCCTTTTCGGCAACATAATTCTAGGGGACGAAATAAACAGAGCCACGCCGCGAACCCAGTCCGGCCTGTTAGAATCCATGGAAGAACGGC
>Ga0131853_10023456_pt1 | contig 11143 bp, 9 predicted proteins | sample TergutLab28metaG_FD_92764 | JGI IMG/M metagenome (GOLD analysis project Ga0131853, IMG submission 92764) | Labiotermes labralis P1 segment gut microbial communities from Petit-Saut dam, French Guiana - Lab288 P1 (version 2) (version 2) | ecosystem: Host-associated > Arthropoda: Insects >...
GACCTGGCTGCCGTCAAAGAGGCCGAGCTCCGAGCCCGGGATCTGACCTCGGCAGCACTGTTTGTCCTGGTCATTCTCAAGACCGTGCCCCGCAATCCCAACGTGTCGAAGGTACTGGAACGATATCTGGACGTAATGCGCGCGGTCCTCGACCTCGTCAACGGGCAAGAGATCTTCCAGGCCGACATGACGTACATTCTGAAGGTGGGCAAAACACCGGTCAGCGACCTCGGCGACGTGGTCGACTCGCTCGGTCCCGACGCGAAGGAGGCACTCGTGACCACCGCAGAGATGCTCGAAGCCCGCGGAGAGGCTCGTGGAGAGGCTCGTGGAGAGGTTCTCGGCCGCGCGGACACGCTCCTTGAGTTCCTGGACTTCAGGTTCGGCCCGCTTCCGGAAAACACCGAAGGCATGGTGCGCGAAGCTGCCAGTGAACAGCTGAAGCAGTGGACCGCCCGAGCCAAGACTGCCGCGACGCTGGACGAAGTCTTCGCATAGCTCACCCGGTTATTCCCGGGAGCAGGCCACCAGCACGAAGTCCTGCTCTTGCTGCGCCAGCAGCCCGCCAGCGGCTCCGCCGATCGCCCCGGCCCCTGTAAACACGTATCGCGACATACGTCCCGCTATGCCAAGCGATCCTGCCCGGCCGCGTAGCCGGGCACCGAGGGCCAGCGGATCACGACGACGACCGAGTCCTCTTCGGCATGCCAGGAATGGCCGGTCCGGTGGAACACGACATAGTCGCCCTGCTCGGCCAGGACCACTACGCGTCCCGGCAGTTCGATCCGGAACCGGCCGCTGACCAGCAGGACCAGGGCGGAACGGGTCTCGCCCTCCACCCATTCCGCGCGCTCCTCGCCTCGGGGGTGGATCGCCCACTTCACTTCGACGTCGTCGCTATGCCGGGCGTCCCCGCCGGGCCGGAAGTGCCCGAGCAGCCACCCCCGGGTGTCAGCTGTGTCCGTCTCCGCGTTGCCCGTCTGGATTGTCTCAGCCACGGCCGCTGACCGTAGCACGGGCAGTCAGGCCTCGCCCTGGTAGCAGTCCCTTTACGGGAAGGGTCGACTACTAGGGAGTTATGTGGCATAATGCGCGCATGAGCCGGGACGGGGTGGATGTCTGCGGGAATTGCGGCGCGCCGCTGGAACGCGATGAGGGCGACAGATGCCGCTGGTGTCACGCGGGCGCGCGGCCCCGGACCCCGAGAGCCCGGCGTGACACTGCCGGGGAACGGCTTCGGGCGAACCGGAAGCCGAACTGGAGGGTCGCGGCGGGCGCGGTGATCGTCGTGTTCGTGGCGGTGGTAGCCGGGCTCGTGATCGCGGGCACCGTGGTCTCCTCGGAGCAGTCTGGCCCGCCGCGGGCGACTGGCCCGGCGCGGCCGGGCACGGGCCAGGGCGTCCCGCCGGGATCGACGGACCTGCAGAACCTCCAGCAGGACTTCGGGCCGTGGCGGCAGCTCGTGGGCCAGGAGACGGGCACGCCCGCGCTGCTCCTGCTGCTGAACGGAACCGTTCAGGCGTCCACCCGGTGGACCATCTCGTCCGCCGCTTCCACGGGGTGGACCCAGGACCTCGGCGGCAACGTCAACTCGGTGACCCTCTCCGGCGGCCGCGCCGCGATCACCGACGCGGACGACGTCCACTACACCGTCGGAGTCGGCCAGGCTTTCGTTGTCGCGAGCAACCCCGGAACCGCCCTGCTGATCAAGCCGGGCGGCACCGTCATGTCCATGACCCTGGCGCAGGCGACCGCCATGCGGCAGCCCCTGAGGAAATAGGCGGAAGACACCACATGCCCCCAGCTCTTCTCGGCCTCCTCTGGGCCGCCGTGTTCGCCGTTCCCCTGACCATGCTCACCCAGGTGCGGCACCGCCGCGGCCCATGGGGCGGAACTGCCTGGCTCCTGGCCTTCAACTTCGCGCTGCTGTTCATCGTCGACAGCCTCGCGTTCTACGCGGGCCGCCCGATGATGACGTTCCCCGGTCTCATGCCGCTGATCCTGGTCAACCTCGCGATCATGCTGGTCACCGTCACGTTCGGAACCCGGTACCGCAGGCGGCTCGTGCGCAACGGAGGCAGCATTGCCGCGGCCTTCGCGCTCCTCGTCTTCCTGGTCGTCTGGATCGCCGGGCACAACAGCGGCCACGATGCCTACCGCGCCGCGCACCTGGTCAGCGTGTCATCCGCGCCCGGCGCGCAGATGCCCGCCAGCAGCACGGACCACATGGTGACTGTCTCGCCTGACATCGCCACGACCAAGGCGTCGCAGACCATGTCCACCGGCATCGCCGGCCAGCGGGACTACAGCACCTATCTCCAGCTTGGCACCGCGACGCTCCAGTACACCGGCGGCCGGATGTGGTATGTCTTCCCGCTGAAATTCGACGGCTCGGGCAACAAGGCGCGGCTGCACGCGGTCATGCCCGGCTACATCATGGTGTCGGCCGAAGACCCGAACGCCGCTCCGGTCGAGCACTACGACAACCAGTACTCCATGATCGTCGGCGAGGGCGGCGGGCAGGGCAGCGAGCCGGCCCGCTGGGCCTACAGTCACGGGTACAGCAGGTACCTGCTGGACGACCCCACGCTGGAGCTTAACGACCAGGGCCTGCCCTTTTACACGGTGACGCTGATGGCCCCCCGGCTCGGCTGGACGTTCGACGCGCCCGTCGGCGTCCTGGTGATCAACGCGCACACCGGCCAGATCACCCGGTACGCCCTGAACGCCGTGCCGGACTGGGTTGACCGTGTGTACAGCCAGCAGGCAGCGGAGACCATCGCGAACTGGTACGGGAAATACTCCCAGGCCGGGTTCGGCGGCGCCGGCAGCAGCAACGCCAACCGGTTCCAGGTGTCGGGGACGCCGGTCATGGTCTACACAGGGGCCAGCCACCCGGTCTGGCGCATGCTCCTGACCAGCTACAACAGTGACAACTCGGTGTCCAAGGTCATCGAGATGAACGCCGCCACCGGCGCGATGCGCCTGTATGCGCCGCAGCGCGCGATGGGCACCGAGGCCCCGGTCTCCGCGGCCTTCGACAACGCGTCCGGCACCGGTGCCTCGCTGGTGAAGTCGAGTCACTACCGGGCGGTCGATCTTACCCTGCACGTCATCTACGGCCACCTCACCTGGATGGCGACGTACGAGCCGGAAGGCTCGAACGCGAGCTTCACCGGCGTCGGCTTCGTCGACGCGTACCAGGCGACGGCGGACAACGTCGTGTTCGGCTCCAGTAAGTCGGCGGCGCTGTCGAACTACCTGAACCAGCTGTCGGCCGAGGGCACCTCCAACGGCACGGCTCCGGAGCAGGGCGGACGCTACCAGACCGTCACCGGCACGATCGCGGCCGTCGGCTGGGACATCACCGGCGGGCAGAAGTATTGGTACGTCTCCCTCAAGGGAAAGCGGGGCAGCCTCTACGTCGGCACCGTTTCCTCCGTCGGCCCCGCCCTCGTTCTCGCGCAGAAAGGCGACACGGTCACGATCCGCGTCCTCAACGTCGGCCAGCGGGAGTCGACCCAGACCATGCAGTCCTTCACCGACTCCCGCGTCCCGCTTTCGGTTCCCGGCTCGTAGCGCGGCCCCAGCCGTTCCGCTTAGCGGACGAATTCCAGGTCGAGGCGGTCCAGGCCCCAGATCTCGCCGGCGTGCCACTGCCACCTGGCGCCGGGGGCCAGCCGGAACGGCGGGACCAGCGTGGTCATCAGCTCGAGGACGATGCGCAGCTCCTGACGGGCCAGGTGCATGCCCGCGCAGCGGTGGGGGCCGAGCCCGAAGGCCGCGCTTGAGTTGTTCGCCCGGTCGAACCGGGCTGTCAGCGGGTCGTCGTAGGCGGCCGGGTCACGGCCCGCCGCCGGCGTGGACAGCAGCATCCGGTCGCCCTTCCGGAGCCGGACCCCGTTCAGCGTGAAGTCCCGGCCCACCGTGCGGGTCAGGGGAGCGATCGCATGCAGCCGGAGCAGTTCCTCGACCGCGTTCTCGATCAGGGACGGGTCGTCGCGCAGCGCCTGCTGCTGCCCGGGATCGCGGGCCAGATGCATCGTGATGACGCTGAGCTGGTTGGAGACCGTGTCCAGGCCGGCCAGGAACAGCAGGAACGACATGTCCAGCAGTTCCTCGGCGGTCAGCGGACGCCCGTCGACTTCCATCTGGGCGAGCTCGCTGATCAGGTCCTCGCGCGGCTCGCGCATCCGGTCGGCGACCGCTTCGGCGAGGTAGCCGGTGATCTCCGCGCCCGCGGCGGCGGCCGCCTCGGGGTCGCCGGAGTGCAGCAGGCCGAAGACCCAGGACTGGAACGTGTCCATCTGTTCCACTGGGATGCCGAAGATCCCGAGGAATACCACCGACGGCAGGGGGATCGCCAGCTGACTGTGGAACTCGACCCGGTCATCGCCGGCGAACGACGTGATGATCCGGGTGGCGTGCTCGCGGACCAGGTCGGTCAGCGGGCGGATGGCCCGGGGACTGAACAGCGGGGTGAGGAGCCTGCGGTAGCGCGTGTGCTCGTCCCCGTCCAGCTGGAGCGGGACCAGCTTGCGTGGCCAGGCGCCCTCGATGACGGGCAGGCCGGAGGGATAGTTGGGGAAGGCGTCCGGTGTCTGCAGCACCTGGCGGACGAGCTCCGCGGAGGTCACGATCCAGTGGCTCCCGAGTTCCGGCGACCACAGGAGCGGCGCGTCCTCGCGGAGCCGGTCGACGGCGGCCCACGGGTCGGCGAGGACGTCCGGGTCGTTCCTGATGTCGAGATGACGGACGAGCTCCGACGGTACGTGGGCCGGGATCTCCGGCGCTGTTTCAGAGGTCACGGAGTCATTAGAACCGGCGCTCAGCGCGGGGGATAGGGCCGCGGGGGCAGAGAACCCTGCCCCCGCCGTCGCGGATCGATGATCATCGGTCTGGATTTCCTCACTCCGCCAGACCGCCGGAATCCGGGCACCTACCCTGAGTCAGGGCCCCGCCCGCCGGGCAGGGCGACGGCTACCAGGCGAGAGGCGAGATCGTGTCGCTTTACCAGCATGTCCGCCATCCGCATATCGCCGGGCGGCATCACCACGGCCCGGTGCGGGCCGAGGACATCCGGCACCATGGCTCGGCGGTCAGCCGGTTCAACACCCGGATCGCGCTGCTCGTGACCAAGGCGGTCGGCAGCATGTGGTGCGCGTACGCGTTCGCGCTGTTCGACATGATCAGCCTGCCGGCCGCGATCCACGGTGGTCTCTCCGACGTCGTCACCTGGCTCGCGCAGACCTTCATGCAGCTCGTCCTGCTGTCGGTGATCATGGTCGGGCAGAACGTCCAGTCCGAAGCGGCCGACCGGCGCGCGGAGGCGACTTACCACGACGCCAGCGCCACCCTGCACGAGGTGGAGCACATCCAGGGTCACCTCGCCGCCCAGGACACGCTGCTCCGCCAGATGGCGGAACGCCTCGGCATCGACGAGGTGCCGGTCGCGGAGGCACCGGGCGAGACCGCCGGGCCGATCTCCGGAAGCAGTGTTCCGGTCCCCGGGACCGGGGAGGTTGCCGACCCGGGCCGGTGACGGATACTGGTTTGCGTGAGCACTACGCGTTTCTCGTCGGACGACGGCGACCTGGACAAGCTGTACGAGGACTTCGCCCGGGAGGACGTCCAGCCCCTGTGGACGCAGCACGGGCTGCTGCCCGCCACCCCGGACGGGCTGAGCCCATTCCTGTGGAAGGGCGCGACGCTGCGGCAGCTGGCCGAGCGGGCCGGGGACCTGGTCGGGATCGACCGGGGCGGCGACCGGCGGGTCATCTCCCTGTCCCATCCCGGGCTGAACGGCCTGCCGTTCGCCACCCACACTCTGTGGGGCGCCCTGCAGTACCTGAAGCCGGGCGAGCTGGCGCCCGCCCACCGGCACAGCCCGGCCGCGCTCCGGTTCGTGACCGAAGGCGAGGGGGTCTGGACCCTGGTCAACGGGGATCCCCTGGCGATGGGACCCGGAGACGTGATCCTCACGCCCAGCTACACCTGGCACGAGCACCACAACCCCGGCAAGGCGCCGATGATCTGGTTCGACGGCCTTGACCTTCCGCTCATCCGGAACCTGGACGCGGTCTTCTTCGAGCCGGGCCCGGACACCCTGTCGCCGTACGACCCGGTGGCGACGTCGGAGTCCGAGCGACGGTACGGGACGTCGGGGCTGGTGCCGCTGTCGCCGTCGGACGCGCTGAAGGTCGAGGCCCCGGCGTCGGGGGTTCACTCCCGGCTGCTGGCCTACCGGTGGGCGGACACCGACGCCGCCCTGACGCGCCTGGTGTCCGCGGCCGGCAACGGCTACGCGTCCGTCCGGTTCAGCGACCCGGCCACCGGCCGGGACGTGATGCCGACGCTGCGGGCCGAGATGCACCGGATCGCGGCCGGCGGGAAGACTCCGACGACGCGGACCGTGGGCAGTTCGGTCTGGGTCGTGTACCGCGGCGAGGGCACCTCGGTGCTGAACGGCGAACGCTACGACTGGAAGGCCGGCGACATCTTCGTGGTGCCCTCCTGGGCGGCGGCCTCGCACGCGGCTACTTCGGACGCCGACATCTTCGTGCTGTCGGACGGCCCGGTCATCGAGGCGGTCGGCCTCGGAGGCACGGAGACCGTCGCCGAGAGCTGACGGCCGACCGGAAAACGGTCGCCAAACCGAAAAACAGTCGGCCGGGCCGCGCTACGCCGCGCCGCCCGGCCGCCCCCACCGGGCCAGGGTGAGCGTCCGGCAGCAAAAAATAGGTGAGTTGGAAATGAACTTCGTGGATCTTGAAGATCACGTATCGGAGAAGCTTGGGCATCTCCCCTGGGAGGCTTATGCTGCGGTCATCTGCGTGGCGTTGAATGTCTATGAGTCGCTCGGCAGGAGATCTATGCCTGGTGGCGTTGTGGAGGCTTTGACGCAACTCCGAAACCGGGTCGAAGGATTTATTTGCCGCGGAGAGGATGATCCCGAAGGGATGTCGAGATTGACTGATTTGATAATCGCCTTCATTGACGATGATTCTGATTATGATTTCCCTCTATTTGTTCATCAAATAATAGAGGTTGCTGCTGCTTTTGCTGATGAAATGTCAGATGTGCCTGCAGGCGAGGTTATCGATCGCAGGGTGGCGGCTGAATATGCGACGGGAGCGATTGAAAGATATCCTGGCTACGCGAATAGTATTTCCCCGGGGTCGTTGGCGGATATCGAATATGCGAAAGATGCTGTTGATGAATCAAATCCTGGGGTTATGTTTCTGCGGGCGCTCGAGCGGTCGGCGGAATTTGCGGAGGGCTTGAATTCGTTTGATATAGATGTAATTCGCAAGGTGGGATTTGGTGAGGGTGAGAACGATTTGGTTCGGAGAATCTCCGTAGAATGATGATTCAATGCCGCTTAACTCGGATTCGTGGACTGAATTTCTATGCCCGTCACACGGTAATGGTGCTCGTGCGGGACACGAAGAACGCGGCGGCACGGCCGAGGGCCCGGGCGCGTAGGTAAGCGTCATGTTAGCAATGCATTCCCGCGAAGAGGTGATCATGTATATCGAATTCGGGCCTGATGATGTGTATACTCCGCGCGGTAAGGAGAAGGGGTCGGGGGATCTTGCGCAGGTGAGCCGAGGTGATCTTAGATGGTACTACTTCCTGGGGAGGTTTTATGTCGGTAAAGACGACTGCGAGGTGGGCCCGCCGTGGGGGTGGACGCCGTTGTTTGATATTCTCTATGACCTAAATGAAGTGTCATCGTCGATCGCAAATGGTGGCGCTTATGATTTTGTCGACTTTACCGAGAATCAAGAAAAGATCAATTTTTCCGTGCGTGAGAAAATTATCTCAATCGATCCGACCTATCGTGAAGAATCGATCGAATGCTCTGTTGATGAATTTATTGAAGAATGTAATAAATTCATAAAAAATGAACTAGCGAGAATAGTTCGCGAATATCCGGAAGTGTATAATAATACTGCAATTAAAGAATTGGCCTCAAAAGTCGGTCTGAAGTTCTTCAGTTCCTAGTGTTCCGAGTCAGAAATTGTTAGCAGCATGCGGAGCGGATTCGGGTTACTCGTCGTCGAGCAATGCGATGCGGCAGTTGCGTGGCAGCAGGTCGTCGGCATTGTCACGAAACCGGTGAAGCCTTGCCAGGTCTGTCTCCAGGACCGTCAGGATGTCGAAGGCCGTTGCAGCCGCCCGGGAGGACCTGCCGGAGACCACTTCTCCGTAGAGTTGCCACACGTGCCCGGACGCCCCGCCAAGGCTTCCTCTCCGACCGGAGAGAAGGTCGGCGCGGGGGAGTAGCGAAGATTCGTTTGGTGGAAAGGGTGTTAAGGAGCTGTCGCGGCGCGCAGCAGGTCGCGGCGGTGGCGGAGGCACCAGGCGCGGGCGCGGGCCGCGGGTCCGGCGACGCGGCGCCAGTAGTCGGCGAAGGCCGGGTGCCCGGCCGCGGCGGCCCCGGTGACGATGGCGTAGGTCCAGTCGTGGTTCGGGACGATGGCCTCGACCACGTCGCGACGTTCGGACGAAGACAGCCCGCTGGCCGACAGCAGGATCCGGAACCGGGAGAGCACACGGCCGGAACGGCTGTCGTGAATGTCGCTGTCGGGGGCCAGCGGCACCCAGGTCCGGGCCGCGGCGGCGAAGTCCCAGGCCGCGCTGCCCGGGCCGGCCAGGTCGAAGTCGATGAGCGCGGCCGCGCGCCCGCCGGAGAACACCAGGTTGGCGGGGTACACGTCGTTGTGACTGACCAGCCCGGTGCGGAAGGGAGCGGGGACGGCCGGGCGCGGCCACCGGTACCCGGACGGGTCGAAGGAGGCGGCCGCGCGGTGGTAGTCCCGCAGCAGCGCGGCCACGCTCGCCAGGGCGTCGTCGGTCAGGAACTCCGGGGCCAGCGGCGGGACGGCCGGGGTCCCGGGCACATAGGTGAGCGTCTCGGCGGACGGGGAAACGGCGAGGACGGACGGAGAACCGGGGAACCCGGCGGCGCGCAGGTGGGCGAGCAGCGCGTGGGTCGCCTCACGGCAGGGAGCCACCGGCCGCACCACCGTGTCCCCGACTCGGAGCACCCGGCCCCGGTTCGCGGTGCCCCCGGCCAGGACGGTCCCGCCTCCCGCGGGCTCGCGGGAGTCAGGAGCGGGCCGGGGCGCCGGCGGGCGCCAGGTCGAGGAGGGCGCGGGCGAGACTTGCGTGCGTGACCAGGCCATGGACGAGCCCTCCCTTGAGCGCGGACGTGACCGCGGAGGTCTTCTCGGTGCTGTAGGCGACGGCGAGGACGAACGGGACCTGCTCCAGCAGCGGCCCCGGGGTCACGATCATCCGCTGGTCCAGCGGGGTCGGCACGGGCCGCCCGGAGGCGTCGATGAACACCCCGGCCAGTTCCGCGGTGATGCCGAGGTCGGAGATGACCGCGCGCTCGGGGGCGGTGATCGCGTCGTAGATCGTGGACTGGCCCGCCGACCAGGCCCCGATCGACACGACGGCCTTGGTGACCGACGGCACGCGGCCGAAGGCCTCGGCGATGTCGTTCTGGCGGCGGATCGCGTCGGCGGTGGCGGCGTCGTCGACCAGCATGGGCGCGTAGAAGGTGTGGGCGGGACCGCCGCCGACCCGGGCGACGGTGCGCACCAGCTCCAGGAGGTCCCGGCCGTCGGGCGGGGGCACCGCGCCGGTGAGCTGCACGATCGGGCAGGGTGGCAGCTGGGTCAGGGACGCGGTGAGCCCGCTGAGGGTACGGGACCAGGCCATGCCGAGGACGTCGCCGTCGCTGATGAGGTCCATGAGCACCTGCCCGGTCGCCTCGCCCAGGCGCAGGCGCAGCGGGACGTCGTCGTCGGGGAAGTCGAAGACGAACGCCTGCCGCAGCCCGTAGGCGGCGGCCAGTTCGGCTGACAGGCCGGCGTCGAGGGTCTTGCCCGGCCAGCCGATCTCGATGCGGATCATGCCGCTGTCGCGGGCCGCGTCCAGCAGGCGCGCGACGCGGAACCGGCTGATGCCCAGGCTCTGGGCGATATCGACCTTCGAGACGCCTTCCAGGTAGAACTCGCGCGCCACCCGGGCGGCCAGGACGACTTCCGACGGCCGGTCGGCCGAGAGTCCCGCCATGCCACGCTCCTGTCGATCTGCGCTCATCTGAGCGCCCAAGTCTCATATTGGCAGCGAATCTTGACTTTGCCCAGAGGTAAGTCCAATGTGTGGAGGCAAGACATCTGAGCGTCATTCGCTCATATGAGCATACCCAGGTCGGCGGCAAGGAGGCGGCGCGGTCAATGAAGTCGTTGAGGTCCAGGTTCCGGTGGCCGGCCACCGGGATCCGCAAGCGCCGCCGGACCACCACGGCGGCGGCCGTGGCGACGGCAGTAGCCCTCGGGGCCGCGGCCTGCGCCGGCGTCGGCAGCGTCCCGCGGGCCACCCAGGACAGTTCCACCGGCACCCTGACGGTGGCCGTGGTCTCCAACCCGCTGATCACCGACCAGATGATCCCGCTGACGGAGCAGGTGTTCGAGAAGGAGAACCCCGGCATCCACGTCAAGTTCGCGGTCTACACCGAGGGCGACCTGCGGGCGGCCGTCGAGAAGGACGTGGCCACCCACAGCAACGAGTTCAACGTCGTCATGCTCAGCCCGTACGAGGCGCCGCTGTTCGCGCGTAACGGCTGGCTGGACGACCTGACGAAGAAGTACATCGCCAGTGACCCGGGCTACGACGCCAAGGACCTGCTCCCGCCGGTGGCCAAGGCCCTGTCGTACAAGGGCGACCTGTACGCGGCCCCGTTCTACGGCGAGTCCTCGATGCTGTACTACCGCAAGAGCCTGCTGAAGAAGGCCGGCATCACCCTCCCGGCCCGTCCGACCTGGCAGGAAGTGGCGAAAGCCGCGGCCAAGGTCAACCAGCCGGGCAAGGTCGCGGGCATCTGCCAGCGCGGGCTGGCCGGCTGGGGCGACAACATGGCGTCGCTGGACACGGTGGTGAACACGTTCGGCGGCCAGTGGTTCGACATGAACTGGAAGCCGCAGCTCACTTCGCCCGCGTTCGAGAAGGCCGTCAACTTCTACGTCAACCTGACCAGGAAGTACGGCGAGTCCGGCGCGTCCAACGACAGCTTCAACCAGCTGCTGACCCTGTACGGCCAGGGCCAGTGCGCCATGTGGTACGACTC
>Ga0131853_10023459_pt1 | contig 11142 bp, 10 predicted proteins | sample TergutLab28metaG_FD_92764 | JGI IMG/M metagenome (GOLD analysis project Ga0131853, IMG submission 92764) | Labiotermes labralis P1 segment gut microbial communities from Petit-Saut dam, French Guiana - Lab288 P1 (version 2) (version 2) | ecosystem: Host-associated > Arthropoda: Insects >...
AAAACAAACATAAGAACTATACAAACTGTTAACAAAAACAAACATAAGAACTATACAAACTGTTAACAAAAACAAACATAAGAACTATACAAACTGTTAACAAAAACAAACATAAGAACTATAAATTTTCTACATCTCTGGTTTTAACATTGAACTCTTTGGGGAAGTGATATTGCCATTTGGTAGACAGGTGCAAACATTTTAGAGGTACCTGCTACCTCCACCTTTAAGCAAGAATAAGTGGGGTTACTCTTCAAAGTTTGTTACTCTCTACCAAATGAAGCATGATCTTTTCCCCCCAACCATTAACAACCTACACTTTGTAAAAAATGAACACATAATTACTCCTGCGAGTTTTGAGGACTTTACAGCGGTAATTGAGAACACTGGTCCTCTGCTATGTGACACTGCATTGCTGGGCGAGTGGTCCCTGCATTCTAAGGAACATAAGGTCTTCACCAATTGTTGTTAGTCCGCTTAATCCTAAAATACAAAGGCAGCACTACGTTCCTTCAAAACATCAGGACCACTCACCTGACAACGGTGTGTCGCATCCCAAGGACCAGAATCTTTCACAGTTATACTTACTTGTAGGCATTCTGCCGAAAATGTTGCAGAATCTCCTCTTGGAAGACTGGTGGAGGCTGCAGAATGAGTTTAGTGAGTGCCTGTACCAGCTTCAAAACTGCCATTTCATTATACATTCTTGAATTTTCTTTGCCTTGTTGAGACCCTTTCTGCTTCTCATAGCCTGCCTCATTGAAATAAGGCTCACTCACTAAAATCAGACCTGCCAACATACATTCAGTACAGATGCAACAAATGCTTGTGTGTGAAACGGTAACACTTGCTATTCAGCTGTTGTGTATGTTAGCAAATTGTTACAAAAAGGAGCATAAGATGGCAGCAGTGTAAGGTATGACAGACACATTGTGCAGTATAAATTTTTACCAAAACAAGTTCCTCTACATGGCAGCATTGTTTAGTGCACCGTTATTCTATGCAGTCTGGTACACTGGTAAAGAGGAGCTGTCATACCAAATGTTTTCAAATCTGGTGCTTTTGAAAGTTTCTTTTTTTACAGTAGGAATGCAATCTTATGACATCTGTGTCGCACAGGAAGATTGCTTACAGCTTGATGTACGACAGGACTAGTGGGTCATATTGCAGTCCAATGGAGGGGGTAAATATGCCTGCAGCAATGTCATCTCTCCTTCTAACAACAAATGCTTGTGTTCTTACATCAGTACATTACTTTTGAACAATATAATGCCCCTTCTGACATGCACTTTCATACAGTGTGCAAATTGATGTCCTCCATTACAGCTAATTCTACGGCTTCCTATACTAGTGAGTGAAGAACAGAGGTTTTCTTCAGTTAATAGCAGGCAACAGAGACAGGTGTACTCTTAACTGTTTGTAACCAACCTGCCACCCCTCAAAGTACCTCCTGTGGATAAGTAAAAAATTCAGCAGCTCCAGTCAGGTCTCTGGACAGTGCCATGAGATTGTACCAGCTCAAATTTAAAAAAGCCTTATTGCAGTACTGCATAATTTTACAAATGAGTACTGTGCAATAGGCAAGAAAGCTACAATTCTTGTCTCCTGTACGTTAATGCACTGAACAACGGCATTCATATCTCTGCACCCTGTACAAGTGTCATTAGTTGACTTCTGCAATATCACACTCTCACGTTTTAGACATATAAAATGTCAAACTACTAGCAGCAACAAATACACATTATTTTAAGGATTTATGGTTCCTAGATCTTACCATGGACACTTCACTGCTCCGATGTTAACTGTTCAGAAATTACATGTAAAAGCAATATCACCAAACTGTAAAAGTGAAAACATACAAGCAGTGTTGCTGACTCACATAAACAGCTTTGACCTTGGCAGCAGCAGCAGCAGCACCAGAGAAGTCAGACCATTAGATGCTTATGACCAGTAACCAATGAATTCCAGTTAAAAGTACAGTGGACTCAGGTGCAGCTGTGTCACATGCACTTCAGTTAATACTATTATTTATGTTGTGTTCTGTCTAGTTAGGGCTGTGCACACATGTGATTGTAGGCTTGTTGTAAAATGAACACCTAACAAATGGTGACCAGTGTATAGTGACAGATACAGTACAGAGACTTCTGTTTTTGACAGGACCTGTATCTACTCACCACATGGTTAGCTTCAAGATAAGGGGCCCTACCCCTGCTGTCAAGGTCACATATATCCTTGTCAGTCTCGAATACCAGGTTTGTGTACATGAAGTGACACCTAATTGGGCAGAACCTTTGAACTTACCTTGAATTGACACAATGACTTGAAGTAGATTGGAGTGAAGGGTCCACACTTCTGTCCCTTTCCCACTCCATGTACCAAGCAGACTCACGCACACTTTGCCATCTTCATATAAATTTGGGTTCAGGCGGTCACTGCAGTAACTGATATAGTGGCACAACGGTGGAGCCTTGGGATAATCAGCTGACAGTTGGAAATCAAAGAAAAACAGCCCATCTTCATATGGAGTTTTCTCTGGTCCACGTATCATCACTGAATACAAATCCTGGCAAAAATTACAATATACAAAATTAACTATATTTCTATCATGGTCTTCTGGGTTATGGCACTGTGTAGTTTGGTATATGTGTTACAATATTTAGGGGTATCATAATGCTTCCATCTTCAGAATCTCAAGCAACTGATATCAAACTTTTGCTCACATCACTTGTAATTACACTCCATATTTTTACCAGCAATGTCTCCAGGCTTGTTTATCGTAGTTTTTTTTTTTTAAACCTTTCAAAGCGTAGTGATTAACACTCAACAATTTTACGTTCTGCCCACATGGTGTGTTAATGTGTTGTGTACAGATCTCTGAAAAAATGGCAACTTCTGTGTTATACAACATTAACAGACTGGCTTTCTGTAACTGAGGTGGAGAGTGTTTACTGTGCAGTATGTATCGAGTCCTTATATAAAACAGACATGTTTCAATTTAAAGGGTTACCAACACTGTCAGCAGCTCAAGCAAGACGGCATCTAACAAACAGACGATTAATGAATAATAAATTGAAAGGGATGTGGAGGGATGCAGTCATGACATGATCCAAGGTACTATTCCAGCACCTGCCTGAGCTGGGGGGTGAAGCCACAGAGAACTTCGTCAGGACAGTGAGCTAAGACATGACATAAACATTTCCTGAATAGTCATAAATATTACAACTTGAGTCAATCCGTTTGGTACTTTACGTACTTCTTCAAGTTTGTAGCGTTTGTCTGATCCAGTGAACAACTATGAATGCTGACAGCACACTAAGTTCAGCGGTCTCAAACACATGGCCTGTCATTACGTCTGGCATGGCCCTCTCATCGACATTTATCGCCAGTTACAGAATATGGTCAAACATTTTTCAAGCTTACAATGACTTCTGTCACTTGCTTTAAGGCTGAACAAATGTTTGCTACCCCTGGATGGTATCACACAACATGTCCGAAAATAGACAACAGTGCAGAAAAGTACTGCATTCAGTAACAACAATATGTTCAGGTTTTGTTACAAAAAAATGTGAAGTATTCATAATGGCTTGTTTGTTAGTACAACACTTAATGAAGACTCTAGTGGTCTGGAATGCGAAGCTGTGTCACACACCCTACCTTCGTGTGTGGATACTCTTCTTGGACTGGTGGACCATGAAGGTGAAGCCACTGTGACCCTTCACAACACTGGGAAGTACTCACACAACAACAAAGAAACACTGCTGTCTGAACCTCAGATCTCAAATAAAAGACACACCCTCTTTATTGCTTACAACAAAGGCAGCCTGCATGGAATTTCAAAACTATCCATTTGGTCTGTGTATTATTTGAATCTGAAGCCCCAGTTAAGTGCAACTTTGAACCAGATTAAAATGCTTTTCAAGTACAGGGGGCAATGAAACGGGAAAATTTCAAAACATAAAAAAAAAATCGACACATGAATTTTTTGTCTGTTTATTGGCCATAAATGAAAAGCATATGAATAGCCATTTTGTTTTATGCCAGTTTGAAAATTTATGTTTTGAAAGTAACGCCCTCAAGATGGCTTCCATTTCGACGCATGCATTCTTCAAGTCGGGACCTGAAATTGTTCATGACCTCTCGCAGCATCTCCACAGGAATGCAGCCACTTCATCTTGAATTCGCTGAATGATCTGGATCTTGTATGGGTGGTAGTGAAGATCGTTGTGAAGAATTTTTCGCACGGACCTGGGAGTTATTCCAAGAGTGGTTGAGTGTCGCACGGCAGATCGGCGCGGACTTCTCTCAAATGCCTCTCTAACCCTCTCAATATTCTCTGGAGTTTGCACAGATTTTTGACCGCCACCTCTTTTTTTAGATGTTGATCCACTCACCTCAAAGTTGTCTACCCATGTGTTTATCGCATGGTTTGATGGAACCGGTCGGTTATGCGGAACATTGAAATGAGTGCGGAACGCGCGCTGAGCCCGCACCAAACTCTCTCCATTTTGATAATAAGCCTTAATGGCGAAAGCACGCTCCTCACCCGTCCACTGCTGCATTGCTACTAAATGGTAGGAGCTACACAAGGGGAGAGGTTAGTTCCCCACCTCCCCACTCTACTACAGTGAGCCCAACCTCCCCTTACTTTTTTCCCATTTCATTGCCCAACCCTGTATATTCCACCTACTCTTGTGCCACTCTATTGCAAGTGTTATTGCTACAGGTGTGTCCTGCATGCCATTAAATATATATATATATAAAAACCACTTACCATCCTATCTTCGAAGCCTTTAACCCATATGCCCGGTGGTAATGATGACCGCAGGAGTTTAATTTCTTTTCTAACAGTCCGAAAAAAGTTCTGTGGATCAGTTGGCTGGAACATGGTTAGCTTGAACTTATGACTGCTGGGAGCAGAATCCATAATTGAGAACCCTGAAAATTATAACACATAAACACAGAGGGGAAAAAAAAACTGTGCTACATGTCTACCACAAATACATAACACATCTGACAGCATGGAGAATCCAGTGACAATGCTGCTGACACCAACTGACAGTGTGCAGACACCAGTCACAACATTACACCATGGCACAATGCTGTGGTCTGCATTATTCTACTTGGACTGGTCCACATGAGGTACTATGGGAGTGTCAGGTGAGTTGGTTACAAGCAGTTAAAGAGCACAGATTGTTCTGTGTTGTCCGCCATTAACCCTTTGATGCCAGAATTAAATCCCTCCAAGCAACGCTGCCTGCCAGAATTTTTACTGGGGATTTTCAATTTTAATGCTTACTCTTGGGAGGGGGGAAGCATATCTCAGAGACTTTTCCTTCAGATTTAATGAAATAAAATTTTGCATTCTGCTTATGAATTGGTTAATCTGGGAAAAAATTTTCATCTATTTTTATAATAAATTTAGGCCTGTGAAACGCATGCGTTATATAAAATGTGGTGTAAATAGTTCATTACTCACATAATTCTGGTTGCTGCATAAGGTATGTGGCACCTTGGATCACTGTTTTATCATGACACACAGTATTCATAAAGAGGGTGATATATTACAAATTTACTTTTGTGTGATATTCTGCGAAACAAGACACCATGCACAGGCCCACGTCACATCTGGTGCACTGTGTGCCCTTTCTTTAACTGTGAGAAGAACACAGATGGGCAGCGCAGTTGGGTTCGCTGGCCAGTGTTTGTTATGGAGACTTCTGTTGAGGCTTGCTGCTGCAGCTGCTGCTGTTGTTGTTGTTGTTGTTGTTGCTCTCTTCTTATTCTTCCTCAAACTAGTCTTCAACATCGCTAGCCTCCAAACCTAATTCTAAGGTGGTGTCAGCAACCAGAATTTCACTGATGGCCTCCTGCTCAAGTTTTATTTTTTCCCCGGCCATGGCTCTGAGACCTACAATCGTCTGCCTTGTTTACACTACATATGACTGGCCAGAGTTGCAGAAACATTATACCTCTAAAGATACAAACATCTTCTACAGTCACAGGAAAACAGATCCAAAGCTACAATGTAACTGTGTATGAAATTCCAGCTATTCGAGGGTGCCAAAGACGTTTTTAGTAGATTGATGGCTGTGTGTTGCATGTTACTACTCCACAACCCCTACAGATTAACCCAGCACTATAAGAGGCATGTCTGTGGGCCCTCCTGTAGCTGTAAACATCGATATTTGTGGGTATCTCCTAATTTTGAGCATTACTTTTGTCTGAATTCTATGGTTACAGTACGCCGCTGACAACCTTTCTGGTCAAGAAAGAGTTTTCACTTCATAGGTCAGTGTTGATATTTCAACCCGCAGTGAACTCCAGAGCGAGCGATAATCAAAGCACGCAGTGTCACAACCATATTAGTCAGCTAGGAAAATGCGCAGTTACTAAGTGTCTATGTATATATCGGTGTTTGTGGAGGGGTTTAGGAGGTGCAGGGGGAACATTCTGGCTCCTGAATGAAAGCCTGACCTCAAGGGTCTTGCAGCATAGCAAAGCCACAGCAGTTTACCAAACAGGAGTGAACAAAATACCTCCAAACTTCAACACACTGTTTGCGACGTCTTTATAAGTCATTCGGCAATTTAAAGGGCTCACTGCATGATGTCTTTACAAGTCGTTCGGTGTTAAAGGGTTAAATGACCATACAAACACCCTTCACAGATTACTGGTACTGTACAATGGATAGAGTTACACATACTCAAGGACATGAACTAGCACACAAAGTACGCAATGCATGTCACAAGAGACAATGCATGGAATACAAAGGTACGAACAAAAGGCCATGCAGGCATATCTGTTCCCCCCATCACTTGTGCTATAATCCCAACTCCTCTCATCTTCCAGGCTGTAAGCAAGCTGCTTATACATCAAGGTGCCGTAAGACTGCAATCAGACTCTACCTTGAAGCCCAAATGACTACACACAGCACAGTCTACCATCAAAACCATATCACTCAATCAGTCAAAAATTTCACCCCTCATGGAACCCCAACAATTCATTACCCTGTTCATAACAGCCCACCCTGGACTATACCTTAATCTAGTTTAAACCAGCCCACATACAATTTCCTTAAGACTAATATTAATATTGTACCTGAATCTACACTTGTCTTCCCAAAGGCCTCCCACATGGATTTTATGACTAACAACTTATGTCCACCTTACTCTTCTTGATCTGGTCATGCTAACAATGTCTTGCAACGAGTACAACATGTAAAGCTCTTCATAAAACATTCCCTATCCCCTTGTTTCTTTGTATCCAAGGTCATCCCTTAAATATGGCCATCCTTTATAGTCCAAGAAAAAATTCTATATTGACACAAAACAAATTGCCAAAGCAGAATCTGAAAAATATAAAGCTGACAAATGTCACGAAATGTAAGCAGAGGGCTGGTGTGTCCGCTCTATTATCATCCCTATCTTACCAACAGCCTGAAATGTTCTGCTCTGCTCTGCTCAACAGATTTAGACTCAATCATGCTCAACTCTAAGGTACAGACTTAACTACTTTGTCTTCAACTGCTAGGTCATGGGAAAAACAGTCTATCTCAGTTGTTATGTTCACTTCACTAACTGTTTCTTTGGCCTCCACTCATACTTCGCAGAATACACTGTCTGGCTCCATCATAAATACCAGTGACATAAGCATGTAAAGTGCATGTCATGTTTGTCTGATTGTAATCAAATCTGAATTTGTTTGATAGATTTTAGTACAAGTCCCTAATACAAAATTTCACAAAAATACATTCCATGGGAGACAAATTGTTTGTGAGGATGGACAGGACAAAGCTGAATGCTGCATGCTGAAGCTGTTGTGCTATAGCACCTAATAAAAAATAGCAGAACTAGGAGATGAACTATGTCAATCTTTCAGAGTTAGACTAAGAACTTACCTTCACCACAGACTTCATCAGTGATCTCTTCTCCATGGTTCTGCAAAGGATCTGCATTCTCTTGGCCATCCTTTTCCTCTACACAAGCAGCTGCACTTCCAGACAAAGCCTCTTCTTTCTCCACACCTTCTGATGACTTAACACCAGTGGGCTGACTCTGAGATGCCAAAGACTGCCCTCCTCCCAATCTTGACAGAACATGGAGCATGTCCTTCAGCCCATCCTTCACTTTCTCAGACAGCAGAGGTGGCTCTGAGGTGGCTACAATCGAACTTGATGGTGGTTTAATTTCTTCACTTTCTGAACGTACTGTCTCATGTGAATGCCATTCCTCCTGTGATTTAACTGTCTCTGTAAGAACAACAGCCTCTTTGCCTCTCTTTTTGTCAATGGGTACATCTACTTCTTGCTGTTCATCCTCAGCGACACTCCCATCTTTATTACTACCACTGTCAACTGGTGATCGAGTATTGAAAGCATCACTAAGAGTCATAAGACCCTGATTACCCCCAAATCGACGAGTAACTTCTCCATGAGCTTTAACAAGCTGAGCCTTTATAAGGGAACAAAGTTTCACACAAACATGAGAATTGGAAACCGACAACAGAGACACCGGAGAACCACACTGAGTCCCCACTGTTGCTCCAGCAACATCTAACAAGTGTCTAGACTTGTGGATTTCAGAAGAACTTGTTACATTAACAGGTGAGTTATCTGGGAATGTGGCATGTCTGCCTTTCACTGATACAGCAACTGGAGACCCGTAACACCCGTTATGTGTGGCAACGTTACGTGTGACTCCACTCTGCCGCACGTCACTCTTCACACGGAACTCCTTATTGCTATGGTTCACACTACCTCCGTCCAACTTGCTAGCATTACCGTGCTGTCCCTTCACTGTCTGTCTCATGTCATCAGGCTCACGGAGAGTACTGCAATTATGATTATCTACAGCAGTGACCACATGCTGCTCCATGTTTATCAAGTTCTCACTTACAACAACTTCACTTGAAGGATGCGAGTCATTAAGAGCACTAATGCCACGCCCATTGACAGCACAACTGGCAACAACCACCACGGGATCACTTGTGCTCCCAGAGCACGCCAAGACAGAAACACCGTTCACTTCTCTGATTGTACTCTGTCTACTCCTCCCTTCCCATGCACTTACTTCTGACACATCCTGTATCATACCTTCTGGTTTGTTGACCACACCCAATTCTGAAGGTTTATTACTGCCAATGACGGTATTTCCAGGTGAATCAGAAACTTTATTTCCATGCTTATTATCTTCATAACAATTGCTAAATGTCAACTGACTATGACATGTATCACTGTCATCTGACTGATGGAACAGTCTACTGACTTGGTCAGCAACTCTTTGGGCAACGTTGGCTCGTCCACGCTCTCTTACACGCTCCAGCAGACCTTGGAAGTGGCTTTCATGGAAAAATGATGTTCCCATAAGCTTGTCCAAGTACCTAACAAAAGATTAATAAAAGTCAAATAAAATCACAAGACTCTATTTAATGAAGACTCTAAATAAACATATAAAGACTTAAAAAGAACATGCTTATAAGGGCAAAACTGCATTTTACACAGATGCAGACATGATGCCTATTGCTGCTTATCTTCCAAAGGCTCTTACTGCAAGGGGCAGTTGAAACACACTGCCTCCTCTTTTTTATTTCATGCAACTTTCAAGCTGGACATGACAAAATTTCACAGAACTTGACAACAACACTGCTGAAGGCACAGTTACTTTACAATGCAGTCTCCATCTCTGTCAAAAGTCTTCATCCACCTTTGAACAAGAGAATGTATTCCCACCCTGTACAAGTTGCTCTCCCTCTGCAGCCACTGGTGCATGGTATCCTACAGTGCCTCATCACTGTTGTAAAGGTACTCTCACGGGCTTTTTCTCAAAGAAGCAAACAGGTGAGAATCTGATGGTGTGAGTTCAGGACTGCAGGGAGGATGCAGGTGGAAATATTATTGCTGTAGGATTTTTGGATGTGGAAAGAGTTCTTGTGAATATCATGACTAAGGTGACAACAGTGAACTCCAGCCACTACACTGAAACACCAAGAGTTCTGATAAGACAAATTTCTGGAGAGAGCGTTGTTCCTCTATGACATTACATCACACACAAGAGCACAAACCACAGCGGCCATCACAAATTTTGGGTGGAGTGCTACCTACTGCATGCAATGAGATAGGTGAATGAATCTGTGGGCCCCAGAGCTGAACTGGATGCAGTGACAAAGAGAAATCTATCCACCTCATAAGAATTGAACCTCGGTCTTCCCTTCCATACCCAGATCCCATGCAGTACAGTATGAGCTGTTACTGTGCAGCAAGCAATGCATGGGGTCTGTCTACAGGCTGCATTCTACAGTAATTACTTTTGGTGTAAAACACATTCAAAATACGGTTTGAGTTTTGAAGCTCATGAATTTACATGTCTGGGATTGGGGCCTGTTATCATCCACTTAATGCCACTGTTACAATCTTCCGTGACTGGTTCCAACAAAAATGAAACGATGCAGCTAGGTCAGATTCACCACCCTCCCGCTGTTTCACAGATCTCCCTCTGCTCAATTCAGCAGTGTCTTTCATTAAAGGAGCTTGGTTGTTTTTGTGCTATATGTAATGAGAATTTCCTGCCATCATTTAAAGTATTTTATGCTTTCAATATGTTTGTATTGTGTTAAAAATAAGATTTTTTAGGTAAATTATATTTTTAGTGCTGGTACTTCGTAAGCTGCTGGAATAAACAGGCTTTTTATGTGGCCAATATATTCTAACTGTATGGCAGTTTTACTGGTCCCATTGTCCATGAACATCAAGGATCTATTGTTTTAACATGACACACAAATCAAACTGCATATACTTCAATTAAGAACTACAGCAGAACTTCCTGTACCAATTAACCCCAAAGTCCTTCTTCAGAACTCATTCAGATATTGAAGAAATTTCCCACATTTTGGAATCCATAGTTTCATTACTGTGTTCACAACCCACTAACACATCACACCCCAAGCCAACTAAATCCACTCCACACACCACTCTTACCCCATTTTTTAAAGAAGTATTTTAATGCCGCCACCCCCCCCCCCCCCCCCCCCCCCCCCCCACCACCCCCCCCCCCCCCCCCCTCCCCCCCCGCAAAAATTTTAAATCATTTACCTTCTCTTCTTTTTTTTTTTTCTTCTCCTATTTTTTTTTTTTTTTTTTTTTTTTTC
>Ga0131853_10023460_pt1 | contig 11142 bp, 10 predicted proteins | sample TergutLab28metaG_FD_92764 | JGI IMG/M metagenome (GOLD analysis project Ga0131853, IMG submission 92764) | Labiotermes labralis P1 segment gut microbial communities from Petit-Saut dam, French Guiana - Lab288 P1 (version 2) (version 2) | ecosystem: Host-associated > Arthropoda: Insects >...
CCATTCGATCCAAGTCAGGCGGTTCGGGCATTTTCAGCACATGTTCGTCAATATGCCCGCCCGCCTGAATATCCTGGAGCAAGCTGCCGAGCGCAACTCCGTAGCGGATAACCGCATCGCCTTTCTTCAAATCTTTGAGGGCAATCTTGTGCCCCCGGGGAATATCCTGTATCGTTTTGAGCCCCGGCGCGGCTTCCGCCCCTGCAGGCGCATCCTGCACCGGAATAGCAACATTGTCGAGAGGGTTTACCTTGATAATTCGTACCATGATGTATCAATAGTATACTGTTTTTACCAGAAAAACAATCTGCAGATTTACATTAAAATAAATCTAGTGCTATTTATAATTAAGCACCACTATTTATTTTTAGGAGTAAATACTGGTACACCAAGCTCCTCATCAAAACGCCGTCCCATATCTATATCAAAAAATAACCCAATGACAATATCTGTAGTGAGTAATACTTCACATCCATGCTGCATATGTCCGCCATAGGTGTTACCTTTTTCATCACTAACAGTTACGTGAATGTGGGGGAATATATTTCCTTCTGTGTCATGACAAATCATACCAGACATATTAAGCAATTCGTAGTTTCCAGTTAGCACTCTTGGTTCACTATATCCAACTTTTCCATTTGGCAAATCAATAGGGTTACAGAATACCACTTTTCGCCAACTTCCCAATGCACACATAATAATACCGTCTTTGATATTATATTTAGTACAGGTGTCAACAATTCCTGCAAATACATCTGTACCTGGTGGCATACGTATTGCAATAATATTATTAACCTTTCCAGTTGCAGATTCTATCATATCTTTCCTCCGTACTTCTCTTTAATTGGGAATATGAATGGCACTTTTGTTAGCAGCCATTGCAGCTTCCCGAATTGCTTCCGCTATTGTTGGATGTGCATGTATGGTCGCCACAATATCTTCTGTTGTTGCTTCCAACTCTATGGCAACAGCAGCTTCGGTAATTAAATCTGTCGCTCTCGGACCAAGAATATGCACACCAAGAATTTCATTGTATTCTTTTCCAACAATGACTTTTACAACACCTTCTCCGCTGTTTGCAATAAGAGATTTTGCATTTGCAAACAACGGAAACTTTCCAACTATAAAATCCAATTTCTGTTCTTTTGCTTTCTCTTCTGTAAGACCAACACCGGCTAATTCAGGCCTTGTATATACACAAGATGGATTAGTAGTATCATCGTATGATGCATTGTGCCCCATTGCATTTTCAGCAGCAATTTCTCCCTGAGCAGATGCAGTATGTGCAAGCATTACTTGCCCCAAGCAATCCCCAATAGCATACACATTCGGTACATTGGTCTGCATGTGTTTGTTCACAATAATTCTTCCATTGTTATGGATAATACCAGCATTATCAAGTTTTAACGTTTCAGTATGAGCTTTTCTGCCTACTGCGACAAGAACAATATCAGTTTCAATTGTGCTTTTCTTCCCGTTAAACTCAACTTCAACTACACAATGATCGTTTAATTTTTTAACGGATATAACTTTGGTATCAGTTGAAATTTTGATACCGCGTTTTTCCATGCTTTTTCTCAACAGTCCGGCAAGCTCACTATCCATTAATGGAAGAATATTTGGCATTGATTCAACAATTGTAATTTGTGAACCAAAGGCATGGTAAGCGTTTGCCAATTCAACACCAATAACACCGCCGCCAATTACCAGCATACGTTTTGGGATTGTCTTCAGGCTTAATGCACCACTTGAATCAACGCAGGACAGGTTGTCCTTTACTCCAGGTATCGGTGGCATTACAGGAACAGAGCCTGATGCAATAATAATACGGTCAAAGTTTAGTGTAGATGATGCTCCATCTGCATTGCTAACAAATAGTTGGTTTTTTGATACAAAACTAGCAATACCATTGATAACTTTAACCTTATTGGACTTCATTAACCCCATAACTCCGCTAACCAGTTGACTGACGATAGATTCTTTTTTTGTCTGCAGGTTACTCCAATTAATACCCTTTACGTCTAGCTGAATTCCATATATACCAGCATGGTTAGCTTCCTCTAGCAACTCTGCCGCATGGAGCAAAGCTTTTGTAGGGATACAACCGCAATTCAGACACGTGCCGCCAAGTATATTTTTTTCAATAAGAGTAACTTCAGCTCCCAATTGCGCTGCACGAATTGCCGCTACATATCCACCTGGTCCTCCACCAATGACTGCTATTTTGACGGTACTATTAGTTGCCATATTTGCCCTCGTCGTTTTTTATTACCACAATCATCACAGAAGAACCCTTATTGGATTTTCCAACAATTCTTTAACGGCTTTCTGAAACTTTGCGGCACCAGAACCATCTATTAAACGATGATCCCAGCTTAAAGAAGTTCGCATTACCTTTTTTTTGAAAGGTTTGCAATTATCATCTATATCAATCTCATCTTGTATAGCGCACACACCAAGTATTGCTGCATCAGGTTGATTGATAATGGGAGTAAATGTTTCAATATCAAGCATCCCCATATTGGAAATAGAGAACGTAGACCCCTGATAATCATCCGGGTTTAACTGCCCGCTACGAGCGCGTTCTGCAAGATTCTTCGCCATACTTGAAATAGTATCCAGTCCCAATTTATCAGCGTCGCGGATTACCGGAACAATCAACCCAACATCCAGTGCTACAGCCATTCCAAGATTGATGTGTGCACGCTGAATAATACTGTCTCCATTCCAAGACACAAGAATATTCCGATGTGCCGATAAAACTTTTGCCACTGCTTTCAAGATAAAATCGTTAATGGAATATTTTTCCCCTGTTTCTTCGTTGATCTTCGCGCGAAGAGCAGTAAGTCTTGTTACATCGATTTTTGTAGTTGTTGTAACTGTGGGTATCTCTGTGTGAGCTTTAAACATTCTATGGGCTACGGTTTTTCGCATACCTGCTACTCGGATAATTTCATCTCCGTCCATAAGTTCCAGAGACATATTGTTTGTAGACAGCGCAGACGATAATGAAGCTCCTGAACTTGGAGTTAATGAAGTAGCGCTTGCTGGCATTTTTTCAGCGGCAATAATATCCTTCTGAACAATTCTGCCGTTTGGCCCTGAACCTGATAACCTCGAGTAATCTACTCCCAATTTTATTGCAGTCTTTTTTGCAAGGGGAGATATTTTTATCCGTTTTCCTATTGCTATTGAAGCCGCAACAGCATGAATTTCAGGTTTTGTTTCAAGTACAGATGGGCTTTGTTTGATGTTTGATACTGGCGTTTCCACTGCGGTATCACCGACTGATTCACCAGCTTTTCCAATGTAGGCAATTAATCCTTGTACAGGGACTTCCGTACCTTCCGGTGAAACAATTTTAAGTAGTACACCAGTAAATTCACTTGTTACATTCGTGGTTAACTTGTCGGTTTCAATTTCAACCAGTATATCACCAATGTTTACTTCGTCACCTTCTTTTTTCAACCAATTGCCCACTGTTCCTTCTTCCATTGTAAGACCAAGCTTGGGCATTTTAACTTCAAAGGCCATTTATTCCCCCCTCTTAAACATTAAGTGTATTCTTAACAGCCTGAATAATGTCTTCTACGTGAGGAAAGTTTTTATCTTCCAGTGGAGGACTAAAAGGCGAAACAATATTAAGACCGCACACTCGTTGCACAGGAGCGTCTAATTCGTCAAACAGCTCTTCGGAGATTTGTGCAGAAAGTTCACCAGCGTAGCTGCCTCGCTTAACTTCTTCAGATACAATAATCGCTCGGTGCGTTTTGGAGACACTCTTTACAATTGCCTCCCAATCCAGAGGCACAAGAGTACGTAGATCAAGAATTTCGCAATCGATGCCATCCTTTTCCAAAGTGGCGGCGGCCTCAAGCGCAAAATTAACCTGACGGCTCCACGTAATGATAGTGATATTGCTTCCTTCCCGCTTAATTGCTGCCTTGCCGATGGGAATTGTATATTCACCTTCAGGGATTTCCTCTTTTTTTGCATAGAGAAGTTTGTGCTCCATAAAGATCACTGGATCATCGTCACGTATTGCAGATTTTAATAACCCCTTTGCTTCTTCCGCTGTAGACGGAGCAATTACTTTAAGGCCGGGAGTATGGCAGAATAAATTTTCCAAACTCTGAGAGTGCTGTCCGGCGTTCCTCCTTCCTGCCCCCATAGGCATACGGATAACCATTGGTACGCAGGTTTGACCTCCCGTCATATACCGCATTTTTGCAGCTTGATTCAAAATAGGATCAGCTGCAACAGTAGCAAAGTCGTTATACATTAACTCTGCCACAGGACGAATGCCACGCATCGCAGCTCCAACAGACATACCAATAAATCCGCACTCGGAAATAGGTGTATCAATAACTCTTTGAGCTCCGAACTTTTCTAAAAAGCCAGACATTATACCAAATACGTTTCCCATCACCGCGATGTCTTCGCCAATCATAATGACTTTTTCATCCCTTACCATTTCTTCGTAAAGGGCTTCGCCGATGGCTTTGCTTACCGTAATTGTCTTACTCATCTAGCAACACTCCTTTCGTTATCCATAGAGTACACGTTAGTAATTGCCTCCGCCGGATCCGGAAAATCTGAATTCATCGCGAAGTTATAAGCTTCTTCTATTTCGTTGTCAACGGCATGGTTGATCTCATCTATTTCACTTTGAGTTCCGCCACTTTCCAATATAAGTTTGCACATTTTCACAAGTGCATCTTTTTTGTTGGCTTCTTCCAAATAGGAGGCTGGGCGGTACGCAGCAGGATCGCCGCTGTAATGTCCCTGATGTCGAAAGGTTTGAGCTTCTATAATAGACGGTCCGTTACCTGCCCGCGCATAATCAACAGCTTCTTTTACAGCTTCGTATACCACAAGGGCGTCATTTCCATCGATAGTTTTGCCAGGTACATCAAAACCTTTTGCCCGGTCAGCAATGTTTTTTGTGCTAATAACTCGTTTTATATCTGTCGAAACACCGTAGACGTTATTTTCACAGAAGAATACCACTGGGAGTTTCCAGATAGCAGACATATTCACTGTTTCCTGAAAAGAACCTTCATTGGCAGCTCCATCACCAAAGAAACATAAGGTTACATGGTTGTCTCCCAGAACTTTAGATGCCAATGCAGATCCTGCAGAAATAAAAAAAGATGCTCCGACAATTCCATTAGCCCCCAAGCTGCGCAAGTTTTTAAACTCGGCTATATGCATAGAACCACCTTTGCCTCCGCAATATCCGGTTTTTTTACCAAAAATCTCAGCCATCATATAACGTGTATCTGCACCTTTAGCGATAGCTTGACCGTGTCCGCGATGAGTACCTGCAATGTAATCAGTTGGTTCAAGCGCATAACACGCTCCAACATCAGAGGCCTCTTGCCCTATAGCAAGGTGAAGATTGCCTGCTACCAGACCTTTCCCAAAAGATTCGCCTGCCTTTGATTCAAAAGCCCGAATTTTATACATTGTTGTGTAAATATCTTTCAACGTTTGCTTTGAATATTTTTTCTTGTCCAACTTTATCTCCTTAAAAGTATGTATGTTATAAACAGCAATTATTTAACCATCCACTCAACCATCCATTGTTATACCGCCGTCGACGTCGCTAATCTCCCCTGTTACAAAACTGGCGAGGTCAGAGGCGTAGAACAAGATCACATTGGCTACCTCTCTCGGCTGAGCGCCTCGTTTCATCGGAATGGCAGCCTTGATACGGTTCTGCGTTTCTTCCGGTTCAGATAAAATCATTGGAGTCATTGTCATTGCCGGGCAAACAGCATTGCAGGCAATAGATTTTGCAGCTCCTTCTCTAGCAACAGCTTTCGTCAAACCAATGACCCCGGCTTTTGATGCGGCATACGCGCTTGTCCCCAGCAGGCCGCCGCCAATCTTTCCTGCTACTGATGCAACATTAACAATGCGCCCGTAACCCTTTTGAACCATGTGCAAATATACCGAACTTATACTGGCGAATACTCCAGTGAGATTAATGGAAATTACCCGGTCCCATTCTTCTTGCGATATATTTTCAAATGGCTTTTTGCTTACAATTCCCGCACTATTAATAAGTATATGTATTTGCCCTAAATCATGTATAATTTGAGAAAACACACGTCTAATTTCATCCGGGTTACTCATATCCGCTTTATAAATATAAATACGATCGCTTCCGAATGCTTTTTGCACACTTTCTGCCGCTTCTGTATTAATATCTACGATTATAGCAGTTCCGCCACTTTCAATAACGCCATTAGTTACTGCTCGTCCAATACCGCTAGCTCCTCCGGTAATAATTACATTCTTTCCAATAAAATCCATATTCAGTTCATCTCCATTGTTACCATTGAACTTGAAAATCAATGTTAAATAAAGTCTACCACACATTTAAATTGCAGCTTTGAAATATTATCTTAAAAGTTGTAACAAGCAACAGAAACTTGTTACAAGCTAGTACAAACGAAAAGCTCTGTGCTAGAATGCATAACGTCTAAGTCTCAAGGAGAAAAATATGAAAAGGTATTGGATTCATACTTTGTTAATACTTTGCGCGATTGGTATCTTAACAAGCTGCAATAGATCGCGATCTGGCTCAGGGGCTGCTGGAAGTGGCGGCGGTTACGAGAAGTTAAATTTAACAATGAGCTGTATCGGCACTGATATTGCATCAGATACATTGGTATCACGACGGTTTGCCGAACTGGTAGAAGATGCTTCTGGTGGCAATATTAAAATTGCAGTGTTTCCTAACTCTCATCTTTCTGGCGGCAATCCCACAATGGCGATAGAAATGGCCACGGTAGGTACAGTTGATATTGCGATGTACGCTACAAGCTGGATGTCCACGTTAGATGAACGCCTTCTTGTCAGCACACTTCCTTGGGTATTTGACAGTTACGCAAATGTCAGGGAAATTATTGACACAACAGGTGGTGATTTTTATCGTGATGTATTAGCATCCAAGGGGCTTACCTATATTTCCTACACTCATAATGGGTTTCGCCAGCTCACAAACGGACGGCGGCCGATAAAAACACCGGCAGACTTACGTGGATTAAAAATCCGCGTACCTGGCGGAGAAGTTTACAGAAGTGTTATGAGGGAATTTGGAGCTGACCCCGTTGCAATGAACTGGAGTGAGGCTTTTACTGCCATCCAGCAAGGAGCTGTTGACGGGCAGGAAAATGGATTTAATGTTATCAATTCTGCAAGGGTCTACGAGATACAAAAGTATATGACGGTTTGGAACTATGTTTATGAACCGTACCTTCTTTTTGCAAACACTGCTATTTTTAACAAGCTTAGCCCTCAGGCGCAAGCGCTTTTGAGAGAAAAAGCTATCGAGGCATGCGAATGGGGCAACGATTGGTTTGAAAACGAAGAAGATGAACTCAAGCAAAAATTCATTGACTTTGGTATGGAAGTAGTTACACTTTCCCCAGCAGAGCTGCAACCATTTAAAGCTGTTGTGGCTGGTCTGCGAGATGAACTTAAAGTTAAGTTCGGTCCGGAAGCTAGCGCTGCATTTCGTATTGAATAGGAAACAGGATGAAAAAGATATTTACAAGCATTGAAGAATACCTGTGTGCCGCTTGTCTTGCAATAATGACAATAATTACATTTGCCAATGTAATTTCAAGGTATGTGTTCAGTGCTTCCTTTTCCTTTTCGGAAGAGATCACAACATATCTTTTTGTTCTTTTGTCCCTTATGGGCGCCGCCATTGCTGCCAAGCGCGGCGCTCATTTGGGATTCAACCTGCTTAATGTTTCAGTCCCACCTCTCGGACGAAAAGTAATGCGGCTTTTTGCTTTTTTATTTTCGATAGCATTTTCTGCTCTGCTATTTTACTATGGGCTTTTAATGACAATTGGACAATTTCAAAGACAGTTGGCAACTCCAGGTATGCAGTGGCCAGCATGGATTTTTGGCGCTTTTGTCCCACTGGGGAGTTTTTTTATGACTGTTCGCTTTGCCCAGTTTTTCATAACAACTCTTAAAACCAAAGAAGGGGCAAAATAAATGCTTGTTGCTATACTGCTTGTATCGTTCTTTGCGCTTATGCTTATTGGAACGCCAATTGCAATTTGCCTTGGAGTCTCCAGTGTGGTTACAATGCTGGTGCAAGGAGCCGGCAGACCTGTTGATATTGTAATGGCGGCATTCCCGCGTCTTGTATTGGCTTCTACAAGTAAGTTTGTTCTTCTTGCGATTCCGTTTTTTATACTTGCTGGTAATATTATGTCAACAAGCGGTATTTCCAAACGGCTGATCGACTTAGCAGAAGCGTGCGTAGGGCATATCAAAGGCGGTGTTGCGATAGCTTGCGTTCTTGCAACAAGTTTTTTTGCGGCTATGTGCGGCTCGGGAGCGGCAATTGTAGCAGCACTCGGGCTTATTATGATCCCCGCATTAATTAAGGCCGGTTACAGCGTGGCATTTGCCGCCGCACTTATGGCAGCTGGCGGCGCAGCCGGACTTGTTCTGCCTCCTTCTATTACGTTTATTATATACGGCTCAATTGCAGATACTTCGATTGGAACATTGTTTATTGCGGGGATTTTACCCGGCTTGTTAATGAGTGCCGCATTGCTTATAACTGCATTATTAATAGGAAGGAAATATGATTTAAAAGTGTTGCCAAAAGCAACATTGAAGCAGAGGTGGAAAGCGTTCAAGGATGCTTTCTTCGGACTTTTAATTCCCTTCATTATTCTAGGTGGTATTTACGGCGGAGTGTTTACTCCAACAGAGGCTGCCGCAGTTGCTGTTGCAGCCGGTTTGTTTATTGGTATGTTTATCTATAAGACCATTAAATTCAAAGACCTGCCAAAAATTTTAATTGATTCAGCGTCTACAACGGCAGTTATTATGATCATTATTGCTGCGGCAAGCCTCTTTACCTATATGCTTACGCTTGCCCGCATTGATATAGCTATGGGTCAGGCACTCACTAATCTTGTTGGCGGCAATGTGATTTTGTTCTTGTTGATTGTCAATATTATTCTGTTGGTTGCAGGTTGTTTTTTGGATGCAACGTCAGCACTGTTTATTTTCACACCGCTGTTTCTCCCTGTCGCAACGGAATTGGGAATCAACCCTGTTCATTTTGGTGTTATAATGGTTGTTAATCTGGCAATCAGCCTTGTAACTCCCCCGGCCGGAGTTGATTTGTTTGTTGCCGCCGGGATTGCGAAAGTTGACGTAAAACCGATTGTAAAAGCAGTAATGCCGCTGATTGTGGCACTAATTATTGTTTTGATGTTAATAACCTATATTCCGGCAATTTCATTGTTGCTGGTGCGGTAGACAGATTATTGCTTTTTCATCATTTCAGCAATCAATATAATGATACATTGGAAAGAAAAGCGTGTGGTAAACTTTTTAATTTATCTTTTATAATCTGTACCCAGGTTTGTCATTCCATTGATATGCGATAATAACATGGTACTAACGAGTTCAGAATCTCGTTCTTCAATAGCGTCCACAATTTTAGAATGCTCGTTAAGGAAAACAAGTTTCCTTTCTTCTTGTTTATTAGAGGTAATATAATTCCAGTGTGATTTCATAAATTTTGATATATATCCCATGATTATTTGTAAAATACTTTTGATTATAGGATTTCCAGAAGCTTGTGCTATTGAAAAATGCAACAACGCATCATGTTCGGCGATAGCCCCCGCGTCTTTTTCATTCATCATTAAATTGATATGTTGACGCATATCAGCAATATCTTTGGCTGTTCTATTTTTTGTTGCTAAAATAGCTGCTCCTGGTTCAATAATTAAGCGAGTATTCATAAGGTCTTTCATATTGCTCTTGTTAAGTAGCATCATAAAATACACGAGATCGGCATCAGTATGCAGTTTGTTGGTTTTAAGATATGTTCCTTCGCCCTGGTGGCTGTCTAAAATACCCAATACTCGTAATGCTGTATATACTTCCCGTACCTGAAACCGTGGTACCCCAATAAGATTAGCCATGCGGTTCTCAGAATAAATCTTCTCATTTATCTTGATTGTTCCATTATTGACTAATTCAATTAACTTGTTAACAACTAAACGATATGGATCATCAGGAAACATACTATACCTCCAGTTTGTTACGGCAGTTCAATAGTGAACCGTCAACACTCTGCATTTTAGCTACATCGCAGAGTTTATTTAAAAATAGTTAAAGTAATAAAATAAAAGTACACATACGAAATTTATCACGGAAAGAGCATTCTGTCTACATTTTTATTAAGTAACTTTTCGCGGCTGTTAATCACCCCCAAACAAGATTCACAAGTGCCAGCGTAAAAGGCGGGAAAAAGGTTATTAACAGAAGAACACCAAAGAGTGCTATATAAAATGGAATAGCTTCTTTCCAGAAGTTTATCAATTTGCATTTTGTTACACCGCAGGTAATAAACGTAAGAGTTCCTATAGGCGGCGTGAGAGATCCAATTGCCATATTAAAAATGAATATCATACCAAAGTGTATGTCATCAATTCCAAACGCACGGGCGAGAGGAACAAAAATTGGGACTAATACAATCATAAGGGCATTGCCCTCAATAAACATTCCGATAATAAGCAAAAATAAATTGGTGGACAAAAGAAATATGTATTTATTTCCAATATTGGCTACCATAAATTCCGTTATTTGCTGGGGGATACGTTCCCTGGCTAGTATCCACGCAAATGCAGACGCTGCTCCAATGATCATCATGATGGCGGCGGTTGTAGTAACCGTCTCTTTTATGGCGCGCAGCATATTTTTAACGTTAAACTCACGGTACATAATGGAGAGTACAACCGCATAAACAATAGCCATCGCCCCTGCTTCAGTTGGTGTAAAGATGCCCAATCTAATCCCGCCGATAATAATTATGGGTAACAATAAAGGGAAAAAAGCCGCCTTAATCGCTTGTCCCAACGATGTGGTTTGTATCATTTCCTTTGAATAGTTTCGCTTTATAGAAATAAAACCTACCATGATCATCAAGATAAGACATAAAAAAAGGCCGGGAACAATTCCCGCTATAAAAATTCTGCCAATAGAAACATTAGCAACAGAACCGTAAATGATCATTGCTATGGCTGGCGGGATCAACAGGGTAATAATAGCGGACGTTGCGGTAATCACCGAAGAAAATTC
>Ga0131853_10023461_pt1 | contig 11142 bp, 8 predicted proteins | sample TergutLab28metaG_FD_92764 | JGI IMG/M metagenome (GOLD analysis project Ga0131853, IMG submission 92764) | Labiotermes labralis P1 segment gut microbial communities from Petit-Saut dam, French Guiana - Lab288 P1 (version 2) (version 2) | ecosystem: Host-associated > Arthropoda: Insects >...
ATAACTCCGTAACCGTCCAAAATCGGACACATGTTTATATGAACTTTTTTGATCACAAAGACCTAGGAAATCACCTCCTGCAGTTATGCCCTAAAGTCGTGAAACACCCTGTATATATATGCACGTAAGTATGTATGTATGTATATATATATATATATATATATATATATATATTTGGTACTCTTGTTTCTGTTGGTGGTGGTGGTGGTGGTGGTGTGTGTGTGTGTGTGTGTGTGTGTGTGTGTGTGTGTCGACATTAAACCGTTTGAAACACTTGTGCGATTTTCGCAAAATGATCTATAGATGTTAAGCCTTTCCCTCATTCTCCTACCATAGGTAATACATAATGTATCAACATGGTGGAAGCACGAACTTGTGAGGTGGGAGCTACACTAGCGCTACGTAACGTAAGGTTCTTACGAAAGTATGATAGAAGTTGAAGAATAAGAGACTAACTTGATGTCATTAGTTATTAAGTTTTATTTCACTTCTTCTATGCTCAACATGTTTCGAACAATAATACAGCCATCATCAGGAGCCTGCGACTTTTCTATTGTATCACCACATTGGTCGTGTGTTCTGTAAAGCCACACCGAAACTCGAACACACATCGAAACAAGGTAGGTGCAATCTCAATCTCACAACACCAGAGTGCATTAGCAAAGCATCGCCAATCAACCAATAAAACACACTGCGCACATGAGAACACATAATCTATAATCAGAAAATACCAGAACAGACAACACCAACAGAAACAAGCGTACCAACTGCAGCAAAGCGACTAAACACATCACACCAAGCATTCACCTCTATATATTATAATTTACACTAATGCTAAAAACCTCCGTCTTTACAGAACACATACCAATGTGGTGATACAATAGAAAAGTCGCAGGCTTCTGATGATGGATGTATTAATGTCCGAAACATGTTGAGCATAGAACAAGTGAAATAAAACTTAATAACTAGTGACATAAAGTTGGCCTCTTATTCTTCAATTATCACGATGATTCACGGTCCAATATACATAAGATTTATGATAGAAGTCTTTACAAAATGTAAAATTCTTTGAGGTAGTTAAAAAGTTGTGATGCAAGTGATAGTAATTGTCGGTGGCTGCGTGCTGTCTGTGTTATAGGTTAGGTTAGGTTAGGTTAGGTTAGGTTAGGTTAGGTTAGGCTAGGTTAGGTTAGGTTAGGTTAGGCTAGGTTAGGCTTGATAAAAACAAATTACTTAAACTAGGAACGTGATATTTTGTGGCATTTTAGTTCATGACTGTAACTAATCATTCTCTATACAACCGATCCCTTTGGCCGTGCGGCCTGAAGTGTAGGTTCAATGGAGCCCTATCGGGTGTGTGTTTGTGTGTGTGTGTTTGTCTCATTGTGTGTGATATAGAAGCCTCAACAATGAGTATTAGGTGCGATTCCCTTTCGAATCTGGGCCAAGACATCGAATATCATGTAGTCATCCTCAGTACATCCAGACAATTGCCAAGACAGCAACCTGAAACAGTTTATGGCCCATTCTTCCCCATTCGTTACAGTTTTTCTTCGACAAATTGTGGTGCCATTCGATGCTACAGGGTCCGTGCTGCTCACAACCTCTTAGGGTAAACAGTAAACTGTTACATCTCATATTTATACCTATTGACACTGTAATCTGACAGAGGAAGCACTAAATTGCACTGTTTGGAACACCCTGTTTCCGGAAGAGGCTATGGACTTGTCGTAAGCCCCTACGCTATGAATAAATGCTTACCGACTGTTTGGCGCGTTTCTTAGCTAGACAATTGTGGGAAATTTACACTAAGTTTGTTTAATATATATTTGGGGTTAAAGAAATGTGAGACCTATTAGTGTACAATATGCAAGGACATAAATACGCAGATTTTATATTCGTGGTTTTATGCATTGTAATTCTAGGTTGAAGAAATCCAACGAGATGCAACAGTATGCAGATATTTATTTACTGCTAAATTACTCTACATGTTTCGGGCGTCCATCGCGCCCATCGTCAGGAGTACATAAAACTGTAGTTGCAGCCTCTGGTGCAGATCATACTATCTGAGGAGCAAGCTTCTTCAAATGTGACCAAATAAGTACTGGTTTGGGACCGTCGACGGCCATTTTGTGCATCAAGTTTTCTTGTAAATAAGACTACAGTTTTATGTACTCCTGACGATGGACGCGATGGATGCTCGAAATATGTACAGTAATTTAGCAGTAAATAAATATCTGCATACTGTTGGATTTCGTTGGATTTTTCAACCTATAAATACACAGCTTCGTATCATTCCAAGCACGTGTAGAACTTGTGAAGTGAGAGAGAAAACCAACAAGATGCAATAGTTAGATGTTTATTATCAATACTTTCTCAACATGTTTCGGGCACTATTATGCCCATCTTCAGGAGAACAAGACGTGAGTTACTGCATGTGGTGTGCTGCGCTGGTTCTGCTGGGTGTGGTTGGTACCGGTTGTGGGGCGCTGCGTTCGAACAGTAACCTTCACAGTGCTCGCACCCTACAACGCAGCGCCCCACAACCGCTAACAACCACATCCAGCAGAACCAGCGCAGCACACCACGTGTAGTAACACACGTCTTGTTCTCCTGAAGATGGGCATAATGGTGCCCGAAACATGTTGAGAAAGTATTGATAATAAACATCTAACTGTTGCATCTTGTTGGTTTTCTCTCTCATTTCACAATTTACTCACGATGCACGGTCACAGAAACCTAAAAAGTGTTGAACTGTTACACTTCTGTATTGTCACAACATGTGTCTTCACATGACAATCGGACACACAGACAAGCAGTCAACCCTTTAAACGCCGAGTTAAATCCCACCTGTCATCTGCTGGTATTATTAGGAACGCAACATATTTTCCACGTTAGCGGGTTAAGGGTTAATGAAGTGTAATAAGGCACAATATAATGCACCATAATGTAGATAAAACTTTCTTCTTGTTTCTGAGTTACTGCTAATGTAGAAGAAGCGGAATATAACGTGAGTTTTTTTAAATATTTGAAATTTTCTACAAAATTAATTAAATTGAATAGAAACGTGTTAAAGAATTAACAATTCGATTAGCAACTTCATAGCTGTGGTAATATACAGAATTTATGATCCATTGGGAATCCTAAATATTTAGCATCAAACAATACAGTAAGAATTTTGACGTTTTGCTGACCGTGCATCTCAGTATACTTATCTTAGTAATTAACCAACTTGATGCACAAAATGGCGGTCTCAACCTGCGCACCGGACGGCCACCTACAGGTGTGATGATACCAGAGGTTGTACATAACAATTTCGACCTCCTGATGATGAGCACTATGTGCTCGAAACATGTAGAGGCATGAAATAAAACTTATTGTAAAACAAAATTTTGTGCATCAAGTTGGTCAATCACTAAGATAAATACAGTAAGGAGCTAACACAAATCCTGTACCACTTGTGACCGATTTTTATCTACTTTATTTGTTAGTATCAAATATTAATATTCTAGTTTATTGACTTTGTAACTATTTGCTACGGACATCGGTATGTTTTATCATCATATACTCCTTGTGTAATGATACTCCCTGAAGATGGCTATTATCAACGGTCGAAACGTGTCGCAGTATTAATGCATCTTTGTTAAACGGCGCAGGTTGTTAGTAATAAACACACGTGCACACATATTTATTGCACTGAATGTGCATCGAAATACAGACATTAAAGATATGCCGCTAACTTTAACCGCTTCGGAGTCTGGGTATGGTGTGATTGAAAAGAGGGGGATTAGGCAAGTTATGATATTTTCGCAGCAGTGTATCTGAGGGCCGCTTTGTTCTGGGATATGCTGCTTCATCAGTGGGTAATCGAATCCCGACCTTTCTGTAAGGTATTTTCATCATTGGCAAGGGTCATGATGTTCAACACGCATTCTGGACGTATCGGTCTTGAAGATGAAGACACTTGATATCTTCAAAAAGTCGGAATCCCATTTTCCGATGATGCAAAGCCACATCGCAGGAGAGAGAAACTCTTTTCTAAAAGTCACGCTATGTAACACGCAGGGAGGGAAATCAGAAATGTTCAGAGAATTTTGCTGGGAGACCCCAATGAAAGAAGTTGTTTGGAGTGACTGGAATATAATTACACGAAAATAATATTTAAAAGGATCTTGGACAAAAAGAAAATGTCATGTTGTAGAATTGACTGAGGCTGGTCGCGATAGGTTCTTTAGGCGGACAGAAGAGCGAGTAATTCTTTTAACGCCCTGATAAAGTACTCGTAGCAACTGCTCAAAGAAGGCCCAGACGCATGTATTTAGCTACATATGGTTCTGGCTGCGGTGTTTTAGTTAGTCTGGCTGTAGCGGGCATATTGATATTCTGGCTACATGATAGGTGTCAGCCCGTGTCCCAGTACAATGCGCGCGGAACACCGTGAACAGCAACGCGCTCTGCGAACGAGGCAAATCCGCGGCTCTTCTTCATGGTTTTGAATTTTAAGATGATTAGTGTCCTGCTCATAGGGAGAGACTGACGAATAGGGTACAATAACACAGGGTGTTTTTGCATTGCGTACACTACTGTCCTCAGCAACACACTCCGACTGCCTATTCGGAAATTGTCCGTTTGTGGGCCAGCAAATCTGATATGTCTCTCGGTTTGACTAGAATTCCCCGCATATGCTATCATGTAAAAAAGATAAAGTGATCCCGTTACAGGCCCGGTGTGGTCCAGACGGTTGGTAGAGTCTAGCTCTACTCTTCCATGACCGAGGCACTAGAAGGGGGTAGGTGGTCAGCAGCACGCCCCGACAGCATTTTACCTCAGGGAATAAACCCAGTACCCATTTCACAGGAGGCTGGGTGGGCCCCAGGACCGGTCTGGACAGGCGGAAAATCTCGTCCCCACCGGGATTCGATCCCGCACCGTCCAGCCCCATGATATAATGTAGCCTTATTTAACCATATCTGTTTGTTTGTATTCGTCAGTGTAAGTCATATTGATTTTGGTATTAGATGCTGTTTTGGGAACCTGAATGGGATCCACTGGCCGGGACTTTTTTGAGAGAAGAGGAAAGTATATCTGGGTTCCTTTCTTGGAACCAAAGGACATTAAGATTTTAAGTCTGGGGACCATCTGGAAATTTGGTAAAGGGACAGGGCTGTCCTGAGCTGATATCAGATAAGGGGGCACAAAGGGCCCGTGTATAAAACCTAGGTGCATCGGGACCGTGGGGGCTCGAAACCAATGCTAATCAATCAATCAATTAGATGCTATTTAATCTACGTTACTTCATTAATAGGCCAAAGATTAAAAGAGCAGTATATCAGTAAAATACCGTAACTCCTCTCCCATCACAGTTTTCTTCAGATGGATTTTCCTTAGAGTCGGTTCAGTATAATTAAATATATGGGGAAAATCCCCAAATTGAGTATTTTAAATGCACGTGGTCAAACCCGCGCGGTTACTCAGTCACCTGACCGCTGCAGAAGCTGGAAGCATCAGCTACGCAGGCACTGTGTAAAGTTACTCAATTATTACACCAACCACTGTACATATATAAAATTTATAAAATTTACACATTAAAACATTAAAAACGTTCCGCCATGTTTCGGTCCTAAGACCATCATCAGGGAGCTACATATCCCTTGCTAAAGTCACACTACAAATAGTCACAGATTAATTTCTTTGGATGGTGCCGTGCGAGTCGCACTTCACCATCCGCACCGTACACACGACCTAAGTAGCGGCTCTCAAGACCACCACCCATCCAAAACTCGGTGCACAAAATCATATGCTGCAACTTAACATCTAATGCTCCTGATGATGGGCGTATGCGCCCGAAACATGTAGAGCTGAGAATACATCAATAAAACTACCTTGTTGCATCAAGTTGGTATTTCACATTATTACATTAGGGAACTCTCTTCAGTGAAAACATATATGCATACAAAATTCAGCTGAAAATCAAAATGCGTCTGTACTTACTTACTTACTCCATGGTGCAGAGTCCTTCTTGAGAAGCTAACTGGTTTGCAACTAGTCAAGAAATTCCCCGCATTTCACGGAACCCGCAAGTTCATTACCGCACTCACAAGCGTCCTGTCTCTATCCTGGGTCAGCCCAATCCAGTCCATATATCCACATTCCACCTCCTGGAGTTCCATCCTAATATTATCCACCCATCTACGCCTAGGTCTCCCCAGTGGTCTCCTTCCCTCCGGTTTCCCCAGCAAGACCTTGTACACCCCCCTCTCCTCACCCATACGCGCCACATGCCCAACCCATCTCATTCTTCTCGACAAACTGCGTCTATAGCCTTCATAAACGTTAAGGTAAAGTTGACACAATCGGGGGAAAAATATAAGACCTTTACAGCTGCTTTGGTTGCAGGTGTGACAGACGATGCTGCCACAAAATGCAGTTAGCGCCGCTATCCAACTACACGATTCGGAGAAGAATTCGAGTTTGTGTAGCGAATATACTGGATGGATTAGTCCGATGTCTGAGGTCAAGTCAGTATTCACAGTTCATGTAGACGATTTTGTGACCCTCGCAATTCCGTTTTTCTTTTGTGCGGTACGTTTTTGAGGGTGAAACTTTGAAGATATTGCACTGCACATTAACTGAAGCACTAAAAAGAGATGTTTTTGAGGTTTCAAATCAGATTTTATAAACTATCAAATTAACTTGAACACATATATCGATTACTGTAGTAAAACCAACCAGATGCACCAGTTTCTCAAAATTATTTTGTTTTGAAATAGCACTCTACATGTTTCGGGCGGTCTTTCCGTTCATCTACTTCAAAATAAAATAAATTTGAGAAACTGGTGCATCTCTTTGGTTTCACTATAGTAATATATCACGATGTGGGCCGGGTAGCTCAGTCGGTATAGCGACAGACTACGGGCTGGACGGTCCGGGATTTTCCGCCCGTCCAGACCGGCCCTGGGTCCCACCCAACCTCCTGTAAAATGGGTACTGGGTCTATCCCCGGGGGTAAAGTGCCTCCGGGGCGTGCTGCTGACCACTCACCCCTTCTAGTGCAGCGGTCATGGAAGAGTAGAGCTATACCTCTACCCACCCTCTGGGCCCCATCGAGCCTGTAAAGGGATCATTTTACCTTCACCTTTAATATATCACGGTACACGGCCCTATAAACTTCAAACATGAATCGATGTTAGCACAGACAGTGCGAAGCTAATGATAGAAAAAACTTTAGGCGTTCTGATTCGCATAAAGTCTCCATCCAAAATGTGTAAAATTAGTCCTTGCATGTTGCACAGACATGCATTGAGAATTAAGCAATAAAAAATTAATTGAAATCTGTGTTTGAAACTGAAACTGAAGCTCCTATATGTTTAAGACCTCGCCTTTCAATTCCAGACTGTTTAAACTGCTCCGCAATGATTTGGGCCGTGCCTATAAAACCTTGATTTTTCATAACAAATTTCGTTGGTTGTCTCATGGTAAGCTTTTATGAGAGAACTTCAGAGTAGGGGGGAAAAAACTACATTCTTTTGTCTGACAAAGGGGGTACGGTGTATAAGAGTTGGTTGAGGTACTAAAAACAAGCCGGAAAGTTGCGGGCTCGGTTCCCGAATTTGTCGTTGGAATTCTTCATTTATGTAATCCTTCCGACCGCACTATGGGGCTGGAGTCGAATCACCCTCTAACAGAGGGTACCAGAAATAATTCCTAGGGGCAAAAGCTACCGGTGCATAGAGGTGACAACCTTGCTACTTGTCTCGAAAACTGGGAGCCTCATCATCCTGGAACTTTCTGGGTATTGCTGTATCTTTGTCTGCAAAAGACACAAAATTTGCCAACTTTTTCTCACGTGTTTCTTTACCTCAGCTGCAGATTTCAATATGTCAACGCGGAGCGGACCAACTGGCTGCAATGAAATTAAAACATATATATTGGTACCGATATATACATTGCAATAGACGTCATTATTTAGGTAAAGCAGTTCCATTACAGGCCCGAGGTGCCCAGAGGATTCCAGGAAGTTAAGGTTCCCGGATTACGTGACATTGGCCCAGGATGGTGGCAAGGTTGTCAGCCTTACACAGCCTTACCTGGTATTCATTTCTGTTAGAGGCTGAATTGACCCCAGGGTCATAGTGCGATGGGAAGGATTATATCAATGAAATATTACAATAACAACATCTGGAATCGAACCAGCGACCTTCCGATTTGTAGCACAGCACCTTAACCACTGTGCCACCGCAGTCCCTTCATTATGTAGGTGCAATGAGTAAATGTACTGAAGAATCGGGTAATGCGGTATAAGAAAACGTAAAAAGTGACACAATTGAGCATTTCAGACCACTACAAAATTTGATTGCAGGAATACTTTCCACCAAAGAATAATACAGTAATTGGCAAAGACATTCATTTTGGCTCATTCTTGACTGAAGAATTGTCAGTTACGGGGCATGAACAGTTAATAAACTTACCCAGTAATTCGTTTCTAACAAAGAGTTGCTCACTGCTTGTCTTCCAAGTTTTGGGACCGGCTTAACTGAAGTGTATCCCGAGAAATCTAATTGTGCTTTTAGAAAACTGCTACCGTTTCCGGCCTCCTATTGGTTTGAATCTGGATTTTCGCGATGAGCATGACAAAATTTAAATACGGAGGTAATCTGGACTCTGATAATACAATTCAGACTGCAATTGGCGCCCAAAATTATAGTTTTCAAAATTGATGTTCTCATGCAATGAAATAAATGACCAACTGAATGCAAAATAACGGTTTATTAATGATTTCAATCAGCTCAACATGTTTCTGGCGTTAATTTCGCCCATCTTCAGGAGCACTGGACTCTGTTTACAGCTTGTGGTACAATGCACCGAAGATGCAGAATACCACAAGCTGTAAACACAGTCTAATGTTCCTGAGGATGGGCGAAATTAACGCCAGAAATATGTTGAGCTGATTGTAATCATTAATAAACCGTTATTGTTGCATCTAGTTGGTTATTTATTTCATTGTATCAATGATGCACGGTCACACTAACATCAAATTGATGTTGTCATCAAAACAACTTCATTTGTCACACTGAGAGATTAATGCAAGTTACTCTATGATGTTTTAGTGCCGGATTAAAATTACGGTGAAACCGTAACATTATTTTATTCGCCTACAAGCAGAAAAGAACCTAAAGTCTTCTCCCTCCACCCCCACCTATATTGCCAATTCAACAACAGTAATGGGATTTCGTGAAATATTTCAGTGTAGAAAAGGGTTTCACAGACGAAAACGCCCGAACAGCACTGGCTTGAGGTATTAGGAAACACTTGATAAGACTTCGGGGTTAAATAAGCCGTTTGGAAAGAATGAGATAGGTAGGGCATGTGGCACGTGTGGGGGAGAGAGGAGTTTCATATGAAGTTTTGCTGGGGAAACCTGAGCGAGAGAAACTGCTTGGGATACTTCGGCGTAGATGAAAAACTAATGATATGATATGGTATGATATGATATGATATATGATACGATATGATATGATATGCGATATGGTATGATATGATATGATACGATATATATGATATGATATATGATAAGATATATATGATATGATATGATACGATACGATACGATATGATATGATATGATATGATATTTTATGATATGAGATGATATATTTGTTAAATGCAATTGGGTAGCCACCCGGTGGCAGTAGTACAGTACACATTTACACACAAACAATACACAGAACGACAAAAAACAAACAATATATAGAACAACACAAAAATTTTGCAAGAGTGCGGACCGTGCCCCGTCTTTGCGGGTTTTACCCTGGCATTTGCCTTACAACTGAGGAAAAAGCACGGAAAAACCTCAGTTAGGGTAACCGAAGAGTGCCAGCTGGCACGATGAAGATACATAAACATACAATAAGAATACGCAGACATAATAATAAAAAAATACATAAATTACGATATTAAACAGGAATACAACCATATAATAATAATAATATTAATATTAAAGTAGTGTTTACAGGGATAGGACAGGATGCCGCAGAGGGATTTTGTTAGCTCAGGATCGAGATAAATATTGGGCTTACGTGAGAATAACTGTAAACCTTCAGATTTCATAAAATTTGGGGAATTTCTTGAATGGCTGAGGAATTGTAAGTGGCTCCAAGAAGGACTCTGCTGCATGGAGTTAGTTTAATAGTTAGTTAGTTAGTGTTTTAATTACGATGTCCTGTCTTCTGTTGACAAGGTATCAATGTATAGCTAGCTGGTATGCTCCGCTCATTACCGTTACGTGATATTCAGACTTACCTGAGTCCAGCTCTGAAGTCTTGATTTATTGATCGCTTGAAACAAACTGGCTTGCGGAATCACGTATCAGATTATGCAGTACCCGTAAAATTGTAGCAATGCTTGTACATGGGCTTGCTTTGATAATAAACTAGAATCTATAATGAAAGATATGTTCAAGCTCTCTGTATGTGCCGTAGCGTATAAAATGTTGGTTTAAGTCGTACTGGGGGCTAGACGGTTTTGTAAATACAAAAGCATGCGCTGAAGGAGAGTTTGTATCCCATAGATTTGGTAAAACCCCCGGGTTTTCTCGTGTATGCATGTAAATTGAGAATTAACTTGTGTCAAACATTTCAGCCATGTGTGAGTGCAGGTAAACAGAACAAACCTGGCGAGGCGCTGTGTGTTTGCGGGAATAGGTCTCTTAGTGCTGCGAGTAAAAGCTAGGGGTGCTGAAAGCCGGAATTTGCCCAAGGTTCTCACCGTATTCGGAATAAGATACCACTGGATCTCCTCCGAAGACAATTCAATATATAAGTTCAATATTATTGACATTTTTAATTTACAGTTAATTCTACCATTGGTCCCTTTTTTTACAGGGTTTAACATTAAATTCAATAAGCATTTATTTAGAGTCACACATGCTGTCCCCCCCCCCTTACATACGAATCTTAAAATGTTCTAATGTTTATGTCCCCCTATTATTTGGTTTTTATTAGACCCAAATATAAACCAGTAGGCCTACTTACTTACTTACTCACTCCATGGTGCAGAGTCCATCTTGAGCAGCTAACTGGTTTGCAGCTAGTCAAGAAATTCCCCGCATTTCACGGAACCCGAAGGTTCATTACCGCACTCACA
>Ga0131853_10023465_pt1 | contig 11140 bp, 9 predicted proteins | sample TergutLab28metaG_FD_92764 | JGI IMG/M metagenome (GOLD analysis project Ga0131853, IMG submission 92764) | Labiotermes labralis P1 segment gut microbial communities from Petit-Saut dam, French Guiana - Lab288 P1 (version 2) (version 2) | ecosystem: Host-associated > Arthropoda: Insects >...
TAGCACGACCGAAAACGTATAACGTAGACCCAACATGTAGCACGACTGAAAACCTATAACGTAGACCCAACATGTAGCACGACCGAAAACGTATAACGTAGACCCAACATGTAGCACGACCGAAAACGTATAACGTAGACCCAACATGCAGCACGACCGAAAACGTATAACGTAGACCCAACATGTGGCACGATCGAAAGCGTATAACGTAGACTCAACATGTACTACGACCGAAAACGTATAACGTAGACCCAACATGTAGCACGACCGAAAGCGTATGAAGTGGACTAAATGTGTATCACAACCGGAAACATATGAAATAAACCCAATTTGCATCACGACCGGAAAAGTATGCAGTAGACCCAACATATAGCACAACCGGAAATATATGAAGTTGACCCAAAATATAACACTACCGGAAACTTATGAAGTAGACACAAGTAGTATGACTGGAAACGTATGAAGTAAACACAATATGTAGCACGAAGAAAAAGACAGGAAATCAGTAGATTTTAGTTGTCGAATATAAAGAAAGAAGCCACTTCGGAAACAAAATCGTTCATGGGAGAAAACTTATTAAAATGTGTCTTTAAAATATGGTCTTTAAATATGTTATTATAATATTTTATATTCTAAAGGCAGAGGGATACAGGCTGCTTGGTGGGTGTTACTAATGTCTTGTGGAAACCGACAGAACCGACACAGAAATCAAATGATATCACATTCCAGTAGAACTTAACAATGATGAAAATAAATTTCTCCACTATTATAAGATGTCCAACAAAGACTCTGTATGGAGGAATTGAGCGTTATTTCATCAAATGTTTCGTTGTACAAATACAAGTACTTATTGTACAGTCAGGTCACTTTGGTCATGATTTCTGCAGCCAATAAGTAAGTATGAATGATTTACTAAATACGGATATTCAACCTATATATACCCTTCATCAAGAGGTAGAACAACATGGAGAACCATATTTTCGTTGAATTTATTCCATATCAGCAGTCCTAATTATTGTTTTAATCTATGTTTCTTCATTACTTGTTTTCAGTATATTAACATGACATCCCCTGTTCGGTTGGCCGCACACCAAGCCACCATATTAACAATCGGTTTTGCAATACTTTAATAAACTCTGCTCATATTAATTGAGATAGGATCAGGGGCTGCCTTACAGTCCATGTGTAATCGTATATTCTTCATTAGCGCAATGCAGTTCGCCACAATCTCTATCGGTTCGCCAGAGGGGGTTAACAAATGAGTAGTCCAAATCCTATTTGAAAAACCAGCTGACAGTGATTATAACGATCAGAGTTCGCGAACCGCAGGCACAAAAGCCTCCTGCTGCACGGTGAATTTACGTAATGGAGAATTAAAACAATAAATAAATAAATAAATAAATACAGGTGTTTTGCAGAGTTACGCAGTATGATTTTTCCTATTTTATCAGCTTAAAAGTTCGTACGAATAAGTTTCATTGCCTGTTTCTATTCAGTAAGTAAAATACTCAGCGCGTGATAAACTGATGTCTAAAATGTTGGTTTCGATAAACAACATTACTTGACCTAAAGGAAGTCTAATTCTAAAAGGCCAGTATCCGTTGGGGTTACTTCATCTTTAAGACCACATTATTCCAGGGTCAAGGGGCATTTGAGTTGAAAAGGTCTCACTATATAAAGGTCGCTATCGTCCGTTGACAGCAGTGCCCTTACATAGGGTCAGGGCTGGACATTTAACATTTGAAGTCATCTTGTACACCCAAAAAGGTCCGTCTCTAACGTAATATTCAAGAGGGGAAAGGTGTAGACAGCTAAGGGGCAGACAGCAGTGACAACAGAGTGACAACAAGAAGGAACGAAAATATTATTCCAAGAAAGTGCACACTGTCTTCTGATTTACTACGATGATGAGTTGTTTTTCTGAAAAGATCTTTTAAACTTAACTGGTTATGTTTGTGATATATGAAAACTTAGCTTAGCTGCGTAAAGTTCACAATCTGATTTCATAAAATGCCTTGTCAAGGTCGTTGAGAGCACCAATGTTTGTGGACCGTCAATCACAAGTCAAATTCGATAATTATTTTATGACAGATCTACTATATACTGCAGCTTTACCTGGCCATAATCATGTACTTTTTTGTAAAAACATTGAGAAAATTATATATATCACAAAATTTATGAGTAAGATTGACATATAATTCCCTTTTCAAGAATGCATGCAGTATGAATCTGTTTTTTAAGTTTCTAATTCAGGCTGAAATGTGGATAATCTGTTTGAGGGTATGTAAAAACTTGTTTACAATTTGGCACTTCTTTAAAATGGGACCTTAATCTCACTCACAAATTTTATGGTATTCTATATAATTTTCTCAATATTTTTATAAATACAAGCACCTGATGATAGGCACGCGAGGCCGAAACATGTAGTACAATATGACAAATACCTGCCAAAGCTGAGTTGTGATTGGCTGTTCTTTACATTTCTTTTACATATCGTGCAACAACGGGATGTGTAGAGTGAAGTTTGGTAGCAAAGCCCAGTCTGCACATTCAGGGAAGTCTCGGATTATGTTTATCAAGGCATTGTATTTTATATAATTTCAGGGTGGACTGTGAGTTTGAAACTCCTGCTTTACCGAACCGATGACATTTTTTTATCTAAAATATAAGACTTCACATCGTATAAGCCTGCAATACTGGTGATATGACAATGTATCCTGGTATAGTGCGGAGTGATGAGTTGGAAAAATACAAATAAATGTCAGAAATTTAGGATACTGTTCCCACATTTTTCCGGAGGGTGAACTAGTTTCTGGACAATGAAATGAATAACCCTAACCCTGAATAACTAGGAACCTCCAAAATGCAAATCAGGAATGCTGATAACTTGGAAGTGGAAACTGATCAAAAAAAATTACACTTTTTGATATGGGACCATGTTGGCAGCACGGATATGAGATACACGCATTTTGTCTTAATTTTCCAGTGCTGGGAATTGGTGCGAAGAAAATGTGGAGCTATCATTAAGCTAGAGGAAGATCTTTCTCAGAACTGTTGGTACGAACCTCTCAGATAACACGAAGTCACACCACAAAAAATAGCATTATCAACTCCAACCCACTGAGTAATACTTAAAAATTCGAATCCCAATTCATAAAAACATTTAAATTCTCTGTTAAAAAATGACCAATATTCTTCTACAACAATTTTGCCCTATTGTATAATACACTTGGCTTATTCAATTCTCAGCTTTAAATAATAATAATAATAATTTTTGGCAATAATAATGCTAATATTAACATTATTACCGAAAATTATTATGTAGTATAAAGTTGCAATTCAGCTGGATTACGCTTCGCTTTATCACTTACTCTATCCCCCTACATTTAGTGGAGAGAAACATAATGAGAACACAAATAAACTGATCAATCATGTCATAATATGCCTTCGACTTGTCGCAAGACCAAGCATATTTTGTACTACGCTACATCCAACTAGCTCTGGGTCCATCGACATGTCTATCTGATGGATAAAGAGACCTGTCTTCCGTGGGGCAGAGAGGCGTAAGCGCGGAACTAGTCAATGGCCTCAATATAATAAATAGGCACCACGAATTTATGCCCATTATTTTAAAAATGGACAATATCCAGCGATAAGTTTTTAAGTTTAAAAATCAAAGTTCTTAATTAAAATTTACTTGTGTGAAATGTTCAACAGAATCTGAAATGGTGAAAGTGTTTTTAATTCAAATGAAATAAAAATACTGTAACTTTCCCAAGTCTGTGATAAACCACCTAAAGCTCAGTGAATACTTACTGTTCAATCAGGTTTGAAATTTAAAAATTCTACTTTCTCCTCACACATTGCATTTATGTGTTTTGTACGGATCTCAGGACAAAGAGCGATTATTTTCCTACAACTTGTTCACTGCATGGTTTTTATAACCAAGAGGAAATTTAAATAAAACAGATTACTCTTTGTCTTTAGAGGTTTATTGGGACTCGTAAAACCGCCACAAACATCGTAATTTATTTTCAGTGAAAAGGGTTTATTTGTTTCCAAAATATTATGAAATAGAGTTTAGAGATATAATGTTACATACAAAATAAAATAATTAAACTTTATTTTAATGAATTGCAAGCAATTTTTAAAACATTAAATGCAACAGATCCTAAATGAAGTAGAGCCTTTTCCCAAATATTATAGAAGTAACCAGCCCTAACTGTTTGAAGGGCGGAACTTTGAAGAGCTGAGAGTTTTCTGCGCGATGGCAGGAGAGTGGGGAAAGCTGACTGTTCCCACGCGCGGTCGCATCCCGATGCGTCGGAACAAGCCACGAAAGATCAAAAGAATTGTATTAAAATATATAAAGAAAGGCTGAAATTCCGAACATCTAGATTCACGAACTTCGAGCCTACTGCACCTAATAATGTGAATGTAATCTTTGCCCTTATCTCAGTTAAACACCAAACAATGAAGAAGTTGGAGGGCTGCAGATAGACTCCCACAAATTTTTAACTGAAACGAGGTGACCTGTCATCTTCAGACAAGGCAGTTATGCCTCAGGAAATTGTGTTTGGTAGCTCCCGAAACGGAAATTAAATGCTGTGGAGTAAAGAATATTTTTTTCTCTGCCGTATTCGACACTAATTTCCCGGTTTTGCTCTCCGTAGCCTCTCGAAACGAACATTAAGCTATCACTGCGCCGAAGGATTATATTACACAGAATTTCTGTGAGAGGTTAGGCCGGTGTTTGTATATAATTTAAGTAATATAAGATATTATAAATATTTTGATTATGCACAATCAGTAGTGCATTCACGGCTTAATTTTCGAACTTAACCCATCCCTCAAGGATTTAATACGTAAATTGGTAGAGAGCGAGGCGTCTACTTAATTTAAACACCGACTGTGAGCTGGTGGCCATACCCCGCGGTCGAAACTTCACTAATGAAAGTAATCCCGAGGCTAATCTCCATTGAAATTGAAATTTACATGAAAACCCCGGGGAGTTTTACTCAGAGTTAGGAAGTGAACAGGGCAACATCAAGCCTTCAGTGACGTCAAGAAATTACGCTCCCTGAACGTCCTACAGTCCAACCCGAACAGGATCCTGCGGTTACCTCCTACCCTGCACCTTCATTACAGCTACTACCACACGCATGTGGGCAATACAGGAACCTGTTACCGCGACATAACTGAGGCATGTGATTGACAGTTCTGAAGAAGTTTCATAGCTGAGCTAGTGGTGCTTCCTAAGTACCTGTCGAAGTCGTTCTTTGGAAAGGTATTTCAAAGACTGAGGGTCTGTCTGGTGCTGAAACGTCACAATTAGCCTGAATTCTCATGAGATAGCGGGACAAGTAGAATTTGCTACATCTAAATTATTAAAACGCGTATATTTGTGGGATGAATAATTTATTTTAAAACTTCACTTGCACTTGTTGCAGTTTCTATGACATGGGTCATAATCATGCTTACGTTTAGTTAAAAGACCACAAGTTATGATGAATTTGTATTGAATTTGTTTCTCACCAATTTCGGCCTCTAGTGGGTCCACGCTTCATTTACCGGATTTTAAGTAAATAAAGATAAAGTCAGGCCTCCGCGCTGAGAAATGTGAGGATAACTGCCTGGCATAAGGGGCCACAGATTTTTTGTTCCAAGAAAAATTAAAAAAAATACATAGAAACACGCTCTGTGTCAGCATTTCATAGCACTTCAATTTCAAAGCATGTGGTACATATCAACAAATAAAATGAAGTACAAGTTTGTAATTCGGTAAGACTGGATTTGTATACCATTTGCATAATCATGAAATAAACCACAAAAATTCTGTATTAAGAATGGGCGAAGGATATTTCATATAAGTCGCTCTCAGCTGCCAAGAATATATAAAGTCCTGTTACATGAATGGATACGACTCGCCTGGGGAAAGAGAGTGAGAGAGAAAAACAAAACCCTTGGTAGGAAATCTGTCCCAGTTTTGCGTTGTCCTCCACAAATAGCACACGGAAAGCAGTGAAATCGAACCCGAGCCTCCATTGGTGACAGCCGCCCAACGGCCAAACCGGAAGTGCCGTACCACTTATTTGCTTGTATGTACAAATATGCACTTCCGTGTCACCTACACACATTTACACACAGTTTACTGTGTACTTAGTAATTTGCTTATTATTTTCGAAGAAACGTTGCTTTGAACAACATTTTGACGGTAAATAATTTTTCAAATTGCCACTTTTATTGCAAGTGCAAAACCTTTGTTGTTTAGCCCTGTCCAGGTCTACTTAGAACACAATTACAAATATCGTAATAACACCGCTTATAGAATGGTGATACATGGGTCCCAATTATGGTTGCAGTTCACTGTTTTATCATCTGCATGAATATTAATATCCATTATCCCTCGTCCCACTACCCCTGTTTTGCTAAATTTAATTTAAAGCTGACCACGGCGATCCGTGTGTGGCTCACGAACAGATCTGTGTCAAATACAGAGACCTTTCTTCGACACTGGACGAGGGCGTTAATGGTTTCAACTTTACAAAGATGGTGTTTAGTCAGCTGACATACTCCTGAATGGGGATGATGGGTAAGCAAACGGAGGAAGTGAAAGAATTAAATGCAAGTGAAAACACAAGAACGGACGATGAAGGACTGGAATCGAAGCAACTATGGGAGACAGCAACAGAGATTTTCAACAGTTGCAATTGGAACGTAACACTCTTGGGTTTGAGGGGGTTCTGATTTCAATTTTCTGTCACGATACTGTCTCCTTTAACTTCTGTGGATTCTGTCAAGTATCTTCGGTCAAATTCAGTGGGAAGTGTCTCATTTTACACCACTACAACTCTTCCCACAATATTGGTCAATTTCTCAATAATCACCCAAATATTCGACACTGAATTGTTTGAACTTCCAATAGAACTGTTAACTAAACCACAAAAGAAATAAGTGATAAAAATAAAAGTGAGTCAGATAAAACAAAGAAAGGAATAAAGAAAGAAAGAAAATAAAATTTGCAAGAAGATAAAATAATAAACACTGCTTTAGTTTTCCATACATTTTAAGGCCATCCCAATATTTGCAGTAATGTCTTAGCGATGTTAATGAAGTGCAAGAAGATGTGATTTCAGAAAGTGCCATCAGGTGGCTATTATACCTCCAACTTAAGGGACAGTCCACCAAGGTAGGAAATGTAAGCATAGAGCAAATGTTTCAGATTATTGCTTTTTCGTCTAATCATCTCGCAAAAAGTATCGCTTGCATAAAATATGAGTGCAGCAAGAAACCTACTTATCCATTTCATCTACTTTTCTCAAGAATTTTACGTATTTATTTATTTTTATGGATAGAAAACCATAGACTGCTTCTGAGAACATTAGGCTGAGCAAAACATTTTAACTTAGGAGAGAGGAACTGATATGGAGAAAAGAGGGTAACAATGATCTTCATGACGTTATTCCAAACCAAATACGTTATAACAGTCAAGGATAGGTGAAATAGGCGAGACCCGTGTGACACGTGGGAAACAAAAAATTATAAAGATTTTGGTGCGAAAACTTGAGGAAAGAAGCCGCTTGGAAAATGTAAGTATGAGTGGCAGGATGATATTAAGATGGGCCTTAAAGAAAGAGAAAAAGAGACGGTAGACTGGATTCGTCTGGCTTAGGACATGGACTAATGTCAGATAACAACACAGGAAATGAATTTTATGTCATTCATGTCAGTAGACTAATTAATAATTACATTAGACAGCACCAACAAAATTCAAAATGTTATGATTTTAAATCAAAGTTTTAAAACTTGAACTCCAATATGATTCGACACACTTCGGGTCATCTTCAGGGAGTACGTATCAATTATATTTTTTATAAAATATGGCTTTTTGTAAATAAATAATCCAAAAATAGGTTTTGGTGTTATTAGAAGACTCGAAGCCTGAAACAGAATTCTCTGAACTACACACAGTTATGCTTTATACAAATATAATTGATGCGTACTTCCTGAAGATGACCCGAAGATTGTCGAAACATGTTGGAGTTTTACTATTTTAACTGTAAAATTATATAATATTTTGCATTTTTGTGTCTTGTGTAAGAGTGAAAAAAATTTCCGATCCATGACTTCAAACTTCTTGACTAGCTGAGGAACCGTTAGATTCTCAAGTAGGAATCTGTTCCGTGGAATTTATCTATGGCTCATTTAACGTAGATGCCAGCGGCCGAAACTGTAATGCATTGAGATTCCCGTTTCAGAAGCCGATAGTTGCCCGCCCAGTTGGTCAAGACGTTCCCCACTTTACAGGGTTCCCGATGTATAATTGCCAGAAGCACAAGGGCCCCGTTCTGACTCAGATCAATCCAACCATGTTCCTACTATTACAGTGTTCACAAGATTTGATTCCACTGACAAGCAGTATCAGAAGTTTTAGTGTCGGCCTATTGTATGACTTAATGCACTCATTTCCCCACGTGTCTGCCCTTCACAATGCATTGTCTCGTTGTACGTAATGTCTCATGATATCAGTTCAGAGACATGAGGGGCCATTCCACTGGTCAGCAAGAGTTTATAATCTCACTCTTTGGGAGCTGAATGTCTAAGACTGTGCGGTCCAGTAGTCCCAGGGGAAACAGAATCATGGCCCATTGTCTACGTCACGCATCCATGATTACGTCCATAAAGTTTACGACGCAAGATGAAGCAGTGTCGGCGACATCCTGTGCTGTTTAGTGCCGAATGGAGAGGGGATATGAAGACAGAAGATAATGGACAGCTGAAAGAACAACGGTAAAAAAAAAATGCTGAGGAATATCGAATATCCAAGAACAAAACTAAAGCAGAAAGTTAGACTAATCTACAGAGAATCATATCTGTCTCCATGGAGCACCGCCATTTTCTGGGAGCTCATATTGTCTCAACTAGAGAAGAAAGCTTCTGTATTTGGTGTAAACTGACTGTCAACGAACGTGTACACAGGCTCCAACCGCTTGTACCTCTCTTGATCCAGATTAACCTTTTGACGCCTAATGTCAACTATGGTGGTCGTACGGCACCGCTAACCTCTAAAGTTGCATTTTATATATTTAATCAACAAATATATGTACTGAATATTTTAAACATGGTATACACTCTCCGTTTTTTTTTCTCTTCGAAATGCAGTTTGTTTCATAATTCTAACGTATTTTGTTCATGTATTATTCACATTTTATATACAGAGTGTGCTAAAATTAAAAAAATAATTCCGGCGCCAGAAAGTTAATTCAGTCCATGCATCATATCTTGTTTCTTGATGGTTCTCTTTAATGTTATCCTCCCACATACGTATAGGTCTTTAAAGTGGTCTCTTTTCCTCAATTTTCCCCACCAAAACCCTGCATGCACCTCTTCTCTCACCGTTCGTCACCCATGTCCCGCTTACCTCATTCTCCTTAATTTGACCACCAGAACAATATTTGGAGGTGATTAAAAATTCATTAAGCTCCTCATTTTGCATCTACCATTCACCATTTGCCTACTCCGTCTTAGGCCCAGATGTTTCACAAGCACAATGTTTTCTGAAAACCTCAGCCTATCCTCAATGCAAGAGGCAATCCATTAAAAAAACCATCAGGCTAAATTACAGTTCTCTACATTTCATTTTTGTGTTTTTGAATAGCAAACGAAAAAACAAAAATTTCTGCATCGAAATGTAGCACGCCTTCCCTGGAATCCGTGTCTTATTTAGAGAAGACAATTGGTCAAATGTTAAAAAACAGTCTAGAATATCTTAATAACAGGAAAGAATCACTTGGATCTAGAGGTGTGTTCATAAGGTACCCGGTTTGAATCCCTGACAACACAACGAATTCTCACTGAAAACATCGTATTTCCGTTCACTTCCTACAATAAAATTCCCGGGTAGTATCTGCCTACAGTTAGACCCAGGCCGCTTCCTTCCATATGCTTGCCTATCCATCACTCAATGTCATCAACCATTAGACTGTGTCTAGTCTCATTATCTGAGAATGTCTTAGAATATAAATTTATCTCTGTGTTAAAACAAGCATCATGGCCATTCAGAAGCGCTGGATACAGATCCAGTGAGTTTCTCCACAAATTCTTAACTTCGGCAACAGATGGATATAAGTGCTTAGCTTCACGCCCCACCTGCTTTGCCTCGGGAGTAAGAAGCCCTGGTACAAGTTGGGCTGGAGGCTGGATGGGACCAAACCCGGGAACTGTGTATAAGGAAGTAAAAGGCTGGCCCAGGCTTTTAATCACGTCAGCGTTATGTACGCACGCAGTATAAGTTCAAATACCGTATATTCTCGAATCTAATCTGCACCCGATTCTAATCCGCACTAGTTTTTGCCGATTTCTTAAACGAAAATAGGGTTAGGTCGCGGTGCTAATCCGCACCTTTCCTTCAACCGCCCCTTGCCTACAAGGCAGACTGATTGAATAATATTGGATGTTGGAAGTTATCGTCAGATCTTTCAAGAAGTGCTGCATAAGCAATGCTTTGGACGGATCCGAAGATGACATTCTATGGGAGGACGATGGTGAAGATAAAGATGATATTGACTGGGTGACGGATAACGATTCAGTTATGAGTGATGACGGCGAGTCTGATGAATAATAAATTATAAACATTATACAGGGTTATTCATAAGTCCGTGAAACATTTTAAAAATTCGCAACAAATAAACTACTCAACGGATCATGATAGTTCTTGGGCCGATAAAGAGAGAAATTCTCCAAGTTTTTTTTACATATTTCACAGATGCTCAGTGTGTCCACCTTTGGTAATACGACAGACATCTATGCGATATTCCATCTCGTTCCACACGCGTGTCAGGATATCACGGTCGACCAGAGCCGCAGCAGCGGTGATACGGTTGCGAAAATCTGGAGGTTAGCGGGGAGTGGAGGCACAAAGACAGTGTCCTTCACAAATCCCCAGAATAAAAAGTCGTACGGGGTTAAATCTGGGGACCGGGGTGGCCACTGCATTAATGCGTCATCTTTTTTCCTTTGCGTCCTATCCACCTTTGTGGCAAGTTTCGATTGAGATACCCTCGCACGTCTTTGTAGTGAGCCGGAGAGCCGTCTTGTTGAAAGATGTAATCATTACTGTCTTCATTCAACTGTGGCATCA
>Ga0131853_10023467_pt1 | contig 11140 bp, 12 predicted proteins | sample TergutLab28metaG_FD_92764 | JGI IMG/M metagenome (GOLD analysis project Ga0131853, IMG submission 92764) | Labiotermes labralis P1 segment gut microbial communities from Petit-Saut dam, French Guiana - Lab288 P1 (version 2) (version 2) | ecosystem: Host-associated > Arthropoda: Insects >...
ACGCAAGTGCGAGAACAGGACGTCGCTAGGCTAATTCATTTGGTTAGTATATTCTTATCCAAAACGATTGTTTTGGATATATTTTTATCCGGACCTTTAGCTCAGTTGGTTAGAGCTCCCGGCTCATAACCGGGCGGTCGCAGGTTCGAGTCCTGCAAGGTCCACCATTTATTTTTATGCAATTGTAGCAACTTAAAAACCTTATTTAAGGTTTTTTATTTTTGTTGAAATTACAACGTTTCATTCAATAATATTATTTATGAACTCACAAAAAAGCGATAGAACAATCTATCACTTGGAAAAGAACTTTTTTGCCTTTCTAGTTGATGAGATACTAGTGCACATCAACATCACTCAAATGATCCAAGCCATGTTTAAGGTGGGGAAGAAACAATTCAGATAATTCTTTAACGGCCTTTAAAGAACCAGGCATTGTAATAATTAATGTCTTTTTAATCACAGCGCATAAACCTCTAGAAAACATCGCACCTTTTGCCTTTTCTAAGGAATATTGATGAAAAGCAGTACTCATTCCTCTGACTTCATAATCCATCATTTTTTCGACCACATTAACAGTAATATCTCTCGGGGATAAACCTGTCCCCCCTGTTGTAATAATTAAATCAACTGTATCAATTGCCTCATCAATAAGGTTAATTAGCAATGCTTCATCATCAGGAATGATTTTATGTTTCACAATTTCATACCCAGCTTTTTTAAATGTTGCATTTAAGTAATCGCCAGATTTATCTTCATAAATACCTTTTGAAGCTCGGTCACTTAGCGTTATAATCATAACTTTATACATATACTTACTCCTTGATAACAGTAATTTCATCCCCTGGGTAAACATCACCACTTTCAAGCACTTTTGTGAAAATTCCTTGCTTGGGCATAACACATGTTCCAACTTGTTGACTGATTTCGCAACCGTGATGACATTCCTTACCTATTTGAGTTACTTCTTGTACACTTTCACCAATTTTTAATTTTGTTCCAACTGATAGTTTATGCAAAATGATACCCTCGGTCGTAATATTTTCTGCAAATTTACCTGCACACAACCCTTTTACACCTTTTGCGATCATCGTATTAACACTTTCTTGTCCTAGTAGGCTCACTTGTCGATGCCATTTTCCTGCATGAGCATCTCCTTCTAAACCAAAATCTTCAATAAAATGACCTTTCTCAACACTTTGCTTAATTGTTCCTTTTTCTTTTGAAATGTTAATTGCTTTTACCTTACCAATGATCATGATTGGTTCCTCCTATAAGCTCCAGATTTTCCTCCGGTTTTTTCTAATAACATGATATCACTGATTACCATATCCTTATCTACTGCTTTGCACATGTCATAAATGGTTGCCAAAGCAATATTAACACCAACGATGACTTCCATTTCGATGCCCGTCGTGTATTCACATTTTGCTTCGCACAAACATTCGATATAGTTATCATGTCTGATAAAACGGATATCACTGCCAAGAATGTTGATGTTATGTGCCATTGGAATTAGTTCTGCTGTTTTTTTAACCGCTAGAATTCCTGCGACTTGTGCAACTGCTAGAACATTACCCTTTTTCATTTCATCTGCATAGACTTTCTCAATCGTTTCTGATTTCATATAAATTTTACCACTCGCTAAAGCACGTCTTGCTGTGATCGTCTTCTCCGAAACGTCAACCATTTTGGCTAAACCATCTTTGTTAAAATGTGTAAACTCCATTACTCCACCTCTTCTATTGTTTTATTTCTGCTATTTTCGAAAAGTTCTGGTCTATTGTTTAAGTCTTGGGCTGCCAGCAATGTAAAGGTTCCTTGATGAAAAAATAATTGCCAGCGATTATCAATAAACTTCCAGATTGAACTGCGTAGACTATTTTTTCCACTTGTTTTGTTTTCAACAAAATAAGTCGTTAAAACCACGTCCTCTGCCAGAATCGTTATTTCAAAATGATTCATCACCATTACAGCTTTGGAAACACCCAATGATAGACATTCATCCTTGCCATACATTTGTCCTGAACTTCCTATTTCAACAAAGCCGTCTGCTAATATTTCTGCTAATTTATCTTTATTCTCCCGCACTTCTGCTTTTAGATGACTTTCCTCTAAAAGTTTTAAGTGGTCAGTTAAAGTATTCTCCATCGCTTATTTCTCCTTCTGCATGTTTGGGAAGATTTAAACTTTAGTAATTTATAAATCGCTACAGATGTTTATAATTTTACCACTGTCATCGGTATCGTAGCAATCGAATCCTTGCAATTTCTCTTTGAAAAAATCAGATTTTAAAATTTCAATGAAACTTTTTATGGTGGGTTGTTCTAAGTCTTTTTCATAGATTGCGAAATCATAATCTTCTGCCATTACTTCAAAGTAATCTAATTCCATGACCTTGGCAATACTTTTAATTAGCAAACCACAATCAGCCGTTTTGTTTTGAATCGCTGCGCCAACATTAAAATGCGAAGGCATGATGAAGTCATAACCAATAACATCACTTTTACTCAAATGACTTTCTTTTAAAAGGTAATCAAACAAGACAGCTGTTCCCGAACCTTTTTGACGATTCACATATTTGAGCTTTTTCTGAACGATATCCATAATGGATTCAATTTCTAAAGGGTTATCTTTGGCATAAGCGAGCACTTGTTTCCGTTTAACACCTTTAATTAATGCCATCTTTTCACCTTTGAATAATGTACGAACAACATCAATATTATAAGTGCCATCCTCGGCAAGTAAATGAATAGGGGCGATTAATGTTTCTTTATTCTTTAACGCAAGCAATCCTGAATAACTACCAACATGAGACGATGATAAGGTATAAGGATAATCATTTTGATTAAACACATCATTTAAAACATCTAAAATTAAATCATGGGAACCAATACTAGTAATTTGCTGTTTCAAGCGTGAAACTGGTTTAAATAAATGAACTGTCACACATTCATTTTTTTGATACCCTTCGGAATGCTTCGGAATACTAATCATCCCATCTGCTTCTGCTAAAGACATTGAAATACCCGCCCCACGTGCGAGTGGTGTACAGACAAATTTGTCATCAAGATAACCCACTTTAACACGAACAAACTCAAGATGTTTTAAAGAAGAATAAACAGTTTTCGTTAAAATTGCTTCAAGTGTTTCTTGCTGAATTTTTTGATGAAACAACTGATTAATAATCGGCTTAAATACTTGTTCAAAAACAATATAAGTTGAAACTGGGTAACCAGGAAGCCCAATCACAATCGCTTTATTAACAACACCTAAAATCGCAGGCTTGCCTGGCTTAATTGCAATGCCATGAACACTCACTTTCCCAAGTTCATGGATAATTTTAACCGTGTAATCCTCACTTCCAGCACTAGAACCAGCATTGATTAAAAGTACATCAAATTCTTTCGTTGCTTGATCAACAGTTTCCCTGAATGGCTCATACTCATCTGGACAAACAGCTAAGACTTGTGCATCTAAGTTTAATTCCTCAGTCAATCCTTTAATCATACTTGAATTTGAATCAATAATCATTCCATCCTCAAGGACTTCCACCCCTACATCAACAATTTCACTTCCAGTTGGTAAAATTGCTGTTTTCAATTTCTTAAAAACTTTAATTTTCTCATTTTTTGAAGCAATTAAAGGACCTAAATCAACAGCTCTAATTTTATGAAAACTTGGGATAATCATTTGTGTCTGCGAAATATCTTCACCAATCGGTCGGATATTTTCGAAATAACCAACCGCTTTTGTGATCAAGGCACTGTCACCTGCTTTAAAAATCACATCTTCAATCATGATGACCGCATCCCACTCCTCGCAAATCACATCACCAGTATCAACATATTGATAATTATCTTTATTGATGATGAGTGGATTAGACTCACTAGCCAAAGCACTCATTGCTGATTTAATTGCAATACCATCCATCGCACTAGCATTATAGTTTGGAGCCGACACCTTAGCATAAACAGCTTCAGCAGTAATAAGACCAAGGGCACTGGTGGTTGCAACCCATTCTGTTTCCAAGTCGATTTGCATCTTGATATCAGCTAAGTATAAAGCGAGAGCCTCATTTAAATCATAATTATCTAAATATCTTTTATTCTGTTTCAAAACAAAATCACCTCGACTTCTTCATTTTCATCAATCCCCTCTAAACCTGCTCTGATAACAAAATAACCATCTGCTTCACTTAACGCTAAAACATTGGAAGAACGGTAGAAAATTGGTTTGGCAAACACCACATCAGATAGCTTTTCAATTTTGACTAAAATGATACTATCCTTTCCCGGAGCCCCCACCATATTGTGAAAAAGTTGTGCTTTAATCATATTTTGCTTTTGCTTGGTTGTTATTAAATAAGAAGCAATTAACGTTTTCTTTAAAACCAAATAAGCAGAAACTGGATTACCAGGTAACCCTAAATATAAGCGATCGCCCTTAGTCGCTACAATCGTTGGCTTTCCAGGCTTAATTGCCAAACCATGACAAAAGACATTATCAGTTAACTCATCGAAAACCTCATAAGTATAATCCTCGTTTCCTTGTGATGAACCACCGCTAGTAATATAAAGGTTCGCATCATTATTTTTCAAAATATCAGCATAAATATCAGCATCATCTTTAATCAGAAAGCTCTCCTTAACTGTGATGCCATATTTCTCTAATAGACCTTTGATTAAAAAAATATTAATATCCCGAATTTGCCCCATAGAAACTTGCGAATCATAGCTCACAAGTTCATTACCGCTAGAGATGATAATAGCTTCCAACCTCTGATACACCTTTATTTTACTTATTCCTTGACTAGCTAAGACAGTTTGTACACGTTCATCAATCAGCTGATTTTTTTTAAAAAGCAACTGTTCTTTGAGAGTATCAGAGCCAGGAATACTGACATTTTCATGATGAGCCAAAGCTTTATAAACCAAAACTTCATTAGTTTCCCCAATTTTCTCAGTTTGTTCAATCATAACAACACCATTAGCACCATCGGGCAACATGGAGCCAGTATTCAAATACAAACAACTATTTAAAGCTAACGTATCCGTATTTTTTTCGCCAATTGCAATACTTCCTTGGTATTTCAAAACGCTAGGTAACGACTCAGAAGCCCCCAGCGTATCCCCAACCATAACAGCATAACCATCGACTGTGCTTTTATAAAACTGTGGTGTATCTTCCTGAGCATAAATATCCTCAGCTAAAACATAACCAATACTGTCCTTTAAATCAATTTCAACAATTTTCAAATTCCCTTTCAAAAACGCAATAATTTGCTCATTAACCTCTTCAACACGCATCACATTAAATAACTTCATTATCATCATTCCATTTCCATCAATAATTTGAGCTTCTCATTTTGTTCAAATAAAGTATGGTCACCTTCAGCAATCACTCGCCCAGCCTCCATCAAAATAAAATAATCACCTATTTTCCGAGCTAAATTCATTTTATGTGAAACCAACAAATAAGTTTTTGAATACTGCTTCATCACCTGAATCATTAACTGTTGTGACTTAATATCGATATTATTAAAAGGCTCATCCAACATCATTAAATCACAATCACTTAACATCGTTAAAGCAAAAGCTAATCGTTGTCTTTGACCACCTGACAAAGAACGTGCCCGCTGATTTAAAAGGTTATTCAAACCTAAATCATCAACTAGCTTAGACTGATCAATTTTCGAATGAGGGCACAACTTTTTAACCAGATTAAGATTATCCAAAACACTACCAGTAAAGATATACGGCTTTTGAATTAGCATCATTTTTGAATGAATATCATGCTCACACGCATTAAGCATCACTTGCTTTAATAACGTCGACTTACCACAGCCATTATCACCAAGCAAACAATTGATTTGATTTTCCTTCAAGACCAACTCAGGGACAGCTAACTTAAAATCACTTTTCGGATAGTGGACAAAGCAATTAGAAATTTTCATAATTCTCCTCCTCCTTACCCAAACGTGAAACTAAAAATTGAATCACAAAAGCAATCCCCAACAAAACAACTCCATAAACAATCGCTTCCTCAAAATGACCTTGCGACCTTAAATTAGCCAGAGCTGTCGTCATCACTCTCGTATGACCTCTAATATTACCACCAACTATCATCACAGCCCCAACCTCAGAAACAGTGCGAGAAAAACCTAGAATCATAATAAAAATCAATTCATTCCTAAACTGCAGAATCGAATACTTAATCTTGTTCATAAAACCAAGCTGATACATGTTGAGTGTAAAAAACAAAACCTCACCCTTAGAAACAAGCAACTGATAAACATTCCCTGCCACAATCGGAACAACCAACAACGTTTGTGCAATAACCAAAGCCTCTGGTGTAAATAACAAACCAAAAAGACCTAACGGACCATTAGACCTTAACACAATAAACAAAACCAAACCAAGCACAACTGGCGGAATACCCATTAACGTCTTTGTTACATAAACCCAAAATGGCTTCAAAAAACTTTTAGAAAAATACAAACGATAACCAAGTAAAATACCAAAAATTGTTCCAAGTATAGTCGCACTAATATTCACAACCAATGTCAGTTGAATAATCTCAAGCATAACTTACCAACTTTCTTTAATCCAATAAAATAAAAACAGGCTCCCCAAACAAATCAACCCCATAATCCACAATAATCTCCAACCCACGACCACTCGTCATCCACGCCGCAAACGCATCAGCATGACTAAACTCATCATCACTAGCATTCGGATTATTAATCACATGAATCGAATAATAATTCACCAACTCACTCTTATCATAAAAAGCTTCAACTAAATTAGGCAAATTAGCTCTATTCTGTAGCCAAGTTGCAATATCAACCAAAGTAAAAGCACCCATTTCATTGGCAACATGGAGCGTATCTAACATCCCACTTCCCGTTTCAATAATGTCTACGGGATGTTCCTCATTGGTAAACTCTAAAAAGATGCCTCTTTCCATCACATGCGTACCTGATTCATCAGCGCGCGTTGCATATAATCGATTTTCAAACAAATCTAGAATGGCCACTTCTAATGAAGAAGCAAATAAATCCTCTGGACCAACAAATAAAAAATTATTGTACATAAAAGTGTTGCGGCCTCTACTAACGCCATCCTCAACCAGTTGCTCTTCTGCAGCTGGTGAATGAGCAAATAACAGCGTTGCTTCGCCGTCTCGTGCTAACCGCATCGCTTCGCCACTACCAACTGAAACCCATCGCAACTCAATTCCAGTATCTTCATAAAAAGCAGGTGCTAAAACATCTAACAAGCCACTATCATTCATTGAAGTTGTTGTTGCCATCATCACACTTTTTTCTTCATTGCCGCACGCTGCTAAAAATACAGTTACAGGGGCTAAAATTAACGCGAAAAATAATATTTTGATTTTTTTCATCTTACATTTCTCCTTAATTAACAATTTTTCTCCTAAGTTGTTAGATTAAAGAAAAGGCTCTGAAAATAAAGAAAAGACCCTGAAAAGGATCTTCGATTTCAATATCAAAAGATATTAAAATCTCCTTTTCACACTGGAAGGCATTATCGTTTCCAACAATACCCTAACGGCTTAATTGTCCTATTTTTTGAAATGTTTTAAATTTCATCGAAATGTTTTAAATTTCGTATAAACTTAGACAAAGAAGCTCGGAGATTTTTTTAGTTTAATTCAATTTTTTCAATACTTAGATCAGCTAAATCAATCACATAAAAACCATTTTCATGATAAGATTGACCTAATAAAACACGAACAGCCAGCATCACTTGCATACTTGCAACTGTCGCAACAATATAATAGGGATTCCCGAGTTGTTTCTCAATAGAGTTATCTTGATTTGCCTGCAAAGACATTAATTGATTATCTTTCGTAATAACACCAAAATAACCATAATGACCAGCGATGGCACCGTAAATCAATGTTTTACCTAACTTCAAACAATCCATTTCTAGTTGTTTCCTCGTAGCGATGCTATCTAAACAATCAATGATTAAATCATAGCCAGATAGATCGGCTAGAATGGCAGAATTAGGATATTTGTCAGGATAGACTTTACATTCAATCTCTGAGTTAATTGATTTGATTCTCTTATAAGCCATTAACGCTTTAGATTCACCAATCGTCGCCTCTAACGCATTTAATTGACGGTTAAGATTAGAAGCTTCAAAGACATCATAATCACAAAGTCCAATTTGCTTAATTCCGATACGGGCTAATCCCTCAAGGACATGAGTTCCTAGTCCACCACAACCAATTACTAAAACTTTTTTTGAAGCTAGTTGCTCTTGTTGGCTATCAGTGATGGTTTGTTTATTTCGGGCAAATCGATCCATCATTAACCACCACCAACTGGTGGGAATAAGAAAAGTTTATCGTTCTCTTTTAAAGGTGCATCTACTTTTTGATGAACACCATTAATGAGCGTAATTGCAACCTTTTCCCGCTTTAAACCAAGCTCATTAATCACATCTTCAATCTTCAAGCCCTCACGATATTCAAAATCAACTTCTTTCCCTAAATCATTTCTTAACGTTGCAAATAACTTGACTTTAATCATTGCTTAATTCCTAATCTTTCTAGGGTTTTTGCTGTTGGGAATGCATCTTTCCAACCACGCAATTCATAGTATTCTGGAAGCATGACATCTAACTTAGAAATCATTCCTTTTGATGCCTCATTTTCAAGTGGCTCATTAAAGAAACGTTTTGGTAAAGTATCATCCTCAGGTTTCATACCGGCTTTTTGGTTAAATACTCTTTCTAAGTTATAAACACGCTCACCAGCTTCTAAAACTGAATCTGCTGTATATTCCACACCTGTTGCTGCACTTAATAAAGCTGCATACTCAGGTGCACCTAATGCAAATGAAGTAAATAAACATAGTCCAGCTGAATCAATAGTTGCTGTTAAATCTTGGAAAATTTTAACAAGTTCAGCTTTTCCTTCAGTTACTTTACGATCGGAGGCCATTGGAACGCCTAGAATCTCAGGTGAAATGGTATAACCATTTACGTGACAACCACCACGATTACTTGTTGCGTAGTTTAATCCAATTCCTTGAATTCCACGGGGATCATAAGCTGGTAAATCTAACTTTTTAACACTCATTGAATACTCAGGCACACCGTAATGCTCACATAAGCGATAAGAACCTTGTGCCATCAATTTAGCTAATTCACCATCACCACGTCCAACTTTCTCAACCCACTTATAGATGGCCTCATTATTACCCCAAGCGAGTGGAACACCATCACAATCTTCTTCTTTAATATAACCTCTTTGATACAATTCCATTGCTGAGGCAATCGTACAAGCCATTGAAATTGTATCAACACCCATTTCATTACACTGGTAATTTGCTTCAATAACCGCTTGAATATCATTGATGCCACAATCAGCTGCAAATCCCCAAATTGTTTCATATTCAGGTCCACCAACTTTGACACCTTTTCTTTCAACAGCACGTCCACAACCAATGGTACAACGGTGGCAATAAGTGTTTCCACGCCAATTCTCTTGTTCAATTAACGTTTCTCCAGAAGTCATATCAGCATCAGGATCCTCACCATATTGAAAGTTTTTATATGGATAAGCTCCAACAGAATTGATGATATTAACTAGAATTGCTGTACCATAAGTTGGCAACCCTTCGCCAGTTACCCCATGTGCTTTTAACTTTTTTGCGGCATCTAGGGCTGACGCTTTAAATTCTTCCTCATTAAAAGTTGGAATTTGTTTGTTTTCTGATTTTGCTACGATCGCTTTTAAATTTTTAGAACCCATAACAGCACCAACACCACTACGTCCTGCTGCACGATCAATGTCATTCATAATAGATGCTAATAGTGACAAATTTTCACCAGCAGGCCCAATATTTAATACTGACGTATTTTTACCAGCTTCTAATGCATCAGCTGTTTCTTCAGATGTCATTCCCCACAAATGGATTGCATCCTTGATTTCAACTTTTCCATCATCAACCACTAAGTAAACCGGTGCATCTGCTTTCCCCTCAACAATAATCGCATCAAATCCAGCATATTTTAACATGGCTCCCCAAATCCCGCCACTATTTGACCTTGCGATCATATTATTTAATGGTGACTTCGTTACAACCATATAACGGCAGCCTGTTGACACTCGTGTTCCCGATAATGGCCCAGAAATAAATATCATTTTATTCTCAGGCGATAAAGGGTCAACTGTTGGATCGATTTCATCCATTAACATTCTCACACCTAAACCACGACCACCGATATACTGCTTCGCATAATCTAAGTTTAGATCCTCGATGCTAGTTGTTCTTGAGGTAAGGTTAACACGTAATACTTTTCCAACGTAACATTTCATCTTAACATAACTCCTTTCTTAACAATTGAGATTAGATTTACAACCAAACTCACCTTTAAACTAGCTTAGACAAATTCATTTGATGCATTAAAAACATCATTCCAAATGATAATGCTTAATTTGCAAATAAAACACCTCCTTCTTGAGCTTGATTTAAGAATCCACAAAATTCAATTTAAAATATTCGACACGACGGGAACAAATATTTTATAAAATAAATTTATTCTAGCTCCATCTATGCTAATTTGGTGGTAAGAGTTTAGGTTATAAAAATAAACAAATTATGTACAAGTTATTTTATTTTATAACCTAAACTTTGAAAGTTTAAGTTCAGAAATAACTGCTATCCACCAATTTTATTCATCGCTCTTTTTGAAATTTTATCATCATTCAAACGATGCTTATCGGGTTTTTCATTAACACTCTTGACTATTATATTCATGAGTTGATTTTGATTATTCAAATAAGGGCTAATATCAATATCTTGATTAGAATGAAGACATAATCTCAATTTAGCATCACTTGTAAATCTCACTCGATTACACGTTTTGCAAAAATGATTAGATAAAGGGGAAATAATACCAAAAACATAACCAAATTCGTCAATGTAATAATCAGAGACATCTTTACAATTGGGTTTTTTCTCTTTTTTCTGATGATGCTTAAAAAACTCAGTTGCGCTTAGTTGTTTATCGTTAATATAGCTTCGATTGTGACCAATTGGCATTAGCTCAATAAAGCGAAACTGCACATCATTTATGCGTCCAAATTCAAGAAAGTCATTTAT
>Ga0131853_10023471_pt1 | contig 11139 bp, 5 predicted proteins | sample TergutLab28metaG_FD_92764 | JGI IMG/M metagenome (GOLD analysis project Ga0131853, IMG submission 92764) | Labiotermes labralis P1 segment gut microbial communities from Petit-Saut dam, French Guiana - Lab288 P1 (version 2) (version 2) | ecosystem: Host-associated > Arthropoda: Insects >...
AGCTCGAAACATGTAGAGTGAAGGACGACTAACCGTGAAATAAAGGATAGTCCATAAGTGTCATCTTGTTGGTAATTATTTTGGAACAATTACAATGATGCACGGAACAATGAATGTAAAATGGTCATGATATTTAGCGGCGTTCGCGCTAATCCATGAAAGCCGCCCGTCTGTCCGTCCGTCTTTCCGCCCGCAAGTAATACCCACTGGACAGATTTTCGTGAAGTTTTTATACTGGGGACTTTTATGAAAATGTTGCCAGGAACTCCGAATTTGTTTAAAATCACATAAAAATATCGGGCACTCTACATGAATACCTCAGTTTGTTTCACATGGTTACGACCAGAGACACGCTTGGCGCGACAAAACACAGAACACGTTGCTACACGCATTCTGCAATTGCAAAGCTCTCAACGTTTCATACGTAAAATTCTAACACCCACTTGTTGCACATCGCTTTCTGTTTCTTAATTAATGCTCCAACATGTTTCGGCCTTAATTGTTGGCCATCTTCAGGGAGCGCGTAAGTTTTTTTTTTACCATGTGCAGCAGATGCTTCAACGTATGTGGTAGGAATTCTACATACGATTAAAATTATTATTGCGTAGATTAAATGTTAGAATTCTTAAAATCAGTACTGGGGTTAAAATATGGTATGAAACGATTTTAATTTGCTGTTGATATAATTGTTGTGTCCAAACATCCACGTTTAAATCTTTCTTCAAATAGACAATATCCGGTATATTGTGTTCACGTTATGAATCAATACGCGTTCAATATTTATTACATTGTTGACAGCGACACATGTCAGTACAAAGGGAATGCAATGCTGCATTCCATGGCAACAGTTGTTCTATGTACAGTGCCTACCTTACATATTAACTTTTTGACGCCTAATGTCAACTATAGCGGTCGTACCGCACTGCTAACCTCTAAAGTTGCATTTTATATAGTTATTCAACAAATATAGGTACCGAATATTTTAAACATGGTGTATACTCTACTTTTTTTTTCTCTTAAAAATGCAGTTTGTTTCATAATTCTAATGTATTTGGTTCCTGTATTATTCACATTTTATATACAGGGTGTGCTAAAATTTAAAAAATAATTCCGGCGCCAAAAGGTTAAAATATGCTTGGTACTGAAAAGTAGAGTTGACCAATATGCGACAGTAATGAATTTTTGTGTTAGCTGGTGTCACACAATAAAACACACTAATTTAATTTGAAGTACGCGGTTAAATCTTTGTGTAAACTTTCTCTTGGTTGAATGAAGACTCTTATGTTTATTACGTCACAGCCATCGTGCAGCAGAAAACATCCGGTCTCCATGAACTGAAATTCATTGTGGTCGACTAAAAACGCATCTATTTTAACTACAAGGAGTGGGAAGGCTGAAACACGCTGTTAATTCCTAAGACTCTGAAACACGCTGTTAATTCCTAAGACTATACCGACGGTGTTAGTCGTATGTGAGTTATACATGGAGACATACGGAGCTCTGGTGAAATGATACTGACCGGGAATCACCGAAGTACTCGGAAAATAACCTGTCCCAGTGCCACTCCGTCCAACATAAAACCCATTTGCAGAAGCCTGGGATCGAACCGGAGTGTCCGCGGTGACAGGCTGACGACTAAACATAATCTAACGAAAAAGCAACCAGGATGGTTCGACGTTTACTTGTGTAAGGAAATACTACCGGTCTTGTGGTTTGCGAATCGGTGAACCTCTGCTCCAAACTCACTGTCAACACGAGATCGAAAGTCACACTGCCAGCTACAACTTTCCCTAATGCAAGGTTTTATTTGAGCTCCCAACATACTTCTTCTTGCCTTAGCAAGTTCATAGGACGAACAGCAGCAGCATCCGGAACAACAACGAACACTTACAGTATATTTCTTTTTCTGGGTGGTGGATGCAGGATATATGAACGATTTGAGTTCTTAAAACAGTTATCCCTATAAAAACGAAGTGATATCTACATATTTTCGTTGTTATACCGTGCATGTTGTCAAGTCACTCAATCGTTATACCAACCACCACTGCACATACATAAAATTTACAAAATTTACACATTAAAACATTAAAAACACTCCGACATGTTTCGGTCCTAGGACCATCATCAGGGAGCTATATCGTCCTTGCTAAAGTTACACTATAAAAAGTCACGTTAATTTCGCTATTCCAGCTGGGTATTGTGGCAGCATGCCGTGTTGTGTTGTGTTGTGTTGTGTTGCGAAGTGTGCCCTGTAACGGATGTGCGTTCACGCACATCAGTAGCAGGGCACTCTTCGCAACACAACACGGCATGCTGCCACAATACCCAGCTGGAATAGCGAAATTAACGTGACTTTTTATAGTGTAACTTTAGCAAGGACGATATAGCTCCCTGATGATGGTCCTAGGACCGAAACCTGTCGGAGTGTTTTTAATGTTTTAATGTGTAAATTTTATATATGTGCAGTGGTTGGTATAACAATTGAGTGATATCTACATCTTTTCTAACACTGAACGTCGTGGAACCGCACTGTGATCGCTATCTGTACTTCACACATTCGGTTATGATCACGTAACACCCAGGCCAGAGATGCAGAAACCGAGGAAAGAATCGTATACAGCAGGGGTGAACAAATTTTCCAAAAATGTATCAGTCATCTCGAAATTCTGGGCGCCGGAATGGTGACATTAATCAAGCTCCTTAATGAGGACCAACAAATTTAGGTGCCAGCATACAAAATTTAGCCGCCAAGGCACCTGGCTCCCGGGACTGTTGTACCCTGTTATACACACAACAACATCGACGTCAGAGCCTTTAACCACTATTTCTGCCACGAGAGTCCACAACACACACACGACAAAAAAAACTCACTGGAACCTGTAGTTAATGGTCAAGACCGCGCCATGGAACAAACGGGTGTTCTTGTTTTTGGAACGTTCGCAAAGAAAAGTTACAAAGTACGTTTATTGGTTTCGCTATGTATATCAGCAAGTCACAATGCGAAAACTGCATAAAATTCGGTATTGGGAGTCCTAAAATGTGTCGAGTTTCAGTTAAATTGGGCAACAATAAATAATGCACACCGTTCAACAAAAGTGACTTATTTTACTGCATATCTAAGCACGGATCGCTAAAGGTTATCGGTATTTTTTATATCGGGGGGGGGGGTGCAGTACGAAACATGCATTTCATGCCCAATCGGCACACTTGCCTTTAAGCGTTACTGGTTAGGAGCCGGGACAACGTACTTGGCACAGTGCCTTGGTTACTGGCTGGATGACCGATGAATCGTGCTGCAATTCCAGACAGGGAAACAAATTTCTGTTGTCCAAAGTTCAGGACGATTCTGGGGTCCACCCACCCTCCTACTGAATGGATACCGGGGAGTCGTCCTGTATTCAGGGGATACTGGGGAGTCGTTCTGTTCCCGGGGTGTAAAGCGGCCGGCACGTGACGCTCACCACTCACCTCAACCCACGGCCGAGGTCATGAATGAGTGAAATTCTACCTCTACCCCCCTCCCCCTCCAATTTCGCCTTAATGGTGTGTACAGGGGCAGTTACTTACCATAATCATATAAGTGAAAGCGAAAGTGTCACAACTGTTATGCTGTGTATACAGTTCCTTTAAGATCGCTACTGTAGCCCCATGCAGGAGGAGTGGGGACAATAAATTAGCTCTCATTCCGAAAAGTGCCTCAGATAATAACAGTTGCGACAGAATGCAACTGGCACAGTGTTCGAAGCATTCGCAATGCAAATGTTTTGTCAGCTAACAAAGCGATGTAATCGTAAACAACTCGGCTTCAGACTGGAAAGGGGAAGGCTGAAAAACTGGGGAGGGAGAGAACAAATCGAAATGAAAATCGCACCACTTCTTGCACATACTATACTACAGCAGCCTGCCCATATTTCATCAGGTAATTATGTCCGAGTTTGTTGACGAACTCCAATAGGAACTGAAATACGTGTTTGTTTTGTTAAATTCTGCAGCTGAAATGTATTGAAAACTTTATTATTATCGAACATTATAACCTGTGAGGCACTGGACGAGTGGTTAGGTAAATGTCAAGAATAATATCAGCAATATAATGTACTTTGCTGGGTTGTTCTTGTTTTGTTTTACATTACCATGTAGTCAGCCTGCGGAACGCTGCAGTTTAGTGCCTGTAGATGGCAGAAGACTGCGTCACACAAAACAATATTCAAGACATATGAGCCGGCGTCAAATCGATATACGTCGTTTATACCACAGAGAGCGTCGGACAGAACTGCCGAGAGAATGTTGCTGGCTGCGGGGTTTGCAGCAGGGAGACAACGACTGCGTTACAGCTGTTACCGGCTGCTTATCATGTCTTACCAGGACAAAACCGACATATACCTTAAAATAACCCACGAGCAGCATTCACTGGGCACGTGGTGCGCGCAGTCGGTTAAGGTACTGCGCTACACGCTGAAAGGCCGCGGATTCGATTCCCGATGGGATCACCGGAATTTTTCATTGACGCAATCCTTCCGGCCGCACTATAGCCCTGCGGTCGACTCAGCCTCTAACAGGCATAGATATCAGGAATACGTCTTTGGGGGGTAAAGGCGGCTGGCTGACCTTACCACTTCCATGTGCCGACTGTCATGTAATCTGGCAGCCAGCCTCAAGCTCCTGGAACTCTCAAACCCTGTCCAAGCCTGTACTAAGAATTGCTTCACCTTACCACCACTCACGAACATCGTGCATCTCGACGCCTTATAACACATGCTACTGAGCTAGTGACGACAAATAACTTCGGAAGTAGTCATTTTAAGAGCAATGACACAGTAATTTACCTCCAGGCAGCGAAGTCCTTCTTAAGATTGTAAAGCGCTCTCTGTCAGTCACAGAAATCCTCTGACTATGGAACTCGATGATTTATTACCATGTTCACAACAGACCACCAATTGCCCTAAACCTCAGCCAGATGGATCCAGTCAATGCCACCCCACCCTGTTCCTTTAACACACATTTTAACTGCAGCCTCTCACATACGCCGAGGTCTTCAAAGCGGCCTCATTCCCTCAGGTTGTTACAAACAAAACCTTCTTCCCCATGCATTCTTATGTCCTGCCCATCTCATCCTCCTTGACTTGATGACTGCAATAACAGTATACAGTCTAGCATATGTTATTACAAGTAACTACTTTCGTGTTTACGTTACGTGTACTGACATGTCTCTTCTACTAACGGCCTTTCGCCATGAAAATGATAACAACTTTCAGTATCAGATGCCTTTCCATCTTCGAAAACATGTACAAACGGGGGAAAAAAACTATACTTTGTCCACCACAGCCACACAATACATGCATCAGCTTAAAACAGGATAATCCTAGCTGAGTGTACAACTAACATCTGTAGCAGTAGCCTACCAAACATATTAGCCGAGCCAGGAACACCAGTTTTCTTGCAGTGCCCAGCCTATGAAACCTTAATAACTATTAATCTTCTTCAATTCTACTTGCTCTGCTCTACAAATATTTACAGCCATCAAGGCATCTCTTCCTAATTTGCTCGTGTGTTGTCCCCACCTACAACTATAAAGTTATACAAAAATATGCCTAAATTTGCCAGATCTGTGGTTGTGGTTGACCCACCGGTTTTCTTGAACGTTATCTCTTCATAATTAACCACTTCTTGCCCACTTATTTTTCCATTCATCTTTGCGTTTCTGAACAGTTAAGAAGCATATGAAGTACGACCTCCTCACCTCAACATAACAGCCATGTTGGGATTTACTTATCAATTCTTCCGTCTGAAGAGGCCTGCAGAACTCATATACTGACGAAATACCGCAGCCAGGTTCCTGCTCGAGGAGATGATACTCGTTCAGCTGATCCGGAAGTTCCTTACCTTTGCTTAACCCCAATGTTCATTACCGCGTTCACGAACACAAACCAATGGACCCTTATCATTAGCCAGATGCATAACAGTCCACACACCCGCACCCTACCTATCTACTCGTATATCTTTATGACACATTATAGCGTAATGCTCCCATCATATCCTGTGTCTCCCATACTGTCACTTCCATTCGTTTCACTATGTTACTCTGATTTGAAAATACTGGGTATTTATTACATTCCACCATCTTCCCCATACGTGTTACATGTCCGGCCCATTTTATCCGCACAGTAATAATATTTCGTGGAAGGTGCGATGACGGGTAAATAAATTAATAACTGACCGGGGTTTGTTATCAGATCGCTGAATATTCTGCCGCACTGGTTTTATCTGCCGTCAAAGCAGGTTTTGTCCCTGTTCTTAGTAAAGCGCCGTTATTAAAGCATACGACAGAGCAAAGGTATAGCTACAAGCATTCTTCATCTCGGCCACTACGCAGAAGTGACGAGTCAGGTTCACGGCCTGGCCGCTGTATCTCCCTGCATCCACTGCTGGACGCGTCAGAGAAAAAGAAAATGTATTTTCCTCTGCCAGGAATTAAATCTCGAGTCTGCAGGGCGTAGCCTGGATACTATTAAGACTAAGCTATTCCGGCTCCCAATTTATTTAACGATGTTCGCAGAAATACAATAAGTAAAACCAACAGTTGCCTCCGGGATTGTCGTGAATACATGCTACCGGCTGGGCGACAAGCGAATTTGTGTTCTATTTCCGCGGAAGGGGGGGGGGGGCAGAGACTTTTCATTTCGCCACCGCGTCCAGGTTATCTCTGGGATACACAAAGCGACTGACTACCTGCAGCAGCTGCGGCGTGAGGCCGAACACTCAGTTTGCAGCGTCGAGGATAAGAATGCGTCGAGCTATGGTACCTCCGCCATCCCGTCTTGGGAGGAAAAACAAAAAGCGTGTTCCAGGTTCCGTACACTAGTGTTGGCCTAGAAGTTCGCACCACCACCACGTCGGTAATATTTACAATAAGAAATTATGGGCTCATACCCATCGTTATAAAAAGTGCCCGTGTAGTTCTGAAGTGCTTAAAAATTCAAGAGATGAAGCAAGATGTTTAACCCGTTAAAACCTAGCTGTTATCACATGCACCGCCAGGTTTAACACAAACATTTCCGCATTTTGCCCACACAAGATATTTATGGGCTCCGTATAATTCTTACCATAAACACCGGTTATATCCCTACACAGCACTGTGTTCTCTGTGAATTACGGACTGAATCTTTATATATCATATCGTACAGAGAATTTTTCGTGTCAAGAGAGTGGCAGCAACAGTCTCGCCTCCATCAGAAAGGTACTTCCTTCACCTAGTGACCGCACTCAGTTTTGTTGGCCAAAAATACTCGTGGCAAGCTGAGGTTCTTACTATAGACGGTATGAAGCTTACGGTCATCTGGGTCGTGACGCCGGGTAGTTCACTAATAGGTTCCAACATTTGACAGAGATGTTTCCATCCTCAGGGCAGAAAAGTCAGTCGTCTGGCCTCAAAATGCAGGCAGCAGATCCCTCGAAACGTTGGTGCTTATCTACCAAACTACGTGGCGTCACAACCCACGAAACTATAATTTTGATAAATTTCGCTGTCCACCGAATAATAATTATGGTTATAATCGATGGTGTCCGTCCCTCCGATTGACATAGTATGCGTCACGCACATCGTGCAAGGCTGTAATTCGATTCAGCTTTGTTATTAAATAAGGGGGGAAAAAAACGTTTGCGAGATGTCTGTGATACACACAATGGAACAGTTTAGGGCATTAAGGCCTTGAAGATGGCCATTTTTAACAACATTTATTTCCTCCTTAGGTTATACCGAGTGAACACACGAAATGTATGAAATAACTTGAAATGTCAACTTGATGCAACAAGGTGATTTTATTAATGTATTCTTAGCTCGACATATTTCGGGTACATACGCCCATCATCAGGAGCATTGGATGTTGAGTTGTGGCTGACGATTTTCTGCACCGAGTTTTTGGATGGGTGGTGGTCTTGAGAGCCGGGGCGTAGGTCGTGTGTGCGGTGCGGATAGTGCCGTTCGCATTTCAAGTTATTTCATGACGACGATGCACGGTCAAATAACCCTCAAGTATACACGAAATGTAGATGAATGTTACGTACTACTATTCAAGCATTAAGAGGCACAGCAATGTGAACTAAACGTATTCACCTCCAAGTATTCAATTAGGTCACATAACCAAGCTTCGAAATCGTGCTACTTCGGTATCAACGTCTTGCCATCGATGGCGCTAATGCCGCAGTTATGAAAAATAAATCTTGAGTAGAGAAAGCTACGTGAGTAGTTACAGTGCCAAGGAGAGTTTGTTGGGAGATTCGTTGGGAACAAACAAAAAAAGTTATTCTCCAAGTGGCATTAATTTGTCCAGAGACTAGTTGAGTCTAAAAAGCGCGTTGTCCCAGTAAATGACCAGTCAGTGAAGCTAGGCTGAAGGAAGTGCGAGAATCTTTGTTTCGTTCCCAGTTCAAGAAAATAAAAAATACAAGCTACCCGACAAGTAAGCAACACAATCGACAGTGTGTAAGATTGTGAGTACAAAGTTGAGACATAAAAGTTACAGAATCCAAACTTTGAAACTTGTAACAGCCAAAGATGAAGTTTCCACATTTTGCTGTGATGTTCTATCACAACTCCAAGATGACGATGAAACTTTACACAGCCAAAATTGTGTTTAATGACGAAGCCAATCCCAATTGTCCGGACATATTACTAGACGTAAGGTTGCAATGCGGGGGATATACATACATCAGTGATGACAGCTACGGGGGACAGCACAATTTCGATATCTGCTGTGCTGATCTCTCCACGCTAGTGTATGTTCGAGCCTTTCTTTTTGTGCCAAACGCAATATGATCGGTGTAGTGTACCTAGACACGTTGGACGAATTCCTCATGCCCATCCGATTCTGAAAGAAGCGTGTCCCAGTGGCATGCACACTGCATATCGGGTGGCATTTCTGGATCCAAAGTTTCCTGGCAAATGGATTGGAAGATGCGACCCTATCACATAGGCATCTCATTCTCATGGCCTTAAAACCACTTACTTATTCTTCTGGAAGTACATACAAGATGCTGTTCACGTTCCACAACTGTCCAACACTTTGCCGGAATTTGCTGAAAGAATACGTGCTGCTACAGCTACAGTCACACCTACTATACTCAGCAACGTGAAATCTTCTCTTCATGTGTTCACCCTGCATTACTGAATATGACATAATGTAAGCTGTGATTCCTCTTACTCCGAACTAAACTCCGTGGCCTTAGTCCGCACGCGAACTATACCGACAGAGCGGCCGCCGCCGGTCGGCGAAGTTAGTGCCAACTTTTGCGGATACCTCTTACAGTCATATTAATAACTGTTACAAAGCCAGTAACTAATCATAACACAATCTGTATTCAGTACCGATTAAATGTCTAACAACGCCTTACAAACTGCAGATCCTATTTAACGACCGCTTAAATTACTGACGAACAAAAAAATCTTATCACTTTGGAGGTTCGTCGCAGACTCTTTGTCTTCAACTGCACAGGGTGGCACCCACAAAGCACTGATTGAAAACGGCTAAACGTTTAACAGTGCTGAGATGGTAATCATTTGAAAAGGACGCCGTGATGACGAAAATAAAGGTAGTAGTTATCGGCGGGGAATGAAGGAATCCGCGAGAATCCTGTCAGGACAGACACTGATAGCGCCAAAATTAGACACTCGTACCTACCGAACTGAATACATCGAGCAATATTCTACGAAAACCTGTACTTCAAAAGGACACCAGAACCAAGCAAAATCTAGGAAATGGTGTAATATATATGTGAATTCGGCTGACCATGAATGAACGTAGGGAAAAAAGTAAAGTGAACGATAAGAGAACACAGGAACGTATGGTGAGAAATATGTCACAGAGAGTCCACAGGGTAGGAGCCGGATCGGTGCTTATGAGAAAAAATCGGAAGCGACAAAATGAGATGTATCATATCACAAGTAGACGTTACATGAAGAGACCATTACCTAACGCTGACGCACCAAGTGGACCACACGATTAGAAAACCACGTGTGCGTGGCCTGCATTGATTGTTTATTTATATGACGAACAAGCGTAAAGAACAACAGCGGTATTCTTATCCCGGTTGCCAGGTCGCCGAGGCGACGACATTTGCGTGGGTGCTCACTATGGAACTGCACGTTACCCTTTTGGCGCCTACAATTTTGAAATGGCTCCTGGCTCTTTGTATATTTGTGCATCCCTGAAGTGCAGGCTGTTAGCTGTTCAAAAATTATAGATCTTTGGAAGTAATACAAAACCATCAAAGAAAATTTTCAATGAGGCTAACGAAGAGTTCGGAATTATTTATGTAACAAACGATACGGAAAATTACCGATGAAGTTTGAGAACGCAAGTCAAGGAGAAATGATAACATGGCAGTTCCCAGCACAGACTAGAGGGTAGTTGGAAGTGAAGAGCTGATTTTGGTGGCCTAATGTTTGGCTTTGGCAGTGAAGAATAAGTGTTTAATGATATATACCACTCATCAGCTGGTGCCGCGTCATACTGTATATTGAGAAATCTCGTTCGGGACCAAAGGATACATTCTTTGTACACAAGCCCTTATCTTCCAGCCTTGTAACGAAAGTTTAAATCAGTGTGTGAACTCATGAATTCACTTAAGAAACTATACAAAAACATGAAGCTGGATTTGCTGTCTTACCAATCTGTGACGTGAAATAAAAGAAGAAAAATGGCGCTAGTCATTCTGCTGGGTGTTTCTACTTGTATTTCTTGCCATTTGAGTGGGTTACGTGTGCAGATATACTCCAATAGTTGGGATTTAAAATGTGTCCGTGTGTATGACGATCCCTCCCGAAACGTTTTTAAACAAAATGGCTCAGTGACGTTTATCCTACTCACCTCGGTACTAAAATAATACAGAAGTCGGTACCTACTGGACGTGTCCCAGCGTCGGTCTGGAACCAGCAGCATAAAAACAAAGTCACACCTCTGCCGCTAGAAGTCGTAAGTTAGTCTTCAGCTACGTCTCTTTCGGAGAAATTTATCTATGAGCCTAGGAAGTGTGTCATCCCCGTTGTGTGTGTGAAACTAGGAAAGGGTATGTAGTCAAACACAACTTAATCACTGAGGTGTATTTAATGACTGTGATGGAAACAACTACATGTTTCGGCCTGTG
>Ga0131853_10023472_pt1 | contig 11139 bp, 8 predicted proteins | sample TergutLab28metaG_FD_92764 | JGI IMG/M metagenome (GOLD analysis project Ga0131853, IMG submission 92764) | Labiotermes labralis P1 segment gut microbial communities from Petit-Saut dam, French Guiana - Lab288 P1 (version 2) (version 2) | ecosystem: Host-associated > Arthropoda: Insects >...
ATATAAATATGGGTCAATTCTCTCAATCCTCATTCATACTTCATCACCTGTTGAAGATGGAACCGATACAGGGTTCCGAAACGTCGGTTTTTAACAACAACCAGACGCCGGGGAAATACCCAGTAGAATTGCTATCATCTAACATCTTGTTTCCCAGTGACTGCAATTGATCGTTCATTCATTTTAGGATTATTCGACAGTCCCTGGCAACAAGTTCGTGAGCGTTTGCAGTTGTTCACAGATATTATCAAGTAGTTGATGTTCACCCACACCTTGTGCATTGTGATGGTCCTCACATCCATCTCTGAATGTTTCAGACAGTTTAGATACATGTGTGCGAGAGATAACTTCATTTCCATAAACATCTTCCAGCATTTTATGTGTTTCTGTAGCTGTTTTTGTAAGTTTGAAGCAGAACCTGATGTTCAGTGGCTGCTCCATGGCAGCAAAGAAAAACGAGTCGCACCTGGGACTGTTGCACGTGAAATGATTGAACTAGAATTTTCTTTTCACTAGTTCTTGGTTGTCATAACATTAAATGCCTGAAACTGCCTACAGGTGATTTGTGCATCAAACCACACATGCCCAATGGCATCAGTCCTGGAAATTTAACCTAATGTATATATTTCCTTGTATACTGTGTGCATGTCAAGACAATCCACTGTAATGACATCATATCATTCATGTAGCTGTTTGAACACATTATTGTGGTAGTTAAAAAATCTGTTACATTGTTTGCAATAACTGCCAAATGTGTCTTTATTTGCTGCACATATGTCCTTTTATTGCAAAAAGTATAGCATATTTGCTGATGTATAAGATATGCCCTTGTTTTGTAAACAGTTTTAAAAGTCAGTGATGCAGGACAATTATACCGGACTCGCGGGGAAGAATGTAGATCACAGTTGTATGGTATATGATGCAGTGTTTGTTGGTAATTTGTTACTGATGTTTTAGAGGCACTTGCTGTCTCCATCTTCAGGATAGTTGAAGCACTGTAATTTGCTGAAACAACTGGTTGCCTTATATAGGGAAAGAGAAGTTTTGTTATAGTACAAATGAAGTAAAAAACACTGATGCTGAGAACTTTATTCTGACTTCAGCATATACATGGCACATGGGTAGCAGATGGTACACGTCACACCTCATCATTACTGACATTTAAGCTTCTGTCCCACTATGGCACAATTGCTAGTATCTTGTAGAAGTGTCAAGTGTCTGTGGCCAGGAGGTGATGGCCTGCTGCAAATCACCAGCCTCTTAATAGATTCAAAGCGCTGGAAATTGCTGGGAACCTTAGTGCCAGCTGGATGTGTGACTGGTTGTGGCACTACAGCAAGGGGTTTAAAAATCACTCTGCCTGTGGTCCCAATCTCAACCAGTGATTTCCCTCCTTCTTTACTTCTTAAAAAGCACCTGACTGGACAGTGGTTCTCATCAGTCACCTTGTGGTTGCAGGCACTGGACACCCATTTCTTTCATGTGGAGGTCTGGTGTGTACCATCTGCTGTCCATGTGCCATGTACAGATCAAAGTCAGAGTAAAGTTTGTTATCTTGCTGTTTGAATCTTCTACGTGTAATGCAATCAGTTCTCCTGGCAACTTATATTACTTGTACTACACTTCTCCAAAACATCAATGCCATATCACCAATCAACATGGTTTCATATACCACAGGACTATATAATCTATATAAGCCCCAAATCACACATAAAATTTCTTGTTCCCCAGCAAATATGTTATGCTCTGAGACACTGATTTTCAAATTTCAGGGTTGAAAGAACAGTCAGAGGTGTGTGTTACTGTTTTATGAAAAAGCAGTGAGTTGGATGGAAGGAAGAGGAAGCCGTGTCATGGCAGAGCAGCGAGTGCTTCACACTTGTCAGTTTGTGGTTTGATTTACTTCCTGGGATATTTAAATGCAGAGGTAATTTTCACATCTATGACACTGTTGATGTTGCATTTACTGTGATAGTTATTGTAAGGTTTAGTTGCAGTTGGCATTTAAAAGTTCTGCCCAGTTCTTGCTGTTTGCTGATGCAATGTATATTATCCTATATATATTTTTGGGAGTTGTGTTGATTGAAAGTAAGAATGTGCATACTTTAGTATGGCTGCTCATGGAATCAAAGCTGCGTTTTGGGTATCGTAACTTTTCCCTGAACCTCTTCATTGCGAGGACAATGCCCTTTCTGTTGTGATTGAGTGACTGAATATTTTGAGCACAGTAACTAATGTGTGTGTGTGTGTGTGTGTGTGTGTGTGTGTGTGGCCAGCACCCCCCCCCCCCTCCCCCACACTTTGTCTATTTGAAAGCCTCAAATACAGTATAGAGTAATACCTTATAATGAACCTCTGAGGACACTATACAGCAGAGCCAGGCCCATTTAAGTCAGAAAATTCTCAGGCAACAGGAAATTTTTTAAAATTGGCTTAAATATTTTAGATACTTCTCTCAATCTTGGAGAAATGTTAAATGCTGTAATTTTCCATACTTCCACTTGTGGCTCAGTGACACATTTGCAATCCTGATAAGATTTTGCATTTGGTTTATGATCATGCAAGTTAGAAGAAAACCAAGCAGGAACAAAGTGGTGTGTGACACAAGTAACAGTCAGCTGGGCCTAGGATTAGAAATGAGCCAATGGTAAACATTTGTACCTATCTACCAAACTGCAAGAGTAAGGCCGGAAGTAAGTTTCTCTGTTCTATTCCTGTGAAACAAATGATTGTAGCAAGCTTTGTATCATCATAATGCCGGTTTATGGTCACATTTGTGTCTAAATGCTGGTTTATGGTCACACCAATAGGCACTGGGGGTCTTGACCCATGTAGGAAATGCACTGCCAGCACAGCATCAAATGAAAAATAGCAACCCTACTGAACAAGTGGACGAGGAGGTGCATGCTGTTACCAGTTGTGTGTGAACACAAAATACAGAACCCGTGAACATCCATAGGTTGTGGCAACCTGGAATATGATGGCTATACAACAGGTGCAGAAGTGGTGTTGTGGCTTTGCAGATGGTCAGGAGATTATTGTGGGGGATTACAGAAGTTGTTGTCTGTGAATATAAAACACATTAGTCAGTTTGATGAAATTCCAGAGGCGGATAGACATGCTGAAATTGTTAGAGCTGGCATCCAATGTTTCACACAGTAGTGTTTAGGACTTGTCGATGAAAAACCCGAACCCAACAAAATCTGCAGCAGATTGGATGCCAAGCAAGTGTCTAACCAAAAAGAAGACAGGCATTGTGGGCATCTCACTAACCAACCTGCATTATTACATAGCTGAAGGTGATGACTTTTTGTGACATGTTACTGACAGTGACACTTGGGTGTATCACCACAATTCAGAGGACAAAGATGGAATCGAGGGTATAGAAGCATTCTACATCGCCTGCAACAAAGAAGTTCAAGACAGTTTTGAGCTTGAGGAAGGTGATGGCAACAGTCTTTTGGGACATCACAGAATCAGTCTTATTCAGTTCATGCCACATGATGTGACAGTGACTGCCTGAGGCATATCAGGCCATGTTACAACACCTTAAGCAGTTTAACACCAGAGGCTAGGCCTCCCTACCCTTCTACCAGCAGGGTGTGGAAAATCTCATACAATGTCAAGTGCCTGAATGAGTTCGGTGGGCCTGGCGTTCAGGTATAGCCATGTGTTTTGCTTGTCTCCATGTACCTCCATTTGCCTGACAGAGGGGAAACTTCGTTTCTGACTTCGTGTCATTCATTTTGTCTCGTCCAGGTCATAATCCTTTTACATATTGCCTTAATAACCTAAATTCTCATGCTTTGCACTTGCTTCAGACTGACTTCAGAATTTTCAAGTGTGAACTGCCATTTATGATGTATTCAGAACGTTACTTTGTTTGACTTTGGGCAAGGTTACTGGTCAGTTCAAGGTAGAAGTTGTGACTTTACATTCTATACACACAATTCCAATGCTGTTACTACATTCTTCCCATCCATCCATGCTCATTCAGTTGTATATGAAATAAATTGTAAACAGTTTCTTACCCTATTTAGAAAATCAATGCATGCACATTTTGAAAAATTTACAATATCAGGCAGAAAGACAAGATTAATACCATTCTTTAACATTTTAATGAATCTTGTAGGTCCATCAGTGGAGGGGAGATTTCTTATACTAATTGAATGACACTGTCCCATGGAATTAGAGCCACAATATTCATTTCACGGTTCTTAGCCACTAATTTCTAAGTTGCCTATGCTGAAAGTTAATATTCAACATTAGATTCACTAAATATGGCAGTTTGCTTAGAATCTAAAGGTGCTTTATATACTATTTGTTTTCTTCAGAATTGAAACATATTTAGGTATATATAAGACATTTCATGCCGATCAGCATCTCATAAATATGTCCCGTTTGTTTGGTCTAGTCTATTTGTATTTTACACTCGTATATTAAGGCTGAAAGTGTTAAACTCGGTGTTATTTTGTCCCCATTATAAAGTCATGCTTATAGTTGCGGATGCGTCCGCTGGGTGGCGGGGGCGTTGCAGAAACTAATCTGTCCTTATAAATTAGTCGAGACGTGCCTCTGACCTTCGCCGATGAAGGTTATGTCTACGTAGTAGTGAGGGTTATTTTGGGGTATTTGCTCTTCTGGGATGTAAAATCGTATCCAGAATAAGTCTAATTCCACCGCTTTCTTAAAGAGTTATATTATTTTAAAAATTCTGGGTTCTCAGTCATCACCACTACGAAAATATCAAATTTTACTATCATTATATTTACTACCCGACCGTTTGTACGAGAATGGGGTGCTGAGGAAAATATTTGGGCTTAAGAGGGGCGAAGTAACAGGAGAATGGAGAATACTAGCTGACGGGGAACTTTATGACCTGTACTCCTCACCAAATATTCTTCGGATGATTAGACAAGAAGAATGTGATGGGTGGGTCATGTGGAATGTACGAGAGAGTCGAGAGGTGCATACAGACTTTTGGTGGGGAGGCCTAAGGGAAAAAGACAACTTGGAAGCCATAGGCGGAGATGGGAGAGTAATATTAAAATTGATCTTCAAGAAACATGATGGGATATTGGACTGAGTGGATTTGGCTCAGGATAGGAACAGATCGCGGGCTGTTTTGAGTGCGGTAATGAACCTTGGGCTTCCGTAAAATGCGGGGAATTTCTTGACTAGTTGAGGACATGTTCAGTTCTCAAGAAGGGCTCTGTTTCTTGTAGTTAGTAAGTTACTTAGCTTGTTAGTAACTCACATTCATTACATATCTACTGTCAATCAGAATTTTGCTAAGGACGTGTCATGATATGATAAATGCTTGCCTTCGTAAACTTCTGCAGCCGAGATCTAAACCGATCAAATTGATGTATCGGTAATGCTGTAGGTACATGCTATGGACGTAGCCTGTTGGAATTTCTGACGGATTAAGGGCTGGAGTTTTTTTCAGAATCTTCCTATGGAGAGTTGTCTGCACTTAAGCCCACTAGTTTCAGCCTGCTCACAATTCATGCCATCTTCCTCTACAATCTGAACATTTAAACGTCATTTTGAAGCTTACCACACCATGCATTCTTGCAGTCAATCACTTCTTCAACCCTTTACTGACGAAACGTACCTGTTTTATATAAGGACTCAGGTCTTACAGCGCAGTAAACACTCTCCGCTTCGGTTATAAAAACCAGTCTGTTAATGATGTATAAGACAAAAATTACTGTTTGTTCTGAGAGCCATACAAAAGGCATAAGTGCAATGTAATCACGATGCAGAATTATTGAATATAAAACCAGGTGGTAGGTAAAGTAACCGGCAGGCTTTAAAAGTTTCAACATCCCCCATATGACTACAAAATGTCTGCAGATACGCAGTAATAAGACCAGTTGTGACCCATGTTGCTGAATCATGGACCTAAATTAATAAAGTGAAAAGAACTTGAATGACGTGGGACAGGAAAATCCCGAGAAAAGTGTACGGGCTACCATGTGGAAATGGTTCCTAGAGAATAGAAATGAATCAAGAAATGTATAATAAATGTAAATCTTCAGATGTTATAACTGTAGTTAAAGCACGTCGATCGGAATGGCTTCGGCATATTGTGAGATTGGATGGTGAAAGGGCAGTAAACAGGTTACTGAAAGGCAAACCGTGTGGAGGGAGAAAAAGGGAAGACCTAGTTTGGGGTGGATGGGTGATGTCGAGATGGACTTGAGGAATATGGGCGTGAAAGAAGACGAAGAGCTTTGGACAGAGCAGAATGGGCATCTGTCCTAAGGGAAGGCAAGCCCAAACTTAACTGTAGTGCAAAATAATAACAAAATTTTTTACGTTTTGCTGACCGTGCATCGCAGTATATTTATCTCAGTAATTAACCAACTTGATGCACAAAATTTTTGTTTTACAAAAAGTTTATTTCATGCCTCTATATGTTTCGAGCACATGTGCTCATCATCAGGAGGTCAAAATTTCATTACACAGCCTCTGGTATCATCACACCTATCCAGAGGCTCCTGATGATGAGCACATGTGCTCGAAACATGTAGAGGCAAGAAATAAACTTATTGTAAAACAAAAATTTTGTACATCAAGTTGGTTAATTACTGAGATAATAAGAAGGAAAAGTCGGCGAATCATGTCCTGTCAGTGTTCCAAAAGTCTCTAACAGCCAAATTCCTTTTGGAACATTCATTTATCGAGTTCAAGGTTTCTGGAAGATGAAGCCCTAGAATGACTTGCATTGTTGATAAAGTCATTATGTGACCGGTGTAATCAGTTTAGCGTTAAGAGGTCTGAAAATTAAACAAGTGGACTGATGTTTCCTTCAGCAACTGGCTGCAATGTTTAAGTGGCGCGTGTTAAATCACGTGATTACATAATACCATATGTTTGTGTCAAATCATCTTTGCTATTTTTTTTAAGTGTCGTGCACAAAACACTGTTGAAAAGCAAAAACCCCAACCGTCCTTTCCCTCCGTATGGAACAACTCGAGTTCTCCCGGACCGATTTGCGTGAAATATCAAATTCTGGATTTTTACTGACATGGGTACAGCAAATTCGCGTTTGGTTAAAATAAAACGGAAGTACTAGACGCTCTGCGTGGCCACGTACTACACTTATAACATCTCACCATTTACTGGTTGAGTACATGAAGTACGGCAGAGCCAGGGAGGCCAAAGAAACAGTTAACGATATAAACAATATGGCGTCCAGACAAGTTTTTGGGTTCACCCAGACTTCTATCAAATCGGAATCGGGTGTTTTTCCCTGGGGGTAATGCGGCCGCGGCGGCAAGCTGGCCACTCACCATCGTCTAGTGACGTTGTTAGAATTATTGGAACAATACCTCCACTCCCTCATACTCCTGCATGACGTGCACGTGGGCAGCTTTACTTCACGTTCGCTTAGTGCGCGGTAGCATGCAAAATATATTTCCTCAATGGCGTAATGTTTGCCATCATCATCTGTGCGCACGATCAGCTGCGTCATTATCGATCCTGTGTTCGACAATCTGCCCGTGACCTAAAATCCTCGACGGTTCCTACAGTATATAAGACCAGGTTTTCTATTATTTTGTGTTTTTCTCTATCGAAAGTGGAAGCAGCGAAAAGGTAGATGAAGATACGCAGCAAGAAACTTCGTAATATTATATTCATGGGTCCGTTTATCGTGAATCGAATTTAATAATTTTCCAACAAGATGCGACTTATTCACTTTATTACATTTATGTAGGCAGCTCTACACGTTTCGGGTGTTGATACACATCATCAGGAGTTCGTACAGCTGTAATTACAGCTTCTGGTGTTGATTAAAAAGATCTACTACCATCCGCTCTCGTTGTTGAGTGGAAATCATTTCCAACTCAACGAGAGCGGATGGTAGTAGATCCGGTTAATCAACACCAGAAGCTGTATTTACAGTTGTACGAGCTCCTGATGATGGGTTTCAACACCCGAAACATGTAGAGCTGCCTACAGAAATGGAATAAACTGAATAAGTCACATCTTGTTGGAAAATTATTATATTAAACTTCGTAATTTGCACTATTTCCGCTGTTATTATCAGTAAAAGGTTGAAATATAAAGAAATGGCACTATAGTACAATTTAAGGTTTCGCCTCCATGTTGAGGTATAGCTCTACACCTATTTTACCGTCGGCACTAGATGCAGGTGAGTGGTAAGCATCCCGCACAGGCCGCTTAACTCCCGATACCCACTGGAGAGGGGCGACCGTGGGCCCCATTGCGGCAGCCAAGACAGAAATGTCTGTCTCCATTGCAAATCGAAACCCGGTTGTCCAGTTCTTCCTGGCAGTCTGGGGAGGATTCCGTAGAATATTGTTACTATGATAATTAAAGGGTGGGGTGTGATTATACAGTGTCTATCTTTAATCGTGTCCATGAGCACGGCAACTGTCGCAGGAACCTCATCGTGAAGGAATCCAGCACCCGCGCGGAATTCAGAATCCCTTTTCCCCCTGCAGTTCAACTTGCTTTATTTCATAAAATATCCTCGAAGTGCCGACTTCCTGCTTCTAAGGAGGCCTCCCATCTTCGGAAAATATTTCTCGGCCCACGACGGACCACGTGCCTTAAAGCATCAGCGATTTCTCCTCGAGTGTAGTCTTACGTTTCTTGCAAGGAATGTGGCTTGTTCACATAAACTCTATCTTTCAGTAAAGGTAAAGGTAAAGTAGTCCCTTACAGGCCTGGAGTGGCCCAGAGGTTTCCAGGAAGTTAAGGTTCCCAGATTGCATGATAACGGCACAGGGTGATGGTAAGGTTGTCAGCCGTACGCACCGGCCGCCTTTACCCCCAGGAAATGCTCCTGGTACTCATTTCTGTTAGAGGCTGAGTCGACCCCAGGGCCATAGTGCGATCGGAAGGATTTTATGTCAATGAAAAATTCCAAAAACACCATCTGGAATCGAACCAGCGACCTTCCGATTTTTAGCATAGCACCTTAACCACTGTGCCACCGCGGTCCCCCAACTTTTCAGTGCCCCCTCCCTAATTATAATACACGGATTCAAATCTGGGGATCTGGGAGGCCACATTCCGCGAGTTGTCAACCATCTCCTTTCGTAAATGCTGGAGTTATTTGATAACCTCATACCAGACCGGCATTGTGCATATAACGTAACATTGAGGCGCATTCGCGTAACCAAGAGGATGCAGAAGAAAAAGGCCATGGCCTATTAGAGGTAGACGATATCCCGGTATTTGCATGGAGGGACTCAGAAGAAACGAAACCTCAGTCAGGAAAGTCTGTCGACCGAGATTTGGACGCATGACCTTTCGAATACGGAGCAGGAGTGCTAAGTATACAATTGTGTTTTAGAAGTTTGCTGTGAATAATTTTCTGATTCTGTTAATTAGAAACTACATAATAACTGAGTCAGTTTTTCAAATAAAACCTCAATCTTTGTTATCTTGAATTATACTATGATCTCCCTATTGCAATCACTGTTCAATGAAAATGTTATCAAACAACCATTCAAGGACAATATTTCTAATGTATAGTTCACAGACATATAGGCCTGTTGACGTGGCCTTCTGAAGCTTTTCTCTTTATAGATATCACCCTGTTATATGCGAAGTTCAAGGAATGTTGTATGTAGCCCTTTGGCGTTTTTTGACGTCTGGGAAATGGCCATCCATTCGGATGTGTATGCTGCTTCACAACCGTGGGAGGTCTTAACTAATACAATTGTACTGGAGTAGGCTGAGCATGTTTATATACAGTGACATATGACAATTCTGAGACATTTATATCCGAATATTTTAATTAATTTTGTGTAGCATCAGATAACATCAAACCAAGTTGCAGTGGTTTGGAACACGTGATACCATTTTCTTTTATGTTCCCACCTGCATATAGTGGTTAGTCGAACTTAGTAGATTAGGAACTATACGGCACGCTAGTCTAACATTATCTGTTTCTTCAGTTATGCTATTTGAAACTGTAATCTCGAAAGTTACCGTCTGTGTGAAATATTCAACGCGTTCGCGTTTGATCGGCTAGCGAGAGTATGCTGTTTGTAAGATGAAAGAATTTCCGATGTCTCGGCAAACGTTACAGTTGTAATCGTCAGGGTATCGCAGATCACCAAAGTCCGAAAATTATAACACAAAAATAATGTTAAAATATGACCTACAATAAATTGTTATTTGTCTGTCTTTTTTTTTCTTCTTCTTTTTTCTCCTCCTCTTCTTCGCAGCTTAGGCCCTTGCCTGTCTCGACTTCGTATCCATCTTGTAATCGATCTACGTGAATCTCTGTAGCCCTTTGGTGTGTATTCAGACGCAAGCCCTGGAGCGCCTCCGCACTTGCCATCCTGCCGATAAGACTGTGTCTAATTTCTGTGAACAGAATCTACTTGTATTACTTACAGTAAATCCATCACAAACAGATCTTCAATTCAGTAATGTCTAACTCGCTTGAGCAAATTATTTCATGCTCACATTACAGAATTCTGACGATGGTGTATATGATAAGGATGTTGTCCATAACGTGTTCTAGCACACCTAGACCAGACCTGAGAAACTCAAAACAGGTCTTGGGCCAAATCCGCAATCCAACTTGAAATCTTGGGCGGCAACATGTAATGTCACATTCCCTCGTCCTTCTTCGTTCTTAAATTTTTCAATGCAGAAGAACACGAGGACTTTAAGATGGTCCTTGCGCTTAATTTTTGCAGGATTTCGTGGATGCATTTTGCAATAAGAATAAAAGTGACAGCACACCTTGGTGTTGTTTTCCTTTTGTACATGTTGTATTTTAAGATATCTTGTGTGTATTGTTGTTAGTTGTCTTGTGTGTATTGTTGTAGTTGTCTTGTGTGTATTTTTTCCATCTTATGTGTAGTTGCTGTACTATGTGTGTTTTGCTGTTTTTACTTTAGATGTCGGACTGCTGGCTAGAAGTCAGTATTCGGAAGGTCCTACGACCGGCCACCTCGACACAGGTTTTTCTTGGTTTCCCTGTGTCTATAAGCAAATGCTGAGATGGTTCCCAATATACCAAGTTGCCACTACATGCTTCTCATGTAGCCCTCCCGACTTAAATTTATTAGTGACCAATTTCATATTTTGTATACATGTAAAATAACCACTGCCACCGGGTGACAACCCAATTGCAGTTAA
>Ga0131853_10023473_pt1 | contig 11138 bp, 5 predicted proteins | sample TergutLab28metaG_FD_92764 | JGI IMG/M metagenome (GOLD analysis project Ga0131853, IMG submission 92764) | Labiotermes labralis P1 segment gut microbial communities from Petit-Saut dam, French Guiana - Lab288 P1 (version 2) (version 2) | ecosystem: Host-associated > Arthropoda: Insects >...
AATCACAGATCTTAAATGTGAGGAATTAAGCTTGTAGACTGCAACGTGAAAATAATATCCTCTTTAAGAGTCTGACCTCTCACCCCCTTCTAGTGCCGTGGTCAAGAAAGAGTAGAGCTAGACCACTACTCCCCCTATGGGCCGTACGGCCTGTACAATGCCTCAGTGCCTGTACAAGGGTGCATTTCACCTTTTTACTTTTTAAGAGTCTGAAGTAAAACACGGAATTATGGTTTGCCGGTTATGGGTGTTAAAACGAAGTTCACATAATAGGTCCGAAGAGTTGGGACTTTTTTTTTCAGCCCCGTTGCAGGCCTGGAGTGGCACAGAGGGTTCCAGGAAGTTAAGATTCCCAGATTACGTGACAATGGCACAGGATGGTGGTAGGTTGTCATCCTTACGCACTGGCCACTTTTACTCCCAGGAAATACTCCTGGTACTAATTTCTGTTACAGGCTGAGTCGACATCAGGGCCATAGTGCGATCGGAAGAATTTTATGTCAATGAAAAAGAAGAGTTGGTACTAGCATCGCTAAATGTGTACTGTCTGATTTTGTTTGATCTTCTGGCTTGTGATACTGTGTGATCTTGTACGTGGATAGTAACTTGTCGGATGAACCTTCTACATCCCTCTTCAGTGTCCGCCTGAAATGTTTGTCACGGTTTTATCTGTCACAGCTATGAATACCCCGGACTTCGTTTAGAATTTGCTCTGACCCACTACATTTATACTGCATCGACTGTATAAGAGTGTGATGTTAACTTCACGTCTTACTATGTGTACTGCTTATTTATAGCTCTGAAATGTGTTCCTATTTTGAAGGAAGTTAATTGAATGTGTTTGGAAACAGAGTACCCAGGAAAACACTTGGAACCAAGGGTGAATTAAGTGAATGGGGAAATTGCATGGAGATACACGACGCATATAGGGAACCTAATATTTTTAGCGTAGTGAAATCAAAGCGAGAACAGTAGGCTGGAGATGTAGCTTACGTTGTGGCAACAAGAAATGTTGGTTGAAAAAGAAAAGATTTGTGGCGAAACTTTTTGTAAAGTGGCCAGTGATAAGGCCGAGAAATATAGGAAGTGGATGGATCGTGCGGAGTTGGAATGTGAGTGTACGAGGCGAATGTAACTGTTTCGGCTTTCATGCTGTGTTATTAGGGGTGTTAAACCTTCTGTTTCTTTTGTCGAGGTGTGGATCCCACTGAAAATTCGGTTTAGTGTCCGTCTTTGACATCATGAGTAACCAAACAGGAAGTTAGTATAATGTTCTGGGATTACTTTTTAATAGTTCTGTTTTAAAAATATTGATTAACAAAATAAAACCATAAAAACACAAATCGTGTATATTTGTGTGTGTACAATATTGTCACGGCACATACCTATGTGTTTCGACCCGTATACGTGGTCATTTTCAGTAGGAAAGCGTTGTTATCTACTTGTGATATGTACTTACATTCACGAAAGTTGCTTGTATTCTATGCGTATAAAATTATAGTCTTATGTAAGGCAATGATAACAATGTCACATTTAATATCATGTCGTGTTAAACGATATTTGCATGGCATGTATCGAAAAAAAATCGGACCTAATTTTTCTTTCTCGTATCATTCCAGTTGATCCAATTACTTCTTATTCATGAACGGGATGTAAGTAACGATTGTGCCGGTATGTAGCTGAGCTACTTGGTGTGGAATATAAGTCAAGATTGCACTGGTATGCATTTGAATTAGTCGGTGTGGGGATATAAGTAAAGGTTATGATGATATACCGTTGAATTATTCCGTGTAGAATAAAAGTGAAGATTGGTTGGTATGCAGCTGAACGAATTCGTAATGGATGCAATTAGCGATTGTGTTGGTATGCAGCTGAACTAGTCGGTGTGGAACGTATTTCTGTAGTAATTTGGGTACCGTGTTTAGGTGCCTTAGTGTGATTAGTCTCTCTCTGAAAAACTGCTAGCGATTTATCATTTCTCGGTTCGGGTGTGACTACTTGTAATTTCTCGCTGTTTTTGAGACCTTACGTCTAACAGTATCTTGCATTTGGCCACACCCACTTTGTAACATCCTTCTGAATTGAGCATTTACAGTTATCTGCCCATCTATGACAATGTAAGTTGATAATTGTCTTTGAACAAACAAAGATACAGAGATGTATATGTAAGTGAGGATGAAAGTTCATGATAAAGCGGAAAGCATGGTTTAACTCCGATTAAAATGGGAAATACACTTCACAGGCCTATAAGAATTCAACTAACGAACAACGCGATTGGAAACGTCAGAATTAGAAGAGAAAATAATAAAAAAAAGGATGTCTATGTTGAATTTCTTACGGGAGAATTGAAAACGTAAGTTATTTTATAATTATCCTGTTATGAAGTTTTGCATTTGACCACTTCCCCAAATTAAGTGAATTAAAGTAAAGTGACCGCTGATTCGTATTTTCTTCAGTTAAATCTCTCTGAAAACTAAGTCACGTTTGTATATGACACGTCGACGTAAAATATAAGCTGCGATGTATTTTCCTTTTTTTCAAGTGGCCACTACTGATTTTTTTTACTCCCTAATTCATTATTAGTAATACCCAAAAAACCAGAAGAGTTTAATATGAAGATTTACATGGTTTTTATTGACTACAAAAGAGCTTTAAACTCCGTGGCATGTAAGTTTGTTCTAAAGACACCAAAAAAACCAAGGCGTTCATGAGAAATGCATTAAATAATAAGGATTATCTACAGTAAAAACTACGCGAAATTAAAATCGGCTCTGAAGGGGAGAAATTTAGACTGAAAAGAGAAGTTAGACAAGGTGATCTAATTTCACCTGAACTGGTACCTACTTATTGGAACTTCTATTCATAAAACTGAACTGGAGCAACATATGCGGTCTCAATAGCAACGGTAGAAAACTGACCAACTTAATATTCGCCTATGACAGAGTCCGTTTTGCCAAATATAATGGAAAACTACAAGAAATGATGAACGAACTAATAAAACAGAACATAGATGCTGGACTAGAAATCAACGCAAAAAATATCACGGTAATGGCAAACAGCGCTGAAATAGGAATCAAACTAAACGGAGGAACTCTTGAGTGTGTCCCGGAATGCACATACCTAGGACAACTGATTTAATTCCGGGACAACACGGGAAAAGATATCAAAAATAAAATTTCAGTGGCTTGGAAAATGTTAAGAGTCTATGTTTTATATAGGCCGAGTAATTCCAAAAAAAATAGAGTTAAGGAAAGACATCCTGGAATCCTGTGTATTTCCGGTCCTATTGTACGGCGCCCAAAAATAGTCACTCGCGGAGAATGAAAAGGAGATGCTCCCAAACTTGTCACCGGAAGATGAAACGGAGAATATTGCATGTTGTATGGAGCGACAGAGTGACGAATGCTGAAATAAGGAAGAGAAACAACACGAAGGACATCGTGGCAGTGGCTCTCAGTCTCAAGTGGAAATAGGGAGACCATCTGGTAAGAATGGACTAGCGCAGATGGGTACGCGCTACGTCAGTGTGAGGCCTAAGTACTGGCAAGAGGAGAACTGGGTGATCGAAGACCAGATGCGCAGACACGTTCAAGAGAGTAACAGGACAGTGGTCAAGAGCAGCCAAAAACCCGACAGAATCGAGTATTTGTAGCATTCGTGAAGTCGAGGTTACAAACTCCGGAGATAAAAATAAAATGGATACACCAGTGTATTTAGTGATGCAAGTACCAATCTATGAGACAGAAGTGAAACTGCACATGTCCCAAGTTTCAATGCGACATCTCTAGGCATAAATCACCTAGCGATAAATCACTTGAAACCTCCCTAGTTCCACTAGGAGGCCGTTGCCTTCTTGAGACTAATTATCCTTATCTATTTATTTTCGGTATAGGCGGCTTTTGTTATGGCAGTGATGGATATAGTTTTATATAATGTGTGGTAGAATTTGTGGCACGCTCTGTACTATGCGTACCACGATACTGCCTGGCCTAGTGTATTCCGCTACATGCCTATGTCTAACTCTTGGGTAAAGTGTTGAGCAAAACCCCGAGTTTGGATCGCAAATTATGTGCTTATCATTCGCGCAGCTGCGCACTGTGCAGCGTGGGTGCGTTATGGTCAATGTGAGGATTATCCAGTATGATGATACGTCATATTCTACAGAGATTTACTCTTGTCACAGCATTTAATGTAGGATCCCTCAAATCCTTGTTGGTATTGGTTATTCATTGTGCTGCTTTGCTTGTTGGATATAAAACAAGATTGAGTGTTTACCCTTGAGATTCCTATTGTTTCCATACGAATGTCACTTTTTTTTTGCTTTGGAAACAGGACTTAGAATTATGGAGGAGGTGTGTCAATTTCATGGTGGACGGTTGTCACACAGTTCAGCAACATTAAACTCGTATAAATTGTGATGCTGGGTTTTACTTTTCCACAAAGCACATGTTACGAAATATTCTTTGAATTTTTGTTTTTTAGATCGATATGTTTGTGATAAGCGGTTCACTATTTAAGGTAAGTAAATTACAAATTTTTGGAAACAGGGTACTCAGGATTTGGGCCTAGGAGAATGGGGTAGTTTCGGTATCACCCAACCAAGAACTTCGTAATTTCTACAGGCCACCTGATTGTGTTAGACTAGTGAACTCTAGAGGTATAAGATGGATGAGCTGTTCGCGTACAAGAAGGTAGACGGAGTGCATGCAGCCTTTACATAAGGAAATTCTTGGAAAGCCGAAAAGGAGATAGTAAGATGATATGTTTCATCTTGAGGAAGGAAGCTGTGACAGTGACATGTGGATGGGAAATGCCGAAGATTGTATCCGGTGTCGGTCTTTAGTTTAGTGACACACTGAACTTTAATTTCTACTGCAGTAGCGATGGTTGATTGGTTAGTTAGTCCATACACCTGTAGGTACATAACTCAGTTTGTTTGTCATTTAAAGGCACACGTAAGCACTTAACGGTTGTATTATGAGTGTCTCATGTAAAAATGTGTGCATGTTTGTAGGATGTAAATAGACTAAATGTCTGTGTGGGCTTCATGTCTATCTATCCATCCGTTCGTCAATATTGAAATATCGGAAAGCACTTAAATTAGGCGTTCAGAATGTGCGCCTACACTGAAAGTTGTTCAACTTAAAATCTGCTTATAAATGACAAATTGGTGATCACGAATGTGGAGGGGAGGTACGAATGTGGGGAAGGTTTCAATGTCGTGTTTTTAAAGGTTATGTTGCAATGTTTAATTTGAGACTCTTAGCAAAACCACAAACATTTATTTGGGATTTTCTGTACTTCTTCTTATTTTAGTTCTTAACGCATTATGTTAATGAAACGGTTTCGAATCCTTATAGAGTTACTGGGAGGGTCAATTTTAGTGAGATGTAGTCTGTTGTACAGATTTTTAGGTGTAGTATGATTATGTACTGCAGAAGGTTTTATGTATATATACATTTTTGGTTGTATTGAAGTAATATAAAGCGACGGTAACTTGATTGGTCATATCTCATGTAGTTACTACCTTCTAAAACTGAAAGAAAGACGGAAGGAAAGATAGAAGGGACCGGAAGACGAGAAAGAAGATGTAAGAATCTGTTGAACGACTTTAAGGGAAGGAGAAAGTACTGGAAGTTGAAAGAGGAAGCACTCTTTGGTGAACTCGCTGGGGAAGAGGTTATGGATCTGTCGCAAGGCAGACTAGGTGGTGGTGGTGGTGGTGGTGGTGGTGGTGGTGGTGGTGGTGGTGGTTGGGGTGGTGGTGGTGGTGGTGATGATGATGATGATGATGGTGATGGTGAAAAGTGACAAGAAAGGGAAGAATTCCGTGCTGAGTTGAAACTTGAGGTCTCATGATGATGATGATGGTGAAAAGTGACAAGAAAGGGAAGAATTCCGTGCTGAGTTGAAACTTGAGGTTTCATGATGATGATGATGATGATGATGATGTGGTAAAAAGTGACAAGAAAGGGAAGAATTCCGTGCTGAGTTAAAACTTGGGGTTTCATGATGACTATGATGATGTAACATTGTGTCGCGTGGTGTAACTGTACCGACGTTAAGGTGGGTATTGACACGTTACCTCCGCTTTCGTGTACCACACATTTATAATGGGAATGTACCTGCGCTGCCTGAGAGTAAAACCAGGACAGAGCTCTGTGCTATTCTCTTGGCGTGACTCAAAGCTGATGCCTGTGTTGCGGCGGTAGGAAATGTCACTGTACAACCAGCGCTGAGATTTAATCCCATCCCGAACCTATCACCACTGTCTTCTTGAATCTCCACAAATCTCAAGTTTTCTTTTTTATCGGGAGAAAGAGAGCGCCAGATGTGAGCAATTCTGTTCTGCGAATGAGGGTTGAGACTATGGAAATGGGATCCAAGGGGCTATTTTGTTTCTCACGTGCCCTTAACTTCCTTATACCTCACTTTCAGAATGAGCGTGGCGATGTGCCAGATCACGGTCGACGTGATTATGCATGAACGGTCCGCGAGCCCATTTTCATAATGCGCAATTGTTGCTACTCATTGCAGATGTCACCCATCAAGTTTAATTGCGCGTTAAGACGTGTGACCGCATTCCGGGAGCAGAGTACCTGAACGTCTAATGAACCAGGTACGACAGCACATTGTACTTTGGTGTGCAGTGGCCTATTACAAAAGGCTATCATATCCGACGTATGACTCGGCGCAATGCATAAATAATTTGTTTGAAATAAGTGCTTGACTGACTGATATATTCAGTTATCCTTCACACTCAGCATTCCATCAAATCAGTCAACACTGTTAATAGCAGACCATTCCCATTGGTACCAAAGCCTCCGTACAGTCTTCTTGTAGTCCAAGATAACGACCTTCTCAGATATGACGCCGTTTGTTTTGGTAAATGTGTACCAAATATTCGCAGGGACTTGTTCTTTATATTTTCTGAGCGGAAGGGTCATATCAGATTCCTCCGAAACGTTTGTTTCCGTCTACAAAACACACTGCGTCAGTTCCCAGAAGACAGTATTATTAATACCGCTATATCCTAGTAGTTATCGGCTACCGTTCGGTGTCCGACATTATACGTTGCACAGTAAAAGTAGGGTCGTCAAATAACACACGAATCTAGCCCAAACATCAATTATCATCAATATTATTGTGTATAAATTAAATAAATTTCACCGTATTCCACAATGACGGGTTTTAAGTCATTTCATTTAAACCGTGCTCTCAAGATATTCTCTAAGTTCTTCCCTGCGTTGTCACTTCATCTCAAACAAATGCAGTTGTTGTTCTTGGCAAGAGTCGAGGTATCCCTTACATCTTCCTTCTTTGATGGAACTGGGTTCCTTAAGTTAAGTTTACAGGATCTGAGGAGAAACTTCCCTACTTGACCAAATTGCGTGGCCATGAATTATTTGAAAACTCTACCTTTAGTTTCCTCTAGGCCCAGTTCCTCGATAACCGAGTTCTAAACTTGGTGAAGTGTGGCTCCCACCTGGATATAGGAAGAGACTTTACTTGCGGTGAAAGTTTCAGGAAGCCCAGTGTTATCTGTAGTCGGCACTAATACCATACCTCGCCGCAAAACCGCGAGAATTACTCGCATGCGCTGTGAAGCATGATGAATGAACACCGTACTGTATACTGCTGTATAGAGTGACATATATGTTGACTACCTACTTTACGGCACTGTTTCAACTGCTTGTGTCTGTTTGAAGTCGAATCAGACAGAAATGTCCATGAATTTGTAGATGTATTCTAGTCGATAACTTTTGGTGCTACGTAACGATCCTACTAATTTGGTGGGATTATATAATGTCGGTGGTAGATGAATGAATGGCTATAGAACATTCTGGATGATACTGGCAGCGAAAACCAAAGTGCTCTAAAAATCCCTGCTTCACTGTCACTCTGCCCACCACAAATTACACATAGACTTGCCTAGGATTGAAACCAGGCCTCCGCGGTAAGACTGTCGACTAATGCCTTAGCCATGGCATGGTCGGTGAAAAGATGGCCATGGCCTATTTTAATATGCTTGCTTTAACAGCTTCAATTACGTAGAGTGTTTGTCGGACATTCATGAGATCTCTGATCGGATCTCGGCGGATTATCATGGCGTTGGCAAATTTGTGAATAGCATAACCTATATTCTTCGTGGCTATCCGTCTTCTGTCAGCATGGAAAAGCTCGACTACCACTGGATGAATTTCATGAAATTTTGTATTAGGGATTTTTACTAACAGAAAGAAGCGAAAAAGTCACCCTAGTACAGGCTATGAAGGCGCAAAGAGGGAGTAGAGGTATAGTTCTTCTCTTCGTAGATGAGAGTGGGTGGGCAACGCCACCCCCCCCCCCGGCCGCTTTTCCCCCTGGAAAGGGATTTTTACTAACATATGTTGGCCAAATGCAATTTTTGTTAAAATCTGACAAATTACCAGACGCTTTTTATGAATAACTAAGTAAATATGTGACAGGCCTAGTATGTGGCTGAATTATTCTCGTGTTGAAATAGGATAAGACTAATAAGTTGTCGGGAAACAAGACACATTTATTGTGTGATATAAATTTTTCCGAAATTCGTGCTCTTTACGAGATAATCACAACGAATGTGACAGAGACAGAGGCATGTGAAGTTTTTCACGATCTGCACGCAACAGGGCGCCACATAGATGCGGTTTGTATGCCGAATAATGATCGAAAAATACATACATACGGACGTATCTGGAATCAAAAGTACGAAAATCGAGAAATTTATTTACGAATTAGCTCTTACTACGATCTCTGTATCCTCATGGTACGTGCGTGTGCAATAGGCCATGAAAGAGTTAAAGGTCTTTTATTTTGTTGCTTTGTTGCCATTCTGTGAATGGTGGTTTGATCTGTAGGAGCATACGTATGTGCGAAGAGACGGATGCTTAGAATTATTAGAACTGTACAAACTAATTGGACAAATCAGAAAACAAAGGACCGAATGCGCATCATTTTTACGTTATAGTACTTTTCTTGTACTCTCTATTTTAGTTCCTCACTCATTACAGCCAAGCGCGTCAGTACCCTTGTAAAGTGCTTTGGGAATCTTTGCATACTTAACAGTTCTAAAGACTTCCTCACTGCCATATGTAACGTTGTAGGTGCAGTGTCTTCTCGAAATAGCTAAATTTACGGACGTTTAGTTGAAAATGTCTCATTTGGTGTTCTGCGCAATTTCCGCAAGGTAGAACTCACAGGTGTTTGACTGGTTGATGGTGGGGATTGTTTGAAAAGTGTATAATGGTGCTTAACAGATTGCAGTTAACGATTAAGATTGGAAATAGTTTTAGGAGTATGGGACAGAGACGTGGCAATAAAGAAATTAATTAATCTCTTTCTCAGTTAGCGGAACAAGTGTACAAAATTATTAATCTGCGTACAGTTATTACTGTCTTGATTTGGCAGTAATTGTTGAAACGACCTATTTGATTATTAAAGGGTAATCGAAAAAGATGGGCGTGATTTGAAACCGCTGTAACTTAAAAAGTACTAGACGGATTTACACTTTAAACCTTCGAACAAGAAATTGTAAGTAGGGTTATTTTTATGCAAGACGAAGCTCTTCCCCATTTCAGTTGCTTTGTAACTGACGTTTTAAATGAGAGATTCCCTGATGCCTGGATTGGAAGGGGTGGACCAATACCCTGGCCACCTCGAACCCCAGATCTCTCTCCACTTGTTTTTTTCCTGTGGGGGTACATTAAGAACATTGTGTATGCGGAGAAGATATGGAATATCCAGCACCTGCAAGACAGAATCACATCAGCCATTGAAACTGTAACACGAGACATGATTCAGAAAACGTGGCAGGAGATAGAATTTCGTTTGGACGTCTCCAGAGCTACAAACGGTGCACATATTTAAATGTACTAAGGCAAGTCTAAACCTTTAAACTTTTCTGAACATTTTAAGACGACAAACGTGTAAATCCGACTAGTACTTTTTAAGTTATAGCGGTTTCAAATCCCGTTCAAATTTTTCGATGACCCTGTATAATGTCGATGGGACTTATTTTAAGCACATTTGTAACACAATCTCTAGTCAAGCGTGTTACTTGAAAAGTCACATTTTGTTCGTGGTTTTGTTAAAATATCGCCGAGAATTCTCCCACATTGCGCAGTGCCTAGGGTTAACATATCCTGTTCAAGTTACATCTTCTCACGAATAATTTATTGTGTTAAAATTTACGACCACTGTAGGGTAAAAGTTTAATCTCATACCGAGGTTCTAAAAATTCATTTGCTTCCAAGTAATTAAATTTTGTCACGTTAAGGTCACGGATATCTGACTTGTTAAATCGCTTTGGACATTTGCCTCAGCTGTTTCCCTTACAGCACAAAATGAGTGCATTTAAGAGAGACGGAAAATGGTAGGGTTGTTTATTTTGTCACCCTAACATGTGATCTGCCTCCGTTCATCTCCGACTGAGCATGCCTTTCTCTTTTCATTATTCCCCTGTGCCATAATTCTCGGTACACCGTCTTGGCTGACCGTTTACAAATTTCATAATTCACATTTCAGAAAATATTATCTTGTGCCGAATATCGGAATAAATAAGGACTGAGAAGTCTGCCACAGTGGAATATATTACAGTTCAATGTCTCTTGCTTCCTTTAACACTGTACAATGCACAGCTCTTACCTCACTTAAAGTAACTTCTTTGATAATGGGAGTTTCTGACTTGCTGATGGATTGTTGGTTCTATAGAGCAAGTCCAGCAACACTTCAGAGCGTGCTGTATTTTACTAACCCACCGAAGGCGTATCACAGTGTCCCTCCTCGCCATTTTGTCTGGTAGGGGAATTTATCTCAGTCGGTTCGTCTATTACAGTGTTTGTTTGCGTATAGAAGCCAACCTGTAATTTTATAGAGGGCAGTTGCCTAAAAATAGAAAGATGCCTTTTTATTATGTAATTGACATCTTCAACAAGAAAGAGAAACATGACGTTAACATGATGTGAGGTACTTACATTTTCCTGTTTCTTTATATTTATATATATACAGGGTGTTTCACGACTTTAGGACATAACTGCAGGAGGTGATTTCCTAGGTCTTTGTGATCAAAAAAGTTCATATAAACATGTGTCCGATTTTGGACGGTTACGGAGTTATGA
>Ga0131853_10023474_pt1 | contig 11138 bp, 4 predicted proteins | sample TergutLab28metaG_FD_92764 | JGI IMG/M metagenome (GOLD analysis project Ga0131853, IMG submission 92764) | Labiotermes labralis P1 segment gut microbial communities from Petit-Saut dam, French Guiana - Lab288 P1 (version 2) (version 2) | ecosystem: Host-associated > Arthropoda: Insects >...
ACATTTGGCGCAAGGTAAATTATCGTAGTCCCAAATATGGGAAACTTTGGAATAATATTAGTGTTCTAGTTGGTATTGGACCCCCCCCCCCCCACGCACACACAATATCTCGAAAACAAGTTACTGCTTATTCGCAAAGCCTTTTCCGCTGCTCCAAAGCCACATGCGGCATGTCAATCCACAACCTGATGACTGTTTATAAACACGTCATACTCCCAGTCATCACATACGCCCCACAAGCCTGGAGTACCACGATATCCAAAAGAGCAAAGAGCAAACTGCAACAAATTCAGAGATCTTTCCTCATATTCGTAACAAAAGCCCACAGAACAGTCTCACAGGAGGCTGTTTCGGCAATTGCAGGGATAATGCCTCTCGATCCAGCTATGCTTCTATATAAAGACATAAGATCAATCTCTAGAGGCCAACCCACATACGCAGTTATACCCGAATTAAAGAAAATTGAAATCCCCATAAAAACAAGGGGAATCCACCCAAAAGACAACCATATACGTGTGGACCTCTCAGGAACAGAAGGAAACGCAAACATGTCCACCTATACAGATGGTTCCAAAACAGAAAATCACGTCGGGGCAAGCATGGTTGCAGTGAAAAACTCCACTGAAATACACATTGAAACTTAGAGACTAAATATCTCATGTACAGTCTTTCAAGCTGAACTCTGTGGAATAATCATGACTGTAGACTGGATCCAAAGACAACGGCAGAAAAAGTCCTCCAATGCGATCACCGTTGACTCCAAAGCAGCACTGCTAGCCATTGCCAATAAGCACACAACACAGCCTTTAACCGTTGCCACCAGGTTGAAAACAATTGAACTATGGAACTCTATCTCGATCACCTTCCACTGGGTCAAAGGACACGCAGGCCTGAAAGGCAATGAGAGGGCAGACTACTTGGACAAAATAGCCGCGAGCTACAATACTACCATTGCTTACGACGCAATTCCAATAAATCGTGGAAAGCAGATGCTTGAAGAGTATTACATCAAAACTTGGGAGGCAACGTACATTAACTCCGCAAATGCATCCCACACTAAACTGTTCATACCACCATCTTCCACAGACTCTCCCTTCCCCTCTGGCCCAAATTCATTCTCACACAATTCTTAACAAATCACGACAGTTTCCGTTCATACCTCCACAAAGTGAACAAGACGCCATCGCCAACCTGCAGCTGTCCTGAAAAGGCTGTACAAACGGCCCGCCACCTTATGACAGAATGCAGCCTATTCTCAAGTGAACGACCCTCAGTACTGCAAACCCTTCCTCCACCTCTGGTCCCGAAGTATCACATAAACACCGTCGGCGTCACAAGCTTCCTCAGAAAGAACAAATTAAATGCAATCAAACTCCGTAACAACTCCGAAACAATGTATTGACTAAAATACTGACTGGAAACTCTAAGGCAATATAGTACATTGGTTTTTAATCTGTACTCAAGTTCTGTAAATATCCCGTGGTGAAGCGCGGGTTGTAACCAAGTCTACACAAATAAAAAGAAAGGTCCACCAGAAATCACGTCAGCATGGATAGTGTGTACAGTAATGAGATTTGGACACTAACTTAATATTGTACCAGAAGACATAATAGTGAAGTTTTCTTTGTACAGCTATGAGTGTTGTGTTCTTCTTCAAGGCCAGTGCCACCTTGTTAATTCCTTTGTTCGGTTGATTATTCAATAAAGAAAAGATTTTGTAATTTCAAACAGGTAGTCCAAATTTTTGCTGAATCATTTTATATTTTATTATTAAAAGTAAAGTGGCTTGGTATGAATCAGTTTGTGTGGTTCATAACTTTAAAAAATTGTGGTGTTAAGTTTTGTGTTTCATGGATGCCTTTAAACATCACAAATACAATAAGTATTACCGAGTGTATTTTAAACACTTTCCACATCATCAGCGACACACGTCGCTTTGAAACAGACTTTCTTTCTTCCTTTTAAATTTCTGGCATTTGGCATTCTCAATGAAAATTATCCTGGCCTGCTATGTCTTTGCCAATATAGGGTAAGCTAACCACTTACAGCTACTTGAAAAATGTACACATTTTCCTGTAAAAGTCCAATACAGAATAATGTGTTGCTACCTAAAACGTACTCTGTACAAAATCTAGGTCCTTGTTTCATTTTCCAAGACAGATTTCACAAAAACATTTAAATTATTAATAGGTAAATGAAGAGGTGATCTTGCATACTAAATAGATATTCTTGGAGTTTGTGTCGTGTCTTTGGGTATTATGAAGGTAAAGTAAATGACTTGAACTTTTATAATGTATAATAAATATGAAAGGTTTACTTCCTCGAATGTTACGTACTTATGGAAAGAAATTATCTTGCCTTTTCCCATTAAAAATGTTAAATGATAGGGTGAAACTTACAAGAATTCTAAATTAACGAGTAAAATGTTCAGTGGTTCAGCTGTGTGTATGTCTGTTGTCCTTTCGTACAGATCTCGGCTACAAAAGAATTTTCTCGGTTTAAAAACAACATTTCTTGCTGTTGTCTTGTTTGTAACTAACTCTCTGACCGAATAACTCCCTGAAGCAAAGTACCTCTTTAAAAGCTAACAGTTCCTCAGTTAATGCAGACATTCTCCGCACTTTATGCAACCACAAGGTTCACTACCTTGTTCACAACAGCCTTCACTTGTTCACATCTTGAAAAACATTCCCTCTTTTGTTATTTATTTAAGATCCATTTTAATATTATTCTCCATCTAAACCTTGGTCTTGTAAGTGGCGTCCTCTTTCATGTTCCCCCACCAAACCCTGTAAGAATTATTCGTTATTACACATGTGCCATATCGCATTTGTAATTAACACATAAAAAGTGTTTCGTTAGGGTCTACGTTAGCATGTTTAAGATCTGACTCCTTAAATTTTATCTTATCTCTGACCTGTGTTAAAGTACTCGTCATCACCATCACCATACCAAAGCTGAAATAAAGTTTTCGTACGACCATCCAGTTATGTTATATTTTACACAAAATCTAACTTGAAGAAAGATTCTTCGATTTACTAAAATCGTCATTTTCTGACTAGAAACATTTTCTCCGAATAAACAGACATATTCTGGGGGCAATTGTCGGACAAGTTTTGGATAATCAGCAGTTAACTACAACTAAAAGGTGCTGTCCAACGTACGACGCAGACTGCAAACCTGTTTTTGATGTTTTGCTGACCAAGCATCTCAATACAATCTTAGTAATTAACCAACTTAATGCACAAATTCTTGTTTTATAATAAGCTTATTATATGCTCATAAGTTTATAATATGCCTTTGCATATAATGAACTTATTATAAAACAAGAATTTGTGCATTAAGTTGGTTAATTACAAAGATGATGCAAACCCGGTGTTTAAACTTGTGTCAATTTAAAAAAAAAACATATACGTGTATTTTTCTCGCATTTTATCGTACTTTCTAAGTGGGGTAATTTATTATTATTATTTAATTAAAATGAGTAATATTTAAATTTATAGTATAATACGATATATAAGGCTACATCAATGAGTTTATTTCATAACAACGTTTCGGTTCCTACTTTATGAGTTATAGGCACAATGGCGACAGCTAAAGGGGTGATTTGATTGAACTCACAACGCGAGAGGGCTGCCACTTAATTTAAAATTTTTAGGATCTATAATAATAATCACACTTTAAATATATTATATTAAATATCGCCCCATTTAAAGAAAGTCACAAGTTGAAATTTTTTGTTATTACTGGCTTCAGCTAATTAAAAATTAGAAAGGAAGTGAGCAGTTTCATAAAAATCCGTCAATTGTTTCAATTTATTAATCAGAGAATATGACAAATGGACACTTAGCCATGATGATTATAAGCCTCTATTTCATTTCAAAATAAGAAAATACAGATAAGGAAGGATCCAAATATTACTACATGGTTAAGAAACAGAAATGCAGACGTTTCGCAGCAACAGAATGTGATAAAGCCACGCGTGGCAACGTGACTATACGTACTATGAGATTTGCATGTCTGGAGGTGCTGCCTACATGTCACACTTCTGACAGACGCTGTCACTGTCACAGCACTGTTATGGCATTATCTCGCACTATGGCTCAGTTCACGATCATGCTTATCATTGTATGTGCAGACACAGAACGCTGTTATGTGTCATAAGAAGAATACAATGGTGTGATAGCAAGAATCAGACTTCTTCCTTCTCTGTGGCAGCCTGTTCTTCCTCCTCGGGGATCTGGTACGTAAAGATGATAAGAGTACAATAAACGGTAAAAGTTTAATTTTGATCGAGATCATTTAGGTGGTGAAAATGAAGAGTCCCTTTGGCTATCTAAAAACATGAAGATTGAAACGCACGGAACTAAAATTCTGCCCGTTCTTTTAGATTGGTTTGCAAATTAATGATGATGATAATAATATTTATTAACTGCAATTGGGTTGTCACCCAGTGTCAGTGGTTATTTTACATGTATACAAAATATGAAATTGGATACAAAATATGAAACTGGGTACAAAATATTAAACTGGGTAGAAAATAAGAAATTGGATACAAAATAAGAAATTGGATACAAAATATGAAATTGGATAAAAAATATGAAATTGGTACACAATCAACTTATGTCATGCTATCATGATCACAATATATCCTTCACATAGAATTGAAATTCCATGCCCTGAGATAACTTTTTAAACCGTGTTGAGTGGGACACAAAACCTGAACAAGTTTATTATACTTATTGTATTGATCTCTCAAACTACGGAAAGAACGTAATTTGAGGATGTTCGAAAACAGGGTACGAAGGAGAGTACATGGGCTTAAGAAGCAGACAGTTACAGGAAGAAGGAAAACGTGGCATATTGAGGAGTTTCATTACTGTAGTGCTCAATGAATATCAGTAAAAGGTAAATCAGTCCTATTACACGCCCCAGGTGCCCAGAGGGTTCCAGGAAGTTAAGGTTCCCAGATTACGTAACAATGGCCCAGGATGGTGGTAAGGTTGCCTCCTGTAGGCCCCGCCCCCTTTTGCCCCCCCCCCCCCCAGAAAATATTCCTGGTACTCATTTCTGTTGGAGGCTGAGTGGACCCTAGAGCCATAGTGCGATCGGAAGGATTATGTCAATAAAAAATTCCAATGACACCATCTGGAATCGAACCAGCACCTTCCGATTTGTAGCACAGCACCTTAAACACTGTGCTACCGCGGTCCCCAATGAATATCAGTAGAGTCATTAAAATAAGAAGAATTAAATGAGTAGTGCATGTGCCATGCATGAGGGAGACGAGAAATACATATATTGTGAGTGAGTAAATCTGAAGGAATGTCAGCCCCATACACCGGTCGCCTTTATCCTCCCTTCCCAGGAGATAACCCTAGTAATCATTTCTGCTGGAGGTTGACTAGACTGCGGGGCCATACTGCGGCCGGAAGGATGAAGCCAAAAAAAATCCCAATAACCCTAATGGAAATCGAACCAGCGAACTTGCGGCTTATAGCGCAGTGTTATTTAAACTGTATAGGAGCAAAACATTGCGTACAAAATTTGTTACTCCTTAATATTCCCTCTAAAATATAATACCAATTTTTAGGCATTTTTCCTTCCCATGTTTCGAGAATGCAATTACTACGCGATAATTGAGTCTTGGACACATTTGCAATTATCTGACAGTGCTGCTAAGTCAGATATATCACGGGTCACAAACCCTTATCGTTTCGTCTCACACCCACTGACTTTGCAACTTTAATTCTTAAATAACTACGGAACAAGTTTTCTCACATGCAAACCGTCGAATTACATACTTAACGCAAGAGAAGTGCTCCAATCTAAGTGCGCAGCCCAGGTGTCCTGAAGGATCACCTTTTTCGTAATTTCCTCAATTCCTCGAGGTAAATGTCGGGACTAACTCAACAAGCCACCAACTATTTCCTCCGTATTTTTCGAAGTATTTGTTCCTTAATCATCTAACAGTTCGAGGGTGAGATGCTGACTACGTCATTAAATATACAATAAAAATAAAATAAAATAACAATTTGCCTCCGGCAGCTTTATTTCTACAGAAAAATCCGAAGCCACCGATTGGGCAGGAAGCTGGGTTTGGTTTTCCAGTAAAGCAATTCATATAGCAGAACTCTGTGTCCACCTGCATTCCATATGCCGAACCTGACTCCTGTTTGCCTTTATTTGTACTCTATTATGGAACATTAACACACGAAAGGAGCTTTCGAAACGAAAATGTTTATTTCTTCTTCTCAGTAATAGCATCTAACTTTAGTACACTTTAAAGGTTGACTGTAAGCGGACAACATCTTCCTATTATTTGTTTTTATTTACTTAGTGATACGAGCCAATTAAGAGATTTTTCTCTCCTTCTATGGGTACGAAAAGTCACGTTTTATAACGTTCTTCTGCCAAACATTAAGTATCTAGAGGATATAAAGCCTTGAATGGGAGGAGGGTGTCATGTTTTGTCGTGTGGTCTTGGTCGGATGTTAGACCCAGAATAACAAGCTAGGCAGAATGAGATGACGACAACAGCATTCAACTGAGTGGCTAATGAGATCTTAATGAGTTTGCAAAGTTGAAGTCTCTCATTGTCTTGTTTGTGTAAAGTACACGACTTAGACACTTGAGACGTTGCAACAGTAGGTCGTCGTGATGAATGTCAGCCATGTTGTGAGAAAGACTAGGGCGACGACATCGAGCGATGCCTTGGAACACGAACACTACTGGCATCCAGCTGTGAGGAACAAGCAATTAAAGGAAGGAAGGATTTCCCAGTATTCTATATGCATTGTCTACGGTGAAGAGGGAATTTCTGTGATTCTAGACCCAAGAATGAGATGATTCCTATTTCGAAAACCTACAGCCCTCGGTCGTGTATAAGATGGTGGCTGGTGTGCTAAAATTGATGTTTAAGTGCCTAGGATGACAATAAAAAAGTCTTAATTTCTGATATAATTTAATAGAAGAGGCGGTTGGAGAATATTTCAACATAAGCTACAGTGTAAAACTCCAGTTAGTTGAACTGGGTATTGAAAACCACGGCCAGGTCGTAAACAGAAGCCAGATATTACATCATGAATTACGGAAGATGGGCAGTAACCATGTCTTGATTGTTTTGTTGCTACCAGTACTTGACAAGGTTTAGAATTGCAGCAGCTTGCTGAATTTTCTTAATGTAAACATTTCCAACTTTAAATGCCGTTGTTACATGAAAACTCCGTCTTTAAACCTCTGTTGTCGAACGACGCAAGCGAAGCGCCGCAGGGTGCAGGATTCGATCTCCGACTGACGCAACGTATGTGTCGGCAAATTATGGTCATTCTTGTACAAACTTCTCGAGTTTTTTATTATTTTTTTTTTAGTTTTCTTTAAAAATTAAATTCTGTAATTTACATTCCAGCCTTCCTCAAGGTACACCGGGCATTAAATTCGTTATTCAAGGGTTAAATACAAGCATAGACGGAACACTCTTACAGAAGCTGCAATAGCAGCCTCATAATATTTGAAAACTCGCGGTATAAGTGTGGCTAAGGTAAAGTGATTGGAGACAGCCTGGACGTCCGGAGTTCGACTCCGGCAGAAGGAATTTGTTGTGTTCCACCACGTTCATGTTCGTTAAGCCTAGTTATTCGGACTTCTATTAAATAGGTCGTGGGCGTCTTGCCTAGATTTAAAACAGCCAATGAGTGAACCTGACGGCTTTCCTTCACCTATTACGGAGGTCAAGAACGGATGGAACTTTACCTCACCTCTCCCATATTTATTTTCGTGTGAAGCTCAAGCAAAGGACACGCGGTGTTAAAATTTTAGGTAACACAGCTGTTAGAATTTCTTGACCCTCTGAGCAACTACTACCTTCTCTAACGGATTCAAGTGCATATAGTTTTGTACAGCAATCACTGTGAGGTAAGTACTTATTCCTTTTACCAAGGGAGAGATAAGTTCAGCCCTCGAAAGATAATATGCGACTCGTTTATCCTGGCATTGAAGAACGTTTGAAGAAGATATTTCAATGGTAATAAACTCGTACGAATTATAGTCAGAATTAGAGTAAAAACATTCCGATTCACAAAACGTTATTGTGACACACTGCACATTGGTGGAAGAGGGCAAATATCAGACCTCCAAGTTGTGATCACTAACAATTAAGCGATTTTCCACTATGCTTCCACGGCTTGTAACCACTAGAAGAAATCTGTGTCAAGGCTTTGTACTCAGGAGGAGAAAACTTGCGAAAGACGAAGACGTCTGTTACAAATCGCTTGCCAGCCAGGCGCTTCTTAATGATTTCAAAGAGATGAAAATTGTTGGGCTCATTACTGCCAGTCGGACTTGTGACTGTTTATGCCGCTAAAACTAGGAGGTTATGGACCACACTTCGTACAGTTCCGATCTTGCGCCCAGTGACCATCGTTTCGGATCACTTACGGAGCAACTGGATGGCAAGCGAGTTGTAACAGGTAATGACAGGAAGCAAACTGTCACCCCCTTGCTAAACAAAATCAAAACAGATTTCATCCACGCCAGGATACAAGTCATGACGCCATTGTGAGACATGTCAGCGGGTGGTGAGTACGCTGACGTATGATGTATACTCTCTGCTACTCCTGTACCAAAAGTATATGAAAGTTAGAATAAACTTGGCAACAAAATGTTTGCTGCCTTCTTTTCTGAAACCACTTTGTAACAATAACACAGTTCGTGAGAAAGTTATAAGTCTACAAGACATAATGTGGAGATCCACTTCAACGTGAAATAACTCAGTTGAATCCTATCACTCTAATAGCAAACAAACATTACGGAAATTCTAACAGCAAGCAGTATGGAGCAGCCTATTAATGACATAAATGTGACATTCGGGTTCATGTTTCACGGCAGGATGTGTTTTTGTATTTTTCGGATATGAATTAAACGAAGAGTGTCGTGTGTAATATGACGTAAAATTTAATACTACATACGTAAAATGATACGCTGTTTAATACTTCATGTATTGTTATTTTCATGTCGTTTGCATAGTCAATGTTCAGCACTGTAAATGTGAAAATAATTACTGGACATTTATCTGTCTCATCATGTACAAAATATTTGATTGATGAGTTGTTCAATAGCCCTGTTGTACTGCAAATAATTAGCGGAATGTTCAGTATTTTGAACACTTTTTCTGTTTTAGAGTGAATGCTTCCTGTGTCGGTCGTTTCTGGTGTGGGGCGATGACGTGTGTGTTTTAACAGTGCAATTTTCGGGTCTGAAAGGAAGTATTGTGGATACGAATCTAGAAAATATATCATTCGCGATTTCTAACTGCGGCTAGCAATTGACACACACAACCGACCACCCGCATCATACAGATACTATCTATCCTGCCACATAAATCGTAGTCCAATTACTGCTGTGTGCCCACTATACAATTATATCTTTAGCTTATCGCCGGGTTGTTGTTACTAAACCCAAGTTCTGCTGTCATCGCAGCACTGTAACTTTAACATATGTTATTGTAAGAGAAGATTGATACACATCTGCGTTAATTTCTTAATTAACTTAAATAAGCACACTACCCACCGAAAAAGTACACTAATTAACTCTAATAAGCAATCCGGCCAAAAAGATAATTACTGACTTGTGTTATAGAGGTTTCCGGCTAGAGTCGCAACAGTAACAAGGGTTGCCTTGACTAAGGCTTTGGCGGTTTTCTTCAGCCACTACAGGCAACTGTAGGGATGGCACCCTAGGCCATGGTAAGATATTTCCCTTCCACATCTCATTCAATTTATTATTCATTATTCCTATAGTTAGGAGCCGACACTTGTGTTATAACACCGCCTACAAATAAAATTAACTCACTCCTTGTAACAGCATTCTTTTTCAGTAACTAGTACAGAATCTTAAAAACCTTTTACAAAATTCGCCAGATTTATTTAACCCGTTACGCTTTTCTCTACCTGACAGGCTGCGTTGTCATTCCTGTTTAGCAGTATCAAAACTTCGAAATGTAGTTCATGGCTTCGTGGTTCGTATTCGGAAGATAACAGATCTTAATCTCGACAAAACACGATTATTCTTATTACGTATTTGTGATTTTCCGGTCTCTCCAAGCAGATTTTCTCTTAATAATTAAACACTTTAGAAAACATGAGAACAAAGTAACAGTTCTGGCGTCTTCACTCTCTATTGTTAAATTATCTAGAAGAAGTTAAGATTTATGGATACAGTTTATTGGACCTGAAAGATTGAATTTCACCTTTCTCTAGAACTTTGTCTGAAATATTATTTGCTCCATTCAATGCATTTGTGCTCCAGATGCGAGCTGAACCTCGTGCAGTAATTGATATAAAATATCCCTTATTTTAGTCTGATTTTAACCAAAGTGGAAAGTGCTGAAAAATGTTAGTAAAATTCATAAATAAAAAAGTTATTTAAAACAGTTAATTTCTCACCAGGTAACTTCCCTCTGTGGAGCTGTACAAATTATGTCATATTCGTGTCAACATTGCAATAAACATTTCTGAACTAAACTGCAGACTCTAGAAGCGGTGGCATCAGGTACCAGGAATGTAATGTAAGAAGTCTGTAAAAATTGAGAATCGAATCGACGTCTGCCTTGTAACTCACTTGCATTGTCCATAGGATGCACATAATAATTTTCAGAAGTTTTCTGAACATATGTGTATGCAACATCTAAAATAAATGACAGTTATAATTTTTAGTATTCAACAGCTGACGTCACCTTCACAACCTACGTAAGCAGCCGTCGCCTACCTTATTTTCATATTACAAACTAAACAATATTCGCAATATAAGGAAGGGAAAATAGAACAGACAGCATCTAATCCATCCTACAATATGTTGAACATTGTCGCAGCATCAGCAACGTGCGAAAGAAGAACAAGAATAACAAAATGGAAGACACTAGACAACCGGGTCCACGCTCACTTACTTTGGGAAAGAAACCAAAATCATTTAAAGTCTGTTCAAAAGAACAAGTACAGGCATATCATTCAAGACAACAATAATAATAATAATAATAATAATAATCAAGCAGTACATACAGACAGAGAAGTTACAGCAAATAGGCCAGATATAATAATTAAAAACAAAAAAGAGAAAACATGCACACTGATAGATGTGGCAAT
>Ga0131853_10023475_pt1 | contig 11138 bp, 9 predicted proteins | sample TergutLab28metaG_FD_92764 | JGI IMG/M metagenome (GOLD analysis project Ga0131853, IMG submission 92764) | Labiotermes labralis P1 segment gut microbial communities from Petit-Saut dam, French Guiana - Lab288 P1 (version 2) (version 2) | ecosystem: Host-associated > Arthropoda: Insects >...
ATCTGTCATCATCAGATACATTCACTCAAGTTAATGTTTTTGAAAAAGCTGAAGTTACTCCAGTGAGTTCTATTTAATACTGCTTTACATCAAGTATTTGTTTTACAATGTATTCGAATTTGCCCCCATCTTAAACACTACACTAAAACACAATACATTACAAAACAATAGAATTTCTCAGAATGTCATATACCGCAAGTTCTCAGATGCCCTTTATTTCCCTTTTACTCCCATTTCATCTTCTCATGAGCTGTTGTCTACATAATGAACCACATATTCACTAGCGTCAGCCCACAGTACCGATTGGAATGCCCTAATAAAAGCGCTGAGAGAATTTCGGAAACCATATGGTACGCGTGAAAATTGTTACACCTTGTTATGGAACTGGAACGCTGTCCATTTTCTTGAGGTTTTTTGCAAAGGTACTTGTAAAAGGCGCTGCTTAAATCCAGGGTTGAGGTGTAACTAGCCCCATGAAATCTCTGGAATAACATTTGCATTGGAGGCACCGTGGCCCTGTTCGGCGTCATAAACATGTTGGCTATCCTGACGCGTTTTCCATCTCGCTGAACCAGGGTGAGGTGATTTACGTATGATGGATATGATTCCTCAATAATGTGATCGGCAAGCATGTTTCAACTTGTTCTTGCACTTCTTTACGTAATGCAAATGGTACTGGTCTGCTCTTTCGGGACTTCGGCACTCCACCTTGCAACTGGAATCTACATTCCAAGCAGTTGCATTTCCCTGATTTTTTGGTAAAATAAGCTTGGTATTTAAGTAAGAGGGTTGACAATTTTTCTTTGTGACAATCAGACTGTCCTCTATATTTATTTTCTGGAGCATTAGCAAAGAGCTGACCTCTTTTTCAACTGGCTTTGTAGCGTGTGCCTTCGGGTTCTGTACTGTGTTGTAATATCCCTTCCGTTCATAGCCTGCAACTTGATCTGTAGCCGCGACTGATAATATACTTACATCACATTTTCCTTCAACATCACGAACTGCCTGGTCTTCATTGCTACATGCAATGGAATTCAATTTATCCAACGACTCATGTCTATATGTATAACGCAGTCTTTACTACTGCAATTATCTTCAACGTGTGCCTCACTGCTAGGCGCACACATGATATGAAAGGCACTTTACTTAATTCACCAGGCTCGGGAAAACGAGGATATACTTCACAAGACGAAGGGTTCAGTGGATGGGGTAGTTTTACCAATGCCAGCTTACAAGGGTCAGTCATTGGCGTGGGTAGTGCAATGACCCGTCTGTTACTTAGAAACTCATAGCAATCCTCGCTTCCTCTCGTCCGTTCATAATTTCTACCTCTGTTGACTCATCATCATCATGTTTTAATATTAGTTTCCCCTTTGAAAATCAAGTATTATACCATTGGCAATGCAGAAATCACATCTAATCAGTGTGGGTGTTAGGAACTGTTCTGACACAAGGAATATTTGATCTACATGTATGTCTCCGAATTTCAGGGTCAAGAATACTTGTTTCCTTACTCTATGCACCTTCCGACTAAATGCTCCGACCAAAACACGGTTTTGTGTCGGCAACTTAAGGCTTTCGACTCCATTTGCTTTCAGTTCGTTGTATAACTGTTCCGACAAAATCGATGCTTTGCACACTGTGTCTAAAACGACAGAATACTGATGCGATCCTATAAGAAACTTCACCTCAGGGCAGCTTCCTAAATTCTGTTCGTTGACATAATATAGGTAAACTATGTCGCATTCAGAAGATGGTTCTTCTTCGGACATATTATGTTCATTACACCCGAATCTTTCTGTCTGTAAACTATTCATACTTTCAACTTTATTTTCTACATCACGGTTACTGTACTCTGATTCAACTTCCTCGTTTGCTTGGCACTAAAGTCTGTCTGGGCTAGTGATACGCTTGAACTTACGTAGACAGCTCGGTGGTTCGGCTTTCAGTTTTACTGGTTGGGGTTATTTACCGCCGATCTTTCTGTGTGCATGCTTACTTGTTCAGAGCATTGTATTTCGTCTATGTGTCGCGGCTTAAACTATGGTATCTTGGGTTTTAATTCGTGTGCTCGTTGCGTATTCCTTCCCTCTGCCTGATAGTTGCGCCGTCGCACTGATGTATTCTGCTTGTATGGGGTTCCGCGGTCACTTTGCGTGTATCCGTACCTCACATGCCTAATATCTCGCGGTAACCACTACCTGTTCCCTGAAGTCGACCTTTCGGCTGTTTCCTCCCGAAATATTTTGAATTTCGTTCCTGCCTCGATTTATAATAACCCTCTAGCGAATTTTCCAAACATAGCATAGTAGAGAGGCTCGGTGTATAGCACCCCCACCACCGACCCTATTACGTCACGGCCAGTCTCCGCCTCTTTTCTGCGCGACCAATCACAGCAAAGCCCACCACCACCACCACCACCACCACCACCACCACCCCCACCGACCCTATGACGTCTGCGCGACTAGTCACATTAGAGCAACTAACACCAAGCGACCAATCACAGCAAAGCACCCCCCAACACGCGACCAATCACAGCAAAGCACCCCCCAACACGCGACCAATCACAGTAAAGCGTTCTAGCCCCAAGCGACCAATTACATTAAAGCACCCCAGCACGGAACCTATGTGCTGACGGACCGGCTCCGACCAATTTTTATGCGACTAACCCTAGGATATACGAAAGAAGGTCTCCCTAATTAATATGCAAATATCCTAATTGATATGCAAATTATCTAATTGATATTCATGGGTTCTATTTTGTTACGCAAATGATGTAATTAATATTCTTACGGCATTTATAGGTATGCAAATGATCTATTACGCAAATTATTTTAGTCTCAGTCGCATTAGTTTTAGATTGGTAGATTGGCGTTTATTAGGATGGGGGCTATCTCACAATAAGGCGGACGCCTGCATTTTTTCAATATGACAGCAAGAGCGATGTTTATCAGTTTTTAAAATACGGCATGTACTATTAAATTTGTTTAACCTAACATCTTACAATATTGTTGCTATAGCGCGCTAATTTTAAAATATAACTTAAACGCGAGAACGGACAAGGCTACCGAAATTGGGGGTTGGTATTTGCCTCGGGAGTTAGCTGGTTTCAGCATGCACACAAGGTCGTCAGCAGAATTAAATTCCAAGCAGAGCGTGCTGCGCCCAGGGCTAAGCCCATTCACATTCTTTTAGACAGATAACACCACAAACCCACTAGAATAACTTCTCGTGTAAACAAGTGACGTAGTATGTAAACAAATATGGCGGATGACCTAATTATGCCAGACAGTATGGCGCCGGCTATTATTTTGAATGTTTGAAAGAGCGCCAATTTTAAATTTCTACTAACCTAACATTAAGTTTGAATTTGCGCCTCCCGATATGGCCACCAGAGCGGTACTTTTAAAAATTGTTTAACCTATCATTAAGTTTGAATTGGCGGTTTCCGCCATTTTAAAATTTGTTCTAACCTACGTCCGCTATTCCCAACATGGCTAACAGCGCGGTACTTTTAAAAGTTGTTAAACGCAACTTTGCGTTTCAATTGACGCTCTCCACCATTTTGAATGAGCGACATTTTTAAATTTGTTCTAACCTAAGCCCTACATTTTTTAATATGGCTACCAGCGCGGTACTTTTAAAAACTGTTTAACCTAACATTAAGTTTGAATCGGCGCTTCCCAATATGGCTACCGGCGCGGTATTTTTATTTGTATGATAATTAAAGAACTCAACGCGGCTGTACATGCAGAACGAGGAGTAGGCTAGCAGTGTGGACTGGTGTTGAAGCGTAGGTAAATGTAGTGTACACAGTCAATTCAGTAATGTTGTAAGGCAAAGAGTAATGATAGAGTATGGGCTGTGCATGTAGAATAGATATGTGAGAAGTGGGCTGTAATTGTAATTTACTGACGCAACGTGGTCGTGCGAGCAGAACGAAGAGTAGGCTAACGTTGCAGAATGGTGTTAACGCGAAGGTAAATATAGTGTAGATAGTGCATTCAGTAAGTTTCTAATGCAAAACGTAATGCTGGAGTATGGGATGTGCATGCAGAATAAAGATAATGCGGAAAGTGAGCCGTCCATGCAGAACGAAGGTAACGGTGAGGGTAAATGAATGTCATGTACCAAGGTTGTAAGAAAACTTAGGTAGCGAAATGGCTTCGTGTAGGATAACTTCTTTTAAACCTCACGAATCGTTGCGATGTCTCCGTTAAATGAACCAGTACGTTGCTGGTTATTGGTGAGATTTTATGTATTGATACCTCACCAATAATGTAGGGCTGTTTCACTTAAACTATTACGTTCTTAAATATGTTTCAGTTGCGATAATCACGAATTCTCCAACCTATTTAGATACAATATGTCTCGTCTTGTTCACGTGTGTTGTCTGTCAGATTAACCTCAGGGTATATGTGTAGCCATCTCGCTTTCACAGCACATACTACATCATTACTATCTGCATTACAACCCTACAGAATGGGCTGTCTACAGTACATTTACCTACGCCTTAACACCATTCTACAATGTTAGCATACTCTTCGTTCTGCATGCACGACCGCGTTGAGTCGGTTAATCACAATACACAGACTACTTTCCATATATTCTCTATTCTACATGCACAGCCCATACTCAGTCATTACTCTTTGCATTACAAACTTACTGAACTGACTGCTTACACTACATTTACCGTCCGGCTTAGCTCCGTGCTACATGACAACCCTAATACCTACAGTATCGGAACGCTTTTTAAAGAAAATGTGGTAGCGCCATTAGTTAATACTAGCAGGTTAGAATTCAATTCCCTATGTGCAATTAGAATTTTTCATTTATATAAAATTCTTTTGCTCACGCTATGCCCCTAGGTTCGGTCAGAAATAAGTATCAGAAATATTTCCTAGGAGTTAAAGACGCCCGGTGCGAAGGGTTAACAACCTTACCGCCATCCTGTGCTACTGTCTTGAAATCTAAGAGCCCTGGTATTTGGTGTGTTTGCTGTATTTTCGGCGTAATTGATTTGGCCTGAGGGGTGAAAGGAAGAAGTCGAGTAAGTGGGCCATTAACGCTAATGGATTTGACCCGAGTCATGTACAAGTTTCTAAGAGATTTTGCGATTTTATCGGTGTAAAGGAATGTTAATGGATTTAGACCAGGTCGTGAACAGATTTATTCAGTAAGGTACTCGAGAAAGGTAATGAAGACGACGACCGCATCAGTTGGTAACTAGCTGTCGAACCATGTGCGTGGAGTGGAACTCGAGTGGCAACTTTGTATATGTACCGCTACCGCCTGGTATAAACCTAAAACATTTAAACTTGAATAGTGAGGCTGATCGCCGAAATACATATGAAACCTGATGTGTACCCGACTTGGATACAAATCAACTGGCAGCCAAAGGATTTTACTTCACAAACCTGAGTGATGCTCGTTGCGTCTTATGCGGGGTACAAGTGTGTCACTGGTCGGAAAGAGATAATGCCTTGAGGGAACCTCGGGGTTGGAGTACGTCTTGCGGGTTTGTTAATGGGCTGAGTTGGAAACATTCCTATTCTTTCTAACGACTAGCCTGAGAATTCGCCTCAACAGACTACCCGAAGTCGCGACGTGTGTAGGCCTGATTTTGGGTTAAGACACAATTCCCGACCTGAACGCAGTAAGTACTATTATTTGTAGTTCCTGTTTTCTTATGTTTCTGTAGTTCATTACTCCGCGGTAATTTCCAATGTTCTTCTACAGCTACAAGTCCTAGAACTTTTAAACACGTTATAAGACATAATAATTGTAGCCAACGGGACGGCCCTCTGTATCCTGAATTCAGAAGACTCAACGCCCGAATGCAGTATTTTTCCAACTGGCCTGCTTTGTCCAATCAAAACGCTGACGATCTAAGTGAAGGTGGATTCTTTTATACTGGTAAGATACTTTATAAACAAAATCTGTTTATTAAAAAAAATATTTTCTCGAAGAGCCTACTAATATAAAATTGTTTTTCTTACAGGAATAAAAGACTACACCGTCTGTTTCCATTGCGGTGTTGCTCTAAAGGATTGGAAAATTACTGATTCGTTTTGACGGGAGCATGCAATATGGAGTCCGAAATTTGTTTACACACTACATATAAAAGGCCCTGCATTGGTATTATTCGTTGCTTCTCGAGCAAAGTAATGTGCAGCGAGTGTGGTTTCGTACAGCCGTTCCTATTTCGGTATTGTGTGCATCAGCAAGCGCGTGACCTATATCACTAAAGTACTTACGTCAAGACATGACTGTGTGTTTGAACGTTACACTTGTGATTTGGAATTACCTAAAAAGCTGCTTGGCTGCACATTGTATACGCGGTACTGTTCCATGTATAAAAAGAACTGTCCCTTCTACATATAATGTAAAAAGCAAATGTCATCGTTCGTTTCCAGAAGCTCGGTGCCATTGTAAATTATGAGTGAAAGATGGACCTGCAAGTTTAAAATTAGTATGTGTTAACAAGTTACAAAGTTTACTCACCACCTAATCAGACTGTAAGTTTAAAAACAAATTGCGTATTTCAAAGTTTACGCGTGTTTAATCACACCGCAAGCAAACTTTTGTCGGTTACCGAACCACACTCTGCTGATTAATTAATGGAAGTGTATAAACAATAATAAATACTACATTGTATATATGTTTGTAAAATGTAAATTTTATGTATCCATTTTGCTTATACCTGTGATAAAATCATTTAAAAAGAGATGGTTAAATCAGCAGGATCGAACCTAGAATATTTCAATTATGAGTCCGGAGTCTTACCGCTTCGGTCAACTCTTTTCGAGAAACACAGTCATATAATGTTTAATTTAAATTTAGCGCGCTGGTAGCAATATTCAATAATGGCGGAAAGCGCCATTTCAAACTTCATGTTAGGTTAAACCATTTTTAAAAATAGGGCGCCGGTAGCCATATTCCGATGCGCCGATTCAAACTTAATGTTAGGTTAACAATTTTTAAAAGTACCGCGCTAGTAGCCATATTGGAATATGACGGACTTAGGTTAGAACAAATTTAAAAATGGCGGTCTTTCAAAATGGCGGAAGACGCCAATTTAAAACTTAATGTTAGTTTAAACAGTTTTTAAAAATACCGCGCTGGTGGCCATATCGGGAACCGCAAATTCAAACTTAATGTTAGGTTTCATTTAAAACTAGTGCGCTGGTAGCCGTGTTTGAAATAGCGAACTTTAAAAATAGTTTAGAACAAATTTAAAATTGGCGGTCTTTCAAACATTCAAAATAATAGCCGGCGCCATACTGTCTTACATAATTAGGTCATCCGCCATTATTGTTTACATACTACGTCACTTGTTTAAATGAGAAGTTATTCTAGTGGGTTTTTAGTGTTATCTGTCTAAAGGAATGTTAATGGGCTTAGCCCGGGGCGCAGCACGCTCCGTTTGGAATTTAACTCTGCTGACGACCTTGTGTGCATGTTGAAACCTGCTAACCCCCGAGGCAAATACCAACCCTCAATTTCGGTAGACTTGTCCGTTCTCGCGTTTAAGTTATATTGTAAAAGTAGCGCGCGATAGGAACCATATTGTAAGATGTTAAGTTAAAGAATTTAAAAAATACATGCCGTTTTGTAAAAACTGATAAACACCGCTCTGGCTGTATTATTGAAAAAATGAACGCGTCCTTCTTATTGTAAATAGCACCTATTCTAATAAACGCCGGTCTACCGATCTAAAACAAATGCAATAATTTGCGTAATAGATCAATTGCATACCTGTAAATGCCGTATGAATATTAATTACTTCATCTTCATATCAAAATAGAAACCATGAATATCAATTAGATAATTTGCATATCAATTAGGATATTTGCATATTAATTAGGGAGACCTTCTTTCGTATATCATAGGGTTAGTCGCATAAAAATTGGGCGAAGCCGGTCCGTCAACACATAGGTTCGGTGCTGGGGTGCTATAATATGATTGGTCGCGGTGTGGGAGGTGCTTTGCTGTGATTGGTCGCTTGGTGGGAAGTGCTTTAATGTGGTTGGTCGCGCAGAAAAGGGGCGGGGCCTGGCTGTGACGTCGTAGGGTCGGTGGTGGTTGTGTGCTTTGCTGTGATTGGTCGCTCAGAAAAGTTGCGGAGCTTGGCCGCCACGTCATAGGGTCTGTGGTGGGTGTGCTATACCCCGAGCCTGTCTACTTTGCATTCTGCATAAGAATGCCAGTGCTTGCTGGGACGACCTTAAGTTGGCAGCAAGCAGAGTGCGTTGAATTTCAATTGAAAAATTCGATGTTAATGGTGACACTAAATCGTTCTCAGTCAAAGTTGGCTGCAAGTTTGCCGCAAGACTAGCATGTCGGACCTAATATTGTCGCGTCCGACTTTCTTAATCTCGCCAAGCGACCAATTATTTCCAGCTGTTATTTAAGAAGCAGGGTGCGCGTGTGTATGGACCTTGTCACTCACCACAGGAAACGCTACACTTGCGCCCATTACACACCCGTTCTTAGGGATAATTATTTGCTTACCCCTTTGTTTAACTCTTTTGGTGGTTGTTGTTGACAGTTGCTGTCGTGCTTGTATTTTTGGGGGGATTCGTGACCATATTTGGTAACGCGTCTGGTATAACTAACGCCCTATGACGTCACTCGCCCCCAAATTTTGATGCCATTTAATCTAGGGTTTTGGATGCCTCGGGGAACATTCTGGGTCGTCACGTGCTACAGGAATCTCTGATCGCATAGCGAAAATATCTTTGTTCTCTCTACAGGCGGTACTTACAACTTAATAAATAGTGCATTGCATAATTTTGACCCCAACACAATACATCAGTTATTTTATTGTATTCTCCGATCAAATAACTACAATAAACCAGCATTATCTAACTGTGGTTGGAGTCTTGAATATAAATTCTTATGCGTTCAGCACGAACTTTGAACCAGTTTCCCTCAGGTACCAGGCGCTCGGGCAACACCGGCGTACGTCTCTTCGACCATCACACTCGCGAGGAAGATCTGGTTCAACTTTTGGGGGGATGGACGTAGTCTACCACCAACTTCACTAATTTAGCCATCGTATCATTCACCACTGCTACTCTTGGAGGTTGCAACGAAGTTGTTCCAGGCGGAGTGCTACAAGTATCTTGGGGACATTCCCTACTATCTTAATGGGATTTGGCCACCCGCGAACTTTGGTGAGCCCCGGCCTAGTACTGGACGACGTTCATTTCATCTTCACCACTCGACGACACCAGATTCACACCGAGAGGCCACCGAAGAGCCTAACTACAAAACACAAGCCAGGCTGTTGTTTCAGGCAGCAGTAGCAGCAGCAGTCAGCTCCACCGCTTCATTGTAAGAAATCCGCCGCTCCAACATCCAGTTGTGTGTCGCCTTTTGCAGGTTCAACTCAACGCCGCAAGCCACTGTTCGACCACAATTCCAGGAACTTCACGGAGTCCCCCTGTGTGCCCACAGCCGCGAAGATTTATCGCTGGTAAGTCGCACTCGTTTCATTGTTGTCCTTGGCATTAGGCAGTTTCGTCAAGTGTTCTGTATACATCCCATAGAGTAATTATGGAACCAGACCAGTTAGCGAAATTCTGAAACCGCGTACGGTACTCATTATTGCAGTGTAGTAGAAGCTATGAAATTAATCACTCACCCGTTCGATGGAGATAAGAAACGGCTGAGAGAATTTATAGAGAATGTAGATGTGGCATTTGAGCTTGTGCATCCCAATAAGAATGATATTTTGTTGAAGTTTGTGAAAACAAAAATCACAGGAGATGCTAGGTCGAAGTTGATTGTGGGAGATTTAACGCATACGTGGGCTTTAGTAAAAGGAATTTTAGAGAAAAATTATGCCGTACGACGCACGCTAGACTTTTATGCATGCAGAATGTTTGGTGTGGGACAGGAGAAGGGAGTAAGTGTCGCTTCTTGGGGAAACCGTATTGATGAAATGCAGACAGAATTAAGGGATGCAGCTAGGAGAGTGTGTAGAACTGAGGAAATCGTCGGAGCCGTAGGGCTTATCCGTCACCTCGGAAAAGCGTGCCTTGTACAAGGGTTAAACAATGAGCGGATACAAACCATTGTTTGCAGTAGAGGTGAGTCAATCCTGCTATCGCAGGCCGTTGAGATATCTGTAGAAGAGGAAGGCGCTATCCTCTCCATTAGGGAAAAATCAGGAGCCAGAGGGAACACCGCCAGGTGTAAAATTTGCAATAGTTTAGATCACACAGGTACGAGCTCGTATTATATGTTTGTTTCTAAGTATAGGTTTCCCCTGCCAACGCGCGGGCAATCATGAGTTGTATGGGTTTTTTAAAATGTGGGCGAGCAGGGCACTTCGCGAGAGATTATCGACAGAATTCGAACAAGGGATCATGCGGACCAAGGGGTCACACGGAAGAGTGTCGTCCGGGAACGACGTCAGATACCCGTGAGCAAGGGAGCTTCACGGAAGCTGCATGTGGTGTCCAGAAAAGGAACTGGATACGTACGGGAAACGAACGCCAGGGGCTGATGCGCAACTAGTCGTGTCCCCAAACAAGAAGGTTGTGGGTTGCAACTTATCTTGCACGGATGAGTATGAAAGCCACAGGTTAAATGTAAATCTATATGAAAGCCACGTGAAGTCAGACCTAGATACGATATCATTAAGTATTGATTCAAGGGACGGTAGAAAACTAAAATTCCCGATAAACACAGGAGCCGAAATTTCTATAATCAGGAGTTCGAGTTTAACCCCTGGTGTGAATTATCAGTTTCACGAGGGAGTCGACATTAAGGGAATTTCTAACACTCTAATGAGGACAGAGGGCACCGTAGAACTGAAACTTTTTACCGAGACACATGAGACAACGTACACGTTTCACGTTCTGGGAAAGAATTCTGGTGTATTCAATTGTTGCTCTCGCTAGCTTGTAATGAATGAGGTGGTTGTAAATTTTGATCCAAAACCAAGAGCAATTAAGAGAGAACCTTGCAGACGAACATTAAGGGCTAGAACAGAGAATATAGTAAGTGATTCCACCACTTTTAAGGGTCTAGGCTTGCTACCTAAGAATTAAATATTGCCAGGTGTGTACATCGCCTCATCCGTAACAAGGGCAGTAAACGGTGTTTGCGTCACCAGTATAATAAAC
>Ga0131853_10023476_pt1 | contig 11138 bp, 7 predicted proteins | sample TergutLab28metaG_FD_92764 | JGI IMG/M metagenome (GOLD analysis project Ga0131853, IMG submission 92764) | Labiotermes labralis P1 segment gut microbial communities from Petit-Saut dam, French Guiana - Lab288 P1 (version 2) (version 2) | ecosystem: Host-associated > Arthropoda: Insects >...
ACACGTTCCTCGGCGTGCGCAAGTACGACTTCGGTCTGGCCGCGAAGGAAAACCAGATCGGCCAGGTCACGGGTCTCGCGTGGACGGAAGTTGGCGGCGATCTGCTCACGATCGAAGCGGCGGTCATGCCCGGCAAGGGCAATGTGATCCGCACGGGTTCGCTCGGCGACGTGATGAAGGAGTCGGTCGAAGCGGCACGCTCGGTGGTGCGCTCGCGCTCGCGCCGTCTCGGCATCAAGGATGAGGCGTTCGAGAAGCAGGACATCCACATCCACGTGCCGGAAGGCGCTACGCCGAAGGACGGTCCGTCCGCAGGCGGCGCGATGACGACGGCGCTCGTCTCGGTGCTCACGGGCATCCCGGTGCGCGCCGACGTGGCGATGACGGGCGAGATCACGCTGCGCGGCGAAGTGCTGCCGATCGGCGGGCTGAAGGAGAAGCTGCTTGCGGCGCATCGCGGCGGTATCAAGCTCGTGCTGATTCCGGAAGAGAACGTCAAGGATCTCGCCGAGATTCCGGACAACGTGAAGAACGCGATCGAAATCGTACCGGTCCGCTGGATCGACAAGGTGCTCGAACTCGCGCTCGAACGTGCTCCGCAGCCGTTGCCCGAAGAGGAAGTGAAGGCGGATGCCGGCGCGCCCAAAACGCCTGTCGACCCGAAGGACTCGGGCGCCGGCGAAGTGGTCAAGCACTAAGCCGGTACGCGTAGACCGGGCGCCGCGCGCCCGGACATACGCCCAGAACCCGCAGCACCGTGTGAACGGTCTGCGGGTTTTTTATTGCCCGCGCGAGGTGCGGTAATACGCGTTGCAGTACGCGTGGCAACCCCGCATTTTCACATTGGAAGAATCCTTCAAAAGCTCCGTCGTATCGGGCGGAACCCCGCTTGACACCATACTTTCGGCCCCGTTAAATGAGCGATCCCGGTTTTGTGCCGGGTTTTTTCATAACCGATGCGCGTCGTACGCATCCAGCGATTGCCAACCACAATTCTCGGGGACAGGAATGAACAAATCGGATTTAATCGACCACATCGCCGTGCAGGCTGACATTTCCAAAGCCGCAGCAGGACGCGCACTCGATGCCGTGATCGGCGGCGTCAGCGGCACCCTCAAGAAGGGCGGCTCGGTCACGCTGGTGGGTTTCGGCACGTTTGCAGTGGGCAAGCGTCCGGCGCGCACGGGGCGCAATCCGCGCACCGGCGATGAAATCAAGATCAAGGCCGCGAAAGTGCCGAAATTCAGGCCTGGTAAAGCACTCAAAGATGCGCTAAACTAGCGGGCTCGCTGGTTGATGAGCCTTGTCAGGCGATCGTCGGGCCAGCGCAGTGCTGAATGAAGACGTGGAACTGGGTGCTTAGCTCAGCTGGTAGAGCGGCGCCCTTACAAGGCGTAGGTCGGGGGTTCGAACCCCTCAGCACCCACCAGTTTCCGGTTTCGCGCGGTTTCGCGGTATGTCAGCATGTATGACCGCAAGGAGCGGTAGTTCAGTTGGTTAGAATACCGGCCTGTCACGCCGGGGGTCGCGGGTTCGAGTCCCGTCCGCTCCGCCAGATCTGCCTAAAAAGGCGAACCGAAGCAAAATGCGGTTCGCCTTTTTTATTGTCCTCTGAGGTAATATCGGGCGTTCTCATTTGGGCGCTCACTTCGCTCTGTCAAGCATGGACTTTTTCCGCAATCACAAACGCCTGATGATGGTCCTGTTGCTCCTGCTGATTCTGCCAGGGCTGGGCTTCGTCGGGATTCAAGGTTTCCGCGGCTTCTTCGACGAAAGCGCGAACGTCGCGAGCGTCAATGGCCACAAGATCACACGCGCCGAGTACGACAGTGCCACGCGCCAGCAGCTCGATCAGGCTCGCCAGGTCATGGGGGCGAATTTCGACTCCAGCCTGTTCGACACGCCGCAGCATCGCAAAGACATTCTCGACGGCCTGATCCAGCAGCGCGTGCTGGCCGACGAGGTGCAGCGTCTGCATCTGACCGCGCCGGACGCCGCCGTGCGCCGTGCGTTGCTGGCCGACCCGGTGATCGCGTCGCTGCGCAAGCCCGACGGCACGATCGACATCGACCGCTACAAGCAACTGCTCGCGATGCAGGGCATGACGCCCGAGCAATATGACGAGCGCGTGCGCTATGGCCTCGCCATGCAGCAACTGCCCGAGGCGGTCATCGGCAGCGCGTTTACGCCGAAGGCGCTCGCGCAGCAGCTCACGGCGCTCTCCGAGCAGCAGCGCGAAGTGCAGGGCCTTACGCTGCACGCCGCCGACTACGCGGCGAAGGTGCAGCCGACGGACGCGCAACTGCAGGCGTATTTCGACGCCCACAAGAGCGAATTCGCGACGCCGGCCACGGCGCAGATCCAGTATCTGGTGCTGTCGTCCGCGACGGTGGCGGCCGGCGTCCAGCCGACCGATGCCGACCTTCAGCAGTACTACAACGACAACATCGCGCGCTTTCGCACCGATGAGGAAGTGCGTGCCAGCCACATCCTGATCGCGGTGCCGAAGGACGCGAGCGCGGACGTTCGCGCTGCCGCGAAGCAGAAGGCCGAGTCGATTCTCGCCGAAGTGAAGGCGCATCCCGACCAGTTCGCGCAGCTCGCGCAGAAGGATTCGCAGGATCCGGGTTCGGCCGCGAAGGGGGGCGATCTCGGCTTCTTCGGCCGCGGCATGATTGCGGGCGGTCAGGCGTTCGACAATGCGGTCTTCGCGCTCAAGAAGGGCGAGATCAGCGGTGTGATCCAGTCGGATTTCGGCTACCACATCGTCAAGGTCACGGACATCAAGCCGGCGACGACGCAGCCGTTCGAACAGGTGAAGGCGTCGATCGTGAACGACGTCAAGGCGCAACAGGCCGCGAAGCTGCTGGCTGATGCCACCGACGGTTTCTCGTCGATCGTGTACGAAAAGTCGAAGAGCCTGCAGCCGGCCGCCGACAAGTTCAAGCTGACGATCCAGACCGCGACGGTCACGCCGAAGCCGAACGCCACGCTGCCGCCGGATAGCCCGCTGAACAACGCGAAGTTCCTCGCCGCGGTGTTCGCGAACGATTCGGTGAACCAGCACAACAACACCCAGGCGATCGACGTCGGCAACAACACGCTGATCTCGGCGCGCGTGACGAGCTTCCAGCCGGCCGCGACGCCTGCGTTCGAGGCCGTCAAGGATGCGGTGCGCCAGCGCGTCGTGGCGCAGCAGGCGGCCGAGCTGGCGCGCAAGGACGGCGAGGCGAAGCTCGCGGCGCTGAAGCAATCGCAGGCGACGGCCGGTTTCTCGGCGCCCGTGAAGGTTTCGCGCAACGATGCGCAAGGCTTGCCGGCCGCGGTTCTGTCGGCCGTCTTCAAGGCCGATGCGCAGCATCTGCCGGCCTATGTGGGTGTCGATCTCGGCAACGACGGCTTTGCGATCTATCGCGTGAACGCCGTCACGAACGGACCGGCCGCCGACGGCACGCGTCTGACCGCCGCGCAGCAACAGCTCGCGCAGGTGAGCGGCCAGTCGCAGTTGCAGGCGTATCTCGATGCGCTGCGCGCACGTGCGAACGTGAAGTACTACGGCTCGCTCGGCAGCAGCCAGTCCGACGACACGCAGTAACTCCGTCGTAGTCGACCCTCGGCAAAAGCCCCGCATCTTGCGGGGCTTTTGCGTTTCTGGATCGCGATCGGTCAGTGCTTCGCGCCGCCACTATCGTGAAGCAGCGGTTTGACGGTCGGCCAGACGTTCCCGAGCAGCAGAGACTGGGCCTGCTGATTCGGGTGCAACTGATCGGCCTGGAACAGTTCGGGTTTGTCCACGATGCCGGCGAGCAGGAACGGCACGAGCGGCACGTGCATGTCCTGCGACAGCCGCGTATAGAGCCCATGGAACTGGCGCACGTAATCGGTCCCGTAATTGGGCGGCACGTACATGCCGATGAGCACCGGTTTCGCGCCGTCCGCGCGGATCATCTCGATCATGGCGCGCAGATTGCTCTCGGTCGTGGTGAGGGGGACGCCGCGCAGCCCGTCGTTGGCGCCCAGCTCGATGAGCACGATCGAAGGCTTCAGGCGCTGCATCGCGAGCGGCAGGCGCGCGAGGCCGCCGCTCGACGTGTCCCCGCTGATGCTCGCGTTCGCGACGCTATAATCGATTCGCTCCTGCGTAAGCCGTTCGCGCATCAGCGCCACCCAGCCGGTGTCGCGCGGCAGACCGTATTCGGCCGACAGGCTGTCGCCGATCACGAGGATCGTGGGTTTTGCCGCGGTGGCGGGTGCGTGATGCGGGGCGTCTGCGGGCGTAGGGGCGGCCAGTGCCGCCGGTGCGCCTGCGAGCGTGCCGAGCGTACCGAACGCGGCGGCGACTATCGTGAGCGCCGCAACCGTTGCGGCGGACGACGCGGCGCCGCGCGTCCTGACGACTAACCTGTGCCTGATCATGTGCGTATGAGCGATCCAGTCATCGAAGTGCGGGGGTTGTGCAAACGTGTCACCGATGCCACGGGTGAGCTGACGATCCTGGACGGTATCGACCTCACGGTGCGGGCCGGCCACAGCGTCGCGATCGTCGGGGCTTCCGGTTCGGGCAAGTCTACGCTGCTCGGGCTGCTTGCGGGGCTCGACAGCGCGAGCGCGGGTTCGGTCCGGCTGCTTGGCCACGAGCTGACCGGGATGGCCGAAGATCAGCGCGCGGCGCTGCGCAAGGGCTCGGTGGGCTTCGTCTTCCAGTCGTTCCAGTTGATGCCGCATCTCACGGCAATCGAAAACGTCGCGCTGCCGCTCGAACTGCTCGGCGGGCTGTCCACGCGCGAGGCGTTCGCGCGCTCGCGGGCATTGCTCGAACGCGTGGGTCTCGGCCAGCGCACCGCGCATTATCCAAAACTGCTCTCGGGCGGCGAACAGCAACGGGTGGCGCTAGCGCGCGCGTTCGTGACGCACCCGGCCATCGTCTTCGCCGACGAGCCGACCGGCAGTCTCGACGCCGCCACCGGTCACGCGGTGATCGATCTCATGTTCGAGATGAACCGCGCCAATGGCGCCACGCTCGTGCTTGTCACGCACGACGTCGATCTCGCGCGCCGCTGCGACACGATCGTGACGATCGAAGCGGGGCGACGCGTGATGGACGACGAAGCGCTTGCACAGGGCAAGGTCGAAGCGCCAGGGCGATAGATAAAAAGGCGCGCAGGCGTCTATCCGCGCGCCTTGTCGTCAGTGCCCGAGCGCCGCGCGCGCCCGTGCGATCAGCGCCGACGTCGACGAATCGTGCGGCTTCACGGCACCGGGTGCGGCAGTCAGATCGGCCTCGACGACCTTGCCGAGAATCTTGCCGAGTTCCACGCCCCACTGATCGAACGGATTGATGTTCCAGACCGAGGCCTGCACGAGCACCTTGTGCTCGTAGAGCGCGATCAGCGCGCCGAGCGTGCGCGCAGTGAGCGCGTCGACGATCAGCGTCGTGGTCGGACGGTTGCCGGGGAACATCAGGTGCGGCACGAGTTCGGGCTTGCCGGGGCCCGCCACCTTGCGCGCTTCCTCCTCGGTGCGGCCGAGCATCAGCGCCTCGCTCTGGGCGAAGCAGTTCGCGAGCAGCTTGGCGTGATGGCTTGCGAGCGGATGCTCGGGCGTGAGCACGGCGATGAAGTCGATCGGGACGATCGTCGGGCCCTGGTGCAGCATCTGGAAGAATGCATGCTGACCGTTCGTGCCAGGTTCGCCCCAGGTGACCGCCGACGTCGCGTAATCGACGAAGCGGCCATCGAGCCGGGCCGACTTGCCGTTGCTCTCCATTTCGAGCTGCTGCAGGTAGGCGGGCAGATAGTGCATTGCTTCGGAGTACGGAGCGACGAGGTAGCTCTGCGAGCCGAAGAAGTTGCGATACCAGATGCCGATCATGCCGAGCAGCACCGGCAGATTGCGTTCGAGCGGCGCGTCGCGGAAGTGCTGATCCATCTCGCGCGCGCCGGCGAGCAGTTCGTCGAACTGGGCGGGCCCGACCGCGATCATGATCGAGAGACCCACGGCCGACCACAGCGAGTAACGTCCGCCGACCCAGTCCCACATCTCGAAGATATTGGCGCGCGCGATGCCGAATTTCACGACCTCGGCCGGATTCGCCGAGACGCCCACGAAATGCTTTTCGAGCGCGTTTTCGGGGCAGCCGTGCTTGATGAACCAGTCGCGCATCGAGTGCGCGTTGGTCATCGTTTCGAGCGTGGTGAACGTCTTCGACACGATGATCGCGAGCGTTTCTTCGGGATCGAGCTGGCTGATCACGTTCCATAGATCGGCGCCGTCCACGTTCGAGACGAAGTGCGAGGTGAGGTCGGGCGTCGCGAGGTGGCGCAGCGCGGCCACGACCATTTTCGGGCCGAGGTCCGATCCGCCGATGCCGATGTTCACCACGTGGCGGATCCGCTTGCCCGTGTAGCCGGTCCATGCGCCGCTGCGCACGGCGTCGGCGAACTTCGCCATCTTCGTGCGCTCGGCGACGACTTGGGTCTGGAACGGCGCGGTGGGATCGTTCGCGCGCAACGCGGTATGGAGTGCGGCGCGGCCTTCGGTCGGGTTGACGACCTCGCCCGCGAACATCGCATCGCGGCGCGCTTCGACGCCGGCTTCGCGCGCGAGTTGCACGAGCAGTTTCAGCGTGGCGTCGGTGATGCGGTTCTTCGAAAAATCGGCCGTGAGCGGGCCACCGGCGAACGTAAAGCGTTCGGCGCGCGTCGGGGCCGTGTCGTTCGCGAACCAGTCACGCAACTGCTCGTCGCGGATCTGTTCGTAGTGCGTTTGGAGAGCGGACCATGCAGGAAGCGGATTCGTCATGTTCGTCTTGGGGGTGGACAGATGAGAAGGCGGCTGACGCGGCTCGCCGCCTCGGGCGCACACGCGTCATACGTCATACAAGAGAACGGGTCGCCCGTGTGATGCCGTTACGGGTAACACAGCCAGTCAGCGTAGACAGGCAGTATAGCGGCCCAGGATGACAGCGCGCAGTCAATTGAAAGATTGCGGGACCGATCGTGGGCGGGTGGCGGACGTAGGCAGCACGGCGCGTGCCGGCCCCGGCAGACGGTCAGTCCCGGGGCGAATAGAAGGTCCGGTTCATGAGATGGCGCACCGTCGGCGCGAGTTCGCCGGCGGTCAGTCCCGCAGGGCCTTTGCCTTCGTCGCAGAGTAGTTCGGCTGCGTGACCGTGCAGCCAGACGCCCGCGAGCGCCGCTTCGAGCGGCGGCATCGCCTGCGCGAGCAAAGCGCTGATCAGGCCGCCGAGCACGTCGCCGGTGCCGCCTGTGGAAAGCGCGGCGTTGCCGGTCGGGTTGATCGCGACGCGGCCGTCGGGCGCGGCGATGACCGTGCCACTGCCTTTGAGCACGGCCACGGCGTTAAAGCGCGCCGCCAGCGCGCGCGCCGCGGCGACGCGGTCGCGTTGCACGGACGCCGTATCCGTGCCCAGCAGGCGGGCGGCTTCGAGCGGATGCGGGGTGATCACGCAAGGCGTGCCGCGCCCGGCGACGCGCGCGGCGAGCGCGGCGTCGCGGGCGATCAGGTTGAGCGCATCGGCGTCGAGCAGCACGGGGACGGGGATCTGCACGATCTCGTCGACGAGGTTGCACGCCGGGCCGCTCGTGCCCATGCCGCAGCCGGCGGCGATCGCGTCCATCTCGGTAAGGGCGAGCCTCGCGGCGGCGTGCAGCATCAGTTCCGGATGCGGCGCGTCATAGGACGGCGCATCGAGGCCGACAAAGCCCACATGGACTTTGCCCGCGCCCGCGTAGAGCGCGGCGCGCGCCGCGAGGATCGGGGCGCCGCACATGCCCGTGTCGCCGCCGACCACGGCGAGCGAGCCGAAGGTCCCCTTGTTGGCCGCATGCGCGCGCACCGGCAGCCAGGGGGCGAACAAAGCGGGTGCGCTCAGGCGGGCGGTGGCTGCGCTCACGGGCACGTCGATGCCGATCGGCGCGACGCTCACCACGCCTGCATGATCGCGGCCCACGCCGGTATAGAGGCCCGGTTTGGCCGCGATGAACGTGACGGTGTGGGTCGCTTGCACAGCAGCTCCCGCGCCGACCACGTTGCCGGTGTCGCTGTCGAGACCGCTCGGGACATCGAGCGCCAGCACGTGGCCCGCGCCGCGCGCGCGCGCCGACAAGCGCGCGGCGAGTTCCGCGAACACGCCCTCGAGCGCTCGCGCGAGGCCGATGCCGAACATGCCGTCCACGAGCCAGCCATAGCCGTCGAACGAGGCGGGTGGCACAGCCGCGATCGGCACGCCCGCGGCCCGCGCGGCGGCGAGCGCCCAGCGGGCGTCGTCGGGCTTGACCTCGATCGGCATGCAGACTTCGACCGCGATGCCCGCGCGGTGCAGTTCCGTCGCGACGACGAGCGCGTCGCCCCCGTTGTTGCCGGGGCCGGCCGCGAGCCAGACGGGCCGGCTCGCGAGCGACGAAGGCGCATGCGCGATCTGCTCGCTGAGAAAGCGGGCGGCGGCTGCGCCGGCGCGGGCCATCAGCGTGTGCGCGGGCAGGCTGGCCGCGGCGGCCGCTTCGCAAGCGCGCAGTTCATCGACGGTGAGGAGCGGCACCGATGATCGGTCGTCGATCGTGAAAAGTGCGCTCGCGCTGGGAGGGGTGGGTGACATGGCGAAAGGGAATCGGGTCGCGACAACTGCAACGATACCCGAGCCGTTCGCTCGCCGGGGCCGTAGCCATCACCGGCGATGTTCCGGAAAGCATGGCGGGCGCCGCGTCCCCGCAGGGGCGAGGCGGCGCGCAGCGCAAGCTTTAAGCGCGTTCCGGGCGCAGGGCGGCGATGGTATCGGCCGGCAGATCGGGCGTGTCGCCCGAGATCTGCTGAGCAATGAGCTTGGCCGTTCCGAGCGCGAGCGCCCAGCCGGCCGGGCCGTGCCCCGCGTTGACGAAGAGCCGCGGGTGCCCGGCGCTGCCCACGGCGGGCAGCCCGTCGGCGGACAGCAGCTTCATGCCTTCCCACGCGAGCGCGGCAGAGATCCGCGCCGCACCGGGCGCCCAGTCGCGCGACGCCTCGCCGAGCTGGGCGAGGGCGGACTCGGTCAGTGCTTCGGTCAGCGGCTCGTCGACGTCGCGCGCGCGCAGCAGCACCGCGCCGCCCGCGATCCGCAGACGGTGGTTGATGCGCGTAATCGCGGCGCGCCGCGCGGTATCGACGATCGTCGCGTGCGGCACGCACTCTTCGTGGGCGATGGGCGCATTGAGCGTGTGCAGCCGCAGCGGATAGAGCGGCGGTTTGATGCCAAGCGGGGCGAGCAGATGTGGCGTCTGCGCGCCGGCCGCGACGACCACGGCGTCGCCGGAAATCACTTCGACCTCGCGCGCGCGGCCCGGCTCCGGCTCGCGCGGCGCCAGTTCGACGGCCGCGCGGCCGCTTTCCAGCCGGATCGCGCTGACTTCGCGGCCGGTCTGAAACTGCACGCCGCCCTCGGTATCGAGCACCTGCTTCAACTGCTTCACGAAGAGCGGGCAGTTCGCCACGCGCGCCTGGGCGAAATGCACGCCGCCCGCGAACGCCGGATGCGCGGGAATGTTCGGCTCGACGCCGATGCATTCGGCGGCGCTCAGTACGTGATGCGGCGTCTCGAAGCGCCGCAGCAGTTCGAGCGCGGGCTGCGTGAGCGTCCATTCGTCGGCGCTGCGCACGACGTAGAGCAGGCCTTCGCGCTGTTCGTATTCGAGCTGGAAACGGCCTTCGGCTTCGGCGAGCGCTTGCTCCGCCGCTTCGATGAGCGGGCGCAGCAGCGTGTAGCGGGCCTCGAAGGCGTCGGAGCCGTGCAGCGTGCGCAGCCGCTTGACGAACGCGCTTGCCTGGCCGCCGAAGCCGGTCTTGCGGATCACGCCCGTCGAGGATTGCCGCCGCTCGCGCAGGAAGGTCGGGCCGAACCAGACGTCGAGCGGGGTGGGCAGTGCGACGCCGCTATGGCCGTAGGTGGCGCCTTGCGCGACCGTGGCGTGGCGCTCGACCACGCAGACGCGGTGGCCCGCCGCGCGCAGCTGATAGGCGGTGGCGACGCCGGCGATTCCGCCGCCAATGACGATGACATCCATGACGATACGATCTGCAGGCAGGCGGCGCGCCCGCGAGAAGCTGGCGCCGTGCCGGGGAGTGAACTCCTGGGGTGGAGCATGCGGCGCGCGCGTGGGGCGCGCCGACCGACTGAACGAAACGCGCAATCATAGCAGTCAAACGGGGCGAATCGCCATGCGCGGCGCGGGGGAAAAGTGTCGATTGCAAGGGGTCCGATGGCAACCCGAGCGGGCGCGCGCGGCGCTCCCCCGATGCCGATGGCGTCACGCCTTGGGCAGCATGGCCGTCGGCTCGGCCGGGAAGGGCCTTCCGGGTTATAATTGCGGCCTCCCTTTCGCCTGATTTCGCCTGACGTCGATCTCCACGCGCCGCGCTTCGCCTTTTTTGCGATCGCCGTCGCGCGGGTGGTTTTTTCGATATCTCTGGCGACAATCCGGCGACACTCACTTCGCGCAACCCAAGCGACGTAACTTCGACGCAACGCCCCAGTCCATGGCCCACTTCTCGTGTTTCCCCGGTGCTTCGGCCCTCTCCGACTTCCGTCAGACCCGCCTGCTTGAGACGCTCCAGCGTATCGACGCCAACATCGTCGGCGTGCACGGCCAGTATCTGCATTTCGTCAATTCGGCCACGCCGCTCACCGCTCCCGACACCGCGAAGATCGAAGCGCTCATGCACTACGGCGCGCCGTTCGCGGCGCCCGACGAGCGCGGCCATGCGCTGACGTTCCTCGTCGTGCCGCGCTTCGGCACGGTCTCGCCGTGGGCCAGCAAGGCCACCGACATCGCCCATCACTGCGGCCTCGACACGGTGCGCCGCATCGAGCGCGGCGTCGAGTACACGGTGGTGCTCAAGTCGGGTCTGCTCGGCGGCAAGAAGACGCTCTCCGACGAAGCGCGCGAAGCCGTCGCTAGCGCGCTGCACGACCGCATGACCGAAAGCATGGCCGCCTCGCGCGACGTCGCGATGCATCTGTTCGACGAACTGCCGGCCCGGCCGATGCAGACCGTGGACGTACTCGGCCACGGCCGCGGCGCGCTCGAAACCGCGAACGGCGAACTGGGCCTGGCGCTCGCCGACGATGAAATCGACTACCTCGTCGA
>Ga0131853_10023479_pt1 | contig 11137 bp, 5 predicted proteins | sample TergutLab28metaG_FD_92764 | JGI IMG/M metagenome (GOLD analysis project Ga0131853, IMG submission 92764) | Labiotermes labralis P1 segment gut microbial communities from Petit-Saut dam, French Guiana - Lab288 P1 (version 2) (version 2) | ecosystem: Host-associated > Arthropoda: Insects >...
ATTCTCTGAACATGTCCATACCATTTTAGTTGTTTAGTCTTAATATCGTCTAAAAGAGACCTTGTTGCATTAATTTTTTGTTTAATAATAGTGTTCCTAATTTTGTCCTTGAAAATTTGAGCCGATCGTCACCAAAAGTCCATTTCTGTGGAATTCAGTTTTGATACCGATTTTGCTTTTAAACACCATGTTTCTGCTGCATTTTCTTGTATAAATTGATTATAAATCCTGCAAGTGTAAGTTACTGCAGTTGCAGATTTTACAGAATCATTTGAATGACTTAAATTGGTGTGTAAATGTTGTTAAAACATAATGTGTGGCAATTATTATATGAGAATGGTGCAGAATGTATGATGTTAGTGAACTACACTGGAAGCAAAGGTCTGCTGAATACCAAAAGGGATATTTCTATGTGTAACAGAGATCAGTGTACCTTTTATGTTACACTGTAATTCTAAGTGTGTGTGTGTGCATGCATGCACAAACACAGCTTTCCCCCTGCCATGCTTGTAGTTTCAAATTCAATTCTTGGGCTTCAACAAATTAGCACAGTAAGTAGACTTGCTAAATTTGCTCTATGTTGTAGTTTTCAATTAATTTTACTCTTTTTTTTTTTTAAGTGATCAAGTGATTTTATGTTACTCTTATATAATCTGCTTATGAACTTATTGGCACCATGTATTTGTGTTCTTAGGATGGTTTCTTATCCATTTTTTAATGTTATATTTGTGCATGTGACACAGTGGAGTTGCCTGCTAATACTGTCAGCTTCTTTGCTTGTTATACTTCACACCCATGAAATTACACAGGGCACACAATTCATAATGTGTTTGTGTGTTTCTCCTATTGCAAGACTGTAAAGTGTGTGTGTTTGAACATATGGATTTTTTAATGCTACTCAGTATATATTCTTGTATTTCAAAAAGTTTTTAAAATTACTGTAGACACTTACATACTCAAGTACCTGCAACCATTATGTTCTTTCCAAAAGTTCTTCCAGTTCCCAGCAATGCAGATGCCCTGAGCATACATCAGCTTGCATTGTGACAGTGGTGCAATAGTCCAGAGGCATGACCCTGTAATGTGTTTTTGTCTCATTGTCTCAAGGCAGAGAGGTGGCCATACTTGCAGGCAGTTAGTATTAACTGACACATCTACATGATGAATACATGCAAATATAAATCTTTGAAATTGCTTCCACCATCGATTTTCAGCTACATGTGTGTGTGTGTGTGTGTGTGTGTGTGTGTGTGTGTGTTTCATAGAAATCTTCTGTCATGATGAATTACATTGTTGTAGTCTGTTTTACATGACATTCAAAAAACAGGTTGGAATGGTCAAGACCCCTTTCCAGGCATTAATGGTTTTAATTTGTAATTATCTATATGTTTTAGTATCCTATTTTGTTATGAAACCAGTAGCATTGACATGATAAGGATTTACAAATATGTAAACAAATATTATTTACTGAAGTTGTTGTTGTTGTAAGAATCAGCAGGAATTTGATATTTAAAAAGAGTCTAACGTGTGTAAGACTTGCTTATTATGTCAGTAATTACTCTTTGCTTAATATGTTGTCCAGTCTCAATGATAGCCACTGTCTTTGTACCTCTCACTGTTGGATTTACACATGAAATGACTTGATTTTTTAATGAATAGTGTATAGCAGACTGTAGGTAGTAGGCATGTAATGCCATGCAGTCCAGTAGAAGTGTACCAGTGTCTCACAGGAACTTGCTGCCCTCATTGTATACCCTCATGATGGACACAGCAGTAGGTTGCTCTGAAATGTCAGCACACTTCTGTGAGACAACATGGCATCACATTGCAGAAGAATATGTCTTCATGGTCAATACTGGGAGAACCTCAAATCTTACTTGCATGAAACAATCCACAACTTCAGTTTCTGTGATTGCAGTAAGGCTGAGTGAAAGAATTGGCATAATGCAGCCAAAGGATTGAAATTCTTCAGTATTATTTTTATTCTATAAGGTATATTTGATTTCTGGTGTTGTGCAGTTTTGTTGCAAATATATGTCTTGGTACCGAACTTGCCTTTACTTTTATATATGATTCGTACTTTGAATGGTAACATTACATTTGCGTTGGTATTCTTTACATGTATAAAATAATAATAACCATTATGGATGCTGTGTCATTAAATCTTTCTCAGTTCCTGCGTTACATGATGGATTTTGTTGACATTTGGTATGGGAAGTTGTGGAATTATCATTTTAACTCTACACTTTTGTGGCATTTTCCCAAGACACATTTACAATTTTACCAATTTCCTAAATGAATCAGGAGATGTGTGCATTAAATCAAAGCTACCAGTAGAGTAAAATGATGCTTGTAAACACCATAAAGGCATATGGGGGTGTGTAGATATTGCTTCATTCATTCTTAACCTTGACACTAGATGGATGTAATGGTCACCTTTGTGCCTCAGGCTCCTTATCCCCAGTGAAAGTGCACCTGGTACTTATTGTATAGCAGCCTGTCTGAATTCATTGTAGAAGGAAAAAATCTCTTGCCCCTGGTGGGAATCAAAGCATGATTCCGTAGTTGTTCTGCCCATAGCGTACAGCATCATTACTGTACCAACTGATCTGTCCCAACTTCCTTAGTTGTACTAAAATTCCTCATTGTATACAAATTGAAAAATGTTATTTTATTTTAATATGCACAATTAATTTAGTCCATTTTAAATTACTTTCACTCCTTTTAATGTGAATTTCTTACTGGCTAAACATGAGAGGCATTAGGAGTTGCAGTAGGTTTAGGAACATGAGAGTCTGCGCTGAGGCAAGTTCATAATACTACAGAAGAAATGAAGTGTATCTGTGCAAGTTCAACCAGAACAAAACCAATAGCAAAAATATTCTGTCACTTCTGATGATTCTGTCGCTTATTGTACCATTTCTGAGGTATTTGTGAGGAAGTTATGTTCAGTTTATGCGATTTCATCATCTGTGTTTTTTTAAGCATATCTGTTGCATAAATCAAGGAGCACAGTATTTTTTTTCAAGGAAATTATGTAAACATATTTACTTTTTTACAGCAAACCACATAGTTTCACTAATATGCCCTTTAGAACAGACACTCCAAGTAATGTGAAAATAATGACAATAAAATGCTTATATCACATTAACATTAATTTTTTAACTCAGCTCAGAAATTCAACAGCAGCCAGAATACAACATGTGTTACATTACCCACAACACTACTTATAGTAAGTCATGGGACTTGGACGACTGGCACATTGTTAAAATGTCTTGCGTGTGATTCGTAACTGGTAGGTACCTAGTTAAAATCCTAACTGGGGATATGGTATGCTGAGAATGTCAGTGGTTCTCTTGAATAAATTCTGAAGTAGGCCAAAAAAATCGCATGCAAGAATGGATGCAGTGTTTCTCTCTGCCTTGGTAAAACAACGTGATTCATAATGAAGCTTTTTCATTCAATGGATATTTTTCAGGTAGAACTGTAACAGTGCAGATGCATGGCTTCATATTTCTTCTGGTAATGGTTATCAAGGCTTGTTGTGGTGATGGCTTGGTCTTGCTACATCATGTCCTGATCCTTTCCTTGAAGGTGCCTGTACACCAGCTGTTTGACTGTCTTATCAAAGTGACAGTTATTTTGGTGTTTGTTAGTCTCATACATTTGGCAGCGTCATAATCCACTATTCAGGTGAAAATTCATATTTCCATTATGGACGTTAAGTTTTGCTGTATCTGTGTCATGACACTGACCTTAGGTTGTGTACATTTCTGATGTATTTGTAAATAACAGAACTTCAGTCATCCAGGTTAACTTTTCTATGAATTTGTAACTGTAAATAATATAATAATTGATTTAGGACCTCTCCTAACCCTTTGGGGCAAGAATTAAATGCCCGAGAGTATTCTGAAAAAGCAGGGAATTTAAATTATTGCCATTACTGTGCATGTTACTGGTGACAGTTTTTGCTGACTTTGGTATTCTCAACTACACACTGCACGTGAATTGTGGTCATTGTTCGACGCAGAAGGGTTAATCATTTTCACAGTGATACTCCATTGCATTGTTTCATAGTTGCATTAAATGCAGATCGGTATGTTGGCTTGTATAATGAGGGGGCACACATTATCAGAACTCAGTTTTTCAAACCTTTGGGTCATTGGGATCATATTACAGCACTTTGTTGCAGATACCTTGACTCTGAATGTACATAATTTTACATTGTATGCCTTTCTCGTGTTCAAAATATAACCCCCGTGTCCACACCACATATGGTTTTGTTTTGAATATTACAATTGAAAAGTCATCCACATTGCAATTTCCACATGGGGGTATAGCCCCCATAATAAATGTTGTTGTACAGTCAGTATATCTGAGTTTACCTAATATTAAATATTTGGAAAGAAATACAATTTTATTTGCACAATTGTGTGAACTCTTAAATTGTTCTTTGTCATTTATATAAAAAGTAACAGGAATATTATTTTGTAGTATTTACAATGTGAATCACCAGTACTCTTGTAGTGTTGATTTAGTACCTTTGCTAAAGCTTTCTGTCTAACAACAGTCAATTACAGTGATCCATATTAAGTTCTGCTTTGACTTATTAAGGCTAAACTTTAGGTCCCTCTTTTGTTACTGATAAATGTTCATCTGTACAGTTTGTCTTGCCTTTAGCCCAAAGCCCACTGTTAAAACAAAAAACCGGGATACAATATAAATGTTTTTGCATGTCTTGTTTAACCTTAATTCTGTAGCACAGCTAGGCAGAGTTAATTAACAGTGTTAGAGTAGAATCAACGCTCTGAGCTATAAAACAAAATATCTTTTTATTCATGTAAATTGAAATTTGTGTATGGTATTAATAATACATTACATACATTTAGAAATTTACGATGCTAAAGGTTTACGTAATTTAGTAAGAGAGCCATAGCCCAGTTCATTCCATGTTGTTGTGTTGATGTGACAAGAGAGAGAGAGAGAGCCTCCCCTTTCTCTTGCAGTCGACTATGATGAGTCTGATCCTGATGATGAAACGTCGGAAGACTGCAAGTGCTCTCTGTGCCAGAGACGCTTCGAGGAGCAAGGTAACTGGCTATGCGCTGCCCCTTTCTCCCCCCACCTCGCAGCAATACAGAATGACCAGAGTAGCAGTCAAACAAATCGTGGGATTAGAGTTTGCTTCCTGGCCTTGAGTGTTTGTCTTTAAACTCCCCCATTTTTTGATGGCTCACTACTTTTTTGTTGTACCCACACTGCAAGTTGTAGCAGAGTGGGGCACAGCACACTCAAGGAATTAGAAGGGAAACTTTATTTTAATGTTTTTGCCTCACGCACATATTTGTATTATTACTGGCCATACTGTATTTTTTAATTCTCTTCATTAAAATTTCTTATTTTTCAAATCCAGTTAGAAGTATATTACAGTTTGAATTATAGGGATATGTGTCATAGTAACATACGCTTACTCAGGAATTCATAACTGTTTCTTTAGTTAGATATCTGCAGTGATCACATGCTTCTGACTAATGCATGACAGTGGTGGTACCACCTTACACTGAAATTGCAGGTTCCAGCTAACAGTAGCATGCAAATCCTGGCTGTAATCATATTTGCTAATGTGGTGTAAGCCTCAATATTTGAACTATGTTACACATTATTCATCATCTGAGTTCATAAATCTTAACATTCCACTGGGAATCTGTATAAAGTTTTGGCACCTGTTTCAATCCCTTTTCAGAGAATATGGATCCTTCAGTGAATGCCAAAATCACATATTTGTCATAATCCTGAATACAAAAAATCAAGCAAATTTTTTTGCATTTTGGAGTGCATACTGTTTGTGATGTGATCATAACAGATGTCTTGCCCCATCTAACATATCTGTGTTGTAAGAGGAAACTGTCTGCAGTCAACAAGGAACATGTAAGTGACTTGTGTCAGTCAAGACCATCACATTACCATGCAGTCTGTAGTACCAGCAGAAATGTGTTAAACCTAGACACTGCATCACTGTGCCTTTATTGTGAGTAATGTACTTTGCTTCCTTCCACCTTACCAAGCTCAATGGTGTATGGCATGTTGCTTGTGCAGGATGAAGGCAGACTTGCAGAAGTTTGAACCCTGCTATTATTGGCTTAAGATGGTGTCTGCCTGACCCCAACATAACAATGAACATTTTTATTTTGACCCCATGTGGTTTTTTTAGTCATTGTGTTTCCAAATTCACTGCCAGGCAAACACAGTTTGAGTTGAAAGTCAGAGAATTGTGTCAGATTTGTTTGTAACATTTAAAGGTCCACTGTGTCTTTTAAGCCACAGCACCGGTCTTCCTAGTCGGCTGACCATGGACTAAATGATAGCCTTGTACGTTGTCTGGGTTTAAACGGGGACAGCAGAGGATAGTATTCTTATGATGCCTGATGCTTTAAAGTTTGAAGTTTATTGGCATATTTTGATTTGTCACTGAATTGTTCTTAGGCTATCAACCATGTCAGTGATGGGCTATAAACTAACATGTCAGAGACCTGGTCTCTCCCCATCATTAGAGTTGGTGTGATGAGTAGCCATAAATCATGTGTATCATTTCCTCGATCTGATAAGTGATCTTCATTAGTTCACTAGTCTATCAGGAAGAGTATCAGATGTGGCAGTCCTCATTTCTTGGTGTACAGGATATTTTGGGACTGAACCTGAATAATACTCTTTTGTCTGTTGATAGTCTCCTTCCCATTGCTCTGCCTGATCATTCCAGGGCTTGTCTTTCATGCCTGAATGCTGTAGCAGTCTTGATGGTGGGATTCCTTTTGTGGTTCGGTTTGAATCCACCTTCTCTGTTAAAATAATTTCTATTCAGTTATATTTGACAACTAGTCGATCAGTCTGTCTTTGTATGTTGATAATCTGGCTAGTGATTAAATGTGCTGGAACTCAATCTGATGGCCCATTTCTGCCACTGTAGGTATGTGAAGGATCAGGCAGAGCACTGGGAAGATGACCATCAACAGATGAAATGTGTACCCATGAAGTTAAGTTATAAGATACTATACCCAAGAAGAGATGACTACCCAATCTGACAGTCTCCTTGGTAGACAGGCAAATCAGTTGAGGACAGTTAATGGACTGACAGACTAACACACAAGTCACTGAGATGTGTGTGTGACTTGGCAGCTTCTCACCACATGGACCCTGATGACAGGGCCAGAGCAGGTCTACCATATGTTCATTTTTAGCCATCACTGACACCACTGAGAACTCAGTAACAGTTTAATGAAAATATGTGCCATGAACACTCTGGTTTTTCAAAGTTATTTAGTTCTGTTACCTGTGAAGACTTTGTGGTAAGTGGATGTTGTCCATTGAAGATAACGTGAAATTGATTTATGGTTAAATACCCACTATTTTTTAATTACCATTTTTGGCAGGGTATGTGTTTTGGTGCACCTGTCCGTGAATGCAAATACCACTGGACATTTTTTATCATTACGCATTATGTTTTTTGCTTCAGTTAGGATGCAGTAAGATTATTCCCTTTGATACCCAGCCTACTGATGAAAATTTGTATAATTTAGGGCGTTTTGACTGTAGATGTGAGAATGCAAACTTGTAGTAAAGTATGGTATCTTTTCCAAAGAATTTTCATTAAATTTGTTACAGACTTCACATTTCTGTTATATTGTGCCTTGATCCTGCATATTATGTATGCTGTTTTATGCTGAATTGTAAAAAATGCGTTTATGAAGTTTCTAGAACCTTTTAAATGGACACATTCCATTGTATGAATGTTGCTAACTATACTAGCTTTGGCATGTCATGTATACAATAACAAAAGACTAGTGGGTGCTCCTACCTCTATCAGATTCACATTCTCCAGGTTATATGGATACTGATTATGCAAAGGATTTTGTCCAGTTAAGAAGTTCATCCTCATTAGCAGACCTGATTTCAGCAACTCCTGAATTCCAACAAGGGATTTATGAAAGAGGTATGACTGATACCACAGTAAAATTCTTAGGATTATTGTAATTTCACTTTGTAAGAAATTTCCTTTTTTTTTTATTATTTTGTAAACCAACATAATTTTGGTAGAATTTAGCCTTTAGCATAATATTCCATTCACACATGATATAGGTGAAAGCACTGTCCTATACAGCAGTTAAAGGTTGATTTAACACGGCTGTGGTCAGATCATAAATACTAATCTGTGTGTTGTACTTAACAGTATTGTTCTTTTATTGCACCATTCTTTTTGCTGTATTTGAAGAGGGGATTTGTTATGTGTAATTTTATTATGACATCAGTCCCTGCCTTTTGTTCACAAAGTTACTGTAATCAGAAAGGACAATATATAATTGAAGCACTACACTTCAATGATCTATTTGTAACATAACAAAAAACATTTCTTGAAATAAAACTATCCTGCCTTCTTACAGCATTCACTTTTCCCATTAAGAAGGTGGACATCCAAAACTGGTAGAAAGCGTTGTTTCACATTAATGTATCAGTCACTCAGTGACTGAATTAAGATTACACATGTTTGTGGTTGCTTGATATCATTCTTAAGTGAATGACCTTTTGCTAAGCATTGAACATGCTTGAAGGATTACTGAGTATTCAAAATTCTGCTGACATGTCACACTGCAGTCATGCTGTGGAATGCTTTGTGGAGTGGACCAAGTAAAGGCCAGTATGCAGTATCCTTCCATCTCTTTTTAACTTATACTTAATCTGTTACAGGGAACTACAGTTGCCTTAAAGTTGATCTGATATTTACACGTGACAGAGCATTCTACTTCACAACAGTGTTCATACCAGGCATCATATTGGTCACATCATCTTTCATCACATTCTGGCTCGAGTGGAATGCCGTCCCCGCACGAGTCATGATTGGTAAGCTTACTTTTGCATTTACAAACCTCAGGAACTTATACAAAGAGCAAGTGTTGTGTACTGCGCCCGTTACATTTTTAAAAATATTGCTGGTACATTATGAGCTGCATGTAGCAGGATCCTCGAGAAGTTAATAGTCACTCAGATAGGTAGGAACTTTCTGTATTTACGGTGCCCAGAGTCATTACCAAGACTGCCAGGAGGCTGTATTCTGAGCCTGAGGACTTCAGTCTGTATATCACACCCTAAGCTACAACATAATAAAGGTGAAAAAGGGGAAGTTGTCTCTGTTAAGGTCATGAATGCATATGGGGGAGTAGAGGCATAGCTTCACTCATTCTTAACCTCAGAAGTGGATGGAGGTGAGTGGTTGGCCTCATGCCTTGGCTTCTGAAATTCCTCACAAAAGAACCCCTTTGAGTAGAGGGCTGGTTGGGTGCCAGAGCCAGTTTGGATGTTCATGGAAAAGAGAAAAGTCTCATGCCCCTGCCAGAATTCAAACCCCAGATTATCATGTGGCCTTAGCCGCTATACCAAGTAGGCTGTCTGACTCCTTAAGATGCATTGTATTACTTATATTACCCATGCATGTGTGCCAAGGTCTCTGAAGTGTTCCCTTCAGTACAAAGACATTGAGGCATAAATTCAAAGTAATCCTTTGAAATGTATGGAAGCTTTTTATGATTGTTCCATGTGTCTGCAGATTTGTAGTTTAGTACTTCGGGTATGCTAATGAACTACATAAAAGTATGGTAAATTTCGCCCTAGAACAGGCCATGAAGGCCAAGATGGGGAATAGAGGTATAGCTCTGTTCTTTCTATAATTCAGCACTAGATGGATGTGGGTGGTCAACACCACACCCCGGCTTCTTTACCCCCGGGAAAGATACTTTATACCCATTGTATGGGAGGCTGGGAGGACCCCAGGGCTGGTCTGAATGGGTGCAGAAAATCTCGCCCACTCCGGGCAATCGTTGGGCCATCCAAACTTTATCAAGTTGCTGTACTGACTATGCTATCCTGACCCACAGTAAACTACATTGGAAAATAGAAATAGTCTTTGGAATTAGTTTAGTTTAGTTTAGTTTATTAGTCCAAAATATCATACATATGATAGTAGACTCATCAATTTCTAGCGATATACATGAAGTAAGATAAGTCCAATAACAATGAACATAGTATTCTACAAATGATTTCAGATCCACTTACATACAGTGTAACAAAGCTTAAATTAGATATGGAGCTAATGAAGTTATATAGTTACAAAGCTACAAATTGTTTCACTGAGTAAAAGGAATGCAGAAGAAGAAGTGATTTCAATTCCTTTTTAAAGGTCTTATAAACATCTATTTCTTTTATGTAACCAGGAAGCTTGTTATATAATTTAGTCCCCATGCTTAGTACACTTCTCTTATATAAATCGGTATTGGATGATTGGATATGGATATCCATCTTTCTTCATGTATTATAAGAATGGATATTTGAATTTAGATCTACAAACTGGTGGTGTTTTCTTATATAACATATAACACATGAGAAACAAGATATCGTATCTATCAATGTAAAGGGGGTAGTAATCCAAAATAATCAAAGTATTGCTAATATATTTAATAGTTATTATTCATCAGTTGCTAAACAGATAACGAAAGATATTTTTAATTCAAATATTATAGGCAGTATACAGAACCCGGTTACATATTTACAAGATATTTTACAACTACCTCCCCCATTGTGTGAATTCCAGTATATTTCTACCAAAGAAATCGAAAACGTTGCCAAATCACTTAAAGCTAAAGAATCTCATGGATACGATGAAATTCCAATAAAAGTAATAAAGCAGAGCATTTCTCATATATCTTCTCCTTTAGCTCACATTTGTAATTTAATGCTATCCTCAGGTACATTTCCCACTAGATTAAAATTCGCCGAAATTAAACCACTATATAAAAAGGTGAGAGGATGGATATTTCCAATTATAGACCAATTTCACTCCTACCATCATTTTCTAAAATTTTGGAAAAGATTATATTTAGAAGACTAATTCATTGTTTTGATTATAATAAGATCCTGGCTAAAGAACAATTTGGATTTAGAAGTAATACTTCCATGCAATTAGCTACTTATCATCTAATTAATAGAATACTTATGGCATTGAATGATAGACTACTAGTGGGGGGTATTTTTTGTGACCTGAAAAAGGCCTTCGATTGCGTTAACCATGAGATTCTGCTGACAAAACTGCACC
>Ga0131853_10023484_pt1 | contig 11136 bp, 8 predicted proteins | sample TergutLab28metaG_FD_92764 | JGI IMG/M metagenome (GOLD analysis project Ga0131853, IMG submission 92764) | Labiotermes labralis P1 segment gut microbial communities from Petit-Saut dam, French Guiana - Lab288 P1 (version 2) (version 2) | ecosystem: Host-associated > Arthropoda: Insects >...
CGGTACCCTGCCATTCCTCCCACCCTTCCTAAACCTACCACCAGGAGCAGCATTTCTACCACCACCAGAGAATCTGACAGAACCTTTCGACGAGGACGACCTCTCGCTATATTATCCACCGCCATACGATTTCTACTACCCACAAGACAATTCAACTGAGGTGCCCCCAGGGCCACTCGTACCAGGAATATTCCTCCCACCGCCGCCTAATTTCTTTGCACCACTAAACGACTCCAATGAACACTCAACACCACCACCAACAACCTCACTGCCACCTGTGACAGACACCCCTGCAACACCTTATAGCACATACTTGCCAGGGATCAGCCAACCTCCAGTTACTAAAAATAACTGTCCACCACTCGTCTATCTACCTGTAACTACTGAGGCACGCAAGAAGAAGCCTCAACCAACAGTCACTATTGTCGATGATGCTCTAAACCACATTACATCTGCACCTGAAATTGATGTTCTGACAACTCCCAGTCCTGAGATACAAAAACCTCACCTATATACTGTGAAGCTGCCCCGTCCACCAATTAATGTGGTTCCTAAAGACGTTCAGATAACCCACCAAGGAAAATCGCCCATTGAGCAAATCCCACATCAAGGATACTATTATGAAAAACCTACCATCACCTTCACCCCAGCAACAGAAACTATCTACAGCAACGTTCAGAACGACATAGTAACAACTGCTGCACCTGTGTTATCTTACTACACTGTGCCACTGACAGATATCATCGTGCAACCATCTCCTAGGTTGCAGCCCACTGGTAATGTCTCTAACCAGAATGTACCTGCACAATCTGCAAAGACACACCATCAGTATGAGCCCACTGTAAGAAACAAGTTGCCCATGAACACAGGGAAAGGAATCAATGCACCAACAACAGCAGCAGTACCTCATCTCGTGTACTACGACAACCAGCAATATCCTCTAGACACTGACACCAACAAAGTGACACCTTCACCACAACCGTACTTCTTGAAAACAAAAAGTGGCATCACAACTACTATGTCACCACCACCACTTGTTTATTATACGGTCCCTTCTGTTAGTACAAGGAACCCAGCACCTGTGAAGACATCATTCTTTTTCTACGAGGAGCCCAGTGAAGGATCAAGACATGTCAGCAACCCCGGCTCATCCGTTACCACAATGGCACCGCCTCTAAACTACAGAAAGCCAACGACAATCTCCCCAGGAAGGTACTACAACAACGTTTCTCCCACTCCACAACCCTATTACGACATCCCTTCCACTGGCGAAAAGAACACTTCTCCAAAACCACAGCCAGAGCAGTATATATATTCTGATGTGCTTCCAGTAGGACATTCAGTGAAGGGTACAGTTGAAACAGACCAACCACAACCATACGTACATTCCGATGTACTCCCAGTGGAATATCCAGCCAAAAACCCTACTCAGACAGTACTCTCACAAGATTATTCTGATTTATTGAATGTAGCTCCACCACTGAAGAATTCTGCACAGTCTCCACAATACACACACTCTGGCATCATACCTGTCAAGCAAACCAAAGGGGTAGGGCAAAGAAATGGACCTCAATCTTATGTTCTGTCATCAGCTTTGCCTGTAGGTCAACAGACAATCTTTCCCATTAGAAGCGGCACTCTCCCAAAAAGTTCAACACCTGCACCACCTCAGTATTACTACATTACTGTACGTCCTCATCTGCAGTATGAGCCGGTGAGCTCCGCTGCACCATCCATTATAAATCAGGGCTACTCAACCCAAGACGAGAATGTAAAATCAACTCTGCAACCTACCCCTATAGTATCTAATCTAGCATATTTCACTACGCCAAGGCCCCGTTTTTCTTCTCAGAGACCGATCTTGTATAACATCCAACCATCCCCGCCTCCCAGAGCCATATACCAATACGATTATCTGAAAAATGGTAATAACTTAGCAACTCAACAACCAAGACAACAAAACATTTACACAACCACTCGTACAAAATCTAGAAAATCTCAGAGGTTAAACAATCACAGCAACAGCCAAGGGGCAGCTATATCACCAGTACATTATCAATCAACTCCTAGGACACTATTTGAATATAGTTACGAGCAGAGAACAAGGGCACCAGAAGTTCAACAGTTCTACTCTGCTCTTGCTCCTCAGTACAATGATTATGAAGATGTCACAGCAGGTAGTCCAACTATGCACTATAGTCATGATGACAGCAGAGAACAAAACAAGGAAAGACAAGAATATCAATCAACCCCTCGACCAAGACTCAGCGGATTCCGACGTCCTCAGGCTCAAGTTAATATACATCCAACTGCAAACCCTCTGCATTCGTATTTTACCCAGCAGGATGAAACATTGTTAGATGATATAACTAAAAAGTATTTCACCTTATTTGGCCAGAAGCTACAAAAAGGTGACCAAAATGTGCCAACAACGCCGATTCCACCTTTTGTGGGAGAAACTGTGCTATCCCATTCAAAGCAACCATATGCAATAAATACAGAAAGTCAATACTATACAACTCCAGCTCCCAGCTACACTGGAAAAAGTGATCACTCCTCTGAAAATAACAATGGCAATAAGGTTCTTATATCATTAGCAGATGATATCAATATCAATTACAAAAGTCCTCCACTACCTGTGAATCCATTCAGTGAATTTATTGACAACAGACAGCTCAGAAACTCACAAGTAGGTGGAGCCCTTGTATCTTACAAATTTCCAGGTGACGGTGGTCACTTTTATTTCATCACACCACAAGTGGTTGGTGCCAAACAATCTCAGCAGAATCCAAACGGATACGTTTACCCTCTACCAGGTCAGGAATCTCATCAATTAGTGACATACAGGAGGAAAAAGAGAAAGGAGCAAAGATGAGGACAGTACAGACAACACATTCTATATAAATTTTTAGTTCAACTATAAAGGAACTTCCCTTATAAAACTACAAAATAAATATGCCACAAATATTCCCATATTGGGAACAATGGCATGTTTATTTAAGTAGGGTACACAAGACTTACACAGCTGTGAAATACAGTCTTTGTAACAAAGGAGAAAACTTACAAATAATTAGTAATTCACATACTCAAAGGCTTCCCAAAAGTATAAACATTAATTCATGGTCCAAATATTTTGACAAGCACAGGAAAACTGGAGCAACTTTAAAAGCATTCTATATGTGTATGTGTCATAGTTCTGGACTAAATTTTGCAAATGCAGAAGCTAAGAAAATGTAGGCAAAGTGTGAGTTAGGTAAGTCTAGCTCGCAGTCCTTAAAAAGGTCACAGAGCTGGATCCTGAACTACACCTAGACTGTGAATGACTCGTTGTGGAACAGAATTACAATAATGGGATGCATTTCTTACAATCACAGGTTGTTTTACAATTATACCATGTTATCTTTCAAAACCGGTGAAAAATATGTCATCTGTGTGATAATGTTGTGTGTGCATGAGTAAAGAATGTTAGATTATACCAATGAACTATTAACACCTATTTGCTCACTCCCTTATGAAACTCCAGTAGGAAAACCGAGTAATTTCTTCAGCCTTTATCACATCAAATTTGGCAAGGGATGGATACATTTACCATTTGTAAGTTTTCAGGCTTTCATGGTGGGTGTTACTCCACTGAGGGTATTCTGCATTATTGCACTGTGTAGGACGATGTGTCTGTTCCGCTGGTTCAGACGAATGTGCAGCCTCCAACTTAATTCAATCACACTGACAATGGAGGCAGCACATTCCTCCAAAACGGTGGAAGAAAATTATAATCCTACACAGTGTAATGACCCAGAGGTCTACCATTGTTTCTACACAAGCATGACAAGGGTTACATTCTGCAAACAGGTTGGGTGAATCTTTGTCAGTATTGTAAAATCAGAATGTATCAATGGCAATGTAAGGAAATACAAGTGCCATTACATGAATTATTATCAGATGTTAAAAACAAGAGGTCCTGAATGAAGGGAATTATGCCATCTGTATGTAAGTAATGTTCAAAGGCTTATTTATTAAAGGTAATTCTTGTAAAAGTGACATTAAAATATACAAAAACCCTAAGTTCATTTCTCACCAATTCTACCTTCATAAAGGCTGGCAAACGATTGGTTCAACAATCTTTCAGCGTTACATACATTTGAATCCCATCCTGAAGATGGTGACAGTAAGGTCCTCCAAAATGTTGCTCACCAACAATGTGCCTGCATGGTACCATAACCCAGAAAACTACGATCTTAACAAATACTGCAGTGAGAACCCCAAATCTAAGTCAACCATTTATTTAGTTTGGTTTAATGTCTGATTCATACCTACTAGCAGCAATAAATTTCAGTTTTCTGTACAATTCTATGAAAATCAATGCAATAAATAATTCTAATACACTTACTATACCTGAATTGTCAAACGCATGAGAAACTATGAGCAAGAACCATTTAAATTTCTGCCCCAATTCCACACCAACAATTTAACCAACAGTACTATTCATTGACATAAATTACAATCAGGCAATGAAATTAGAAAAGCCCTTCAACACTCCTTCCACACATGGCAGTCATAAGATGGCGTACCATCAATGATAAGAATGGTCACAATAAACTGCAGACAACCTGTATGAGCTGACTGACTGCACCATACACAGTGACAACTTCACGTAACTCAAATCTTATTCCTGCTATCAATCCCAGTCAGAGAAGTCACAGAATCATATATGTGATTCCCGATGGTTGCAGATTATCATTGTAAGCTTTCAGGTTTTTCACAGCAGTATAGTGACATATCCCAGGAGAGAGTAAGTAATTTATCATTATCCAAATGTTAAAAGCATGGGCACAAGCAAACAAGTAAAGTAAAGTAGTCTCTGTACATGCTGTGAAGGCACAAGGGGATGTGAAGCTTCAGCACCAAGTTACAAACCTGGCTGCACCACCCCCACCCCCACCCCCACCCAGAAAATAACTCTCCATTACCAACTAAACAGGAATGTTGGTGGACCCCAGAACTGGTCTTGGCATTCTGGAGAAAAGAAAATCTCTTCTACCTAACGGGAACTGAACCATGATTCCTCAGTCATTCAGCTCACAGCCTAGTCACTACACTGTCTCAACCCCTAGCAAACAAGCAGGCATCATCATGCAAAGTTTTCATTACATTTATGATATACATTTTCTATGAAAAGTATCTCAGTAACTGTTTGCCTCATCACTGGACTGGTGGTGGTGGTGACCCACAACATTGACCATCCAGATCGCCAGATCTGACACCCTTAAATTTTAATCAGCAGGGTTAAATGCCATGACATGCATCATTCCATCACATTTTGCACGCTGCAACCCATACTGGCATTGGGAGGGTGAGAATGATCAGTTTCGCGCTTCAGCAGTGTATGTGCCTTGGAAAAACCCAACAGTAATCACAATACACATTGTTGGGCAGACCTGAAAGTTGGTTTTAACATGGCAGCTTATGGATGCAAACATTTTTTACTTAAAACATATCAAAAGTTCGTATCTACCCAAATGGCTTGCACGGAAGCAGAAACTGCGTGATAACAACATCCCTAATGTTTAGATCTGAAGCTGTACTGCCACATCCTCTGGTTCCTTTGACAGTATGATACTTCCTAAGATGTTTAGCAACTGTGTGAGATTTTCAATGGACTTTATCACTTCTTAGTGTCATAAAAAAATTTCATCTTAAGGAATTATGGCAAATTCATTTACGTTTCCAAATTAAACACAAAGAAACATAAAGCAGTTGCTCAACACTGCATGTTCATGCCAAAATAAGTCTTTCCTTTCCTTACTTCAGGCATTTCCTCATAACAAAATACTTACGGCCAGTAGACCATGAATCCTGTCACCTAACAAACGATGAACAAAACATTCCACTTTCTATTTCTAAATACTTTGGCTAAACATCAAGAGGACAGCAAAAGCAACTATATTCCATTATCTGGTGCCATTCCTCCGCAAGTGTTTTGGCAGGACATGGAGAGTGCAAATGAAACATGCATAATGTATGACTAAATAACAGTTCAATGACCCACAAATTACAGAACACTACTAACAGAATAAAAATGAACAGCAACAGCACACGAAATAACGCTACAAAAATCAATCCCATAACCTGCCTTGGAACTAAAAACCAGAGTTTGAAAATTATGTCGTTCTATTTCTCAACATAAAAATCCCAAGGCCTACAGAACCTCATCTGTGTATTTAACCTTTCTGATGACCAGGTATTGAAAACAGTTGCATTAACATACCACAATGATTTCTAACAATGAAAATGAGGACAATTTTGAAAGTTTGTTGTTTAATATTACTCAAATTTATGAGTGATTTCTTATAACAGAGAAACTGAGTTTACAAAAACTATTTGAAAACGCAGAAGCATAAGCAATACCATAAATAGATAATAAATGAATGTAATGAATTATACTGTGTAACAAACAGTGAACAACTGGTGTACCCTTTAGTTTCCATTGAAATTTGTAATAGGCAATCGGAGAAATCCATACTTAAAACAGCATACACTTTTCTACGTATTATAATCATACATCCTGCAGTAACAAACAGCCATCAATTCTATGGAAGTGGCAGATATAAAATCCCCCATTCCAGGACAACAAATTTAAAATCCATGTCCCTGGTCGATTAACATGCCGAAGAACCGGTAAGGGGTATATAAATTATGTAATGAATCCATCTTACAGATATTCATCTACAAGGATAAATACAGACAGAGTTATTGACTCAAACTCTGTTGATCCATAACTTGTATCCAAGTTTCATACGTCACGCAACTGGAAAGATGGAACTATTTTCTTACCTGTATTGAGTTCTTGTTCTGCAGTCTCATCCTTCAGAGGTTTGTCATGGAGCCTGAGGTAGACTTCAATTGCACAACGGGCAGCCTTGAAGTAGAATGGGTGAGAACGCAAAACATCCTCCAACCTTAGCAGTCCCACGTACGATCGTAGTGTCATCTTACGCATGCAGTATGTGTGGAAGTCAAATTGATCCTCAATAATTTCAGAAAAATGCTGAAAAGATGACAATAATACACAGTCAATTACATTAAAAAATATTCTTCACACATTTCAATTGTCTTTGTAGCTCAGGTGGTTGCTCAGCAAGGAGGCCCAAGTTTGATTTCTGGGTGGTCCATATAACACATCTTTCCCTGAATACTTCAGTTTTACCTTGTAAGCATAATTCCACCCTTGCTTCACACTACACATTTCATTCACCTACCACTCATGCTATATAATCTTAGTAATTGGCAGTTTCATTAAATAAAATACCACAATACACATACATATATACACGGTGTTATATAAGTTGCTATAATGACATAGTGAATATAAGTATAATTACAGTAAAGCAACTTTTAGGACACCTTGCACATGCACACCCAGAGAAAATACTTTTGTGCACAATGTTTCCATTTTTACCAAATACAGAAACTATCCTCATACCATGTTACTTCCCAGTAAGAGACGTTTAAGGAATTTTTAAGCAGCTTACACTTCACAAATCTTCCACTTCAATCCATGCCCACAAAAACTAAATCGTATGTACATAAAGTTTATGCAATATCTAACATGTTTTGAGCAAGCAGTTTCAATGATGTCACTTACTCGATCTACTTCATGGCATTTCTTTAATGCATCTCCCCATTTCTCTAGCCTCTGATAAGCCAAGGCACATTCTGTTTGGAACCACATACACTGCATTTCATTCAAGTTTTCCATTGCTGAAACTCCTTCCTGTGAAATAAAAACAAAGTATTATTACAAAGAATGAGAGCTGTAAACACTCTGCAGATTACTCACCAAAATTTAATGCAAGAATGTAAAATGTGTACAACCAATTAACCCTTTAAAGGCTGAGTTAAATCCCATCTGCCACCTGTTGCCATTATTAGAAGCTCACCATATTCTCCACGTTAGAAGGATAAAATGTCACTCTGCTTAATATACGCTAGTTAACTAAACTACTAATACACAGATAAACTCAAATTCTCTCTGCAAAAATACTAGTTACATAATAGTAAACATACCCTGGTAAATTTTGAACATGTTTCTTCTGCTTCTTTGATTAGGTTTGCTCGAAGCATATATTTTGCACATTTAGAATTGATATACCGATCAGCAGTATCCAGACCTTGGGCCTCATCCAACCATTTGTATGCCTCCATTACATCACCACCATGCTGCACAACAAAAACAAAATACATACCAGTAACACAGAGTTGCATACTTTCTGGAACAGAATTGGAATCAACACCAGACTACCCTTTTTATGCGTATATGTGCAAGGCACTAATATGATAAGGAATTAGAAAACAAATGTATCATACTTCTACTAACAGACATCTTACCATCCTTGGTTAACGTGCACATATAACACCTGGCAAGTAAATAGAAAAGGACACAGCGATAGTAATATTCAATATGTTAGACTGTCAAAGTATGTACACACCTACAATTTCACATAAAAGAGATGAGCTAACGTAGTAATGTGATGCCAACCCCTATACCCCTTCCCACAAATAAATGCTGGGAGTACAAATTGAAGCTTCAACATGGCAGCAAAATGTTACTGTAACTAACTTCAGCAGCCCTCATTTACTGATTACAACAAATCGGAGAGAAAAAAAAAATCTCTCTGGCTAGGTACCAAAAACATGACTAAGAACACAGAAGACCCCACACACATATCAAACAGTATTAACCAACAAACAATGGATAGTACAAATTATACATATTTAATATACATTCTTGCACAACACAATTTACACATTTTTCAGGTTACCAGGTTTGGTCCATTAGCCAGTCCATCATCTGACCTACACAATGTCAAGAACTTTGTTAAAAAACCATACAAAACCTTGTATGTTTGAATGACAAAGATATCTCACTCCCATTATAAATATGTCATAAAGCACCTGTTAAAATATTACGTGAGACTGGAATGACAAAAACAATAGTATACTTACACAACAAGGGTATTTTTTTAAAAAAGATGGTGGGCAGTTCAAAATTTTTGTATGTACAAGGCACACCACAGTCCCCGTTTTCACAATATCAAAATCAATAGATTACTGGAAGATGATCCAATCTTCATGGCAATTTCAGTATGTCCACATGGGACACATATTGTCTGTGTTTCCTTCCCGTAACACAAAATGATGGAGACAGTTCCATACACAACTATGTGTCACCTGCACAATAACCTGCTTCCTTACCTTATATATCCTACCCTTAGTTACAAACAGCTCAATCAATGTAGGAGTGTGTTCAATTGCCGCATCTATATATGACAAGGCCTTTTCTGTATTGCCTAAATAGTCATAATGTTGGGCTAAATAATAATAAGCCCACAGCAGTGCAGAAGCGGGTTCCTTTTGTGAGCTTTCTGAATCTGGAAACAGATGATGATAAAATCAACAATTCACCAGGAACAAGGGCACGGCACGTTCACACACACACACACACACAAACACACACAGACACACTTAAGCAAACTATTTTAAGCTGGAACTGTAAAAATATCATCTGGCACAATACACACCTCAGTGCAATTTTGATTTACACACGGGTTGCATTCCTGGTCCACTCACATAAACAAAGATTTGTTTACATAAGGGCCAATTATATCACAGAAACATTGTACACATTTTTGTGTCTTATATGAACATACAGCACACTATTTTAATTTTTACATGCACACAAAAATTTATGTACTACTACTGCTACTGCCACCATTAGTACTACTATGACCACCACACCACCATTACAACTACTACCACTACTACTATGACCACATGACCACCACCACCACCGCCACCGCCACCACTGTGACCACTACCACCATTACTACTAGTACTACTATGACTGCCGGTCTTGGCGATACCCAAAGACAGGCTTGAGAACTAATTTCGGGACCTTGTCTGGGTGCCAAGGCTAGGTTTCTGTCCTTTAACAGGACTCAATCCAGGGCTGTTACCAGCTTTCTCACTGGACATAACACCCTGAGGAGACATCTTCACCTACTAGGGCTGCCGGACAATCCACTGTGTAGGAAGTGTGGAGCAGAGGAAGAAACCTCACCCCACATTCTTTGTGAGTGTGAAGCTTTGGCTTCACTCAGACATGCGTATCTGGGCTCCTTCTTCATGGAGCCAGAGGACATTAAGAGTATAATTTTGGGGGCCATCTGGAACTTTAGCAAAGCAACAGGGCTCCCATAAGTTGATATGGGGCACAAAGGGCCCATTAATTAAGGCCTAGGTGCATTGGGACCATGAGGTCCCGAACCTATTCGTAATCAATCAATCAACTATGACCGCCACCACCACTACCACTACTACAACCGCCACCACTGCCGCCACCACCACCACAACAGGATTGCACAAATCCCAACACTATATGCCACTGGGAGAAGAGGGGTGCAACAAAGTAAAACAAACCAGAAAATTTCTGATTTAGGGCAGCATAATAAAGCTTCAAGAATTCGTAAGGCACAGCAAAAAACAAATCAGACAAATGAAACAAACCATCTATTTCTAGATTAAATTTTCAATGGCTGGCTGTTTTATATTATAGTACACATGGTATTGCAAACACTTTGATGATTATGCACAACAAGGGAGTCAAAATATCTATTATTAACAGAACTGTGAAATATATGCATGCAAATATAGTTAGTATGTAGATACAATTTCCATGCTTAAATCCAGCAGCGACAGTGACATTTCATACAGAGAGTGTCTTACATATTTACAAGACAGTCTCCACAACCTTTATAAGTAAATTTATTATCATTAAAATATTTTGAAATCCAGACACACACATGGGATGATGAAGCTAAATTTATATTTAACCCTTGGGACCAGTAACAAACTAACATTTTTTTAAGCTCATGGTTCTGTGCATCATAATTCAATGTGGCCTGATCAGGCCACATTGGAGGGAAGTAGCTGTAGCAGTATTATGACCTGTACCGTAGGCTGCGGTTACAGTTTTTAGTACTCCTGATGATGGGTGCTGTGACACCCGAAACATGTAGAGTGACTCTGCAGTAAATAAATATCTGCATACTGTTGCATCTGGTTGGATTTTTATTAACA
>Ga0131853_10023487_pt1 | contig 11135 bp, 8 predicted proteins | sample TergutLab28metaG_FD_92764 | JGI IMG/M metagenome (GOLD analysis project Ga0131853, IMG submission 92764) | Labiotermes labralis P1 segment gut microbial communities from Petit-Saut dam, French Guiana - Lab288 P1 (version 2) (version 2) | ecosystem: Host-associated > Arthropoda: Insects >...
ACCTCCCCCAAGGGGGAGGCTGGGGCTTGCTTCTTCAACTTTGCAGTGGCTTGGATAGGACACAGCGAAGCGACCGAGCCCCACCGCAGGTGGTCATTTCATCATCGGGAAGAAAATCACATCGCGCAGGGTGGGTTTGTCTGCAAGAATAGACATGAAGCGGTCAATGCCGAAGCCTAGTCCGCTCATGGGCGGCATGCCGTGTTCCATCGCCAGCAGAAAAGCTTCATCCATCTCAAAGGATTCATCGTCGCCGACGGCTTTGTTGGCAGCTTGCTCTTCAAAGGCTGCGCGCTGCATGAAGGGGTCAACCAGCTCGCTGTAAGCTTTGACGATTTCCGCGCCCACGAAAATCACCTGGAACATATCAATGGTGCGTGGGTCGGCGTCGTTGCGGCGGGCCAAGGGCACCATGAAGGCCGGGTAATTATACACAACCGTCGGCTGAATGATATCGTTGCGCAGGCGGCGCTTGAACATCAAGTCTACCAGTGCGGGGATAGACTTTGCAGCCTTGATTTCCTCTGCAGGCAACGTGTTTTGCGCCAGCATGTGTTGTTTCAATGCTTCGGTGTCGGCAAAATCAAAGACATCTGCGCCAAGGATTTCGTTGATGGCGGCCAGATAGTCCATGCGGGCAAAGCTGCTGAAATCTAGGGCTTGGCCCTGGTATTCAATTTGCAGCGTGCCGCGCAGCGCAAGCAACAGCTCCTGCATCATCTTGCACACGAAGTCAATATTGTCATTAAAATCCCAGTAAGCCGCGTACCATTCCAGCATTGTGAATTCTTGCAGGTGCATGGCGTCCATGCCCTCGTTGCGGAAGTTTTTGCCCAGTTCAAACACGCGGTCAAAGCCACAGGCAATCACCTGCTTGAGGAAAAGCTCCGGCGCAATGCGCAGGTGTAGGGGGATATCTAGCGTGTTGTGGTGGGTGGCAAAGGGTCGCGCGGCGGCACCACTGGCCACGTTTTGCAAAATCGGGGTTTCCACCTCATGGAAATCCGCCGCTTGCAAGTACTCACGGATAAACCGCAGCATGGCAATGCGCAGCTTAAGGGTGTTGCGGGTTTCCTCGCCGGTGATGCAATCCAGATAACGCTGGCGGAATTTTTTGTCCACGTCGGTGATGCCATGGAATTTCTCGGGCAGTGGCCGCAGCGATTTGGATAGGATAGTCACAGCGGATGCCCGAATGGTGAACTCGCCCTTTTGCGTGTGGTACATCGCACCCGTTACGCCAATGAAGTCGCCCACATCCACACTCTCTTTGAAGAACGCGAAGTCCGCCTCAGGCAGGTCGTTTTTCGATATGCTAAACTGGATTTCGCCGTCCACGTCGTAGATGCGGCCAAATACCAGCTTGCCAAACCAGCGCAGGGCCGTCACGCGCCCGCACAGCGATGCTTGATCTTCATCTTGTAAGTTACACGCTTGAGCGATGCTATGCGTGCGTGGAAATTTGTCTTTGTATACGATTTCGCGCGCTTGCATGTTTGTGAATTTCTCTAGCCGAACCTCGTGTTCGGGGCGTTGTTGCTGTTGTTGCATGGGGACTCCTTAGTGATTAGTGATTAGTTGTTAGTGATTAGTATAGCATGTTTTAGTAAGAAATGCAAGGAGTTTTTGCTTGACATGAGCCACCCACGCATGCTATACTAAAAGCATACCCAACAAAGGAGACTTCCTATGAAAAAATTGACCAAACGCCTGTTGACCATTACACTGGCGGCAGCCCTCGCGGCAAGCGCGCTGTTTGCGCTTAGCGCAAGTGCCACGGCCTGCCCCTGCCACCCGCGTGAGCTTGGCGAAACCTTAGGCTACATCCACATCCTCAACACCGGCTGGGAAGATGCCACTGTGCTGAAAAGTGATGGACAAATCGCTCTCATTGACGCCGCCGAGCCCGGCCGCGGCCCCTACATCGTCGGCTATTTGCAACGGCTGATGGGCACCGAAGATGTGCATCTGGAATTCGTCATCGTCTCGCATTCAGATATCGACCACATCGGCGGCTTCCCCTATATTTTCAACCACCCCAACATTACTGTTGGCCGCGCCTATGCCATGTATGAACGCGCACCATATGCCTTTGCGTGGTACCACAGCTTCATTGAAGCTGCAGAAAATAACGGCATCGAGTTGATTTTGCATGATCTAGACGAGCGTGTATTCACGCTGGGCCATATGACCATCACCAACCTCAATGGCGCACCCTTTGACCCGCGTGGCTCGATGAATGCGCAATCCATGGTGCAGCTGGTGGAGATTGGTGATTGGCGCACGATCATCGCTGCCGACATGAACTGCCGCAACGCCGAAGCCCACATTTGGCAGCAAATGAGCAGAACCGCCGACGGGCAAGCCCCGATTGATTTGCTGCGTGCTGGCCACCATGGCTTGCATCTTTCCACCGGCCGCGTGTGGGCAAACAACTTGCGCCCCACCTATGCAGTGTTCACCAACGGCCGCAGCTGGCAAACGCAGTCGCATGACGTTACGCTGGGCAATGCCCGCGGTGCAGCTTTAGATGGCGTGGGTGCGTATCACAACCTGCGGCGCGTGGGCACACGGCAGTTTGTCACCACCGACAACGGCGGCATTCTGGCCGTGTTTGGCACAACCGGCATGGAGCTGCGCGCCATCGGCGAGTTCAGCTATCACACACGCTGGGTTGACCAAAATGAATGGTGGCACGACGACACCATTACCCTCACCCGCATTGCGCCACCAAACCACAACATGTTTGAGCATGCTGTTCTGTGGCTGCAAGACCATTGGCAAGGCTTGCTGCGCCGCTGGGGAGTTTAGCGCTGTGCAGGTATGGCAATCTCATGAATCCGTTCGGCGTACTGTGGGAGTTTATAGTGGTTAGGAAATAATTTTTTCATTTCCCCCTTGACTTTGACGCAACGTAACAGTTTATACTAAATGCAGCCCGGCTCACCCGGGACTACATTTTAGGAGCAGAACAATGGAACTTATGACCATCAGTGAAATTTCGAGGAGCTTTCAAATTTCCACCCGGACATTGCGATATTACGAAGAAATCGGGCTGATTCAGAGTATCAAAAAGGACGATTACGCTTATCGCACATACGACGAGGCGACGATCACCCAGCTGCAGCAAATTCTTGTGCTGCGCAAATTACGCATTCCGCTCAAGCAAATCGGCTTGATTCTGCAAAGCGAAAACACAGCGGAGATCATCGAAGCCTTCCGGCAAAATCTCAACGAAGTAAACGACGAAATCACCGCGCTTTCCACAATCCGAGATATCATTGGCACGTTCATCGAGCGGCTCAACGAGAGCATTCATCAAGACATCAAGCTCAGCCTGCTCGACGACACCGCCCTGCTGGAAGCTGTGGACGCGCTGACGGTCAGCAAGTCCGCGCCCAAAGAAGAAAAAACAGCAGCGGATTTACAAGCGGCAAACGAGAAGCTGAATAAACTCAGCGACCGCAATGTTAGAATCATTTATGTGCCGCCTGCCACGGTGGCTGCGGCGCATTATATCGGTGACGAGCCGGAGCATCACGCAAGCGATATGCTATACAAATTCATTAAAAAAAGCAAACTGCAAAAAATTCACCCCTCGGCGCGCTGCTATGGGTTCAATCATCCCAACCCCGGCTTGCGTGACGACGGGAAATACGGATATGAATTATGGGTGACGATTCCCGATGATATGGAAGTGCCCGCACCGCTTGAGAAAAAGCATTTTGAAGGCGGCTTGTATGCCGCCTACATGATATTGATGGACGAGATTGCAGGAATTGGATGGACGCGCATGTGGGACGAGTGGCTAACAGGAAACGAGCATTGGGAAGGAAATCTTGCCCCTTCGCAAGAAAACATGAACGGCCTGCTTGAGGAATCATTGAATCATTTTGACTGGAATAAAAAAGATAATTATCTGCAACAAATGGACTTGCTAATGCCCATTAAGCGAAAGAAATAACCCGTCCAACTCAACCTGAAGTTGTGCAAACAGGTGAATTTCACGCAGGAAAGCCTTGCGGGGCAGCTGGGGAGTCTAGCGCCACTTCGCTGTGCCCCCGCGGTGGGGCTCGATCGCTTCGCTGTGCATGGAGCAACTCATGCTTAAAATCTAAAATTTAGTCTAGGATTGATTGACCATGCTAACGCTATACTTTTCCGGCACAGGCAACAGCAAATGGGTGGCAAGGCGATTCGCACAAACCATGCAATCGCCTTGCCACAGCATTGAAGAACAGCTCGACTTCCCTGCCCTGCTTGCTGCGCACGATACCATCTGCGTGGTCTATCCCATCTATGGCTCGCGCGTGCCGCTAGTGATGCGCGAATTCGCCCAGCGGCACAGCGAACACTTTGCGGGCAAACGACTAGTCATTCTGGTCACACAGTTGATTTTCTCGGGCGACGGCGCACGCGCATTCATGGACCTCTTCCCCAAAGGGCACGCGCAGGCGATTTACGTCGAGCACATCCTCATGCCCAACAATGTGTGCAATTTCTTTTTGCTGCGCAAAACTTCGGCCAAACGAACAGCACGGCAATTGCGCTGCGCCGAACAGCGCATCACCTGCATCGCCGAAGATTTACAGGCCGGGCGTGTAAAATTGCGTGGGTTTAACGCTTGGGCGAAGTTCTTGGGCGCGTTTCAAGGCAAGCAATGGCCCGCCATGGAGGCCAAGGCCATGCGCAGCGTGCGGGTCAGCGCCGCCTGCACAGGCTGCGGACTGTGCGCAAAAATTTGCCCCACGCACAACCTAAGCATGCAAGACGGCCGCGCCGTGCCGCACGAGCGATGCAGCATTTGCTATCGCTGCATCAACCGCTGCCCGGCGCAGGCAATTACGTGTTTTTTTCACGCAAAACCGCAATGGCAATATGAAGGTTTGGGCGAATAAACTCGCCATAAAAAATAATTCGCACTTTTTTGCAAAAACTACTTGACAAGACTGCCACAATCGTGTAAAATATAACAGTTGTGATCCATTAGCTCAGTTGGCAGAGCACCTGACTTTTAATCAGGGTGTCCTGGGTTCGAATCCCCGATGGATCACCAGCAACCACCTGCGGTGGGGCACCCTCGCGTGCTCCACCGTTACGTATTTTCACACGGCGGCACGCGAGAAAGTCATGTTATATTTTCCATCGCGCTCACGCTTTTGTGGGCGCGTTTTTCACAAACTCTTTGGAGGACATGCAGTTGGAATACGAATATCTGCTGGGGCCATTTTTGGGCATGTATTTCCCATCAAGAGTTCCGCTTTCCACTTGGCTGGTTAGCCAGGGCTTTGCATTTGTTTCCATGATATTCTCCATCTGGTCGTGGCAAGTTAAAGATAAAGTCAAAATGATGTTCCTGCTGGGCATGTTCACGTCGTTTTTTGTCATGTCGGCATTCCTGCTGCAAAACTACACACTGGCGATCCTGTTCGGGCTTGCGGCCATCCGCAATTTTGTGTTTTGCTATTTAGACTGGCGCGTGGCCAAGGGCAAGCACGTGGCAAAATGGCTGCCCTGGATGTTCGCTGCGTTCTTCGCTGTCACCACAATTGGCTCAACCATTGTGCTGGTGTATGTGATTCAAGTTGACACCGTGGGCGCTTGGCTGGAGTGGCTCATTGCCCTGACGTTGCTGGGACTAATTGCCGGCAATGTGCTGGAGGGCACGCACGTGATTCGCGCAAGCTTCGTGCTCAACCGCACGTTCAACATCATCAATCACATTGAGTTCAACAACATGGTTGCGGTTGTGATTGCGCTGCTGTCCATCGGCTCGATCTTCGTGTTTTATATCCGAATGCTGACCGCTTGGCTGGATGAGCGGCGCAAGAAAAAGCTGAAACATTGACAGCTGTAGGGGCGCGCATTGCGCGTCCGGCTGAAAAAACGGACGGCCAATGGCCCTGCATCCCACCGAAAATGACAGCGACGTTATACGATTTTGTGCTCCGCACGCCTTCCTCAGTCTGACCCGAGGTCAGCTAGCTCCTTCCCGAGGAAGGAGCTATGGGACTTAAGGATATGACGACATCGTAACTTGAAGGAACAAGCCCCCAGTTCCTTCCTTGGGAAGGAGCTCCCCGAGCCGCGAGGGGTGAGAAAGGTTCGCGGAGCGATCTGGCTTGCCTTCTTCGCTTTCGTTGCGGGATTCCACTGTTGTCAAACAAACCGTAATGTATCATCATCAAGGAGAAAATAACCATGCGAAAACTGCTTGCGTTGTTTGTTGCGCTGCTGGTGCTGGCGGGCTGCGGCATGGTTGCTGCTGAGGTTGTGCATGACTACAACGATTACACGGCGACAACTCTTCCCGCCGAAGAAACAACTCGATTTGTCTATGCGCAAGTTCCTGCACCCACGTCTGCTCTTGTCGTTACGCCTTTGGGGATGAGAACTTGCTGGTGCGAAGGCGAGTGTTTTTTCGCCCAACGCATAAAAATAGCACGTTCCGCCGCCGCACCATTGAACATCTCCGATGACTTGTCGGATGAATTTTTAACGCAGTTCAATCATGCTCACACACTCACGTTTCCCATCACCGACCGCCCCAGCTTGCATGATAACTTTGTGTTTTGGACGGACGAGCCCTTGCGCGACTTCTCATTTGTCGGCATACACGCAGGCTGGTGTTGTGGCCAAGAGACCTACGTGAATAACACATTTTTCACCATGGATGAATTGCTGCCCGGCGAAGCGTTTGTTTTGTTAAATTGGCTTGGCCCTTATCAATTCCCCACGGCAGGTTTCACATTCATTGATCAAAGCGGCGAACAACGATACATGTTCTTTAAAAATCAAGATCATGGACCGTACTGCTTACCCGTTTTATGGAACTTCGGCACTCGCCCATCATAAATCATCAAGGAGAAAATTATCATGTCCAAACTGCCCCCCCACGTAGCCCGCGCCGCGGCGGTCGTGCCCAGCCCACGCCAGCTTGCTTGGCAAGAAATCGAGTTCTACTCGTTCATCCACTATGGCATCAATACCTACACCGACCGCGAATGGGGCGACGGCCAAGAAGACCCCGCCCTGTTTAATCCCACTAACCTCGACTGCCGCCAGTGGGCGAAAGTTTGCAAAGCTGCTGGCATGCGCGGCTTGGTGCTCACTGCCAAACACCACGACGGCTTTTGCCTGTGGCCAACTGCCACCACCAAGCACAGCGTGGAAAGCTCGCCATGGAAAAACGGCCAGGGCGACGTGGTGCGCGAATGCGCCCAAGCCTGCGCCGAAGTGGGCCTGAAATTCGGGCTATACCTTTCGCCGTGGGACCAAAACGCGTCCTGCTATGGCCAGGGGAAGGCCTACGATGATTTTTACTGCGAACAACTGCGTGAACTGCTGACGAACTACGGCGACCTGTTTTGCATGTGGTTTGATGGCGCATGCGGCGAGGGCCCCAACGGCAAAAAGCAAGAATATGATTGGGAGCGTTACTATGCCACCATCCGCGAGTTTCAGCCTGATGCCGTGATTTCCATCACCGGGCCGGACGTACGCTGGGTGGGCAACGAAGCCGGTGTTTGCCGCCCCAGCGAGTGGAGCGTAGTGCCTGCATTTCACAGCAATGCCGAAAAAATCGCTGCTGCCTCTCAACAAACGGACGGCAAACCACCCTCCGCGCCCAAAGATCAAGGTTACGCGGGCTGGGATCTGGGTAGCCGCAAGGCATTGGCCAAAGCAAAAGACTGGGCGCCCATTTGGTATCCCGCCGAAGTGGATGTAAGCATCCGCAAAGGCTGGTTTTATCACGAAAACGAGGACCTTACCGTTAAGCCATTGGCTAAGCTGCGCGACATTTACTACAAAAGCGTGGGCGCCAATGCTTCGCTGTTGCTGAACCTGCCCCCCACCCCACAAGGTGTGCTGCACGAAAGAGACGTGGACACACTTATTTCGCTGGGCGCACAACTCAAGGTTGACTTCAAGGAAAACCTCATTGAAGGTTCTACCATCACCGCAGGCTGCCAATTGGACGGTGCTCACGGCGCACAAAACATCCTGCAACCGAGCAAAGATGCCTTCTGGCACAGCGGCGAGCTTGACGGCAAAGCCGAGCTGCTGCTTGACCTAGGCGATGACCTAGACATCAACAAAATTGTGCTGCAAGAAAACATCGCCACTGGCCAGCAGATTGAAGAGTTCGAGCTGTATGCCGACCTTAACCCAGAAGAAACCGGCAAACACAAATGGAAGCTGCTGGAAAAAGGCACTATCATTGGCTACAAGCGCATTGTGTTGTTTGATGAAATTCGCGTGCGCCGCTTTAAGATTGTTATCACCCAATGCCGCGGCTTTGCCACGCTGCAAAACATCGAGGCGTACTAGGCCCTACCCCCACCGCCCTGCGGGGGCACCACCTGCGGTGGGGCTCGGTCGCTTCGCTGTGCTCTATTCCACTCCCATAAAAATCCCCCGCGAAGCGCTTAGGTTTTTTGGTTCTTTTTTTGCAAAAAAAGAACAGAGAGGAGACCGATCCATGAACTTACGCGAATTGCCTGTTGTGCCCCTGCGTGGGCTGGTGATATTCCCGGACAGCCGTGTGCACTTTGAGGTGGCACGGCCGCCTTGCGTGGCGGCGTTTCGGGCGGCGATGGCGGAAGACCAAGAAGTCTTTCTGGTGACGCAGCGCGATTTCGCCACAGAAGAACCCGGGCAGGATGATCTGTTTGAAATTGGCGTGATTGCTACGGTGCGGCAAGTGGTGAAGTCCACCGGCGAGCAAAGCACACGCGCCTATGTGCAGGGCAGCTGCCGTGCGGCATTGTGCGCCATCACACAAAGCCAGCCGTATTACACGGGCATGGTGCAGCCGCTGCCAGAACTGCCGGTGAAGCCATCTGCCCAACGCAAAGAAGAAGCTCTGCTGCGCCAAGCCAAGGCATCGTTCGAGCTGTGTGCGCGGCACATTCACCTGCCGCCGGATATTCCGCACACGGTGTTGTCGTCGCATTCGTCGGGTCGGCTGGCGGACTACATTGCCGACACCTTGCCGCTTGAAATGGAAGATAAACAAGCCCTGCTGGAGGAAATTGACCTTGCGGCACGATTGAAGTTGCTGTGCGTTACCCTTGCCAAAGAGCATGATTTGCAGCAGCTGGAAGAGAAAATCAGCATGCAGGTGATGCACCAGTTGGACCAAAACCAGCGCGATAACTACCTGCGTGAACAGCGCCGCGCCATTTCGGCCGAACTTGGCGAAAGCGAAGACGTGCACGAACAAGCCGACGAATTCCACGAGAAAGTGCTCAAGCTGAATCTTCCCAAAGAACTGGAAGAGAAACTGGTGAAGGATTGCCAGCGCTTTGCACGCACGCACGCACACAGTGCCGAAAGTGCGCTGCTGCATCTTTACTTGGAGACTGCAACTGGGCTGCCTTGGCACAAACAAAGCAAAGATAGGCTCAACTTGGCCACCGCGCGGCAAAAACTTGACCGCGACCATTATGGCCTGCGAGAGGTGAAAGAACGCGTGCTGCAATTGCTTGCGGTGCGCAAGCTTGCACCGGAGATCAACGGGCAGATTTTGTGCCTAGCTGGACCGCCGGGCGTGGGCAAAACCAGCGTGGCGAAGTCCATTGCCGAGGCCATGGGGCGCCAGTTCGTGCGCATTTCACTCGGTGGCATTCGCGACGAAGCCGAGATTCGCGGGCACCGCAAAACTTATGTGGGTGCCATGCCGGGGCGTATCATCAACGCCATTGTGCAGGCGGGCACCAACAACCCCGTGATTTTGCTGGACGAAATCGATAAGCTCTGCAGCGACATGCGCGGCGACCCTGCCAGTGCCCTGCTGGAGGTCATGGACAGCGAGCAAAACCATACCTTCCGTGACCACTTTCTTGAGCTGCCATTTGACCTAAGCCGTGTGCTGTTTATCACCACCGCAAATGACGTGGGCGCAATCCCCAAGCCGCTGCTGGACCGCATGGAGCTGTTGGACATGCCCAGCTACACCGCGCAAGAGAAATATCACATTGCTAAGCAGCACCTGCTGAAAAAACAGCTGGCCAAGCATGGGCTGAAGCCCACGCAACTCAAGCTGAGCGAGGCTGCGCTGCATGAAGTAATTGCGGGCTATACCCGCGAAGCAGGCGTGCGCCAGTTGGAGCGCAAGCTGGCCGAGTTGTGCCGCAAAACCGCGCAGCGTGTGGCCGAGGACGAAGCCTTCAAGCTAAACTTAAAGCCGGCCCAGCTGCATGAATGGCTAGGTGCGCGGAAAGTTAAAGAAGACATGCACAACACCGAGTCTGCGCTGGGCGTAGTCAACGGTCTAGCGTGGACAAGCGTGGGCGGCGACATCATGCCCATTGAGGTGCTGCTGCTGCCCGGCACCGGCAAGCTCAAACTCACCGGCAGCTTGGGTGACGTGATGAAAGAAAGCGCCCAAGCCGCGCTGAGCTATCTGCGCTACCACGCGCAAACGCTGCAACTACCTGTGGATTTCCACCAAAACTGCGATGTGCACATTCACGTGCCGGAGGGTGCAACGCCCAAAGATGGCCCCAGCGCCGGCGTGACGATTTTCACGGCGCTGCTGAGTGCGCTCAGCGGCATGAAGGTGAACCCCAAGCTTGCCATGACGGGTGAGATCACCCTCACCGGCCGGGTGCTGCCCATTGGTGGGCTGCGCGAAAAAGCCATGGCGGCCTATCGCGCTGGTGTGCCTGAGGTGCTCATTCCGCAGGCCAATCTGCCGGACCTAGAAAAAGTGGACGACGAAGTCAAGGCTGCGGTGACCTTCCGCCCCATCACGCATGTGAGCCAGATTAGCGAGTTTGCGTTGCTGGGAGACGATACTACTTTTTTTGAAAAAAAAGTAGCCAAAAAAACGTTAGTCGCCTTCGGCGATGAGTTTTATGAATCATTGTTTGAACACAGTGAAATGCCAGCCCAAACGCAACGCCCATCATAGAAAACAGCGAAGCGACGAAAAAGTTTTTTGGTTCTTTTTTTCAAAAAAGAACAAGAAAGAGAGTCCCTATGAACACCAACCAATTCACCTTTGAGGCCGCATTCGGCACAGCCTCGCAGCTGCCTGCTAGTACGCTGCCGGAGGTCGCCTTTGCCGGGCGCAGCAACGTGGGCAAAAGCTCGCTGCTTAACTGCCTGCTGCGGCGCAAAGCCCTTGC
>Ga0131853_10023490_pt1 | contig 11134 bp, 5 predicted proteins | sample TergutLab28metaG_FD_92764 | JGI IMG/M metagenome (GOLD analysis project Ga0131853, IMG submission 92764) | Labiotermes labralis P1 segment gut microbial communities from Petit-Saut dam, French Guiana - Lab288 P1 (version 2) (version 2) | ecosystem: Host-associated > Arthropoda: Insects >...
GAGGCTGAGTGGACCCCGTTCCAGACCCACTACTACTTAGAAAATCTGGTAGCGCCGGGGATCGAACCCGGGACCTCTGTATCTGTAGCCAGAAACTCTGACCACTAGACCACAGAGGCGGTCGTATATATATATATATACTGATCAATAAGTAATATTTTATGCACCTATGTTTAGAATTAAGGTGTTCTGAGCACATAATGTGTGTTCGTGTATTACATTTAGGTTGTGGTTCCCTGAGTATATTCCTGATTACTCTGCTCGTTGTGGTTGTATCAGTAGCTGGTTCCTTCTGTATTTAGATATCTTCGAGGGGGTGGGTGGGTGTGTCCGCTTGTTCCATTTTATGGTCTGCTACTGTTTTCTCGCGTCACGTCTAGTTCTGTAATTGCGGAATCAGAGTTGTGTTGTCTTGTTGTACTAATTTTGAGCACTGTAGCATGCGTAGGTGTTTAAATTTTCTTTATTACAAGGGACTGTTACAAGCATTTCTGTTTCAAGTCCTGAAATGAATCGGAGATTCAGATTCAAACCCGGAACGGGCTCCATGTAGATAGATTCCTTTGGCTGTATACGATCTAAATATTGAAAACCTGTAGGAGTATGTTAACCTTTAGACGCCTAATGTCAACTATAGTTGACGTACCGCACCGCTAACCTTCAAAGTTGCATTTTATATATTTATTCAACAAATATAGGTACCGAATATTTTAAACATGGTGTACACTCTCCGTTTTTTTTTCTCTTCAAAATGCAGTTTGTTTTATAATTCTAACGTATTTGGTTCCTGTATTATTATTTTATATACAGGGTGTGCTAAAATTAAAAAAATAATTCCGGCGCCAAAAGTTTAAAGCCGTTACGACATTGAGAAATTTGAGCCTGGACAGAACATCCATCAACTGTGAAGTTGGCAGAAGTTTTACAACTCGGCGTTTTTGTGTGAAACACGAGACTTTGTCGTTGTTGAGGACGTGATTCATTCACTATTTAGTGCCAGTGGGCAGCACCTTACGTGTTCAATTATTGTAAGTTGATTTAAATTAGAGCACCCAATGAGATTTGTTTATCCATAGAATAAACCCTATAAACGCCGAGTTAAATCCCATCTGCCATTTGCTGGCAATATTAGAAAATCGTCATATTCTCCACATTAGCAGGATAAGGTTTATTTCTGCCTATGGGGTTCTTCTAAATTTAAATTGCGGCCAATAGAATCCTTTTATACATGAGGGGATATTTAGTTAAAAAAAAAGGAGAAGAGGCAACGCGAGGAGACGCTTCATGTCGACCTTAGGAGTTGCACGTATGTAAAATGGATGCTCCGTCACTATGTGACTGTTTTAGATAAATATTGATTAAAATAGGGATAAGTGACAATTAACAGTGAGTAAAAGTGCCGTGGACATATCCGATAGTGTGTTAGAACATTCTAAGTGCCTTAATACAAACAACTACAAGGTAAAGGTAAAGGTAAAGCAATCCCATTACAGGCCTGGACAGGCCCTGAGGGTTCCAGGAGGTTGAGGCTCCCAGATTTCAAGACAATTGGCACATGGAGGCGGTAAGGTTGTCAGCCCTACACACCGGCCGCCTTTACCCCCCAGGAAATATTCCTGGTACACATTTCTGTTAAAGGCTGAGTCAACTCCAGGGCCATAGTGCAATAGGAAGGATTATGTCAATGAAAAATTACAATGAAACCATCTGGAATCGAAACCGCAACCTTCCGACTTTTAGCGCAGTGCGTCAACCAACTGCGCTACGCGTACCCCTGCAATAAAAGCAAATGCTACTAAAAAATGAAGATAAAACCGTAGAACTAAGTTTTGTGTTCGTAAGTCAGGCAGTCGTAGCTGATCCTGGCCCTTGTAGGGAAATCTCACCTAAATTACTTTGAGATAATAACTTCAGATTCGTTGAGAAGAAAAGGGAAGGTACACACTTACCCTTCCGAGGTGAAGAGGACGGTAAAAGGATCCTACGGTGCTGAAGAAGGTTTTTTTTTTCCAAAAATTTGAAGACTGTCCACAGAACTGCACACTTCCTACAACAGAAGCCAGTAATTTTTCAAGTCTGTGTTGTCGTCTTTCCTACAGAACACTTCTCATTCCACTTCCTCAGCACTGATGTTTTTGTGTATTGGCACAACACTCACAGCTTCCAATCAGCAGTGTCTCTAAATCGTGTGTCATTCGGGGGAGTTTGGATGTGTGAAGTGAATTTTGGCTTCCAAAAATCTATTTGACTTCGTCAAATTTAACTACCGTTTCTATGCATTATACTGTTTAACAAATATTGAGTAACGATATAAGGAAACAATTATGCTTGAACATGACCGTCATAACACAAATGTATTGTCAATTACACGTAACATGGAAACTACATGTTTCGGCCAATACTGTTTTTAGACATCATCAGTTTGGATACAATTATGGGAGAAAACTACACAGTATATAATATGATACAATATGATTAGTGTTGATGTAAGTAGAGGACAGTTTCAGCGCCGCAATACCAACCGTCTTCGCCTTCAATCCTACGACAACCCACTGATATCTCCAGCAATATTGGCGAACTTTGTGAAATCATAGACGTAACAAGACATGTATGGATGTACATATTAAATCTTCTGCACACACCACACACACACACACACACCTACACGCACACACACGCACACGCCTACATGCACACACACACACGCACACACCTACACGCACACACACACACCACACACCTACACGCACACACACACACACACACCTACACGCACACACACACACGCACACACACACACGCACACACCTACACGCACGCACACAAACACCACACACCTAAACGCACACACACACACATCCTCCATCTCTTTCGTAAACGAGATCTCGTCCCCCTCTACGTAAACCAACACTGATGTTTATATATATCGTATTATACAGGGTTATTCGAAATGATTTTCGGAGTTTTAACAACTTGTCATACACAATACACTTGGGATAGGAGTGTATGTTTTTTTATTTAATAGAACAACACTCCAAGTTTTTGTTACATACCTTACAGGTGCTCTATATGTGCACCGTTTGTGATTCCACAAACATCAATAAGATAATGAAATGTAAGCACACAAAACGCCTTCTCACTGCCTTTCACCGCCATCTCAGTAAACTGCGCTCCAAGCGGAGAAATGCATAAATACTGCACCTCGCACATCATAAAAGAAAACTTCGAGAATTTCTCGATCCATCAGTACAACTACATAATCCTATCTCAAGTTTATTGTGTACGACAATTTGTTAAAACCCCGAAAATCATTTCGAATAACCCTGTATATTGTGTAGTTTTCTCCGATAATTGAATCCAACCTGATGATGGTAAAAAATAGTGTTTGCCGAAACATGTAGTTGACATGTTACGTGTAATTGACAGTACGGTTGTGCTATGACGGTCATGTCCATGCATAATTGTTTCCTTATTTTAATAACTAACACAACGGGGAAGACACTCCCTAAAATTGAGTAACGATAGAAAACTGAACGTAGATATTAGTTTTGAATCTACGCTAAATTAACCAGATCCTAATTAAGAAACCTTATTAACTCCGCACTCTATTTTATCCACAGGATAAACCGTAGGAATTAAGCTTATGAAACTTTAAGTTCTTCTGCTTAACGTCCGAAGATTAGTTTTTGTCTCTCTGACAATACAGTAAGTCTCTAAATCTCTGGCCTCTGGTCGCCGATTCATGACTTCGGGGGTGCAGTTTTGATATCCTTCAGTCTATGTGAGAAGTATTGATGCATTCAGTGACCAAGGGATAGGTTGTTCTCCGAATATGTCGACCGCCCACCTTCAGTAAACCTCCACCCAATTTTCAGTACTTTTCATTCATCAACCGTAGAAGCTTATTAATTATAACGAAGCTCTAAGCGCTGTCTGTCTTTCTCTGCTGCATTTCTAAGGCAAACTTTCTGACACTTCGAAGGAAACCATTCATTGTTAGTTCTGATATTCAAATAAAGCAGACAATATATCGTTTTACGTGCAACTTGTTGAGTTTGAGTTTACAACAATACCAGTGAGGGGAAATGAAGGCGATAAAAAGTGAAGGGAAGTGAAGTTAAAGGAAGTGAGTTGTAGACAAGAATAGCAAAGTAAAATGAAGTGAAGGGTTGTTAGGTTAAGTAAAAAAAAAAAAAAAATTGAAGTGAAGTGAAGTGAAATGGTGAGAGTTCTTTATGGCAGTGAAGGGGTTCATTATTTTGAAATGGTTTCATTTCTGTTTAATTCTGTAATTTATATACCTTTATTGTTATGTTTATGTATTATTATTGTTTGTTTATGTATTTTTATTGTTATATATGTGTTTACTCTGTTTCATTGTGTTTTGTTTGTTGTGTAAGTGTCTACATACAACTGCCGCCGGTTTAAACCCAGTTGAAGTTAACAAATATATCAATAATATTTAAGTGATGCTATTATTTGTTATTGTGTTCTAAAGGGTTATATACATGGTCATACATGAAATTATGTGGGAAAAGATTTATGTATAATGAATTAGAAAAGAGATCTGTTGTAACTTTTTTTCCATAATTTCAAATTGTCATGGCCCACCGAGACACGTCCGAAAAAAGAGCAAATTTCTACATTGTATTTCAAAATTGGGGCTCTATCAATTGTGAGCCACTCTGTATGGGAGGAACGATATCGAATTCTTATATCGATTTATGATGATAAAAGAAAGTAGGTGCCTTGCGAGAGAAAGTTGCACGTCTTAGAACGTGGGACTTCAGCCGGTGGCCCGCCAAGTTGTATTACATGGCACGTGACAAAATTTGTAAAATATTTGGGAAGTATAAAATTACTCGAAAATTTAATCGGTTAGGTACGCCACTGAATGTTATTTTTCACGTGCGGTCCGCTTGCCAGCGCGATAACGGGCTTGGCTATTTGCCATAAAAAAATTTGGTAGCCGAGTTTGTAGTACCTCTGTTTGCTGTATCTTAGAATGTTTCCCTAATATAATTTCTCTGTTCCAGATCAGAGTCATTTGTAATTGCGATTTGAACAGATATGGTGAAAAACAAGTAATTTTCTGCACGTAATTAAAATACAGAACATTAAAACGTAGAGAAGAAAAGTGCAGTTTGAAGCTCCGGCCTTATTTAGTCCATTAAATATTTAAAACCGAAACACTCACTTTCTGTTAAGGACAGACTTTAATTTACAAACGGAAAGTAGCAACGCTCATCTTCCTGAGTTCAGGATCGCCTGTCTCGTTCAAAATCGGGGTTACATTTTTGAAAACAAAAGTGTGGACCGAAACAAGGTAAATCTGAGCACATCCTCTCTATAAGGTTTCAAACAAAACACCTGACAGAGAGGTCATTGTAGGGCCGTGAAAAAAAAAATTATTTATCGGAAAAATTCGTCAAAAGTTTTATTCGCAAAATATTTGCAAAGTTGGAGGGAAAAAACTTTATCTGTGGCAATCTTAAAAAATAACTGCCAGTAATTTTATCACCATCATCGTCATCATCATCACGCGTAAAGCGTAAACCGGTGAAAGGACGTGGAAAGCGATAGGTGATAGGTTACAGGCGCCAAGCTACTTATGTAGGATCGATCATTATTGGAAAATCAGAGCAAGAAAACAAAGAACAGGTATCGGGAAATACTCTTTTGTGAATATGTCCATTACTGACTGGAACAGGCTGCCTGCAGTGGTGATAGGGACTTCCCACGGTAAAACGCATTTTTCAAAACGAGGGTTAGGAAAGTGAAAACCAGTGAGGGGAAGTGAAGGCGATAAAAAGTAAAAAGTGAAGGAAAGTGAAGTGAAGGGATGTGAGTTGTAGATATGAATAACAAAGTAAAGGGAAGTGAAAGGTTGATTGATAAGATAAGTGAAAAAAATAATAAAAAAGTGAAGTGAAATAGTGTGAGGTTCTTTAGGACATTGAAGTGGTTCATTATTTTGGAAATAAGTTTGGAGAAGGGAACTGTACTGTGTTTAGTTTAGAGATGTGAGGTGAAATAGAGCGATAGGAAATGTAATTGTGTTAAGCCAAATGAGAGAGTAGTGAAGTGTAAATGAGAGGATGTGAAGTGTCGATAATCGTGGTGAAGTGTAGTGAAGTGTTGTAATAAGAGGGTAGTGAAGTGTAAATGAGAGGAAGTAAAGTGTCGATAAGTGTAGTGAAGTGTAGATGAGTGAAGTGTGGTGAAGTGTAGTGAAGTGTTGAAATGGGAGGGTAGTGACGTGTAAATGAGAGGAAGTGAAGTGTCGACAAGTGTAGTGAAATGTAGATGAGTGAATGAGTGAAGTGTGGTGAAGTGTAGTGAAGCGTTGCAGTGTAGTGATGGTCTTAGTAATAAGGTGTCAAACATTGTCAGAAGACATATAGACAATATGAAGTTGCTGCTTATATAATCTTTACGTTCTATTTTTAATCAATATGTATATATATATATATATGGTTGTATTCCTGTTTAATACTGTGATTTATGTATTTTTTTGTTATGTCTATGTATTCTTATTGTATGTTTATGTATCTTCACCGTGCCATCTGGCACTCTTCGTCTACCCTGACTGAGGTTTTTCCGTGCTTTTTCCTCAGTCGTAAGGCAAATGTCAGGGTAAAACCCGCAAAGACGGGGCACGGCCCGCACTCTTTCATAATTTTTGTGTTGTTCTATGTATTGTTTGTGTTCGTGTCGTTCTCTGTACTGTTTATGTGTAAATATGTACTTTACTGCTGCCACCGGGTAGCTACCCAACAGCAGTTAACAAATGTACATTATATCATCATCATCTAGCTAACAAGCAGTTGGACTCCTTGTGGACCCCCTCCAGTCTCACACATCCTGGAGTCTCTTTAATAATCTCCCCTGGTTTCTTCTGCCCTCTGGCCTGCATTTCTTTTTTATTATCCTAGGTAACGAGTTACAAGTCACTTTAGTTAAATTTTGCAAAATATTTCTTCCCTTTTGAATAAAGGTAGAAAAACTTTGATGACACTTGCTTTATTATGTCAATTTACTGCTCAACATGTTTCGGATGTTAGTACGTAATAAAGCAAGTGTCATCAAAATTGGTCTAACCTTATTCAAATATCAAGTTGATGCAAGGTAAAATACGCGAAAGTTTTCTTCCCTTTGTCCACTTGTGATTTTTGTTCTGTAGCCAAAGACGTACTTGAGTTATATCCATCGGAAAACAGCGTTTTTCAAAGGAGTAGGAATTTTTTTTTTAATCTCAGCAGGAAAAGGTAAAGGTTCATTCGTCCCTATAACAAGACAGTAGCCTATGTACTGACGTCATAAGGTCGGGTAGCAATATAGGTCCTCCATTTTGTATCCACATCACTAAATGGAGATGAGTGGACAGCTTCATGACCCGGTTGCTTTTCTCTCCAAAGTAGAATACTGACTTCAATCAGTTACGTGATTCAGTGAGGCTCTGAGGTAGATTTTATGTAGTGGTAAAGCAGAAGTCCCTGTCCTTGTAAAAAATTGAATCCCGTTTCATCAGTCTTTCAGTACCTAGTCTACTCGTCACTGAGCAAAATAGGAATCACCATTATGTAGGTAGGACACTGGGTTCAGAAATTTAATTCCGTTTATACAGGGTGGTGCAAAAGTTACTTGACACTCAATGTTTAGCGTGTGTGCCACTAATGTTATGTTGCTTTTGGGTCACTCTGTATAAGTCTTTTATGGATCAGATAAAGAATTGCGAGCAATGTACCACTCATTTCTTTTACATTTTACAAATAATTTTTTTATTAATGAATAATTTAGACAAACAGCAGAATATACTGTTTAGTGCAGTTCTACCTACTCTTTCTCGCTTCTACTCAGTGATAAATATCTTAAATTGTTTAATGAGTTGCTTAACTAATCTAGTTAGGACGGCTGCTTTACCGACTGGCTAACGGTACTGGTACACACAAGCCAGCGATATTTTAATCTGTTCAAAAAATGTGCTCTGATTTATACGTTTTGTCAAATGTTTCAAATACTTTAGTACATCTCTTGTTGTTTTTGTTGTTTGGTGCAACAGCCCCCCCCCCAGTAGGCCATGACCACCTCATCCTCGAGGTTTCTAGATCACACACAACGACGAAAAACAGTAGGTAGATCTCCTCTGGACGAGTGATCAGCTCGTCGCAGAGACCTCTACCTGACAAAACACAAGATATCACTTTCCCTGGTGGGATTCGAACCCACAATCTCTGTAGGCGATTAGCCGCAGACCTACGCATTAGACTTCGCGGCCACTAGGACCGGAGAACACCTCTTGTTCAGACAAAACAAAAGTTGTGTTAACAGGTGGCGCCAGCAAACAAGCAGGCTTTGTAGAACTACATTTATTTGTGTAACTGTAAATGTAATTGTCCCCAGGTAAAAAATCGTCTAAACTTTACGATACTTATTTCTCTCACCCGTAAATAATATACTTGCGAAATACCAAAGGAATATAAATAAGTCCGGAAAGTAACACAGAAAATCAAATAAAATTAATTTGAGGTTCAGGTGACCGTGCATCGTGAAAATTTCTTATAATAAAACCAACTGGATGCACTGATTTCTCAAATTTATTTTTGGAATAAAACTCTACATGTTTCGGACAGTTCCTCTGTCCATCATTAGGAGTTTTTCACTGTACACACAGCAATAGGTATATGTCAGCAAACATGTATGACATATACCTATTGCTGTGTGTACAGTGAAAAAATCCTGATGATGGGCAGAGGAACTGTCCGAAACATGTAGAGATTTATTCCAAAAATAAATTTGAGATATTATTGCATCTATTTGGTATTATTATAAGGAAATTAAATTAGATATATTTTATACAGTCCAACTGACATATACCTCTCTCGAGAATCTTTGTCAATTTTCTGAGTTATTACCTGTCTGTTTGTGTAATGTCAGTTTGGCCGGTCAACAGCATACCTTCCCACAGATTTCTACCGCTTTCCTGTTATACAGCTTTGAGACAAACCTGTAAGTGGGTGGAAAAGCTGGCACATTTATACACAGAGAGGTTCCTAGTACATGAACAAGTTATTTGTAAAAGCGAACAGGAAAAATACAGTTGGCCTTGAAACTTTCAGAAGAAATGACAAATAAAGTGTGGTCTGAAAGAACCCTCTTTATCAAACATTACATCCATCTAAAGAATCTTCCTGTCAACTCTTCAAAAATAATTTTTCAATGTTACCACCTCATACCAGTCGACCGAATTTTCTTGGATATTATGAAAGCCGTTTTGTAATTTTCTTCCAGACATTCCGGAAGGATCGACCTCTTCATCAGGACCGCAAAAGTCTAATAAGAGTGTGTAAAAATAGAGATTTCTTTAACTGAAGAATAAAAACCAAATAGATGCCACTAATTATTTTACAAGTACTTCTTATAGGGTCAAAATGTTTCGGGCACTACTGTGCCCATCATCAGGAGCTCGCGACTATAATGTTGATTACCACATTGGTCGTTTCGTTCTTGGTTTTCTGTTGGTTGGAGGTTATGTGCGGTTAGGATGGAGTAGTGTCCCTGCAGCAACCCGGGCACTACTCCAGCCTACCCGCACCTAACCTCCAACCTACAGCAAACCAAGAACGAAACCACCAATGTGGTAATCAACATTAAGTCGCGAGCTCCTGATGATGGGCACAGTAATGCTCGAAACATGTTGAGCCTATAAGAAGTACAACAAAATAACAAGTGGCATTTAGTTGGTTTTTATTCTTGAGTTATCACAATGATGCACGGTCCAACAAACATCAAAAGATTTATCTGTTTAAAGCGAAGTGCTTGGTTTAAATTAATGTAACAGCGTTCGAGGACTGAAAATTCTTACATTTCCTCCTCATATTTTTTCTTTTGCTACCGCACGTCGCGGTATCTCAAACATAATTTGTATTCTAATACCACACTCCATGCATTCTACAGCGTTACTTTTGTGCTACAGCACTTTATATTCGCTGAAATACAATTTGTATGCCAGTATCACATCCCTTTAAGAAATTTACATGACTTCATCTTACCTAAGATTTTCTTAAATATAATTTGTATGCTAATATCTTGTCTCACAGGTTATGAGACATGTGGACCGGGTAGCTCAGTCCGTATAGTGGTCGGCTACGGGCTGGACGGTCCGGGGATCCAATTCGGGTGGGAGCGATATTTTCCGCACCTGTCCAGACCGGCCCTGCGGCCCACCCAGCCTCCTGCACAATGGGTACCGAGTCTTTCCCGGGGGTAAATAGCGGCCGGGGCGTGACGCTGACCTCTCACTCCCTTCTAGTGGTGTGGTCAAGAAAGAGTAGAGCTATACCTCTACTCCCCCTATGGGCCGTACGTCCTGGACAGAGCCTCAGTGACTGTAAAATGGTGCGTTTTACCTTACCTTACTGTGAGACATAATTGTAAGCTACTGTAACATCTCACAATCTTTGAAACTTAATTTACCGTTCATTTTTTGAGCTGTTATGCAAATGATTCAGAGTTATATAATCTTCTATTTGTCCTTCCTCGAATAATCAAATTTCTTTTAATCGTGAACCAAAAACCGTTCGTTCATTTTTCTGGAACGTCGAATGATTCAAAACCCAAAATAAAATTAGGTTTACGTCATGTATCATTTGAAATTTTCTTTCAGGGGCCGATATGAAAGTTTCAATCTGACTTTGGTAAATATTTAAACTGAATTTCTTTTTTTACTTTGATTGCACAAAATGTCTAACACGAATGTAACTCGAAAAGGACGTACTCGTCTGTCTGACCATCCCCCCCCCCCCGCTCACTGTTATCGTAACTAGGCTCTGATAATAGCATTTCGATATTTTTTAGTGCTGCCATGTGTTCGATATCTTTTAGTGCTGCCATGTGTTCGATATGTTTCAGTGCTGCGATATTTTCGATAGATATCTTTTGGTGCTGTCGTGTGTTCGATATGTTTCAGTACTGCGATGTTTTCGATATCTTTTAGTGCTGCGATGTGTTCGATATCTTTCAGTGCTGCGATGTGTTCGATACCTTTCAGTGCTGCGATGTGTTCGATATCTTTCAGTGCTGCGATGTGTTCGATATCTTTTAGTGCTGCGATGTGTTCGATATCTTTTAGTGC
>Ga0131853_10023491_pt1 | contig 11133 bp, 8 predicted proteins | sample TergutLab28metaG_FD_92764 | JGI IMG/M metagenome (GOLD analysis project Ga0131853, IMG submission 92764) | Labiotermes labralis P1 segment gut microbial communities from Petit-Saut dam, French Guiana - Lab288 P1 (version 2) (version 2) | ecosystem: Host-associated > Arthropoda: Insects >...
ACTTTCACTTAGTTTATTTCAAAATTCGACTTTCACGTAGTTTATTTCAAAATTCGACTTTCACTTAGTTTATTTCAAAATTCGACTTTCACGTAGTTTATTTCAAAATTCGACTTTCACTTATTTTATTTCAAAATTCGACTTTCACGTAGTTTATTTCAAAATTCGACTTTCACGTAGTTTATTTCAAAATTCGACTTTCACGTAGTTTATTTCAAAATTCGACTTTCACTTAGTTTATTTCAAAATTCGACTTTCACGTAGTTTATTCCGAAATTCCGAGGAGTCAAGAGCCTTTAAACGTCCCAACTCTCTCTCTCCATGTGTCGACGGCAGAAATACCTCAACTCCGCCAATTTGTCTGTTGCACTTTACGGTTAACATTAACATCTATGCTATTTTGTTTAATTAGAATGTTCCCTGCCTCGTGCCCAACAGACCTGCACTAAGAACATGTCTATGTGCAGTCCTTCCAGCAGCAAGGTTGTCGCCAGCAGTCCGCGTTCTGGCGCCCGATCGATTCATTTATATTTAAAGCTCTGAATCTCTTAAGTACTTTGTCACTCCTGTGGCTTAATCACGTGACCTTCGTCTAAAACTCAAGCACGTGCATCATACGGAACGATGGCTGACAAACACGCAGTGTGTAATGATACAATTATTACATAAAGTTAAATTTCACCCTGTAACTCGTCACAAAGGCCCAGAGGGGGAGAAGAGGTATAGTTATACTTTATCTTTAACCTCGGCGCTAGATGGTGGTGGGTGGTAAACACCACGACCGGGCCGCTTTATTCCCGGGACAGGCCTGTTACCAATTGTGTAGAAACCTGGGTGGGCCCCAGGGCCGGTCTGGACGGGTGTGGAAAATCTCGCTTCTACCGGGATTCAATCCCCGGACCGTAGGGAGTAGCTGTACCGACTGAGCTATCCCGGCTCCTCTACAAGAGTTACATGTGCACGTGATTTAGATCCGCCTCACAAAACCACCAACTCAATCCCAGAGTGAACACCACTTCGGCACCAGAACCCCCGAATTATCAAACGCGTTATCATTTCGTCACAGACCACGTCGTATCTTTGTCATTCCCTACGGGCGTGTTGTTCAATATGACGTATCATAACGTCACATCCTATTTATGACGTAGATCATGTTTTTACATTGACGTATTATCGTGTATCCTACTATGATATCGCTCAATGAATGCAGTACTGGATTGTTTGTTTTGCCGCGACAGCCCCCCGGCGGCCATGGCCTCCTCATTCACGAGGTTTCTAGATCACACATGACGACACACCACAGTAGGTAGGTCTCTTCTGGACGAGTGATCATCTCGTCGCAAAGACCTCTATCTGACAACACACAACACTCACAACATACATCCATGCCCCCGGTAGGAATCGAACCAACAATCTCAGCAGGCGAACGGCCGCAGACCTACGCCTTGAACCCTGTGACCACTGGGACCGGCGAATTCAGTACTGATGCAACTCAAAAATTGCCATTTGGAGATAATACAACAATTGAGTTCAAAACTGTAACAACTACATGCGACCAAACCGGCACAGTGCTTAGTCAAAACATACTTCGCTACTTATTATTACTGAGGGATGAATTTGTTTTACTGTTGAGGTCAATCGCAGTATTAATTACAAATGGACAATTTTTCGATTCTGCCACTATTGTATTCAGTAGCTATAATGATATAAACAACCAACTGGATGCAACAATAACAAAATTATTAGTAATTTCAATCAGCTCAACATGTTTCGGGCGATAATTTCGTCCATCCTCAGGAGCACTAGACTGTGTTTACAGCTTGTGGTATAATGCGCCGACGGTGCTGCCTGCTGGTGACCAGGATGAGGTGGAACGCAAACCTCATCCTGGTCACCAGCAGGCAGCACCGTCGGCGCATTATACCACAAGCTGTAAACACAGTCTAGTGCTCCTGATGATGGGCGAAATTATCGCCCGAAACATGTTGAGCTGCTTGAAATTACTAATAATTTTGTTATTGTTGCATCCAGTTGGTTGTTTATATCATTGCAACTAATACGCACAATCACACAAACATCAAATCAGAGACTGTCACTGGCCCACTATACACAAATCACACAGAAACTTGCCAATACAGGTGAAAATTAGAACATGTGTCCCGGTTTTACCCCTGCCTATACACCGGATATCCTGAATGAAAGCTTCTGAATTTTCCTTTAGTCTATCCGTGCTAGAGCTGGAATATTATCTAGCTCTATAATTAGGCAGGTACTCGTTACGGGACGGACAGACCCTGTGGGCAACCCAGGTCGTTGTCGCATGTTTGTCGACCGTGTAGTGTCGTCGACCATCCGAAATGGGTAGAGCTAAACCTCCACATCCCAACTGGAATGGGGGGCACGTGGTGGTGCAGTTGGTTGAGGCACTACACTATAAGCCGGAAGATCGCGGGTTCGATTCCCATTGGTGTCACTGGAATTTTTCATTGGACATAATCCTTCCGGCCGCAGTATGGCCCTGGGGTTGACTCAGCCTCCAACAGAAATGAATACCAGGAATATTTCCTAGGGGTAAAGGCGGCCGGTGCGTAGGGCTGACAACCTTACCACCTTCACGTGCCGACTGTCTTGAAATATGGGAACCTGGCCCTCCAGGAACCCTCAAGGCCTGTAATGGGATTGCCTTCATAAAACATTATTTGATGAAATCCACCTTCAACATCTCGGCAAGGAATAATTTTTCATGACAACCCTTCCAAAATATTTGTTCCATAATGACTCACTTGAGGCAACGTAATCTACGTCATTGACAGTCATTAAAAACAAAAATAACGATACCTACCGCAATCCGCCTGCAGTAACGGATGTCCCAAAGAAATCGCCTTCAAGACGAGAAGTATTAACCCTTATCCTGCTAATGTGGAGAATATGGTGAGCTTCTTATAATGCCAGCAGATGGCAGATGGGATTTGACTCGGTGTTTAAAGGGTTTACAGAATCTTGAGGCACACGTGCTCAATCCCGAAACCAATATCTTTCAAAGTTGAAAATGTTAACACTTTCATAATAGTGCCTGCATAAATCGCAAATTGCGGTCTATATTTTAGCATGTCCTGTGGTCCACAGGCGCCGTGCTTTGTGACAAACACTGTATCATCCAATACACTAGAATCAATAACATTCCATTAAGCAAGCGAGACACATCGAGCTCTGTGTGTGTGTGTGTGTGTATCTTCACAAAGAGACACCCCCTCTCCTGCTATACACATTTCCTCCTCTATGGATACTACATAATTCCAAATCAAACATATTGTAGTCCCGTTTTATAATTTTTCAACTCGCTACAGCATTACAATAATTGTATTATCGCGGATTGAAACGTGAAAGCATTTTGTTACCAGCAGACCGCGTATATTGCTGACGGTAGGGCATAAAGTAAAATATTATGCAGCCCTGATTTTTAAAATGGAAAAAATGCGTCCCAATCGAAAAAAAGCGAGACATGTGGGGGGGCAAAATTGGCAGCTGAGAGTCAGACTAGCTTTCTCGGTATTGTGAGGCTTGGAGGGAGGGGGGGAAGGGGGTGCAAGCAAAAGACGAAACAATCAGACGATTAAATCTCTGAAGCAGAGAGTAAATTCATGTAAATGTAAAGGTAAAGGTACAGTTCACCCTAGAACAGGCCACGAAGGTCCAGATGGGGGAGTAGAGGTATAAATCTACTTTTACTTTAACCTCGGTGCTAGATGGTGGTGGGTGGTCAACGCCAAGCCCCGGCTGCTTTACCCCCCGGGAAAGACCAAGTACCTATTTTATAGGGGGCTGGGTGGGTTCCAAGGCCGGTCTGGACGGGTTGCGGAAAATCTCGCCACCCCGCCGGGATTCGATCCCCGGACCGTCCAGCCGGGATAGTTCAGTCGCTGTACCGACTGAGCTACTCCGGCTCCAGTAAATCTATGTTGTGTGACAAAACAATTTAAACGCTTTTAGTGAATCAACTTTCAGCCATCTCCCATTATAGGAGGGTTTGCTGAAATGTTTTGCCTTGTAATTTTTGTACGGAAGTACCACACATAATAATAATAATAATAATAATAATATCTTTCTTCTTTTTCTTCTTCTTCTTCTTCTTCTTCTTCTATGGCTCCACTATACAAGAAGTATAAGCGCCTTCTTAGTTGTTCTTCTCCGACCATCTCTACCCTGCGCTACTTTTCTCCAATTAAAAATTACCGTCTGTCTTATGTCATCCTCTACATCATATTTCCATCTAACCTTGGGTCTCCCTGTAAGTCATTTTTGGTTTAAGGTGGCTTGGCCTTTATCTTGGTGTATCTTGAATCATCCTTCCGTTGAAATATCCCAAATGCAGCACGTATTTGAATGAAAACAAAACAGATAAATTTCTTCAAAATTTGCACGTCTGTACAGTAGCGGCTCCACTTAACCGCCCTTTGCGGTCTGCACATTTTCGCCGATATGTCCGTCACGACAGAACGGCACACTTTGATGACGGAAACACAACCTAAGAGTTGCCTTGACTTCATCATCCGATGCGCAGTGATATCCTCTAAGGCGTCCCTCCAGTCTGGTAAACAGACACAAATTCGAAGGCGCCACGTGGGGGCTGTGTGATTGGCGATCCAAGCTGGTGATGCCGGGGCCTCGTAAATCTGCGGCCGTTCTGGCATTTGTGTATTGTCGACCGCTGTCACAATGAACAAGAGATGGCTCCGCGTGAGGACGTTCTTTTCAAAGACGTCCTTTCAACTTTCCCAGTGTTTCACACAACCGCTCAAAGTGAGTGGTTGTGCAAATAAACACAAATTCTGAGCGCAGCGCAACTTTAACCTTTTGACGCCTAATGTCAACTATAGTGGTCGTACCGCACCGCTAACCTCTAAAGTTGCATTTTATATATTTATTCAACAAATATAGGTACTGAATACTTTAAACATGGTACATACTCTCCGTTTTTTTTATCTTCAAAATGCAGTTTGTTTCATAATTCTAACATATTTGGTTCCTGTATTATTCACATTTCATATACAGGGTGTGCTAAAATTAAAAAAATAATTCCGGCGCCAAAAGGTTAATATGCCCGAAAACTGTGAGCAAATCTTGGCAACAAGACGCCGTAATCTTCTTTTTTTCCGGTGCTCGTGATATTTTGTGACATTTTTTCGATATACACGGATTTCATTCGCCGATTAATGCCCACCGGCAGCAGATTTTCCGCAGTCAGGGACTCTTAAACACTGCACACTGCTCCATCCGCACTGACATACTCTCGTTTATAGCGCTACGCCATGTTTACGAGCACAATTCAGAGCCATCTAACGGAAGAATTTCAAACTTTTTTGCACAGGGGTGCAGGAAAGTTAACGAAATGAAGGCCAGTCACGTTTTAACACCTGCCCATGTATTTTATGTGAAAGAAGTTAGGAGACATTACTTTTCAGCGCCCCTTTGAATCACTACTAGAACACTCGCTGCAGCTTCAACGGGAATTCGGACAAGTCCTGTCACCTAACTGTGATTTCCACGGATAACACTCATTTGAGCTCTTCTTATGCACCATAATCCTATATGAATACTGCTAAATCACAATTTCAATGGATATTCTCACACCACAACATTCATAAAATGTATTAAAGACCAATAAATTGACGTTAAATTTATTGATACACTTTTATTGAATTATGGTCACCAGCGTGTTTCAGCCACTCATGTGGCCATCTCCACGGTATTTCTTTGAGAACAAGAATACAGTTGTAAATAATGTGCGTCTTGAACACTCCACAGTATTAAAGACATATTACTTCTGGTAAAAATTACTCATCCAATTAATGCACGGAATATGGGACATATCAGTTTCACACTATAAATTTGAAAAATTTCTTAAGGGACAACTTGATACAGTTTATCGTAAAAGTAGGACGATGTAATGCCGGCCCAAACGTAGGTACCCACTGACTGCTTCATAACGAGAGTGTTAAGGTATCCGTGCCATCTGGCGTAAGTATGATCAACTACAAAACTAACCGAGATGTGGTTTACAAAGCTTGTTTATAGTAGACAACCTGTACCCTGGTGTAGCCGAACAAATTTTATATATCTCTTTCTTAGGTTTGCTGGCGTTCCTCATGGACGGTTCATAGCCGTACGTTTTGTGTTTAACATATTCAGAACCGTTTGTGATAGGTAGGAGGGGAGAGATTTAAATGAGAAAACGTTAGCAACGGACAGCGGACGCTAGCAGTCCAGTGCGAAAGCAGTCGCTTACGAGTGTGAGGTAATTCCGAGTACAGAGAAGTGACTGTGTCAGTTTCCTAGAAATGATATAGTTGTTTAACTGGATATAGCGCTACATTATTTTATATCAGGAACAAATTGAGTAAATAAAACGTAACTAAAAAGAAAATCACTAAAATTGAATGTGATTCGGTGAACCACAACCGTCTCCCGGTAAGAGGATCATCTACCAGACTGAGCACGTCAGGACAACAAAGTTACAAAGGGTGATCGTGTAGAATGGGTGTCTTGTTATGGTAAATGGGAACATAGCAGTAGGAAAGGCGTAGTGATCTGACACTCCGATTCTTTTGTGAGTGTAAATAATCTGCATAAATTGTCGATTCCACTGCAACTGATTTATTGACGAAAGTAATCGATGTCTCTATGCTGATACACGCCATTTGCTTGCAAACGCATCAAAGCACTGGCCGTGCATAGAAAACCGAAGGCTAATTACACAGGCTCAGCACAAACCCGGCAGTACAAAGTATCGATAAGCCTGAATATTTATGAGAGCTGCTGCACATATTGTTCACCTAGTAAATTAGCCTGTTTCTACAAAGAAACGGCCTAACTGAACTCATAAGCACTTTGTTAGGGAAATAGGTGATTCTGGTGTGCCATTTGCAAGGAAATACGTCAGACCTAAAACACTTCCTTCCATCTTTATCCCATTTTCTTATAATTTTTCTACCAAATCTTGTGATCATTTTTAGTGAAATATACAAGGTGGTTCAAATGTGACCGGGACTGATTTGTGTGTAAACAAGCCGCAAAGCGCAGCAGCTGTGCGACCTTGAGAGAGTGAAGCCACAACCTCCACCCTCCCTCCTGCTCGGGTTAGAACCTGTTCAGTTCTGTCTGGGAGTTGCTAGAGTGATGAGCAATTATGGTTTAAAAAAAAATCAGTCCCGGTCATATTTGAACCACCCTGTATATATAAATCTACTGTGTCCAGTTGTGCTAATGTATAATTTCAGAGAATGTTATAAGAATATTTCCATTCCGCCATAATTTAACATTTCGCCGCACGTAAAGATCATTTCGCGGATTTGCTTCTTACTAGGGTAGTCTCAGGACCAAATTTCATTACTGAGACCCTGACTGAGGATGTTAGTAGATTTGTTCTGCCTCTTCTTTAAAATTTCGTCACATCGTCATATACTGGACCGCCACAGTGCCATTCCAAGTCATTCTTAACATAATTCACTGTTCTTAATCACTCTATCATTCGATAATAATAAAAATAATACAGGGTCATCGAAAAAGATGGACGGGATTTGAAACCGCTATAACGTAAAACGTAATAGATGGATTTACATGTTTGGCGTCTTAAAATGTTCAGAAAAGTTTAAAGGTTTAGACTTACCTTAGTACATTTCAATATGTGCACCGTTTGTAGCTCTAGAGACGTCCAAACGAAATTCTAACTCCTGCCACGTTTTCTGAATCATGTCTCGTGTCACAGTTTCAATGGCTGATGTGATCCTGTCTTGCAGGTGCTGGATATTCCTTATCTTCTCAGCATGCACAATGTTCTTAATGTACCCCCCACAGGAAAAAATCAAGTGGAGAGAGTTCTGGGCTTCGAGGTGGCCAGGGTATTGGTCCACCCCTTCCAATCCAGGCATCAGGGAATCTCTAATTTAAAACGTCAGTCACAAAGCAACTGGAATGGGGAGGAGCTCCGTCTTGCATAAAAATAAACCTACTTACAATTTCTTGTTCGAAGGTTTAAATCTGTGGAAACACATACTTTTTATGTTATAGCGGTTTCAATTCCCGTCCATCTTTTTCGATGACCCTGTACAATAATATCGTTGAGGGAGGAACATATGCTGAAGGTGTTTGAGCACAGGGTGATGAGAAAGATATTTGGGCCTAAGAGGAAACAGCTAAGAGGGGAGTGGAGAAGATGCCATTAAGAAAGTCTCCTCGGTCTGCAACAAATATTATTCGAGTCATCAAATCAAGAAGAATGAGATGTCCAGAGCGTGTGACACATATGGGAGACAGGAGAGGTGCACACAGCGTTTTGGAGGGAAGGCCTGAGCAAAACTGGCCAATTGGAATATCTAGACGCAGATGGGAGGATAACACGACATTGGATATCCAAGAAGTGGGACTTAATTGAGCTGGCTCAGGATAGGGACAGGTAGCGGGTTTTGTGAATGCGGTAATGAACCTTCTGGGTCTATAAACTGCAGGGAATTTCTTGACTAAGAGAGAAAATGTTAGCTTGTCAGGAAGGGCTCTGCACCATGGAGCTAGTTAGTTAGTTAGTTAGATAGTTACTTTGTTTATTTGTGAATTACTCAGTCAGTCAGTTAATTTGTACTTTGTGTGTCAGTCAGGTAGTTTAGTTATTTTAGTTAGTTAGTTAACTAGTTAGTCAATCAATCAGTCGTTCAGTCAGTCAGTCAGTCAGATAGTTGGTTAGTTAGTTGGTTGGTTGGTTAGTGAGTCATTCAGTCAATCGGCCAGTCAGTCAGTTAGTTAGTTGGTTAGTTAGTTGGTTGGTTGGTTAGTGAGTCATTCAGTCAATCAGCCAGTCAGTCAGTTAGTTAGTTGGTTAGTTAGTTAGTTAGTTCGTTCGTTAGTGAGTCAGTCAGTTAGTTAGTTAATTTGTTTGTCTGTGGGTCAGTCAGGTAGTTCAGTAATTTTAGTTAGTTAGTTAACTAGTTAGTCAGTCAGTCAGTTAGTCAGTTACTCAGTACATTAGTTGGTTAGTAGGTTAGTTAGTAGGTCGTTTGGTTGGTTAGTTGGTTAGTTAGTTAGTTAGTTAGTTAGTTAGTTAGTTAGTTAGTTAGTTAGTTAGTTAGTTAGTTAGTTAGTTAGTCGGACAGTAATAATATCCAGTAATAGAATCGTTGTTTCAAATTTAGCAACACAATGGGCTAGATTGTTATTCCGACTTAGTTGCTACAACACAGTTCGTCATTCCTTGGCCCCCGTTTGGTGTAACATTATTTGGTATCATCTGACAGTGACAACAAACTAGTGACACCCGGCAACATTCGTACTGACGGGCCGAATTGCTTTCTGTTTGCTGATAGCGCAGACATTAGAGCACCACACAGGCAGCCTGACAGTCAACATCTCAGTCCGGTGGTTGCTTCAAACAAGCAAAGTCAACATAGCATTACAACAGACAAAATCCACCCCCCCCCCCTTCCAGTATATCTGTCAGACCAGAATCACACCGCTTATTGTTGCCCATTCGTTCCCATCTCACTCCATGAACTTATGAAGCTGCGGAATAAACCGACCCAATTTCCGGACACAATTTATTTCCTAGTCAGATACATTAAGATCGCCAAGAAATTAAATCGTATGCGATCTACAGCTAAGTCCAGTGGTGCTTCAAAGTATATCCATAAGAGATTCTTGCATATTCCATATTAAATTTGATTTTTGCACATTTTAACTCCTAACGGAATCAACACCATTTTAAGTAGGTTGACCTTTACATCCATTGCGACCCTGTAACGAAACGAACTGCGTCACACCAACACGTGGCGGTAATTCCACCGTCAGCGTGCCGAAACGTGTAACTTGACGTTACCATGACAATCTACACGATCACCCTTCGTAACTTTGTTGTCCCGAAGTGCTCAGTCTGGTAGGTCTTTCGGGAAACGGGTGTGGTTCACCGAATCACATATAAAAAGGTAAAGCAGTCCCGTTACAGGCCTGGAGTGGCCCAGTGGGTTCCAGGAAGTTAAGGTTCCCAGATTTCATAACAATGGCACAGGATGGTGGTAAGGTTGTCAGCCTTACGCACCGGCTGGCTTTACCCCCAGGAAATGCTCCTGGTACTCATTTCTGTTAGAGGCTGAGTCGACCCCAGGGACATAGTGCGATCAGAAAGATTATGTCAATGAAAAATTCCAGTGACACCAAGTGGGATCGAACCAGCAAGATTAGTAGCACAGCACCTTAACCACTGTGCTACAAAGAAAGGGATAGAAAAGAAAGTGACATTAATAAGGGCCACCACGCACTTTCCTGTGTAAAGCCTTCGAAGAAATGTCACTGCTTAATTCAGCAGTCCGAACCTCGACAATATAACCAATCGGATTTAACCAGCAGAAACCAAGTTTTATGGATTCGTAATACCATAGGATTTCCTCCACCAGCGTCTAAAAACTTAAATAGTTCAAGTAATATATAAATGACTTTTAACACGCTAAATTTAACCAGCATTGAATTTAACGATCCAGCTCGTACCGCGCAGTAAGCACAGTGTCTGTGTTACAAGAACCGATCACTTAATGCTGCATAGGGAAATAATCGCTGTTGGCTCTGAGATCCCTATAAAACACATGAATGCAGTCTGTGTACAGAAGGTAATAATTTTTATATTAACCAAGTGGTAATAAAAGTAACCACTGGAATTTAAACCGCTTAATGTAAAGCAATGCCGTTCCCAGTGACCATGCGGTCTATGGCGTAAGTCTGCGACCGCTCGCCTGCTGAGATTGTGGGTTCGAATCCCACCGGGGGCATGAAAGTTTGTTGTGAGTGTTGCGTGTTGTCAGGTAGAGGTCTCTGCGACGAGCTGATCACTCGTCCAGACGAGTCCTTCCGAATGTGGTGCGTCGTTGTGTGTGATATAGAAACCTCGTGAATGAGGAGGCCCTGGTCTACTGCGGGGGGTGGGGGGCTGTCGTGCCAAAAAAAACATGGTAGAGCAATAGTAAGCCATCTCTATGCTTAACCTTTTGGCGCCGGAATTTTTTTTTTAATTTTAGCACACCCTGTATATAAAATGTGAATAATACAGGAACCAAATACGTTAGAATTATGAAACAAACTGCATTTTGAAGAGAAAAA
>Ga0131853_10023493_pt1 | contig 11133 bp, 5 predicted proteins | sample TergutLab28metaG_FD_92764 | JGI IMG/M metagenome (GOLD analysis project Ga0131853, IMG submission 92764) | Labiotermes labralis P1 segment gut microbial communities from Petit-Saut dam, French Guiana - Lab288 P1 (version 2) (version 2) | ecosystem: Host-associated > Arthropoda: Insects >...
AAATTCAGTTGAGGATAGAGGACAGAGAGAACGGGGATCTGGGGGCGGTAGCCCCCTAGTCAAGGGTTCTGGAGGCAGTTGTAATTTGGTACAAGAAATTTAATTTCAAATAGTAAAATGTTCTTAATTTTTGGTACTTTAAGACTATTTATGATGACAACCAGTTTATTTGTCATTGCTAATGTAAAACAATTGCGACGTAGGTAGTTTTTTAATTTTACTACCTTTTTCCGAACATCTTGGGGTGTTGGCGTCCTAAATTCAGCAAATTTTAATAATTTTCACAATCAGGTTGAGTTTGGCACGATTTTGGAGGGCCTTGGAATTTCGGGGGGGGGGGTTGTTCCCCTCAACCCCCCCTCGATACGCCACTGTAGACTTTTATTCCAAAAATAAATATGATAAATTAGTGCATGCAGTTGGTTTTATTATAAGAATTCATCACGACGCACGGTCACCTGAACGTCATATGTCTCTACTTGTTCGATTTTCAAGCGTGCTTTATGCCTTGCGGCCTGCTCTGTAATTCTGATCGATTCATATAAAATTTAGTTTTATCACCACGCCATTGGATCACGAAATATGAAGCAAGAACCGTTGACCTGTAATTTTTTTCTCCCCACGTGGAAGCGTTTAGCCTTGTCAGGTTCAAGTTCCTTTTGTCTGTATATGTGCCATTATGACCTCCAAAATGAGTGTCATTCGTACAGCGGCTAGGTTATGGAAACCAACCATTTGTTACTGTATACGGATGTATTCGTTCCCTTATATTTTAATGGGAATACTGTTGAACACAGTCGCCCATAAATAGAGAAGTTTCCTTATCAGTATATTGGCTGTTAATCTTAAAGGTAAACCTTGCGACTTAGCTACAGCTCTCCTTCTAATTAAAGTTGCATTTCAACTGATGTTTGTTGGACCGTGCATCATTGTGATAACTGAAGAATAAAAAACCAACTAGATGCCACTTGTTATTTTATTGTACTTCGTATAGGCTCAACATGTTTCGAGCATTATTATGCCCATCATCAGGAGCTCGTGACTATGCTGTTGATTACCATACTGGTCGTATCGTTCTTGGCTTGTTGTATGTTGGAGGTTAGGTGTAGTTAGGCTGGAGTAGTGTCCGGGCTGCAGGCTCAAACACAACTGTGCTTGAGCCTGCAGCCCGGACTGTGCTTTAGCCTGCAACCCGGACACTACTCCAGCCTAACTACACCTTACCTCCAACATACAACAAACCAAGAACGATACGACCAATGTGGTAATCAACATCACAGTCGCGAGCTCCTTATGATGGGCATAGTAATGCTCGAAACATGTCGAGCCTATAAGAAGTACAATAAAATATCAAGTGACATCTAGTTGGTTTTTTATTCTCCAGTTGCGTTTCATGTTTTCTTTCAATTGGGGCTTTTCATGAGTGAGCTCAGTTGGCCAAACCAGGTAAGATAACTTCGGTTGCCATTTACGGGGCTGGGAACAGTTTATAAGACTCCTGTAGAAGCTGTTTGTGTACTTGATTGCCTTTTTTTTACTCCCCTAACACCGTAACATGTCAACTAATGGACTGGACTTGCTAACGTGCTGCCCTCTCTACTTGACCCTGTGACCTGACTTGCATGGCCGCTGAGTGCTGATTGGCTGTGTGATAAAATACTACGTTGAGACACGCAGGTACCCCATTTATAAATGCCACGTTTGTTGTGTTTCATTCACACTGCTCTGAACATTTCAATTTTGTTCTAGAGACCAGTGTCAGTATTTTCGGATTTTTTTTTCTGATTCTGGGGAAATTTTGGAGTCTTGATTAGCGGCAGTAATCCAAGAAATATCAAGTTGATCCAAGGGAAGTAGCTGTTCCGGCGATACACAGGTCGTGTTTTGAAATAAAAGCCCTTACTGTCAAAGATGGCTTGTAGCCATTTTATTGAAGACAGTAAGAGGCGGAATTTTCGTTTTTTTTTTCTGGGAATATTTTAGAGTCAAGCGTAAACAGTGACATTCTGAAACTGGACAGGGAAGACACCGAAACTTTGCGCTTGAATTTTTGGTAGTTTTTCGTTTCGGATCTGGCCCCCGATATGACAATCAGTCACAAAAATTCAGACAGATACAACATCTTCATTGCATTTAATGATGTATGCTACTGTAAGTGAAAAGATTTTCGGATACAATTTTCTCTACGTTTTTGGTATGTCAGAACAATTTTCCTAAAGTTTTTGCACCAGAATATCATCTGATGTTGTTTATTGGTAGTCTGAAAAGGCCCAAGATAATAGGACAAATATAATCAAAGATATTACGATTTGAGCAAGAAAATTGCAAAACAGCATTCTGAGAAAAGTATCTGGCAATGTCGGACACTAACAGAAGTCAGTATCGGATACTGTCCGACACTACGAACTGAGATTGAGAAACATTGTGAATGTTAAAACAATACATAGGGAAGTTAAGAGTCTGATAATAATTCTCAATCAACCCTCGGGGAAGTGGTAATTATTCAACGAATTGAGGCTTCATGTCTGCCTCTAAGAGTTACAAACCTTAGAATAAAAAAATGAAATTATGTAAGCCTTCTTAATTGCAGAATTTCAAAAACAATTTGAATCGCCAAAAGAAAGACCAACTGACATGTAGCAGGTACTGTCGGATACTGTCCGACATTACCGCCCTCTTCTATCCGACATTGACGGCCACCTCACGTCTGCAGTCTGAATCGTTTTAACACAAAACCTACTGACACTATCAACATCACCCACAGTACATCTGACAGTTAAAATCACGCCCATTCTAACGCAGTACACTGAACTGCCACAAATGTAATAATAGCTGCATACTTAAAGAAGGTTTGCTTGCCTGCAAAAACTTTGATTTCCTGAAAATACACAGAAGTGGCTGTACACTGGAGGTAACTCACTCTACCAGTATGGCGACAGGTCACAACAGGTTTTCTGTTGTAACAGAATATAATTCATCTCTTCCTTGTAAAACTCTAACAGCAGTATCGCCTAGAGAGTGGTATCCGGAATTACCAGACCTATCTGAAAATTCCCTCCCTTCCCCTCCATGTATCGATCATATATTGATCACCTTCGCACATCAATATACATCATCTAACAGCGAGGTGGACGTGAATTAAAATGTTTTCTTTCAGTGAGATCTAACGAATTATGCAAAACTTCGTAATAACATTAGCATTGAATGTTCCTTTAGTCTTACGTAAATTTTTGTTTTGTGACTAAAGGCAACCACATTGTTCCTGAAATTGTTAAATTAATATAAAGCTATATTATATTTCGCTTGTATTGTTTTGTTTTGCCCGGTTTTTTTATGTATGTCCATGTGCTCTCTTTATTTCGATTATTTCAGACGGTATCTGTTTTGAATAACAGTCTGCGTAATACTTTGACAATTTTGTGTACGTATTATTCAATTTCATTTTAATTTTTCTATTACTTAACGGTATTTTTCTATTAATTAACGATATTTTTCTATTACTTAACGGTATTTTTTATTACTTAACGGTATTTTTCTATTACTTAACGGTATTTTTATATTACTTAACGGTATTTTTATATTACGTAACGGTATTTTTATATTACTTAACGGTATTTTTCTATTACTTAACGGTACTTTTTATTACTTAACGGTATTTTTCTATTACTTAACGGTATTTTTTACTACTAAACGGTATTTTTCTATTGCTTAACGGTATTTTTTATTACTTCACTGTATTTTTCTATTACTTAACGGTATTTTTTATTACTTAACGGTATTTTTTATTACTTAACGGTATTTTTGTATTACTTAACGGTATTTTTGTATTACTTAACGGTATTTTTATATTACGTAACGGTATTTTTATATTACTTAACGGCATTTTTCTATTACTTAACGGTACTTTTATTACTTAACGGTATTTTTTACTACTTAACGGTATTTTTCTTTTGCTTAACGGTATTTTTTATTACTTCACTGTATTTTTCTATTACTTAACGGTATTTTTTATTACTTAACGGTATTTTTATTACTTAACGGTATTTTTGTATTACTTAACGGTATTTTTATTACTTAGCGGTATTTTTTATTACTTAACGGTATTTTTCCATTACTTAACGGTATTTTTCTATTACTTAACGGTATTTTTCTATTACTTAACGGTATTTTCTATTACTTAACGGTATTTTTCTATTACTTGACTTATTTTTATTACTTAACGGTATTTTTCTATTACTTAACGGTATTTTTCTATTACGTAACGGTATTTTTCTATTACTTAACGGTAATTTTTATTACTTAACGGCATTTTTCTATTACTTAACGGTATTTTCTATTACTTAACTGTATTTTTCTATTACTTAACGGTATTTTTATTACTTAACGGTATTTTTCTATTCTGTCTGTCGATGTTTTGACGGATTGTATTGTTACTTGAGTTATTACGCGCTGCGTATGATAATGTTTTTATAGTTTTGTCACTTAGTATCAATATCCTGCAACTGTATTGAATTTCATAAATTCCTATTTTATAACATAACGTTGTTTATTATTTTATTGCCCGAGTTTTTTTCAAATAAATACAACTTTGTTCTCTACTTGCTACGTGCTTACACTATAGGCTATAGACCGGGTATACAGTGTGCGATTGGTCACTTAATACTTGAGTCCAGATACCAAGATTTTCCTCCGTGGCATGTGCAGTTGAGAGGAGGTTAAGTGGGTATATTCAGGTCTTTTGGAATATTACGCCGTGCTGCTTGGTAATTAGCATCTTTTTTGTGATTTTCTTACTGCCTCCGGAAGGTCTGTTATTATGTACAGTTCAAAAGGTGCATCATGCAACAAAACTTGCGCATGTCTCTTGAAACTGACTTCTTGGCTTTCGTGTTACGTATTTCCTTGCTTTTCGAACACCCTGTAATATTTTTGAAGAGGTAGCCTATGTGTGGTCCTGTTTAGTCCAAAGCCTATTAGCGATCGATAACAGATAAAACTTGTAAACCAATTAAAGTTTGGAGTAAGGTTAGGTTAGGTTAGGTTAGGTCATTACAGTCAGTTGATATACATAAACTAGCTTTCGTGAAGGTTAGGATAGGTTAGATTAGGTTACGTCATTACAGTCAGTTGATATACATAAACTAGCTTTTGTGAAGGTTAGGATAGGTTAGTTTAGGTTAGGTTAGGTTAGGTTAGGTCATGTCATTACAGTCAGTTGATATACATAAACTAAATTTCGTGAAGGTTAGGATAGGAAAGGTTAGGTTAGGTTAGGTTAGGTTAGGTCATTACAGTCAGTTGATATACATAAACTAAATTTCGTGAAGGTTAGGATAGGTTAGTTTAGGTTAGGTTAGGTTAGGTTAGGTCATTACAGTCAGTTGATATACTTAAACTAGATTTCGTGAAGGTTAGGATAGGTTAGGTTATGTAATTACAGTCAGTTGATATACATAGACTAGCTTTCGTGAAGGCAGCTACTCAAACTAAGTAGGTGTGTTGCGGATTTATTTTTTATTACATTATTTAATGATGCTGTTACAAGAGTTTAAACTATTCTGCACCGAGTGTGCACAATAGTACGGTTTATAAGTTAGATGTCGTGGCCTATTTGAATGTATTTGCGTACATTAGGCTCGTTATAGTGAGATAACTTCAGTTGGATTAGCCGTACCGCATCATTGATTCGAACTAGACATCTCTGCTCGAAAGAGGGCATCTGAGGACTTTCGTTAAACGACTTTTCCTGAAATAATAATTTGTTAATTTGTTATGGCAGTTGTTTGTGTGACGTATGATAAACGGAACTCTATATTTCGTATTTATTTATTTGTTTATGTAGATATGTTTATTGACACTGACGTTCGACTCTCAGAGTCGACTGAATGAGATAACGAAATGTCCAATTAAAACGCGGAATGGCTAAGTGTTAAAATGATGATGGAACTAAATTCAGGTTTTACCTTTCATTAGCGACGCTACAAAAAATGCACAGAAAAATTTCTTCTCTCTTTTTGTTAAATATTTGTCATATCCAAAAATGTTTGCAATGCGAGGTACAGATATGAAGTATGTTCCCTTTCTATGGCACGATTAAGCTTTTTAAAGAAAGCCGATCAAATTTAGTTTTCAACTTTGTTTAATCTTTACTAGTACGACTCAAACGTACTCATGTTCAGTAATCCCCGAATACCAACGTAATGAGTAGGGCGTACTACCTCCCAGTTGCGCTTCCATTTTACATACGCAGATGCTGTGGAATGCTACAGCGACCATATTCCGACGTGTCTGTAGCGTGGCTGGTCTCGTCAAACTAGAGGAATTGTCTGTCTGCAAATAAGAAGCCCGAGCTGGTGGGGGTAGGGGGAGGCCCGATAGGTAATGTAATAGAATTTGCAGGAACGGCGCCTGTTCTAAACGAGTTGCATAGTTAAACGGCAGGAACCCCCAACGAACAGCAGGATTGGTAAAAAAGAGAGAAAATAAAGAAGAAAAAGAGCGCCGTACGTTATGATGGAACAGTTAATGAATTGCCATGTTTACTTTCCGCTGCGCGCCCTTTTGATAAATTTCGGTACCACTGGAATCTCCCTAGCGTCCTTCCATTCCTCCAATCGCGAGGAATTGTCTGTTCACTAGCCGGCATGCTTCTCCACATTTACCTCTCTTTTTTTATTCTTATTTTTTGAGTCCTTTTTTTTGCGTTTTTACATTAAGCTTTCCCAGGAATAGAGATTTTTAATCAGTTCTCCCTTATCCAACAAATATTTTGTACCTTTGAAGTCAGAAGTGATAAGATTCACAGTATGAGAAGTGATAGTGTTCTTTGTTTAGCAAGAGGGGTAAAAAGCAGCGTGAGGTATCAGAATTTTAGGAACTGTAGCGGAGGGACAGAAATACGTTGACAGTTACATCAATCGGAACTTCACGTGTTGCTTTCTTCGCCCAGTATATTTAGAGTGATTAAATACAGAAAGTTAGGGTGAAACATGCAGCATCAGTGTACAGACATGCACGCATTTTTTTTTTCGGTTGGTAACTCTTGCGGGAAGTGACACTAGTGTCATGTAAGGGTACGTTTGAAGGCTAGGCCTAACTTATGGTTAAAAGGTAAAAGGTAAAGGAGTCCCATTACAGGCCTGGACAGGCCCAGAAGGTTCCAGGAAGTTAAGGTTCCCAGATATCGTGACAACGGTACAGGATGGTGGTAGGTTGTCAGCCTTACGCACCGGCCGTCTTTACCCCCAGGAAATACCCTTGGTACTCATTTCTGTTACAGGCTGAGTCGACCCCAGTGTCATAGTGCGATCGAAAGGATTTTATGTCAATGAAAAATCCACTGACACCAGCTGGGATCGAACCAGTGACCTTCCGATTTGTAGCACAGCACCTTAACCACTGTGCCACCGCGATCCCCTAACTTATGAGTTACATAACGAAATTTAAAACAAAGTCAATCCGGGTGAAAAATTGTATGATGTATGTCCTATATACAGTTGACTGATGAAGGAGATGTTCAATCGCCATTGCTTTTTTTCTCCAAATTTCCTAATAATATGCTTCAACCACTGGCAAGGTCCCCTCAAAAATCTAGTTGATATTGTAATTAAACAAGACGCAGCAAATTTTGGTTTGTGCTGGATGCGTTAATTACTGATCGAAGGTACCGTACGTAATAAAGAAAGGCAGAATAAGTAGCTTATACTGCACAATGCAGTACATAAAATCTATAACAGTATTCTTTAAAGTCCATTTAAGCTTACTTGTGGCCGATTTATAGCAGAGTTTCAACAAGAAAAAATTCAGTGAGACAAAACGAACAACATTCTTTTTATAACATAATAAGCCGTATACAGAATTGTGTTCAAGTAGATGACACTTTGTGAGATACGTAGGAGGGGATTCATTATGGTCTTACAGAATCTTTAGGTGCACTATCCCAGTTGTGTTATAAGCAATTAGGGAGGGGGTGGGGTACGTCACGTTCTGGAAGTACATTTTACACAATCGTAAATGCAACCACTTCAGAAACATCCATGCAGCCGCCACCGATGTACCAACGCGCCAGTAACGCTTGGGACATCTCTAGCTCTCCACTCAGCACGTACAAAACCCCTCTAAATTTTCGACTGATATAGTGCGTATTACTTATGTATCACAATCTAGCTTAATGCACCATTTTTAAGACTAGGTATTACTGAATTTTATATAAATATATATATATATATATATATTCATTCTCACACTCTACTTAGAAGAGGTACTTTTAGCTCAATATGTATAATCCACCCAACAACGAGATCTCGTTGAAAGTTCACAATATGCACCTGTACTATGACCATACTCTGTATAGTTTTCCTCTATATACATTTTTGTGACCTGAAGATGGCCCACAGTGGCCGAAACATGTCGTCAGCATAATAAATAGGATACAAGACGGTTGTGTTTTGACATACCCCACCCCCTCCCTAAGGTCTTACAGAAAGTATGATCTGACAAAGTCGAAACAGCCAACTAACAATAAAAAATATAAAAATTGTCCCCAATACACCCCACGAAATCATATAGGGAAATTTGGGTTATAATAGAATTCATTTACAGTTTTTATTTGTCTCGTGACTTTCAAAACACCAACAACTGTACATACAAACAACTCTGAGGACTAGCCTGAAAATGGCTCTGTATATGAGCCGAAACACGTAGCTAGATATACAACTAATACTTCTATTAAATTGAATGTTTTGTGTGACTAAAATATTATAATTTTACACTGCATATATTGTTCAGTTCATTTGTAACCTCCACACTGGATGGAGATGTGTGGTCATCCACTGACGTTATGTGAAAATGTTTATTGATTGTCCTATGTAATGTATGTTTTATTATGAAGAGTCAGATATTGTATGATGCTACGCCATATCACATGTTAAAGTTACCAACGCTACGGGGAACGGTGAAGACACAAGACCACTTCAAAACTTTGCTAACTCTTAAAAGTTGATATGACCTAACATCCCAGAGTATTTGAATGTTGAGCAACACCGCTGTCGGAAATTTACATCTCTCATTGGCTGTTTTGCGATTGAGCGTGGCTGAAAACTCCAATTTTCTCACCAATGTTATTGAAAGTAAAATTATGTAAATCAGTCCCGTTACAGGCCTGAAGTGCCCAGAGGGTTCCAGGAACTTAAGGTTCCCAGATTACGTGACAATGGCCCAGGATGGTGGTAAGGTTGTCAGCCTTACGCATCGGCCGTCTTTACCCACAAGAAATACTCCTGATACTCATTTCTGTTAGAGTCTGAGTCGACCCCAGGGCCATAGTGCGATCGGAAGGATTATGTCAATGAAAAATTGCAATGACACAATCTGGAATCGAACCAGCGACCTTCCGATTTGTAGCGCAGCACCTTAACCACTGTGCCACTGCGGTCCCCAGTGAAAGTAAACAGTGTCAAATTTTAAAATAAATAATGCCAATGGTTTAGGTGATGGACGGAAGGACAGTTACGATCTCCACAAAAGACGCTTACAGACGCTCTGTTAGACGCCCGTGTGGACGTTGCTGTAAATAAATGTAGGTGTAGATGCACGCTCTGTCTGTCTGTATTGTTGTTTCGCCAGAATTCAGTGCCGAAACGTAATATGACTGCTAATAATTTAATTTCTTCGAAATGATGAGAAGTAATTAAAGATTTTTCTCCAAAAATACTGAGAGTAGATTTACGCTTAAAAAAATCGGAATTGCGGTTAAGCATCAGTTCGTACCGCACAGTAAACATACCCTATCTAAAATACAAACACCAGCCAGTTAACCTTTTGAAGCCTAATGTCAATTATAGTGGTCGTACTGCACCGCTAACCTCTAAAGTTGCAATTTATATATTTATTCAACAAATATAGGTAATGAATATTTTAAACAAGGTATATACTCTCCGTATTTTTCTCTTCAAAATGCAGTTTGTTTCATAATTCTAATGTATTTGGTTCCTATATTATTCACATTTTATATACAGGGTGTGCTAAAATTAAAAAAAATTCCGGCGCCAAAAGTTTAATCATGTATCCGGGAATAATTGTTTTATTCTGACATGTGTAGAAACAGGCTGTGTGGTCAAAACACAAGTTTAGATAGTTACAGCTGGCGGTACGTGAACTGGCAATTGAGCTTTAAACAGTTACATTTCTTTCCGTCTGCCGATAAAAAAGTGTGGGTTTAAAACGTATAAAAGCTTTATAAAGCTTCAGGTTCTAAAAGGTGGAGCATTTTCCTCTTTATACAAACGGAATGCAGTCAAACACATTTATGAACAAAACAAGTTGCTTTGTTTTATAAACGTAGCTACACGTTTCGGCTTTTGATTCAGCCATTATCAGGCTACAACAAAAACGGATAGGAAATTTACGATAAGGTAAACATTTGTTGAAAAAGGGCTTGGGATATTAACTTGACATTCGTATGAAATACGGAATTGCATCCTTCAACAGATTGAAATAAAAAAAAAATAATACACGAGCAACATACCAGGAAAACATGAAGTCAAGGAACTCCAGAAAACAGCCATATTGAGCACTGCACACATACTTCGGAAAGTACTAATGTAAAACTACAATATATTAAACACTGATACTAACGATATAAGCACCATGAATAGTAACAACAGAATAGCTACAACACTGTATTCCCTAGGGACATAGTTTGTGTCAGAAATATAAGTATAAATACCCTGCATAAAGGAGATGATGATGATGATGATGCTAATAATAATAATACATTACATTACTGCAGCATGTGAGCAACTAGCACCTACCGAATATGTAAAGAGACATGATTGACTAACCAAAATTATCCATCAGAAACTGGCAGAAGCAGCTGAATTGATTGACGATAAATGTACATATTATAAGTACACACCAGCCAATGTACTGGAGTATGAAAATTTCAAGCTGTACTGGAATCGCAGAATACTTACCGACAAAACAATACCTTTCAATCGACCTGACATAACTTTTATGAATAAGAAAACAAAGAACACCTTTTTGACAGACATAGCTGTCCCAAATACACATAATCTCGCCAAAACAATAACCAACAAACAAAACAAGTACCAAGAACTGGCGAATGAAATATGT
>Ga0131853_10023494_pt1 | contig 11132 bp, 14 predicted proteins | sample TergutLab28metaG_FD_92764 | JGI IMG/M metagenome (GOLD analysis project Ga0131853, IMG submission 92764) | Labiotermes labralis P1 segment gut microbial communities from Petit-Saut dam, French Guiana - Lab288 P1 (version 2) (version 2) | ecosystem: Host-associated > Arthropoda: Insects >...
GAGCCCAGTAGGCCAGGGTGATGCGGCGGTCGGCCGCGTCGTACCAGGACTCGAACGGCTCCAGCTCCCCACGCTCGCGGGCCTTCAGCGCCAATGCCGTCAGCCGCTCCTGCCCCGCCGCGGGCAGCACCGGAACAGTGGCGGCGTGCTGCTGGCCGACAAGGTCGCGGACGATCAGCGAGTGCTCGGCCCAGGTCGTCAGATAGGGCCAAAGCTGCGCGCGCATGCGTACCTGGTAGCCGGTGCCGTTCGCGGGGCGGGCGTCGAGGTGCTGGTGGGTGCGTTCGGTGGCCTGGTCCAGGTCGTCCAGCAGCAGCCTCCACCCGACGTGGTGACGAGCGGGCGGCATCGCGTCCAGGCCGCTGCGGGCGAGGCGGAGCAGACTGGCGGTGTGAGGGAGCAGACGGGTGGTGAAGGCACCGGCGACCAGCCGGTTGCGGTGCTCGACCGCCCTGCGGGCAGCCGCGGTGTCGGTGATCTCCCCGTACGTCCGGGGCAGTTGCCGAAGGGTTGTGGCGCAGGCCAGATGTTCAACGTGATAGCGCACCGCGAAGCCGGTGAGGTGGTCCAGCAACTCGGGTGCCGGGGTCGGATCGTAGGGAATGCGGAGCCCTTCATCAGCGGGTGGGCGTGGGTCAGGGGGTGGTGCCGCGGTGGCGGCCGGTCGGAGGGGCCGGAGGAAGCGCGCGCGGTGTCACCGGCCGTCCGCCGACGGGCGGGTGCCGGAGGGCGAGGTCGACCAGGGCCGGGCCGTGTTCGAGCCAGGTGGCCAGCGCCGGCCGGGCGTCGGCGGTGCGCCGGGCTGCGGCCTGGGCGTAGGTCGTCCCGGCCAGGGTGCTGTCGTTCTCGCGCATGCGCCGCACGGTGTCCAGCCGCTGGCTGTGGACGCGCCGGCCGTGCCGGAGTGCTTCCCGCAGGGCGGGCAGCACGGTCTGCTCGGCCGCTCGCGGGGGCGCGCCAGCCTTCTGCAGGTGCTCCAGTAGGTACGACCCGTGCTGGAGGAAGGACCGGAAGTCGTCCCACATCGCCTCGTGGTGGGCGTGTTCGAGCTGGCCGAGGATGGCCGCGCTGATGCCGCTGCCCTCATGGGGCGGCCAGGATCCGCGGACCAGCACGCGGGCGATCTCGGCGGAGAGCGCATGCCCAAGGCGGTCCACAACTTCCTGTACCCGGCGCTGGTAGACGGCCTCCTGGTGGGCGGGCAGCAGCGCTGCGGTGATCGCCTGCGCCGCCAGGGCGAGATCGGCCGGTACGGTCAGGGAGGGTGGTGCGGCCGGGTCGTCGGCGAACGGCCCGTCAAGACCGTTGGGGGCGAGTGCGCCGACCATCAGCTTTCCGTCGGTGCCCGGCGCGTCCACCACGAGCAGTTGAGTGCCGTGTTCGTCGGTGAGCACCGCACCGAAGGGGATGCGCTCGTTTCGGACGGCTCCGATGAGGTCGCCGGCGTCCCACAGGCACTCGGCGAGGTCCTGCTGCCAGACGGGCATGGCGTAGACCTCGATCCGGGACCGCCAAACCCCCGGCAGAGCTGTTGCGATCCGGTCGGCGGTGTCGCCCAGCCAGACCCGGCTGCTGGCGATCAGCGTCATGTTCTGGCCGGCGGCCAGCCCGGTCAGAGCGGTCAACGCCTGGCGGGCTGCGTCCGCGTCCACGGTGGCCAGCGTGCTGGTGCCGTCCTCACGCCGACTGAAACCGGCGGTGGTCAGGAGCGTGTCCGCTTCCCGGAAGCGGGTACCGCTGGTGACGGCGATGATCCCGGTGCGGGCGCTGAACGCCAGGGTGATCCGGGTCCCGGCCGGCAACGTTTTGCCGCTCACCGGTCCGCCGGAACGCGGTTGCGTCCCCACCCATGGGCTGGGCGAGGCTGAATCGGGGTGCCCGGTGTGATGGTCGTGCGGTTCGTGGTGAGCAGGGGCACCAGTTCGGGCCGGGCGAAGGCGCCGACGGGGCGGGTGAACGGCTCCTGGTCCAGGAGGGTGGTGAGGAAGGCTCCGGTGACCGGTGCCGGGATGTTATGGGAGAACCCGGCCCACCAGATCACCTTCGTGCCACCGGGCGAGTCGAGGGTGGCGGCGGACATCATCAGGGTGTCCTCGCCGCCCGCGAGCAGCGGTGCGTTGGAGTCCTGGTCGCGCAGGAGAGCCATGGCGCGGGTACCGCGGTGGCGGGTCTCCCACTCCACCAGGTTGGGATCTGCTCGGTAGTCCCAGCCCGCGATACCGGGACCGGGCAGAGTGACGAGTCGGCCGTCGCGCGGCAGGTTGTAGAGGATGTAGTCGGGGTCGCGCTGCAGCTCGGCGCTGAGCACGGTGGTCATCGCGGCGAGGAACTCAATCGGCAGGTCACCGCCGAGGGTGGCCTTCCACCGTGCGGGTCGGGTGGGGTGGGTGCGGGCGCTGAGGAACAGGTGCGCGGCGTCCGGATTGCCAGGGCGGTCGGCGCGCACGGTCACCAGTCCGTCCGGGCTGGTCGCGGTCGTGGTCAGGGCTGTGGCCTGCAGCGTCCATGCCGCGGTCCGGGCCAGGTGGACCAGATGGGCGTGGTGGTCCTCGACCGAGCTGGCGGCCAGGTAGCGCGGGGCGATACTCAAGGCGGCGTCGTTCATCGGCGGGCTCCTGCGGCGGCCGGTGTGGTCGCGGGCGTAGGGACACCGGCGAAGAGGTTGGCCGGTGTGAGGTAGCGAGGTGAGGGGTGTTGGCCGACCAGGGCACCCAACGCGGCGTAGTACGCAGGCAGAAGCCGTGAGCCGACTTTGTGCGCGGCCCTGGCGGGGCTGCACGGGACGGCGATGCCGTGCGGGGTCAGTGGCACCTCGCGTTCGGTGATGTCGATGCCCAGCGGGGTGAGGGCGCCGACGAAGAACTGGCCGGGCCTGGCGGGGCGGTCGATGACCAGGAGCTGGGTGAAGTCGTTCGCGGTCAATAGCGCGCCGCGGGTCAGGTGGTAGGTGAACACCACGTGGTCCATGGCGGCGTGGTCCCACAGGAAGTCCGTCACCCGCCGGCGCTCGACCTGGTCGGACCAGTCGAGATCCGAGCTGATCCAGCCGCCGGGAAGCCGGGCGGCGAGGCCGGTTGCGAAGCCGGACATGCGGATGCGGTCGACAGGCGGGGCCGGCGATCCTTCGGGTGATGTGGCGGGCAGGGTGTCGGGGGTGGCCGAGGTGGATCTCCTGTCATACGGAACGGGGCGTGGGGTCAACGGCGGGGGCCTGTGTGCGGAACGAATGCCGACTCTGCGGCGGCGAGATTCGGGGCGCGGGTCGCGGCGAAGTGCCGCGGTGCCCTTGTCAAGGTGGCCGCGGGCCTGGGCGTAGATGTTGGCGGCGATGATCCGGGACGTGGTCTCGTCGGCGCGCAGATGGCCGTGCTCCACGCTGGGGATCGCCGCCGTACGGTAGCCGTCGGCGATATGAGCCAGTGCCTCGGTCAGGGCCTGAAGGACATCGGGAACCGGGATCATCGCGCCGGTGAGCTGTTGGATGGCCTCCCCTTCCGCAACCGGAACGGGGTCCGAGGTGGAGAGGGTGGCGACGATCCAGGCCGTCGTGCGCTCGGAGCATCGGCTCAGCCACCGGCCGAGGCAGACGAGCCACTACGACTCTCACCGTTGTTCATCAGGCGGCTTTCGGGCCGGTGCGCGGCTGGGGCTAAGGATGCTGGCCAGGTCGTTTCCGGATCTCCAGGCGAAGAGCCGTGCCGCGTCTTCCAATTCGTCGTAGTCGGCTTGCTTGGTGAGCTGGTGGTCGTGTTTGCGGTAGTGGTAGACGACCTGCGGCAACAGCTCCCCGGCGGCCAGGTGGGTGACCTTCAGCGCGCAGTAGTCCTCGCCCTGGACCAGGCCGCCCATTCCGCCGATCGCAGACCACAAGCGGGTGCGGGCCATGATGGTCGTCGGTCCGATCGGGATCGTGTGGTGCGGGGTCGGCCAGTATGTCCAGACCGCGCCCGGCTCGTGCCGGCCCGGTGGCGTCGGACAGCGCCACACGCGGGTCGAGCCGTCGGGCTGCAGGTCGGCGCTGTAACCAGCGACCCAGCCCAGACCCGTCTTGCGCATGTGGTGCAGGCGGCTGCTCAAACTCCAGCTGGGGAGGACATCGTCGTCATCTGCCCAGGTCAGGGCCTTGCCTCGGGCGAGGTTGACGGCGAGGTTGCGGGCGCAGGCCGCGCCGACCGGGCGGGGCAGGGCCAGCACGCGTATCCGGGGGTCGGCGGCAAGAGGTTCGGGCAGCAGCGCGGGGTCGGCCCCGTCGAGAGCGAGAACGGCTTCCCAGTCGGCGTCCTGCGCGTCGAGACTGGCATGCAGCTCGGTGAGGTAGGCCAGGCGTTCGGGGCGCAGGCGGGTGGCGATGACGACGGTGACGTCGGGTATCGCGAGTGCTCCTTTCGGGTTAAGGCAGGCCGGCGGTGGTCAGCGGCAGGGCGGCTTGCCGGCTCCAGGCGGTGGGGGCGGTGGTGCAGGCGACGGCGCAGGCAGGGTTGCCCGAGCAGCCGTTGTGGTGCGGTGGTAGGCCGTGCGGGCGAGGTCTTCGGAGAGCTGGACCATGTCGTCGGCCAGCGCGTCGAACTGATCGGCAAGGAGCCGGTAGTGTCGGCAGCTCGTCTGATCGCCGCGTTCGGCGTACCAGTTGGCGGCGGCCTCCAGGAACTGGTGGAGCCGGGCGATGGCGCTGTCGTCGTGCTCGAGTACGGCGCTTGCGATGCCGTGGAACTGGCTGCCGGTGGTGGCCCGGCCGAGAAGGTCGGTCCAACCCGTGATGCCCTGGCCGGCGGGCGGGAGCCCTGCTTCGTCGACCAGCGGCCTCGCAGCCGCGGTTCCCCACCGCTGCAGGTCATCCGTAGTGGGGCTGCCCGTGTGGTGGGCCTGGATCTGTTTCGTTGTGCGACCTACGTTGTCGTAGAGCTCGAAGTCGGGGTTCGGGAACAGGGGCAAGTCCTTCGCGAGTTCAGGCGTTACCTCTACGGGCGGATCATGGGGGCTCCCGGCGGGCCGTCGGCACCGGTCAGCTCACACCCGTATCCCAGGAGCTGTGCCTTGGCCGACGGGGTGGGGATCAGGGCGGCGTCGTTGCAGACGAAGGTGTCGGTGACCGCGGTGCGCGGGGTCTTGCCGAGCCAGGCCCTGGTCTCGGGGCCGGCGGTGAGCTGCCAGCCCGGAGCGAGGGTGTCGGTCTGGGTGTGGGTGTGTGCGAACAGCAGAACGGCGCCTCCGCCCACGGTCTTCAGGCCGTAGGCGTCGTTCCAGATGTTGTTGGCTGCGGCGAAGGTGGTGGTGCCCTTCTTGCCGAGCCGGTGGAGGTCCTTGTCGTGGATGCCGGTCTGTCGCCTGCTGGCCGGTGTCGGGGTGAAGAACTGGAGGCCGCTGTTCTTGCCTCCGGTGGTGAAGTTGTCGGTGATCGCGGTCCGGAGCTTGCCGGCGTCGAAGGCGGGCTGGTCGCTTCCGTCGGCCGCGACCGCGGTGGCGTAGCCCTGGGCGTCCAGTGCGATGTCCGGCAGCGGCATCCCGTCCAGGTCCGGGGCCAGAACCAGCTGCCAACTGCGGTTCGGCTGCTGGGCGAACACCACCAGGCGCTCGTACTTGGTGCCGGTCTGGGCCAGCCCTGCGGCGAACCACCGCGGGGTGCCGGGCAGGAACTTCGGAATGTATAGGTGTGCGGTGGCTACGTCGTAGGACCAGGGCTTGTAGGGCTTGCGGTCCCTGGCCGGGGTGCCGGATTCCTGCTTGTATCCGCCGACTGACATCGCGAACAGCGCGTCGTTCTCCACGGTGTCCAGCAGCCGTGCGTTGTCGTGGGCGTTGGCCTGGTTGTTGACCTGCGAGTAGTGCCGGATCACTTCCAAGGCGGCCTGCCTGGTCAGCGCGGGGGTGGCGGTGGGCCGCGGCGAAGGCTTTGCGCTGGCACGGGTGCTGGTGTGGGTCGGCGAAGGGCTGCCGGTGCTGTTGCCGCAGGCGGTCGCCGTCACAGCGAGGCAGGCGGTGGCGGCCGCGGCGAGGGTAAGGCGGGTGATGCGGGAGATGAACTGCTCCAAGGGGTAGGGGAATCGCGGGATCGGGAAGGGATTACTGCCGCGCTGCGGCCGGGGTCAGCGGTGCGCGGTGGGCTGCCGGGCGGAAGGCAGCCCCACGGCTGGGGGACGCGTGGCGGTCAGGACGGGAGCCTTGGGCCGCAGGGCGGTCAGCGGTGGGGGAGAGTCGGGTCTCCACAGATGTGGTTCGTCGCTGTAGGAGGTGCGGGGGTCGCTGTCCCAGCCGACGACCGGGCCGCGGGTGTCCTCGGTGAGGGCGATGACCTCGACACCGTGTGGGCGCAGCACGTAGGCCCACTCCAGCCAGTCGGGGGCACTGGACTCGTCGAAGACCATGCGCACCGGAGCGCTGCCGTCGCTGGTGAAGACGGTGGCGCTGCCGGTGGGCTTGCTGGGCCCGACCGAATCCGGGTTGAGGACCATGCGCAGGTCGTCGGGCGCCCCGTCGAGCAGGTCGTCGCCGAGGTGGTCCCAGCCGATGGCGTCGGTGTCGACCAGATAGCAGGTCAGCGCCTCGGCATCGCGGGCGAAGCGGTACTGGTAGGCGGCCAGCAGTAGTGGCAGGTGGTTGCCGGGGCGGCTGTCGTCGTGGACGTAGAGGCCGCGGTATCCGATACCGGTGGGGCGGGCGATGCAGGAGCGGGTGGCCAGGTGAGCCTCCTGGAAACGGGAATCGGGTCGGCGGAGCCACCTGGATGGGGGCGCGGCGGGTTGTTCGGCCTAGCCTTCGGTATCGGCGGAGTCGTTGACGTAGCCGAAGACGATCCGTTCGAGGTCGCCGAGGAGCACGAGTCCGGGGTGGCTGCGGAAGGCCTCGATGCGCTGGTCGATGTAGTCCTGGACCTCGTTGTCCGCCTGGTCGACCCGTGACCGGTTGCGTCTGGACAGCCTGCTCCATGCCAGCAGGTCGGAGTCAGTCGCGCGGTCCATCCACACCCACGTGCCGTTGCCCAGTTTGACGATGTCCCGGGGGTGGAAGAGCGTGCCGGTCCGCCTGCGGCGGGGGTTGCGATGTTCGCCGAATCCGGTGACGAGACCGTCGGCGAGCCTGTCCAGGGCCGCGGCTTGGACATGCGGGTCCAGGTCGGCGCGTGCGAGCTGTGCGCGCACCGCTTCGGTGAGATGGCCCTTGTGGAAACGGCCGTCGGAGTCGGTGAGAGCGAGCGCGGTCTGCTCGACGATCTGCCGTAGGCGCACTTCGGCTGTGGTCGTCACGGCAGGTCACGCTCCTGCCAGACTTGGTCCATCTCGGTCAGTGCGGTCATGGCGTGCGCGATGATCGCACGCGTGATCGGCGGGCCGCTGGCGTACGCGGGGTCGTAGCGGCTGAACGTCCGGGTACCGCGGGCCTTAGCCAGGGGCGGGAGGAGTTCGTCGAGCAGGCGGGTGGCCGTTTGGCGCTGGCGCTTTTCCTCCTCGACACGCTCGGTGCGCTCCGCCCACGCCCCTGGCAGTGTCAGATCACCTTCGACGACTCGGTCGGCCAACTCTGAGTCCTCCGTGCGCAGGCGTGCTAGCTGGGATTCTGCAGAATCGGCCTGGTTCTTGGTCTCCCTGGCGGTCTTGTAGGCCTCGTCGATGCTGACCGCTCCGGCGATGACCAGGTCGACGAGATCGGGGGCGTGGCGCAGGACGGTATTGGCCTGGCCGATCCTGCCGAGGGAGACTCCGGCTTTTTCACTGACTGAACGCGCTGTCATTTCAGGCGTTGAACCGGTCTCACGTTCAGCGCGTGAACATGCCTTGGCGGCCACCATGGCTACCTGTCCCTTGGTCAGGTTGCGTCGCCGCAGGTTCACCGACAGGGCGAAGGTGTCGGGATCATCGCCGTCGTAGGTGGTGAACCTGGGGGCGATACCGGCGATCTCGCATGCCTTGAGCCGGTTGCGCCCGTCCAGGACTCGGTCGTGGGCGTCTACGACAATGGGCTGGAGTTGGCCGAGGTCTCGGATGCTCTGGGCGAGGGACTGCAATTCTTCCTCGTCGAGCATGGGGAAAATGGTTGCGGTGGGATGGAATTCGATACGCTTGCCTCAGATGTGGTTGGACGGGAATGACGGCCGCTGCATCGGCTTCTCAGCGCATTCTGATGTCGGTGTCGAAGAGCCGGGCCTCGTGCGGGTGCAGCGTGTGCTGGACGACGAATGATCTCCCCGCGACTTTCCACAGGCCGCGGCCCCGTTGGAGGGCGGAGATGGCCTGGGTTTCGATGCCGGTCAGGCCGAGGAGTCCAGCGGCGGCGGTGAGCTGGTCGGTTTCCTGCCGGTAGATGATCCGTGTGCTGCAGTCGGCCAGGAGTCCTTCGGCCAGCGCCCGTCCGCGGGAGCCGGCGTCGCCGGCGGCGAGCAGATCGGACAGTCGGTGGATCACCATCAAGTTGGCGATGCCCAGGCCGCGGCTGAGTTTCCACTGGGCCTGCATGCGTTCCAGCAGGGGACCATGGCTCATCAGTCTCCACGCTTCGTCGTAGACGATCCATCGCCGCCCGCCGGTCGGGTCGGCCAGAGCGCTTTCCATCCACGCGCTGGCGCAGGTCATGGCGAGGACGAGGGCGGTGTCGGCGCCGGATCCGCCCAAGTGGGACAGGTCGATGGTGAGCATTGGCGAGCGCGGGTCGAACGCGGCGGTGGTGGGGGCGTCGAACATGCCGGCCAAGTCGCCGGAGACCAGGCGCCGCAGGGCGTGGGCGATGTCGCGGGCGGCCTCGCCCAGGCGGCCGGACATGGCTCCGGCGGCGGTGTCGAGCTGGTCCGGGGCGTTGAGGAGGGCGGCGATGTCGCCGAGAAGTGGCGTCCGGTTCGAGGTGCTCGCGGTGGTGACGACGGCGTCGAGGGCGACGTCGAGGGCGGTGTGCTCCATCGGCAGCAGATCCCGGCCCAGCACGGTGCGGGCCAGCGAGCCGAGCAGTAGCAACCGGCGTTTGCGGACCTCGCCGGCCCAGTCGTCTTCGGCGGTGCCCTCGGGCCGGGGCGCCGCGTCCAAGGGGTTCAGCTTTCCAGGCAGTCCGGGCCCCAGAGCGATGGTGGTGCCGCCGAGCGCGGCGGCCACCGGCGTCCACTCGCCCTTGGGGTCGCAGGGGACGTAGACGCGGTATCCGTGGGCAATCGACCGCAGCGCAAGCGATTTCCCCAGCGCGCTTTTTCCCTGCCCGATCACCCCGGCCAGCAAGACGTTGGGGTTGGTGAAGCCTTCTAGCTTCCCGTACAGGGAGAACGGGTCGAACGTGAAGGACGCTTCGGCGTGGACGTCGCGGCCGATGTAGACCCCGTCGGCGCCGAGACCGCCTTCGGCCAGGAACGGGTACGCCCCGGAGGCGACGGCCGTGGTCATCCGGTGCGCAGCCAGCTTCAGGCGCCCGCCGCGCGCGGATGCCGGTCCTGGTCGGCCGGCGGCCGGGTAGACCGGGGCGGGCATCTCCGCCTCGACCAGCGGTGAGTGCGCAGGGTCGCGGTCGGCGGTGTCGCGGGCGCGGGCGGTGGCCTCGGCCATGGCACGGCGTGCGGCCTTGCGGGCGGCACGGTTGGTGCTGCGCGGGGTGAACAGGTCGCTGGCGCTGCTACGACGCAGGTTACCGGTGCTCACCAGGTGCTTGCCTCCCCTCGCGGGTCGGAACCGGCTGTCGGGTCGGTGGGTTCATCGTGTGCAGGTGGTGGTGTGGCCGTGGACCGGGGTGTCGATCTCGGCGGACGTGGTGGTGCGGCGCACGGTGTGGACGGCGGCTTGGTGCCGCTGGCAGATGGTGACGAACGGCGGACCACCGACCAGCCGCGCCGGCGGATCACAGACCTTCGCGGTGCCGGCCCGATCGGTCAGCGGCAGGGTGTGGAAGGCGTCGTGGACGGCGGCGGCTGCCTGCCACAGCCGGGTGCGGGTGGTGGCCAGATGGCGTCCGGCGGTCGGCGAGGTCGGGCGGGTCGCGGTGTCGAGCTGGTTGACCAGGTGGTGGCAGGCGATCAGGTGCGCGTGGAGCAGGTCCAGGTGGGTGCGGTCGGCGGCACCGCCAGCGAGGTGACTGGTCGTGGCGTGGCGGCGAATTCCTGCGCTGGCGGCCCGCAGGTAGGGGTGTGTCTCGCCGTGGGCGGTGAGCGGTGGGGTCAATGCGGTTCCTTGGTGGGGGCTTGGTGGTTCAGCGGCGGCGGGTAGGGGTGGTGCCGGCGGCAGGCGGGACCACAGGCCGTTCGGATGTGGGCGCGAGAGCACGGTGGGCGGCAGGACGGGTGGCTGCGGCTGCTGGTTCCGCCCGCAGGTCGTAGCGGTGGCCTGGTGCCGACAGATGGGGATGGGTCCATTTGCCGTGAAATTCGAGCACCGTGCTGGTACTGGGAGGGCCGGCTTGAGCTTGGTTGCGGGACCAGTGCAGGAATGACAGGAGCTGCCGCAGGGTGTTCAGGGCGTCGTCTTCGTCGGCGCCGTGGAGCGTGAAGCTGTCCGGTGCCTGGCCGAGGGGGCCGAACACCAGGGTGTAGACGGAGCGCGGGGGTTCAGCGACAAGCTGTTCCAGGCGGGCGGTGAGGCTGTCGAGCCAGTTGGCCGCCTCGATCGCGGTGGTGATCCGGGCGTCGTCGTACGCGGCGTGGTCTTCGACGACATGGCCGTCGGCGTCCAGGTGCGGTGCGAGGAGAGCTTCGCGCCTCGCCACCCGCACGCGGCACTCGTCCAGCAGCCCCGCCAGTTGTGCCCGCAGTTGGATGTCGCCGGATACCGCCCGGTGAACGGGGCGGCCCGGGCTGGGTTGGGCGGTCACAGGGCGGCCCGGGCGAGGGGAAGCGCGGCGAGGGCGAACGCTTGTGCCTGCTGGTAGGTCAGGCGGCGCAGGTCGATCTGGCTGCCGGCGGCGGCGGTTTCCACGGCGGCGCACGCTGAGTCGAGTGCAGGGCGGGTGTCGGCGGACAGTGTCAGCAGGCCGGTCAGGGCGACGTCGGCGTGGCCGGCGATCAGTTCGCGTTCGCGCTGTTTGGTGTCGGCGTACTCGATGCTGTCCGCCTCGGAATCGACCCGGCCCTTGCGCTGCCGCTCGGCAGCGTCCGCGATGATCGTGGCTTTGCGGCGCTGGACATCGCGCAACGCGGACTCGAGTCCTTGCGGGGCATATATGAGGGAGAAGGC
>Ga0131853_10023495_pt1 | contig 11132 bp, 7 predicted proteins | sample TergutLab28metaG_FD_92764 | JGI IMG/M metagenome (GOLD analysis project Ga0131853, IMG submission 92764) | Labiotermes labralis P1 segment gut microbial communities from Petit-Saut dam, French Guiana - Lab288 P1 (version 2) (version 2) | ecosystem: Host-associated > Arthropoda: Insects >...
AAAATATAAAACACAACAAACAAACAAACAACAACTTATTAAAACAATGGGGGGGGGGGGGGGGGGGGGACGACATACATATAAAGACATATGGAAACACTGTACACCTCTATCATGAGGGAGACTGAACACAGCACAGGAAGCGAAACACACTAAGCTACTATTTAATCCAGTCTGATTACTGCACAATAAAGATCTCTTTCTATCCAAGTTCAGTGTAGGAACATAACAATGGCAACCCTATTCACTTATGCACCATCATTCGGTACAGTAGCACAGCACATACTCATTATGCACTTACAAAACACACGTATGAAAAACATTTTATGGAGCACTATTTTATTTTTATATTCCAGGAATTTATCAGACAGAATCACACAACAATCAACTGGAGTGCAGTTATTCATGCTTTCGAAGACTCCACGAAATCCTCACATATCCATGTTTTTGACATACACAATTTTGAAATGTTAATGGAAGACATGTGTCTGTATTGTTTAATTGCACTTTATCGTAACCAGTTTTTATTATATTTCCCAGTATACTGACTTATACAAGGACATCATATGAATGTAAAAAGTCGATGGTGGGGGAAATCCTCCTGAAGATGATCTTTTAGGTGTCCAAACACAGAGGGGTACATACACTGTTAAATCAATGCATTTTGTGTTCTGATGGTATTAATTTATAACACAAATAGAAACATGAAACCAGAATGTGGTGTTCTTACAACAAATACTGACCTCCAAATAGTCTCAGTGCTCATTTAGAAATGGGGTTGACAATTAATTATCTTCAACAGCACAGAATGAACACATTACTGAAACCATGAATGACAATGAAATGCCTAAGAATATATCACTAAGTACATTTTTAATACTGACATGTTTACCTCACCCTCTCCATATATCAGCCACATGTATTTGCATATCTACCCAGGACCAAACTCCAAACCTAATTATTCTCTACATCAACTCCACCGGGAAATTCTTGGGAAGTTCAAACACTCAAGACATTTCCTGCATTTTACAGAAATGGTACACTCATTACTGCTCACAGAAGCCTAGTATTCACTGTGAAATATTCCTGGTTACTGAAACTCCTGCATTATATACCCACTTCCTTCGAAACCTACTCCACTAATCAAAATAGAGGATTGAAATGCAGTCATGTTCCTGGTGGAGGTATGGAGGAAGCTTGTTCCTCACACTAAATTCACCCAGTCTCCTATTCAATAATTACTTGCAGCTCTTTCCTAAACACAAACTGTACAGAGCAGTCACCTCAATCTAGCATTAAAGTTAGAAATCTGTGGACCGTTCATGTCACTCCTGTACAAGTTGCTAAACTTTCCAACCCAAAACTAAGATGTCTCTTTGGATCAATAAACTATAAGAACACCACATACTAAAATTTTCAAATTCACCTTGAGCTGATCCTCTTCCTCAACTGCACTGATGTTCTTCCACTGATTCTTCCTCCTACCTTTTAGTGTGTCAGCAAATTTCATTTCCCATCACAAATGTGGTGAAAAATGGACATCTTCATGTCGGAGTACTATCATATAGTAATCCTACTGCTTACTGATAGATATGTTGGTAGTTTCCTTAACTACAGACTTATCAGTAGAAACACTCATCTGTCTTCATATTTACAACAGATTTCTACTGTTAGAGCCATCAGTCCTGGACTAAAATTGTCATTCTTCCAACAGCTTTAACAATGTTAAAAATTGGCAAATGACACAGTAACAGAAACCTTATGTTTGATAATGCAAAAGGAAGACAACATTAGGATATGTGAACAGTGTACAAGTTGTTGTATGCTTACTCCATAAGTTTCAATCACATCAAACGTAATACTTACAGAAAGTACAATGGATGTAAGATGTATTTCATTCTTCTCTACAACTTGTGTTGCAGACACTTCATGCTCAAACACAGCAAATGTCCATTATGGATCCATTTTAACAAAACCTTTCATTCATTCATTCAACTACAAACCCTCAATACTGAAATTCATGAAAATCTGTTCAGCAGCTTTCACATAATTTAATGCAGACATATGAACAGGCAAGGAGGAGGTGAGAGGCTATTTTATAACTTTTTGTTCTGAATGTGATAAAAATATTTTATTTTTCCTGAGAATGGCTGAACTTCCATGAAAATGATCAACTATATTCTCGCATGCAGTGCTTAACAGGACAAACAACCACTAATGTGTTAATTGGAAAATACTTTCCTGCTTGCATGCAACGGGCAACTAGTCCTCAACAAAACAGCTACAAAATACATGTGAATACCCTGTCCTTGTCACCAACTAAACCTTAAATGAAAACATGTAACCTTTCAAAGTACAGTGGTAACTACATGCATCAATGTTTTGACATTAAAAACAGTTGCATTTTTCTCACAAAGTGTGTATATGTGTTTTCTATGTTCACAGAAAAAACAGAAACTGCTTCCTTAAAAATAACGAGGTGCTCTTTATTCAGCTTTCAAGGATTCTTATGATGGTATATGGTAATAGTAATGAATGAAATTTTGGCCTGTACAGAAAATGAGTCTAAGTCTAGTTGAGCCATCAGAATACATAATCATTTATCCAGTTCTCTTTTCCTTGTGCACCTGAAAATGGAGGCAGATCCAGGACCTGAAAAACTGTAGGTCTTTTACATCTAAGATGGAGGACAATGTCCAAAATTATCATTAATGAGAATTGATCATTCTCATAGAGACACAGTGTTCTGTTAGGTAGGAAATGAATTCATTGAAATATTCCTTAGTAGAACTTCTGGCACCAAAGATAACTGCCAACAAAAGAATCAATATTCTAAAAGGCAATTTCACTAGGATGTGCCACTATACTTCAATATAGGGCTTTATGCCAGCAGCTAAGCTGATATAAACTACTGTGGTAGCATTTATAAGCCTGTAAATGAGGTGCAGAGGAACAGTAGGCAAATGACACAAATGGTTGGAATCAGAATAAGTTGCAATATTAGAAGCTACAAGATTATATATAAAATATACATAATATTTGACGTTCACGTGACCGTGCCATCCTGATCCTGCTCGCAAGCTGTCAGCAAACCTGTATGACATATACCATTGCTGTGTGTACAGTGAAAAACTCCTGATGATGGACAAAGGAACTGTCCAAAACATGTAGAGTCTTATTCCTAAAATAAATTTGAAAAATTAGTGCATCTAGTTGGTTTTATTATAAGAATATACACAACATATTCTGTGAACATGTTAAGAATGTATGACAAGACAGGCAATGTGTATGTAATGAAACATTGTGACACGTTTCCATAACCACTGCTGCCATGGAAAAGCAATATATATTGCATATTCTAAGAGGGCAGTTGTAGCCTCACTTAACATGCATGCAAATTGCATTTTTCCACACTGTGTCATACTGTCACCCGTGGCCTCTCTAATCCCACCATATTTTTCCACATTAATTCATACATGGCACAATTTAAAAAAAAAAATTACTGTACATATGTGTGTTTTGATTCTCTCTACAAATTCTATCTGAAACACTTCACAATCTAGGAATAATTGCGATACTATCATAAATGTACATAGGTCTGCATGTAAAAAATACCTGTCATTCTTGTAAAATTTTAACCAAACTTGAATTTCTTGACAGATTTTTTAAAAATCCTCAAACATCATATTCATGTACTGTAGGAGCCATACAGACAGATAATTTGAAGTTAATATTTGCTTTCTGCAATTTTGCGAATGCACGTAAAAATAAAGTTCATTAACACAATATTTGAACAATTTTAAGCACCTACCATGTATGTGCATGTGTTTGTCCTTTTTTGCTCTTATTAGCTTTATCTTATGTTGCACAAAACTACTCAAGCACCAATAAACACAATTTTCATGAAAACTGTAACTGTAGCTCTTCTACAATCTGACAACACATCAAACAGTTTTTGGTTATAAAAGACAATAATGGACATATTACATGCAAGACCATCATGCGTATCTACACAAAGTGAGTGCCATCCACTATGAATTTACCAGAGTGAAAAATATTACAATCACAAGCTATAAGGAAAAAATGAATCACACCTTTTGTCCAATATATTGTTCTGTGCATCTTACAGTATTTGATACGTGAACCTTTAAACGATCAGGTTTTTATTTCAATTTCAGCACTGTGATTATGAAAAACATGAGTACAATTTGAACAGAAAAAGCTAATATATAAAATTAATTTCTATGGGCATTTTCTTTTGATGTGCACTTGCATATGTGGATGTAGGTCGTTTAAAGATTAAACACACGGCGTGAACACTCACCCTCCTATGACTGTAGCTCACTCTCATGCATACAGAAAGTTGTCAACATTTTGGGTAACATGATTAAGACTGTCATTTTAAAGTAATTACAGAAAGTTACAGTGTTGGTTTGATTTCCCTAGTAATGGTGGCACATTAATACATAATCTACTAGCAATAATCAAGAGGTTTTGAAGTTAGTGCTGCAACTCTGCTAGTATTTAGCCTTTTCATCAGCAGATGGCAGCAGTATGTTCTGTACCTGCTAACATACATATCGAACAAATAGCAAACATTAGCTAAAGATCAGACATTCACAGTCACAAAGTTGGATGACAGATGGACATGTGGGAACAATTACTTGACATATGAGATGCGAGCCTCAGGTTTCTGGACTGGGGGCAGAATGATCTTAGGCCTACCTTAGTTCCAGGTCAATACTGTCCCCTTTATGGCTAATTCACACACAGCGTGCCGTGCCCATGCAGTTCCCCTGCCATGCCATGCCATGCCGCGTTAATTCACACACAGCGTGCCGTGCCCATGCAGTTCCCCTGCCATGCCATGCCATGCCGCGTTAATTCACACACAGCGTGCCGTGCCCATGCAGTTCCCCTGCCATGCCATGCCGCGTTAATTCACACATCCCATGCCGTGCCCCTGCCATACTCCGACAGTGCTGTGTCCTTCGTGAAAGACCATGTGGTAGCCGGAAATATCCGAACTGCTAGTCCAACAGTTTAACAGATCGTCTTTTTTGTAGTGTGCTGCTACCACTCTTTATAGTCAAGGGTATGGATCGTTGTGAGGAGGATGTGATCATTGCTTTTGGGTTTTACCTTCCTGCAGAAGAAGAAAAGCGAAATCCCCCCCCCGAAAATATTGGATTCATAAAGTGTTTCAAGCAAGAGAAGAGGAAGGAGAATTTCCCACTCTGTTTTGACACTGATGACAGGCAAAAATTGTTCAAATACTTTAGAATAAGTTTTTTGAAATCTGAAAACTTGGAACAGTTGTTGCACACAGACATTGAAAAGAAGAATACAAGATGGAGACGGAGCATAAGAACAGAAGAAAGATTGGCTTTAACTTCAAGGTTAGTTCATAAAAATGTATAATTAAAAATAATCTGTCTATGTGATCATCAAAACAGATTCAACACACCCCAGAAGCCAGTACCCCTGTTAAAAATGTGGAGTTCGTAAACGTTATTTGTTAAATTTGGTTGTGTTTATTTTCAGATTTCTGGCTTCAGGGAATTCGCAAATATCAGTGAGCTTCAGCTACAGAATATCACCCTCAACTGCGCATTCTATAACCATATCAACCTGCAAGGCAATTTGGAAAACATTTTCTCCAACAGAATTACCACAACCAACAGAAGAAGAGTGGAAGAAAAAAGGGCAAGAATTTTATCCACTATGGCACTTCCCTAACTGCATTGGAGCTGCTGATGGCAAACATATTGAGATACAAGCAATGCATAACAGTGGTTCCCTTTTCTTTAACTACAAAAAGACACTTTCTGTCATTCTCTTGGATCTGGTCAATGCCAATTATAAGTTTAACATAAACGACATTGGTGGATACGGCAAATCCAGTGATGGAGGACTTTTTGCAAGATCAATTTTGGGAAAATCACTGGAAGGCAATACGCATAATATTTCCAATTCTAAACCACCACCTAACAGTGAATAACCCCTGCTCTTTGTAACAGTGGGTGACAAAGCATTTCCTCTAAATAAATATTTGCTACAACCTTACCCAGGAATTTCAGCCCAGAACAATGAGAGCAGGCAAATTTATAACTACAGACTGTCAAGGGCACGCTAAGTTGTTGAGAATACTTTTGGTATTCACACTCAGAAATTTAGGTTATTTTATAGCCGAATTCAACCGAGCCCTGATAATGCAGATAAAGTAGTCTTGGCTGCTTGTGTTTTGCACAATTACTTAAGAAATGATGTCAGTGTGGAAGACTGTGTGATTGAAAATAAAGATGCTCCATAACAGTTCTCTTATGTCACAACATTTCCCCGTTCCGGTGGAAGTGCTAGTGAAGAAGTTATGAGTGTAAGGGAAAAGTACTGACAGTACTTTGTAAACGTTGGATCAGTCCCTTGGCAACTGGAAGCAATAAGAAGAGGAAGGACATTTCAAGAGTAATGTTATTAATAAACATAACATATTTATCTTGAAATGAGTGTCCATGCAACTTTAATGCATAATGAAAGAAGAACCATACAACTTTAATGCATAATGAAAGAAGATCTGCTTAGAAACAAGTGCAATTTGTGAGACAATTCAAAACAGACATATTATCATTTGTGGCACACTACTGAGTGGAGGATGTGTTGATTGATAGGAAGTGAGAATGAAGAATCTGAGGTTTCCAGCAGCAATGATATCTGAGCTTCTGTGACTATAAATAATAGACGAATTGCGTAACTTTTCTTTATATTTTCACAATACCTGCTATACACTTTATTGTGTTAAAAACTTAATATGTGGTGCTGTATGTCAGTGGCAACTCTTTTAACAATAGCAGCATGTTAATCTACTTTTTAATTAACATCACTGTGCATATATGGAAGTTCATTTGACATTCATTGTTTCAGATGAAATGTAAAATGCATCACACTGAAATTAGAAGCGTATGAAATAAATGAGTTAATAGGAGGCATAATTGTTTATTCTGATCGAGAGTACATTGAGTTATGATTGTTTGCTGACAGGTTTTCCGGAATTTGTGAAAATGCTTGGGAAAAAAAACCTGTGGGAACCTTGGCTGTTTGTTGGTCCTTGCACCAAATCATACGTTTTTCCTCGTCTATGACAAACGTTGTTTGGTTTCACACTGGCCACCTGCCATCTGGGATTGTGGAACTCCGTGTGGTAGCCAAAAGAAGCTGAAAACAGGCAGGTAGTCCACATGCCATCTCTTGATGGCCGATATTAATTCACACTTGCCCATACCATGGCCTTGAAAAGTCGCTTTCAGAACAGCATGGTCAGAGCATGGCATGGGCATGGCAAGTGTGAATTAGACATGGCTGCACTGCATAAATCAAATGGGAAAGACACATTCTAAACCATTAGTGGCATGGCATGGCAGGGGAACGGCATGGGCACAGCATACTATGTATGAATTAGCCTTTAGAGTTTATAAACCAGGCTCAGCACCACTGCCATATCTGTAACAATCCCTGGAACTCATGTTTCGTGATGCTGTCCAGTTCTGCCTGTGATGGAGCTTCAACCTCTGCAATATCCTCATTGAATCATCCCCTTCAACTTTAATCATCTTATGAGATACTATGCTGGTCTCTGCATGTTTACTTGGAAGCAATTTAAATGTTCATGCTAAACTAGAAACATTCAAGATGTCAAGAGAAACAGCTGCCATTTACATCCATCTCCCAAAGGCTGACTGGATTTTCATCTCTGGCAACAGGATACCTTAGAAAGGAAGCTACTGTCCTTTTGGCCTTATCTTCCAAGTCCTTGCATACAGAAAGGTAGTTTTGTTTCTGTTCATCATTCAGCAGACAGTTCACAAATTTTGCCTCTTTATGTACTGTATAACAGGCCCAGAATGGTACAAACACTGTCACTCACATTTCATCTGTCCTTACTGATCACTTGACACAATTTTTCCACATTTTCATCAGACCAACTTCACAAAGGCCAAACTGAACTCTCAAAATCCTCAACCAAAGTTTGGCTACCTTGGAACATGAACACTGTTTGCAGTTCGTGTTCTACTTATGGCATCATCATCATGAAAAGCTATTTAAAGAATTCTGTCTCAGAATCTGGTTCCTCCATCTTAAAACAAAATTTTATGTAAGTACTCTGTGCCTTCAGGTCTCACATTAAACTGGGCAGCAATTATCAGAGAATGCACTCAACACAAACACACTTAAATGTTAGTTGCACAAAAATGCAACATTCTGTTGTTGTGATATTACCACACCAATTCACAATAAGCCAATCCCAGTGGCTGTGCAGTCACTCAACTGTCGGGTTTGTGGGTTTGAAACCCATGGTGGGCTTGGATGTTAGTCTCGTGTGTGGGCTGTGTGCTGTGTAGGCATTGGCCTCTGCAATGAGCTGATCACTTCTTCAGAGGGGTCCTACTGGATGTGTGTGCACGTGACCTAAAAACCTCAACAATGAGGCAGCCTATTTCCAATTGCGGCTGTTGTGCCAGTAAAAAAAAAATCATATTAAATTAACTTAACATCACTAACAGTGCATGACTGCATCATATCCAGCTGGTGAGCCATGCAACCAGTCCAGGAACATTTGGCTCACACCCCATAATAATAAAAACATTTCATGGGTGATAGTGATTTTACAAAAAGAAACTCAGTGAATTTTAGTTATGACATCTCTTCTATTGCGTTTTTACTTTACTGGAGGTTTGGATATGATTATTCTGATTTTCTGCAGACAGCTTACAAATAATGTTGCAACTAGGTCTGACTGACTAGCAAGATATCCAACTGCCAAACTGACAGTAAAGACACTCAAGCAACATTCACAAACGTATTTCTGTAATCAGCATTTATACAACGTCTCTGTTACCAAATGCAAAAAAATACACACACTGAAATTTGCCACTTTATTAGTCACTTGTCTTCTAATACAACCCCAAGTTATTTTCCAACCCTGTGTGTTTGGAGATAGCAAGACAGTAAATAGTTTGAAAAGAGACATCAGTTGGATACAACAAAAACATGTATTAATTAAAATAAAAAACTCCACAAATGCTTTTCATCTAGCTAAATGTCTTGTGATCTCTCTGCTCCCCAATGCTGTTGCCACCTTTAAGTTTCACTTGCATGAGATACATAGTTGACAAAGCATATCAAACATGCTATGCAGTACAGTGGAGGCAGTGACTCAAGAGTGAATCAGTTCCTACAGTTTTGTTATTTGTTCTGTGTGTTAATTACTTTTAAATTACACTTATATAGGTCAGTCATTAACATTCAATGACAGTCATGCTGTACCAACTAGCAGTAGCATTACAAGCACATTTATAGCCCTGTCAGTAACTGATAAGGGAAGGTGTAACTGTTTACTCTACCTCTCCAACACAATGGGTTAAAGAATAAACAGTTCCATCTCCACCATCAGTTCAGTATACCTTGCTCAAAACACGTTCCTGTGTGTTGTATCTCACCCTCAAACCAAGAACACTGTATGAATCCTACACTGTCATGTGTACAAAATTTCATCCTTACATCAATCGCTATATCTCACAGTCTGTAACATCTTTTGGCATTTTATCTAAACCACACAGTCAAAAGCTATTTGAAGTACTGGGGTGTTATATGAATGTATTAGAAATTATTTACTCACATAACTGGGTCAGGATAGCACAGCTGCTAGAGCAACTCGCTACAGACTGGACGGTCCAGGGAAAGAATCCCGGTGAGGGAGAGATTTTCTGCATCTGTCCAGATCGGATCTGGGGCACATCCAGCCTCCTGTACAATGGGTACTGGGTCTTTCGTGGGGGTAAAGTGGCCAGGGCGTGGTATTGACCACCCACCCCCATCTAGCGCCAAGGTTAAAGAGAGAGAAGAGCTATACCTCTACCTCTGGGCCTTCATGGCCTGCCATAGGGTGAAATTTACTTTTACCTTTTTTTACTCACATACTTAGCACAGATGACTGCAGAAGGGCACTACTGAATACTCATTCAATGCTAGAATGTAAATATAAAATAAATTAGAGTTATTACTTTATCACTTGAAGTATGTGTATTATTCAACCAGAATTTGGATGAAAATATTCAAGGAGCAACAACTGTATGAAAGCACTCAAATATCAGCAACTGAATGGAAGTACATAAATGAGGGGAAACAATAAACCTACCTGATGTAAACAAATAGCTACCAAGTAGCTCAACCCTTATAAGCAGTGGTTAACTGTATGCACTACCTGCCTTAAGAATGAACAGAATCTGCATCCCCCACACAACAGTGAAATTATCTGTTTCACATCATTCTTACGCTCAACAGCAATCACTTCCATAAACATCATAATGTGTTTGGCGTTTGTAATGAAAGCTGTGTTTTACATTAGGTGAAGATCCAGTGCATAAATATTATAGATAATTAACTACCTCTCTTTCCTCAACTTGTACAGCCAGGTAAGTACAACCAGACAGCATCACATTACTTTCCCAGGATTGGTCCAGGCCCTGGCTATTTTATGCACAATGAAACCTGTGCATTTAGAGAATAATATGCGTTCTAAAGTGTGATGTTTGGGCATTTGTAGGTAAGTTTCTCAGCAGTCAATTATGTAAGTTTCATACTTGTATGCTTCATATGTACTGAATATAAAAACACTGAATGGAAAGAAAATTCGTGGGAGAAACTTTATAAACTTTCAGGATTACAAATAATGACAGCAGCAAGAAATACTGGGACAGGGGATGCAATGTGGTAGAATATTAGAAAACTAAAGAGGAATGGCTAAATAAAGAGAGAGAGAGAGAGATTAAATCATACAGTGAAGCACAAAGAAAGTCTGAAGATGGCGACTGACTCGGTTGTCTCGATGTTACTATCAGGAAATCAATGTTCACTAGTAAAGGAAATATTCGATACAAGCTGTCCGAATTGTTTTGTTTTAAAAGAGCAACTTGAAACTGTTACACAAGAACTGAAAACTGCTAGAACCATCATCTCTCTTCTCAAGGAAGAAGCAAATTCAACTTGTGATTTTCCTACGCTGGATGGCTTGCATTATCTTCAGACATCCGAAAACATACAAAGTGCTTCGGCTACAACTTGGACTGTGGTCATTG
>Ga0131853_10023496_pt1 | contig 11131 bp, 11 predicted proteins | sample TergutLab28metaG_FD_92764 | JGI IMG/M metagenome (GOLD analysis project Ga0131853, IMG submission 92764) | Labiotermes labralis P1 segment gut microbial communities from Petit-Saut dam, French Guiana - Lab288 P1 (version 2) (version 2) | ecosystem: Host-associated > Arthropoda: Insects >...
CATATTTTTCATAACAAACTCCAAGTACGTCTTCTGTTCATAACGATAATCGCAGTCTTTCCAACGGATTATCCTTCTTATCGGAGACTTTCCCTGTTCTAAGTATAGCGTATGTAGTTTTGAAAATCTACCGGCGGCCTTTGTTCCCTCGCGCAAGGTTGCCTTCTACCTAACTCACCGACCAGTTCGCCAGGGATTTCCGCATAAAACCCCCGATGTCCACTCCGTAAACCTCCTGCAACAGATCGTCCCGCAGGGTTTCGGCCACGGTTCCCCGGGCAATGACGGTTCCCTCCGCCAACAGCAGTGCCGTTTGCCCGAACTGCCGCGCCAGGTTGAGGTCGTGGAAAACGGTAATAAGGATATTGCCACTTTCCTTCACCCAGGCGGCAAGAAAGGCCATCAGTTCGAGTTGGTACTTTAGGTCCAGGTGATTGGTCGGTTCGTCCAGGAGAATCACCTCCGGAGTCTGCGCCAGGGTTCTTGCCAGAAAAACCCTTTGCAGTTGGCCGCCAGAAAGCTCGTCGATCATGCGGGTCCTGATTCCGGAGAGGTCGAGTTTGTTGATAATGTTATCGATAACGATCCTGTCCCCGTCGGAAAAATCCTTGAGAAAACCGGAGGCATGGGCGAAACGTCCCATCGAGATCGTCTCGTACACGGTGTAGGGAAAAAGCACCCGGGACATCTGGCCCAACAGCGAAATCTTTTTGGCGAATTCCCTGCGGGGAATTGTTGCAATATCGGTATCATTGATATTTATTGTACCACGATAAGGGAGAAGTCGGGCCATAGATTTAAGCAGGGTACTTTTGCCACAACCGTTCGGGCCCATAATGCAAAGATTTTCGCCGGCCTTGACGGTAAAATTTATATCCCTAATGACATCGCCCGATCCGTATCCTGCAAACAGATTTTTCACCTCGATGGTCGCTATTCCGTCCGTCATGCTACTGCCCCCGAAACGATTTACGCCGCCCGAAGTAAACCCAGGCAAAAAAGGGCGAGCCGATAAGGGCGGTCAAGGCCCCAACCGGAAGTTCCGAAGGCGGGATGACCGTTCTTGCGACAAGGTCGGTCACCACCATCAGCGAACCGCCGAGAATGAAGGACATGGGGATAAGGCTTTTGTGCTTCGAGCCGGTTATCCTTCGCGCGACATGCGGGGCGATAAGATCGACAAAACCGATAACACCGCTGAGCGCGACGGCCGTTCCGGTAAGTATCGCCGAAAATACCAGGAGCTTTTTCCGCAACCTGCCGGTTTCGACTCCCAACGATTTTGCCTGTTCGTCCCCAAAGGTAAGGATGTCCATTTCCCTGGTAAAAAAAGCAATACCGATAATGCCGACAAGCATAAACGGCAAAAAAAGCTTTACGTAAACCCAGCCCCGCATGGCAAAGCTCCCCATCTGCCAAAGGATGATCCGCCTTAAATCCTCGGAAAAAACCGCACCGAGCGTGGCAAGAAGGGCGTTGAGAAAAAGCGAAATGACCATGCCGCAAAGGATAATGGTATTGTCCGACATCGAGCGGTCCACCCTCGATGAAAAAATCACTACGACAAACACCGTAACAAGGGCAAAGGAAAAACCCACGACCGGCAGGGTAAAACCGGCCAGAACCGGCAGGCTGATGCCGGAGATGATGATCAGACCGGCACCCACGGAGGCGCCGGCGGAAACGCCGAGTATGTGGGGCGTGGCAAGCGGGTTGCGCAAAACCGACTGGCAAACGGCACCGCTGACGGCAAGGCTGCCGCCGACCAAAAAGGCCAGAAGGGCACGGGGAAAACGGAGCAGCCAGACCACCGAATCATGGGCGGTCTCGACATGCGCCGGAAGCGGCAGCCGGAAAATGTTGCAAAATAGTATGCTCATCGTGTCGGCAAGGCTTATGCGGGTACTGCCCAGCGAAGTGGCCGTCAGCAGTATCAACAAGGAAATTGCCGAGGCGAGGAGGATGCGGATCCTAGCGGGCATAAAGCTCCGGGTACACCGCCTGAGCCATTTGCCGTAGGGCCAAGGTGATTCGGGCGGAAGGTCTTGCCGAGGAATCCTTGTCGATAAGGTACACTCGGTCATTGATAACGGCATTGATATGATTAAAGCCAAGCCGGTTTTTTATTTCGCCGACAGGATCGTCGACAAAATGCACGTTGGTGAGGATAACTTCCGGATTGCGTTCGATGAGGGCCTCGGCACCGGGCCGCACCAGCCAGCCGTCTTTGCCAAAAACATTTTCCGCCCCGATGACGGAAATCATGTCATGGATAAAACTCCCCTCGCCCATGGTCATCATTTCCGGAGGGGGTGAAATTTCATAATAAACGGTCCTGCGGTTTTCGATACGGGGAACGAAGGCCGTTATTTCGGCGATTTCGGTTTTCATCTTTTCTACCAATTCGGCCCCACGCTCCTGAACCCGCAGAATGTCGGCGACAAAGGCGATGTCGAGGTAAATGTCGTTTATGCTGTAACTCATGGGGATGTACACCGAGGAAATGCCGGCATCGGCCAAAAGCCTGAAAGGATCGTCGCCGGAACCGGCGGGCTTGTCCCCGCTGGCGATGATGAGGTCCGGCCTAAGCGCAAGGATAAACTCCGCATCCGGAAAGAACGGGTCGAACCGGGGAAGCCCTTCCGGAATCCCCTCGATGTCGGCGGAATTGATGTCTACGGCAACGAGCCTGTCGGCCATGCCGAGGTCGACGATGATCTCCGTGTTCGAAGGCGCCGTGGAGATAATGCGGTTTGCCGTGCCGGAAAATGCCACTTCCCTGCCGGCGCGGTCGGTTATCCTGGTCGACACCCTCTCGCAGGAATTGGTCGCAAACAAGGCCAACAGAACAACGGTAACGACAAAAAATTGTTTCACTTTCTCCACCTTGAAATCAACCTTTACCGGTACAGTCTAACATAGGACCGGTGAATTGTCCATCGGGCTTTGTCAATGCACACAACTCCGCCGTGCCGTTGCTTCGTGCCCACCTTGAATAGTATATTCACCCTATTCATCCTCCGAATTCTTCACTTCGATATTCACCCTCAAACCTACGGTCACCGTGATTCCCGGCATAGGATAGGCGGAAAAGGATTCGTAGGACGCATTGAAAATATTTCTAAGGGAGGCAAAGAAAACGGTGTTGCCACCAAGATTCTGGTTGAAAGTAACGTTTGCGATAACGCTCGGATCGACGATGAGGCGATTTCTGGGATCGGCGTAATTTTGTGATCGGTATTGTAACGAAAACAAAAGCGAGGTCGCAGGCCAATTGAGGTCGAGGTTGGCGCCGATCACATGTTCCGGGCTGTAGGGAACCCGAAAACTGTCGCCGGAACCGTCCGGGAAAAGCAGGCTGTACAGGAACTGGTAACTGCCCCGAAGGGTGAGGGAAGGACCGGAATCGCCGAGGTTCAGGGTAAGGGCGGGGCGGAAATCGGCGCCGGCGAAATAGGCCGTGCCGATATTTTCAGGCCTCCAGCGGCGGCCGCCGGAAGTGGTCCAACGGATAAGGTCGAGGGCGTAATGTCCGAAAACACCCGCGGAAAAAGAAAAAATATCACCAAAGAAAAAATCGCCGATAAGGTCCGTTCCCCATCCGTCTTCCGGACTCAGGTCGGGATTGCCCGCCATGGAATTGTCCGGGCTACGGTAATACAGGTCGTCAAAAGAAGGAAACTGAAAAGTGCGAAAATAATTATGCTTGAGGGTAAATGCCTCGGTCGCCTGCCAGCTTATGCCGACCTTGGGAATCGGGGCGATCCGCCTTGTGTCGGTAAGGCCCTTAAGGGAAGCGACGGCAAAAAAGTTCGGCGAAAAACGGTACTCGCCGGTGATGTGCGCCCCGCCGAAATTGCCGGTTTTTTCCGGATCGAGCTCCACCGGATTGCCGGAATTGACGTACAGGAAATGCCAGTGAGCACCAAAAAAAAGGGAAAGCCGTTCGGTCGGATACCAGTTCCAGCGGTTTATCGCCATGAAGTAGCGGTCCCGACCCGAGATGATCGCACCGTAATTGTTAAACGACAGACGGTAGGCAAAAGATGCCTCGGTGGTAAGGTTGTCAACAAAAGACGTCGGCGCAAAAAAGGAGGCATTGCCGGAAAGAACCGTGTCCGTGGCAAGCACCGTGCCGACGGAATTCATCGTTATGGGAAAATTGCGCCTGGCATGGTATCCGCCCGTATTGACAATAATTTTTGCATCTTTTGGAAGGGCGAAGGCCAGCCTGACTTCCCCTCCCCCGTCGACGACCTCGTTGCTGATCTTGCGACGGGCAAAACCGAAATCGTCCTTGTAAAGATAGTGGTTGCCGGCAATATTCCCGAAGGCCGATGCCCTAAAGGAAAAACCCTTAAAGGCACGGCCGGCGAAAATACTGAGGGACTGCATGTCGAAAAGGTCCTCGAAATGGGGCTCGCCGATCTCGCCGTCCGTATGCCGGACATTGTACTTTCCCGGCATGTAGCCGGTGTTGGAAAGAGTAAACCCTAGGCTGAGGTTTTTGTTTTGTTCACTGGTGGTAATAATATTGATAACACCGCCCGGGGCACTCCAGATATTGTACTGGGTGTCGGCGCCGCCGTAGATCACTTCGATCCGCTGGACGTCGGCCAGATTGATCTGGTTGATGTCGAAATCGCCCGAACGAAGCGAGTTGACGGGAATTCCGTCGACAAGAACGGTGATACGGTTCGTGCCGAACCCGCGCATGCTCAGCGAGGTGCGGTTGCCGTAACCGCCCTGCCGGGTAACGCTCATTCCGATCTCTTCCTCCAGAAGGGCGGCCAGGTCCCGCGCGCTGCTCCGCTCGATGCTCTCCCTGTCGATAACTTGGATCTGGGCCGTTGTTTCCGGCGTCCCGGTAACCACGATACCGGTAGCATCGTCGCCAAAATCGATAAAGTCGTCGACATTATCGTCGTCCTCAGGATCGGCAGCGAGGAGTCTCGCGGCAACAAAAAAGCAGAGTAAAATCGATGCTACCATTTTTTGGGATTTCATTTTAGTACGCCTATCACTGCCTTTTTTGCGGCATGACAATTCCCCAGTCTATCCATTCCGAATCTTTTTTCACGGTAAAAACACGCAACGCATCCTCAAAACTGCGCTGTTCCACGTAGTATAGCTTTCCCGCATACAGGGCGGCAAGGTTCACCGCATTTGCCATCTGCACCCAGTTTTTGTCGGCCACTCCTCTGTAATGGATACCGAAAAAAGGCACCTCTCCCGGTCGGAGCCCCTGGGAATTATTGAAGCCGGGCGTGGAAAGCCATTCCGGATCCGCACCTTCAAAGTATTCGATAATAATCGCGCCACGATCGAGGTCGTCGTTAAAAATATTTATCGCGCGAACGATGCCCATGTAGCTTGTGCCTCCCCACTCGTCTTCGTATGGACCGCCTCCGTTATACAGAAGTACGAAATCATCCGTGGAGGGATTTTCCTTTGTGCTCCAGGTTTTGAGATTTTCGGTGTCCAAATTGGGGAAGAGAAGTTCGGCCGTTTCGAGGGTTTCATCCTTGCCGTCCAAATCGCCCCATCTGCGGATATGATAACCGTCCCCGTTCCCGGGCATCTTCCAAATACCGTCGAAAAAATCCATGCGTTCGTCGAAAACGGCATCGCCCGGCATATAGGTATCGGTTTTGTCGGCATCGCCGAGTTCCCCGTAGTCGCAGGCGGAAAAGAGAAGCAGGATGGACAGAAGTCCGGCCCTTGCAAAAATGATCATTCCAATCTCCCTGGCGGTTTCCGGATTTCCGCAGAGGAAATCCGGAAAGCATCGCAAACCTAGCGGACGGTAACGTCAAAATGAGGAAAGATACTGAAAGTATCTGTCCGGGTAACGGCATTCATGTTGGGCTTTCCCGGCAGGTTCTGGGTCTTTTCGGTGTCAAGAGGATCGCCAAACCAACTTTGCAAAATACGGCCTTCGGTAAAGGCGTGAGTTCCGGCGGCCAGGCCGTTTACGGTAATTGTGTTGTCGGTGGCAAGCTGATATTGCCGACTCTTGCTCCTGTACTCAGTCCCCGATAATTTGTAGCTCACTACCGTTGCGTTGCTGCCCAGACGGGGATTGTAGATCGTCGCCAGTTTGTGCACCGGCAGCGTTATCCCCTTAAAGCTTACGCTGAAGTTTTCCCCCGGTTTCGGAGATTCCGGCGTTACCGTTATTTCTATTTTGCGGGCGTTGATCACCGTGTAGTAAAAGCGGTTTTTGTCCTCGAAATCGGTTGCCCTCACCCCGATAATGTTCTGCGTATTTTTAAGCGGCAGGATATAGTTTTCCCCGCTTCCGGTTACGGTAACGCCGTTGAGGATAACCTCGATTTCCTTTGCGCCTTTGGCGGAAACCGTTATCGGCCAATCCCGGCCGGCACCGGTAAAATACACCGTGTCGTAGGGATTGCGGATGCCGGTATCGACAATGATGTTGATACCCGAAGTATCGCTTCCCTTCACGCTGAAGATCACGTAGCCGGTATTGACCTCGGAGATTGGCGGAAAACTGCGATTGCCGTTGCGGTGGGTAAAAGCGTCGTAGGTAACTTTGACAATGGCAATGCCCGGCCGTTCCGCGGTAATCTCAGGATAATTGATCGTCGCCCCCGGATTGGCCCCATTCCAATTCTCCGCATCTTTGGTATTGTCTTTAAGGGAAATCACGCCGAAACCCGCAACGATCTTAAAGTTGAATTTCGGGTAGTACAGATCGTTATTGGACATATGGGTAACCCCTTCCGGAACCCGTCTGGGAAAAAATTTTGTCGTTTCGCCGACCTTCAATTCCTTAAAATGGTATTGAAGCCAAAGATCGTTTTCAAAATCGGCGGGGATTCCCGCAATTATCCTCGGCGCATAGCGGACAAATTTAGGGGATTCCCAGTCGAGATCCGAAATAAGATCGCAGGCAAGGAACAGGCCCAGGACCAACGGCAACGGCAGGCAAAACTTTATTCGTGCAAAAAACGTTTTCCCAAAACGGATACCGGGGACGGATGGTTTGAACGGGGACATGGGGACTCCTTGCGAGGGGAGGAGGAGGCCGATTTGCGGGTCTTGGCGCCAAAACCCAAGTGTTCACAGAGGCAATGCAGGACATGGTGGCGAACATCGACTTTTCTCAAGCTCGTTCCTCGAAGCTAAGAAAAATGCCGACCCTAGGGGCCGGTGCATACCAAAGTTTCCTGGCTCGAGGGGCGGGCATCGCCCGGGTTCCGCCGCCTTCCCATCCGTTTACGGACAGTGGCATTATGACGGAACCGACCCTATTACAGTTACGGGATAGCGGGGGAGTTGCACCCCACTTCCTTTGAAATACGCAGGAACAGACTAGCATGGGCGCAGGGGAATGTCAAGCCTCGAATTTGCCTTGGGGAAATTTCTCTTCCCTTCGTGGTTAAAATTCTTCGATTTGGAAGAAGAAGCAACCACGGAGTTTTAGTCTGCGGTTCAGCCGAAGGTTAGGCTGAAAATTGCCGTTTGCCCTGGGGAAATGCGGACGGAATTTGAATTGTCTACCTTATTAATAAGAAGACATGGTTCTGCGGAGAACGGATTCGGGAGTTTGCGGGATCGGGCCTTGGGTTCGAGGTTTGCCGGTTGACCTCACTCGTCAAAACGGGAACGGCTCTTTGCCGTTTCCGTTTTGGCGGCCGGTTTACCCCGGACTTTACCTGCTGCTGGCCCTTACCTATCGACACCGTAGTAATTCAAGATTCTTCGTTTCGTTAGTATTCTTGTCTCCGACTTACCGTGGCTGCAATCCAACCTTATCAAAAAATTTTGCTTGCAGGACAAAAAACTTTGTTCTATACTGAGTGATGGTCGGCAGCGTACTTGGTTGAGATGCTTGCGACGAAGGACGATTCCTGCCGACGGCGGTTTTCTTAAAGGAGCTATCATGACCGATTCCGGGTTTACCCACTTCGACGGAAGCGGGAATGCGATAATGGTGGACGTTTCCGGCAAGGAGGAAAGCGTCCGGACGGCCCTTGCCGGGGGGAGCATCTCGGTAAGCCGGGAAACGATGGACGCGGTGCGGGACGGGACCGCCAAGAAGGGCGACGTTCTGGGCGTGGCCCGCATTGCCGGGATCGCCGCGGCAAAGCAGACCTCGGCCCTGATTCCCCTTTGCCACAACCTTTTTCTCGACCGGTGCGTCATCGACTTCGAGCTGGACGAGGCGGAATTGCTGATTCGGGCACGCTGCACGGTAAAGCTTTCCGGCAAAACCGGGGCCGAGATGGAGGCGCTCACCGGCGTTTCGGTGGCCCTGCTCACCGTCTACGACATGTGCAAGGCCATCGACAAGAACATGACGATCGGCAGCATACGCCTTCTTGAGAAGTCCGGGGGAAGGAGCGGGCATTATGTCGCAAACGATGGTTGACGGGCATGGCCGGGTGATCGATTACCTCCGCGTCTCGGTTACCGACCGCTGCAACCTCCGCTGCCTGTACTGCATGCCGGAGGACGGCGTTCCCCACATTCCCCGCCGGGAAGTGCTTTCCTTCGAGGAAGTCCTCCGCCTCTGCCGGATTTTCGCCGAGCTGGGCATCAAAACGGTGCGTATTACCGGAGGCGAGCCGCTGGTCCGCAGGGACGTGGTCGGTTTCGTCCGTTCCCTCAAGCGGATTCCGGGGATAACGCGCGTTTCCATGACCACCAACGGCGTTTTCCTCGGCAAACACCTGCAAAGCCTTGCCGATTCCGGCCTCGATGCGGTCAACGTCAGCCTGGACACCCTGGACGACGAGGTTTTCGCCCGCCTTTCCCGGGGGAAGGACATCGGCAACATCCTTTCGGCCATCGACCGGGCCTACGATCTGGGATTGGTGGTCAAGATCAACTGCGTTCCGGTCAAGGGTTTCAACGAGGGGGAAATCGTCCGGCTGGCGGCCCTGGCAAAGGACAGGCGGATCTACGTCCGCTTCATCGAGCTTATGCCCATCGGAGTCGCCGCCTCGCTCGCGCCGGTTTCCCTCCCGGAGATCACCGCCGCGCTGGAGGCGGAATTCGGCCCGCTTGAGCCCTCGGCGATAAAGCCCGGCGACGGGCCGGCCGCCTACCGCACGCCGGCCGGGTTCGCCGGGAGCATCGGCCTTATCGGGGCGCTCAGCAGTTGCTACTGCCAAACCTGCAACCGGCTTCGGCTGACCTCGGCCGGCCAGCTTCAGCCCTGCCTGGCCGGCACCATGGGAGCGGACCTGCGGGAACTGCTGCGGGGAGAAGCCGGGGACGGGCGGATCGTGGACGCGATCCTTGGACTTATCGCAAACAAGCCCGCCGAACATGACTTTTGCGATGCCGACGGGGATCCGGGCCACAGGAAGAAAGAGATGTTTCGTATAGGAGGATGATATGGGAAAAGTATTGGCCGTCTGCACCAGCGAGAAGAAGGGAACGGTAAAGCGGGACGTGGGATCGGCGGAATTCGTGGTCGATCACGGGCTGCAGGGCGACGCCCATGCCGGGAATTGGCATCGGCAGGTGAGCATGCTCTCCCTGGAACGGATCGACGCATTCCGGGCCACCGGGGCGAAGGTCGAGTTCGGCGATTTCGGCGAGAACATCGTGGGCGAGGGCATCGACTTCGCCGGCCTGCCGGTGGGCACCAGGCTCCGGATGGGGGATGCGCTGCTGGAGATCAGCCAGATCGGGAAGGAATGCCACGAACGCTGCGCCATCTACTATTCCATGGGCGACTGCATCATGCCCCGGGACGGAGTGTTCGCCAAGGTGATCACCGGAGGGACGGTGCGGAACGGGGACACGATCAGTGTCGCGTGATTCCTACCGGGCGGCGGTGATCACCGCCAGCGACAAGGGATCGCGGGGCGAGCGGGAAGACGCGAGCGGGAAACTGGTGCAGGAGATTCTCCTGGCCGCCGGTTTTTCCGTGGCAAGCTACGCCGTGCTCCCGGACGAACAGGATCTGCTGGAAAAGGAAATGATCCGCATCTGCGACGGCGGCCTTGCCGACCTGATCCTGACCACCGGAGGCACCGGCTTTTCCCCAAGGGACCGCACCCCGGAAGCGACCCTGGCCGTCGTCGAACGCATCGTTCCCGGAATCCCCGAGGCGATGCGGGCGCAGAGCATGCCGGTCTTCAAGCGGACGATGCTCAGCCGTGCCGCAGCCGGCATCCGCCGGGAAACGCTGATCGTCAACCTGCCGGGAAGTCCCAAGGCCGTTCGGGAAAACCTGACCTTCATCGCCGGGGAACTCCGCCACGGCATCGACATTTTGCAGGGCAGGGATTCGGAGTGTGCGGTTGGTCCATAATCCGGGGGATTATGGACTCGGGAGTATGACCTCAATCTGCTTTGGCAGATTGAGGTCATACTCCACGCATTTGCTGTCACGAAGGAGTTCCGCTTTGAAGGGAAGCGTTTTTGGGTTTCCGGCCACTGTTGCCGTACTGGTTCTGGGTTTTGCGGCTACCGCCTGTTCGCCAAGTACGCCCGAGGACGGTTTTACGATTACCGGTATCCCGGCGGAATTTGACGGCATGGGGGCAGTGGCCTATGCGTTCGGCAGCGATATGCCCGAGGCGGAATTCTTCGTGGTGCCGGGGGCGCAAGGCGTCGAAATGGGAACCGGGACACTTGTTTTTTCAAAAATTGCCGGCGGAAAGGTTTCCATTCCCCTGTGGGAACTGTTGCCGGAAAAAAGGTGGACCGGCAATGACGCCCTGGACTTGTTTGTCAGCATCATACCGGTGGCCGATTCCGTCGGTGACGAACCGGACCCATCGGCCGCGGTGCATTGCTTCAAATCCGTCCTCTTTACCGACGGCAAGGCGACAAGGCCGTTTCAAGATGCGGTCGCCCCAAACGATTACTTCAAACAATAGGACGGACGGAAGGCGCCCATGGCATGGATGAAACCGCATGCGCTCGGACATTCGTTGGCAGGAATGCCGTTGGTCTAACCGTCGGAACGGATACCGCGCAAGCTCACCACAATAGATTGATTCGACCAGGTTCCCTCCCGGTGTTTTCCCTTTACCAATAATACTTACGCAAACGGCAGCTTCACGATTCCAAGCGCGAGGGCAATTCCCCAAAGGACGACGAAGTGCAAAGGGTAAAATGCGTAGAAGAAGTACTTCATCGGCCG
>Ga0131853_10023497_pt1 | contig 11131 bp, 10 predicted proteins | sample TergutLab28metaG_FD_92764 | JGI IMG/M metagenome (GOLD analysis project Ga0131853, IMG submission 92764) | Labiotermes labralis P1 segment gut microbial communities from Petit-Saut dam, French Guiana - Lab288 P1 (version 2) (version 2) | ecosystem: Host-associated > Arthropoda: Insects >...
CATATATTTTTGTTCCACTTATAACTAGTGAAAGTGTCGTGTGACTGATGTGCCAACCTATTTGGAATTTTCTCTGTTCCTATTCAAGCCTTATAATTTACTGCATTTAAACGACTTACATATAGGTCTCCCATTTGTATCCGGTTCCCTAGCACGGCCCGGTGTTCAGTTGCTGTTACAGCGTTAAGGTAACAGAACATTTAATAAACGTATCCACAGCAGTTCAGTCAAGCTCAGAACATTTTATGAAAAATGTGACTAGTTTCGGCCTATTTTGGTACCATCATCAAACCTGTGTACCAGAACCCATGCAAGCAAATGTACAAATTATTTACAAAACTTAGAGAGAGAGAGAGAGGGGTTAAGAGAGGGGAGAGGGGAAGAGGGAAGAGAGAGCGAGGGAGAGACCTCTTCCTTTACACTGATGTATAAAACTTCGTAAAAATGTGTATGTTTAGTTGAAACAATGTAAAATTAAAACATTTCAAATTATACGAAAAGATGCCAATTAAAACAGAAATATGATCAGTAATCAATAAAATTAAATAAAATAAAAGTGGGCGGATTAAAATTAACATGCACAGTGCAGTTTCTTTCTATAGTCTCGTACGGATGCGACAAAGGTCTCTGAAATTTGTTTACTTACTGACTAACTTACTTAATTACTTAAGTACTCCACGGAACAGTACTTCTTGAGAAACTAACCGGTCTTCAGCTAGCCGAGAAATTTCACGCGTTTTATGGAAACCGAAAGTTCATTACTTCGAAATTTGCTACTGCTGATAAGTGCGGTCGTGACGTTTTACAACAAGTAAGTTCTGTTCGTTACAGTATGATGGCATGTGCTACAGTCTGCAAGAGAACGACACTATCGTAATAAGTAAGTGGTGTAAACAAACTATTGCGATACTGTGCTATTAACAGACTTATTTTTGTCACGTGTGAGATAAAGGATCAAAGAGGTTTGTAGTTATCGGATGCTAACGCAAAATGAATGCCAAGGAAACCAGGACACTGAAATGAAGTTCAATATCCGAAAATTATAAGCTGGAAAACATTTCATTCGTGTCATCAACAGTATGAAATATTCTTGATGATGTGTGTAATGTCAAACGGCATTTTTAAACTGTGCCTTTCTTAAACGATGTGCTGCCCACAATTTGTTTGTTTTCAGATAATGTATTTGGCAGGCGTACAGGTTTAGAAATGCTGATAATGTTACTCAGTGTGTATTCATGATTGTTTGTGTATAACAAAGGCGAATGAGTCTGAAGAAGACCTAGTAGGGCAAAAGGTAAAGTGCACCCTTGTACAGGCACTGAGGCTCTGTACATGCCGTACGGCCCATAGGGGGAATAGAGGTATAACTCTACTCATTCTTGACCATGCTACAAGAAGTGGGTAAGGGGTCAGCGTCACGCCCCGGCCGCTCTTTACCCCGGGAAACACTCGGTAACCGCTATACAGGAGGCTGGGTGTGCTCCAACGTCGGTTTGGATAGGTGCGGGAAATCTCGTCCCCAACGGGATTCGATCCCCGGACCGTCCAGCCCGTAGCTAGTCGCTATACCGATTACGCTACCCGGCCCACACCAGTAGGGGAGAAATTATAAAATAACATCACTGTATTGCAAGGAAGCCAGTACCATATTCACTTGTAACTGTACCTGATAAGTGAGTGTTTCTACCTCAGCAGTGGCGTGACAGACTGCAACACTCAGAGGCGTAACTCGGTTACTAACAATGAGGAAGGGGCCAAATCGAACATGGTTGTTAGGAATCAAGTTAGAAAAAGGGGGAAAATTGGACTTAAATGGTTCTTATTATACATAACACCCCACCCCCCACACAGTCACCCCAAATTGTTTTTATTTGCACCACTCATTCTTAGTAGAAAAAATATACTCTTCGGTTTCTTCATACGAACCTTCCTCACAGCCATGAGTTAGTGTCGTTCCGTAGACTGTCACATGCGAAAAGATTGTTTGATGTACTGGTGAAAATAATAATGATATACGAACTGTTTTGGTTCCTCATTATGTAACCTAATTTAACATAAGTGCATTAACTTCCTTTTGGTTAATCATCTACGGAAGTGTAGTACCTAATGTTTTTAATCTCCTAACAAATTGTAATGTTTCGTTGGTCAATCATATAAGAAATTTTAATATCCTATTTCTGTTTAAACGCCCAAGACATTGTAATGTCCTGATTCCTTTATAATGTAGCAAATCGTAATATTTCACTATTGTTTAATCACCTCAAAGACAATGTAATATTTTATTTTTGTTCAGTCTTCTAAGAAATTGTAAAATTTGGAAAACACATATCGATAACAAAATGCATCTTTATAGTACGTCTTTGTGGCTCACGAATTTTTTGCTCTCAAACACACACATAATTACCGGGGGACTCCCAATATGCACGCACAAATGCGAACACGTCTGAATTTAAATTGAGTTACATTCTGCTGAATTCAAGCACAATTTTAATGCATCAATGAAGTTTTGTTAAACTGTCTACTGTCAGATTCCGTGAGGATATTTTCTGTGGTTGCAGTTATCTGATATGAACAGACGGACAGACTGCGATTTTAATTGGCACTCCCGGGGATGTGAACAGCATTAAACAGTTCTAGAAACTAGATATGGTGACAAAACCAAAAAACAATACCACAAATCTGATCACGTTTATAATTCGTATTACTGGGGTAACCAACAACCGGTTTCGATGAACAAGGCTGAGATACAAAATGCCTATGACGATATATTCGGATTGCCTGACGGAATGCAAAAAAAGAAACCGGTGTATTTCAGGCATATAATGGATATAATATTAATGTAAATTATAATGACACGGGATGTGAGAATGTGGACTACATTCGTCTGGCTTACGAAAGGGATAGTTCGCGGCTTCGCGTTCACAGAAACTGAACTTGGAATTAGTCTGCACAACGTAACAATACAGGAAGTAGAAGTAGGAGTACTATGTGGGTACCTCTTATGATACAGGTAGTAGAAACACGAGTATTGTGTGGGTATCTCTCGTAATACTGGTAGTAGAAAGAGTAAAATTATATGGTTACCTCTTTTAATACTGGTGGTAGAAAGAAGAATGTTATTAGGGTACCTGTCATAATATTTATGGCAGAAAGAGGAATATTATGTGGGTACCTATCGTGATACAGACAGCAGACAGAGTAATGTTGTTGGTATACATATTTTGATATTGGTAGTAGAAACATTAATATTATTTGGGTACCGCTCGTGATATTGGTCGTAGAAATAGTAATATTATGTCTGTACCTCTCATAGTGCAGGCAGCAGATACAGTAATGTTGTTGGTGTACATATCGTGATACAAGTGGTTGAAACTGTAAAAATTTGGTAGGTACATTTGATAGCTTAGGCACCAGAAACAATTTGTTTTCTGCTAAACTACTAACGCTAAAACAGTACGGAATGTTCAAGAAGGAGACTCTGAGGGAACGAAGACAAAATTTGTGTCTATTATGCGAAGTGTGAACAACACAAAACAAACGCAGACAGAAACTATGTAGAGTGACCACAGATGAAGAAGCATACCAAGTGGCAAAACTTTTTAAAACCCGTACAAACTGCCAAAACAAATTATATCGATAGTATAACCACTTTCGCCCAAAACGACCCACATCTGGAACGCTGAATTATTTAATCAAAGGAATGAAACATTTTTTAAAACAAAAAAAAACAGTTTTAGGGAAAAGTTGTAACAATTAGGACACTGGGTTCACAAATTAACAACGTTTATTTATACTAAAGTTCAAAGAATTAAACATTTTTTTACTGAAATGAATCGTGACAAGAATTAAAGAGAACTCTTCACAACAAATCACACGGCACTGACTTATGAACTCAGTACTCCAGGTCCAAAAGCCCTATGTAATTTTTTTCATTTCTATTGACTGCTGTAGTTCACAGAATTGTTCACTTATTTCCCACTTCACGACTGTCCGCTGTTCACACTTCCTTTGTGGCTTGACACATTTTTCTATCACAGTACTTCACGGATTCACTTCCACAACTTAGGCAGAATACAATGCAGTTCCACAGCCGCAATCGTCCCTTCGCTGCGCTGTTCAGTTCCACTATCGCTAAGCTACATGCACACCGTAGCTTCTCCGCAACTGTCACCCCCAGCTGTCCACCTGTCTTAAATGTCACTTTTCTCATTCTTCAAATACCCCGCTCTTTTCCGGCTGGTCGATTCTAGAACACTGTGGAATCGCATATCTCGTCCTTTCTCGTTCGAGATAGATTCACGCCTGTTCGCGTGATGTCAGAGACTTCGCGGATCACTTTGGTACTAGGCACTGCTTCAACAAGCTACCACATTTTAACTTGTGAAACATACAAGAAAATAAACTTCCACCACTACTTAATGTTACACAAAATTTAAAACAGGACTAAAATTTGTGAGCTCACATATTAAAAATATTCAACTGTCATACATAGAATTATTGTTTTATTTTTAAATACGTATTTTTTGTTCCTGATGATGGTCCGTCAGAAGGGCCGAAACATGTTGTATTTTTGTATAAGCAGTGAAGGTTTGTTGTATTCGATGGCAATACAATAATAATATTAACTCCCATGTACTGGATATTACTATGAAGTCGAAAGCATTTGATCAGGATTTGTGCCTTATTAGTTTCATTGACCATGACTCTTGTGTGTGCTTGAGTCGACTGGGCATGTTGATTGATCCACAGAATATGAACGTAGCTGTACATATAGCTTGATATTCTGAAGTTATGGTCGTGGGTTCGATTTCGATTGTGGGTATAGATGTTCGTGGTTCTCTTTGTTGCGATACCGGACACACGACTACAGGTACACCCAATGCATCTTGTTACTTAGAACGTTAATTATCTCAGAAATTTGGAGAATACATGTCGGAATGAAGGAGATATGCTAGAATGAAAGACAGAAAACGAAATTGAAACGGAATAAATGCCGTTAATGCTTTGTATTACTTATTTCCAGCCTGTTAGTGTGCTCTTACTTAAGAACGAGCAAAAGACAGGAAACCGGACTGCTACTTACTATTTTTGCAATTAAAGAATAAGAAATCAGTCAGGCAATGTTCGTATAACGTAACATTAAGGCGCTTTCGTGCAACCATTGTTGCAGTGGAATAGCGACAAGAATTACATATTCTGAGTTTGTGTCTGTAGCCTTAGTTACCCAGCATACAACGTGCATGCGCCATATTGCCATCTGTGGACTGTCTGGCTGCAAAAAATTTTTCCACATTATCTCATAAACGGTAAAATATTTCGGAGTAAGTTATTGAAAAATAGGTGTCTTTTTTTTCTCTCTCTCTGCATCTCATCTGAAACATTTCTCACTCCAAGGAGAATGCAGGGAGATACGATTACAAAAATACACAGCTGTTCATGTAAAGTATCCAATATTATTGTCAGATTTCAATAAAACCTGAAGAGGTAGCAACGTTAATCTCCTGTTATGCACGGGTTTGTAAATTCATCTGGACGAATTCAAAACCTAGTCATTTTGCTTTTTGGAGCAACAGCCCCCAATGGGCCAGGAATTCCTCATTCACGAGGTCTCTACATCACACACAACGAAGCACCACATTCGGTAGGACTCCTCCGGACGAGTGATCAGCTCGTCGCATTTAACTCTACGTGATAACGCACAACACTCGCATCAAACATCCATGTCCGTAGGTGGGATTCGAACCTACAATCTCAGCAGGCGAGCGGCCGCAGACCTACGCCTTAAGCAAGTGTGGACGTGCAGCGTGACGCTGCACGTCCACACTTGCTCCGGCCGTAACCGTATCGTCCCTTTGATGTGACAGCCAAATACCGACAGCGCACCGAACAAGCCCGTAACGTGACCGCGTAACTAACTTTTGATACGCTACACGGTCACGAGCCCCGTTCACACTGTCACGATACGGTGTTACGTTACGCGGTAACGTTACAAGTGTGGACCCACCTTTATTAGACCGTGAGGTTACTGGACCGGCACCTAGTCATGTGCACTCTACGATACCTAGGAACCACAGCCTGCAGAGCAGAATATAGACTTACCGCCACACAGAGACAGCGAATGGGTTTTGACGGCGGTATATATTTATGGTGCTGTCTTGTGTCATGTGATTAGAGACGTTTCGATGGTATGTACTGGCTCCATATCACGGGTGGAATTGCAAAGCATGTAGAGCAGACCTCTCCCACTAGATGCTACCCATTTTCCTCGGGCTAATGCGGCCAAATCTCTAAGCTGTTTTGTTAGTTGCATTGCCAGCCCTGGACTCAGGCGCATGGAGCGTAATTTTCATGATTCCTACAAATGTCTGTAATGTAAAACTCTGTAATTCTAACATAACATAACCTAAATGAAAGGTAATATGTTGTATGATTATCCGACAGACGTTGGAAGAATTACGTGTTTAGGCGAGTAATCGAAATACTACTTTCTGTCTAATTATACGCAAATAAAGCTGCTGATTTAGATGCTTTTAACCTAAAGTTCGTATACAGTTATATGGTTATATATAATACACCTGCAGATAGCCTTGGGGGGGGGGGTGCTAAACCAGGCGAGATTCTGAGCACGGAATTATCAGAATTGCGAACAGTAGATGGCCAGGTTGCTTAGATGTCAGGCACAGCTTAGATAATATAAATTAAGATAAACTATAACAGATAACATGCAAGGTGTCGGACAGACGGACTGCGAACAAAAATATAGGTACCAGAGCTTCACCTTTCGTATTACGCACCAAATCATTCCCTTCATTAATTTCAAGCAGAAATGGATACTTGACAAACTGGTAAGACAGGTAATAGAGAGCTGCGCGCTTCTGCATTATTACGCAGCGCATAGTGGAAATTCCTTACAGACATTTCGGACCAACCTATCGTTCTCACCTTGAAGACGGATCCGATAAGTTAGCCCGACACATCGGTAAGGAATTACCACTATACGCAGCGTAATAACCCAGAAGACAGCAGATCTCATCTACTTCGCGGCAGAAGCCTGAAATCACACAAAGTCTTAGGGAGTAAACATTTTTACGAGTGTTCCGCGTTTGTACACAGACGACGTGAGTAACTCCACGCGTTTAAATGCTATCTTTGATGAACTGTCGTTCCGTTAACCAAGGAAACCTCCACATTTTATGGAACACATACGTCTATAATCCTGAAGACGATTAGAACCCCAGTTCACACATTCACACAGGTTTATTTAGGATTCAGTTTAATATTATCCTCTCATCTTGAAAAGATAGTGGTAATTAAGAGCATATTGAAAAGGTAACACAACAGTGTCAAGTATTTTCATTACCTTCGTAATTATGACTGTAATTTTTTATTATGTCAGTTTTATTTACAGTGCCAGTGTACACAGGAAACAGGAAGCTCTAATACATTTTAGACGCTTTAAGCAGAATTGCGACATAGCCTATTAGATTTATGTCTGTCTGTCCATCCGCATGGAACAACTCGGCTCCCACTGGACGGATTTTCAAGAAGTTTTATATTTTAGGATTCTTCCAAAATCTTTAAAAAAATTCAAATTTCATTAAAAACTGACACAAAATAAAAGGTACTGTACACGGAGACCAATTTATATTTTTGATCATATCTCGCTCAGTATTTCTTAGAATGAGAAATGTTTCAGACAAAAGTTGCCGAGAAAATCAAAACACACATTTTATGTTCGATAACTTTTATTTTTCGTAAATCGAGGCGTTTATGAGATAATGTGAAAAAAATTGATGATATGATGTATTTGTCAACTGCAACTGGGTTGACTCACGGTGGCAACAGTACAGTACACATTTACACACAAACAATACATAGAACAACACAATTAACAATTGTAGCGCCTGGCAGGCCACAGATGACATTATGTCGCATGCCCATTGCCATTAGCTTTTCAAGAGTACTCTGCTCCATGCATTAGGTAAGTAAGCAAGGAAAGAAATATGGGAAAAAATTCATTCCTGTGGTTATTACACCATCAGCAGTTTTTCGCCTTCTTCTCGCTCATGCGCCATTTTGCCCCCCACCTCCGGCTTGCTTATCGTGACAGATAACAAACGATACCACCTCATACCCTGCGCTGTGTCCGTCACCGATCGCTGTGTGGTGCACAACTAAGTACCTTCTTTTAAATCACTCCAACCTGAACAGCAGTATCTAAAACTGAAGCAATTTTTGTAACGTACAGGTAAATATTTGTTAATAGAGCACGTTCAAGCTGTAGTTCTTAAGCAGTCTGTACGAAAATCATGTTATATTTAGTTACTTTTAACCATCCACAGTCGTAACTGGCTGTGGCGTTATGGTGCCAGCAGTCTGGAATTATTCTTAATTAGAAATTTTATTCGCGTAATTTTTAGGTTTTAATTGGTTTTGGCGTTCGTACTGACTGTCACTTGATTTTAAGTATTGAAATACCAAACTAAAGGAGATAAATCAGTTATATGCTTGTTGATTTATATGTTCCATGTTTATTTTTATACTTATTAAGTCAAAGCACTCGAAGTATTCAAAGCACACTTCATTGGCTCTTAGCATACTTTCCTACCTGCGGTAAGGTGGCTTATAAAATTATTAAGGTTTATTTATCCTTAAAAACACTGACATTTTCAATGTTAGTGATAAAACAAAAAAAAAGCACATTTCAAATAATATTATGTTTGTTTATGGAAGAATGGCTCTTCATTCAGTTATAACATGACAGTAAACTTTCCTGCTACCCTAACGTGGTCATGCGCCTGGGTCACGGATATGTTAATGTGATTTATCGTGCCTTGTTTAACACTTACTTGTATTTAATGTCGGAATTTAATTCTTTTCATGTTCCTGATGGTGGGATGTAGCACGCGACATCGATAGCCCAAGCAACAAGATGTCCTCCCTCGAGAATTTTGACTGGGAACTCTTAAAGGAACTGGTGTGCCCGATCTGCCTACAGTACATGTCATCAACAATCAATATGTGTGAAAACGGGCACAACATCTGTAACAGTTGCAGATCGAAAGTGTCAAATTGTCCGTCTTGTAAAGTAGGGTTTATTAAAGGCAGGAATATTTCTCTGGAAAAGCTTGCTGCCAACGCAATGTATCCGTGCAAGTACCGGGAAGCTGGATGTAAAAGGGCGCTCAGAAAAGACAACATCAGTTATCATAACGTAGCGTGTTTTTATCAGAACAGAGAATGTCCATTTAAAAAACTATCTGACGTGAACTGTCGGTGGAGTGGTGCCCTTACTGCCATAGAGGGTCATGTTAAAAGTGGCCATGTTGACCAGACCGCTGAACATTCAGGTGTGTTCGAAGTGAAACTACGGAACTTCAGTACAGCACAGCGCTTTTTCAAAGCCATATCCACTTTGGGCAAATTATTTTTCTTGGTGTGGGAAACAACGAACTACACATTTTATTTTGCTGTGTTTTGCATTGGCAATAAGGACGAAGCTGATCGGTTTACATATGATTTTATAATTGGTAAACAAAGAGACAGCATCTCAATTACTGGCACCTGTCGCAATTATTTGGAAGCTAAAGGCGACGTATTGAAACCTGGTGAGTGTGTCACACTTCACTACCGCACAGTGCAGAAGTATGTTAATAAAAACAGAGACTTGTCATGCGAAATTGAAATAAGACAGAAAAGTCTAGTTGAGGTTCCCGTCGAGACGCGGCGGCGATTTGTAGTAACCGCCTTAGAAAATCCTGCTCCCTCTGAGAATGCCTGGTAAGCACAAACTCTTTTCCACCTCCTCTCTTGTTTCTTTAACAAAATAAGTCTTATTCGTTTTCCTGTGGTTCTTCTTATTCTCCTCTTGTGTTTCCTCTGATTAGTCTATATTTACTTCTACTCTGATTCCATTAGTGAATAATTCTATTTCCTTCTAATACTTTCGTTTTATTCTTCGGATTCTTCGTGCATTTCATTATCATCATCTTCTTCTTCTTCTTCTCCTCCTCCTCCTCCTCCTCCACCTCCTCAATGGAAGTCACGCTACTAACTAGCATGAAATGTGGAACTAAACCGATATCGTCACCATGGTTAAGCATGTACATTAAAAAAATAGTCTATTCGTGGCGACTATTGCACAGTCCGGTTGGTAGTTCCTTTTACGTCACTTTGTATGAAGTGACGTTAGATATTTTCAAAACGCCAGACAGACTGATCATCACTGATTCGACTGACGTCAATTTACATTTTTTGGAATTCTCTTCTCTACATGTCTGCGTATTCTTCAGTTATCTCAGAAGGATGCTGAAGCAATCTGCAGTGTTCACTCCATTCAGGTACATTTACAAACTTTCCCTCAACAATGGGTGTCATATATCCGAATTCAAATTTAACCCTTTCTCTTATATCCGAACTTAAAGTGTATCTAACATATCAACACACCTCGAATTTTTCCAACATTCATATTCTTGCTAAACAAATATCGGCTTCCAGTTCTCACGTAAGTGTCGCTAAAACCTGAAAATAATCAGAGTTATATGTCAAAAAACGTAGGGCAGGAAACAGTTCAGCGGAGTGAAGTCCAGAAGGATTGTGGCCAGTATATAGGATCTCCCATTCCACAAATATTTCATTGAGATAAGGAAGGAATCAGTTGATAGAACGTTGAACAAGTCCGTCTTAATGACACATGTACTGCCCTTTACGTCACTAAGACATTTACGTAATATAACTTAATATTAGTGAATCATCTCATGCATCACCAGGCAGATATCAAACAAAAATTCTACTGATATTTGTATTCATAGTAAATTATATTTTGATTACAGAATGAACATTACTGCGTAATTACAAATAAAAATTTGATGAAGTAATATGAAAGTAATTTCCCAGTATGTTATTATATTCCGTTACATTGTTTTGAATTTATCTCAAACTTACGTATCCTTAAAAATGTATTTTATAAAGCACAAAATAAATATGTTGAAAGAGGAAATGGTTATAAAATTACGTTCACACGTCATGACACCTTCACTGCACAATTAATTACGTTCACACGTCATGACACCTTCACTGCACAATTAATTACGTTCACACGTCATGACACCTTCACTGCACAATTAATTAC
>Ga0131853_10023498_pt1 | contig 11131 bp, 6 predicted proteins | sample TergutLab28metaG_FD_92764 | JGI IMG/M metagenome (GOLD analysis project Ga0131853, IMG submission 92764) | Labiotermes labralis P1 segment gut microbial communities from Petit-Saut dam, French Guiana - Lab288 P1 (version 2) (version 2) | ecosystem: Host-associated > Arthropoda: Insects >...
GGCTTCTCGAGAAAGACATGTTTGCCTGCCCGCGCCGCATCAATCGTCATTTGCCCGTGCCAGTGGTCGGGAGTGGCAATAATCACGGCATCAATATCATCGGCAGCAAGCAATTCTTGATAGGTTCGGTAACGAACAGGCGCCTTTCCCAAGCTGCCATTTGCGCCTTCGCGGTGGATGTTGGCGCCCGCTTGAACCGCAGCTTCGCCGTATGGGTCAAAAATATCGCAGACGCCATTTATCACCACATTCAAGTCGTCCTGTTCCAAGAAGTGTTGCAGGCGGGTATCCTTACTGTCCATTTTGTTCTTTTCGGCCAAGTCGTCAATCACTTTAGGCTCCACAAAGCCAAGCCCCTGCAAAAGTTGTTTGCCCCTAATGCCAAAACCGATAATGCCTAAGCGTATCTGCTCGCCAACGACCTCTTGGGGAAGTTTGGGTTTGTTTTCGAATTTGAAAAGGTTGCGTCTGTTTCTGATATATTGGTCTCTTGAGATTTTTTTGTAGACGCCATAGCCTAACACCCCCAGCACCGGCAGGGTCAGCATGGTTTTGAGGGCTTCGCGCCTGCTGTTGGCTTGAGGGTCTTCCTGTTTATGCTGTTCCATATCTTATACGAATTTTGGTAAGTATTTTTTAATGAATCTGTCGAGGCCAATAATCTGAGAAGTGGGGAAGAAAAAGACCACCGCCAAGGCCGCCATCTCGACCACGTTTTTATCAATCCAAAGATAGTTCCCTTCTACCGGCATGGCGTATTGCACGCCCAAAAAGGAAGGGTGCGACATATAGTAAAACGACAAAAGGATGATGCCACATATCGAGGCCATTTTTGCAAAAGCTCCGCAGATAAGTCCCAATCCAATGAGAAGCAGGCCCCATTCATTAAGAAAATCTACTACGGGCATGAGGGAGGAGTCGGCCAAATCTATAAAAAATCGAGATAAAAAACCTTGAGAATCCCTAAGGTACATGGCTGCACCCCAACTTGGACTAAAGATTTTTACAATGCCTTCGTAAGCAAAATGCCATCCGATAAATACCCGCAAGATTACGAGCGCGGTTAACTGTTTGGTTGAGTAATTCATCTAGCAAAAATTTATCGAAGGTAGTCATTTTTTTGAATTGTTGTACGGGATAAAAAAAAAATCCTATCTTTACCCAACTAAAACCTATCTCCCATGAGGCGTTATCTTTTCCTACTTTTTTCGATTCCTGCAATGTTACAGGCGCAGCAGAAAAGCGTCTATACGCTGGAAGATTTGATATCCTTGGCCCAAACTTCCTCTCCCAGCGCCCTAATCGCCCAAAACAATTACCGCGCCCAGTATTGGAGCTACCGAGCCTATCAGGCACAACTGTTGCCCTCTTTAAACCTTGCGGCGAACCTGCTTGAGTTCAACCGCTCTACCCAATTGTTGATTGACCCGGGGACGGAACAGTATAAATATGTGGATAATAGCGCATTAAGAAACGGATTGCAGTTGTTTGTCAGGCAAAATATTGCGCCCACAGGCGGTTCTTTGTCGCTGAGTACCCAGTTAGACAGGACGGACCAGTTTTCGCCCAAATCGGCCATGTTTTACCAAAGTATGCCGGTGAGCCTTGCTTATTGGCAGCCGATAGGCGGCTTTAACGCCCTAAAATGGCAAAAAAAGTTGGCTCCAAGGGAATATGAATTGGCCAAACGGGAGTATTTAGAAGACATGGAGTTTATTACCCTTAGGGTGGTGCAACTCTTTTTTGACGTGCTTTTGCGGCAAAAAAGCTACGAAATGGCCCTAAAAAATTATGAAAACACCGAACATGCCTATAAGATGGCGGAACAGCGTTTTGAGCTGGGCACCATCACCAAAAACGATTTATTACAGTTGCAGGTACTCCTTTACAACCACGACATAGAGAGTCGGGATGCAGCATTGACATTGACCACCTCCCTCTTTAGTCTGCGTTCTTATTTGGGATTGCATCAATCGGTACAGTTTGATTTGGCCTTTCCCGATATTCAACAAGAGGTTAGCGTTGATTATGAGCAAATATTGTCGCTTTCTTACCAAAATGGCACGCTGCAATTGGCTCAAGAACTTAGGACGATGGAGGCGGAGCGCGCCATTGCCGAGGCTAAGGCAAATCGGGGGATTCAAGCAAACCTTAGGATGTCTTTTGGCTTGTCTCAGAACGCCGAAACCTTGAGCGGAGCTTATAGAAATCCCAGAGACAGGGAAGTAACCGGACTGTCGCTAAACATGCCCATTATGGATTGGGGCATGGGCAGGGGACGGGTAAGGATGGCGCAATCCCGCGCCGATGTGGTGGCCGCTCAAGTAGACCAAGCATTTAAAGACCATGAACAAAATGTGTTGATTAAGGTGATGCAGTTTAACAATCAAGTGTACCAGTGTGCGCGCTCCCGTCAGGTGGAGCAAATCGCTCAAGAACGCTATCAAATATGTTTGGATAAGTTTGCCAACGGCAGCTTGTCGGTAACGGAGTTAAATATGGCTCAAGCAGAGAAGGACAATGCGGTAAGGCGTTATATTTTAGATTTGCGCTCCTATTGGAGTTACTATTTTGAAATCAGAAGGATGTGTCTTTTTGATATCATGACGGGCAAAGATATTTCGGTAGAATTTGACAAACTGGTGGACAGGTAACGGAACGGATAATTTAATATTTGAACATAATGAACAGCAAAGGGTTTCTATTAATTGTATGTGTAATAATGCTGGGCATGGCGGCGTGCGGCAGAGATAAAAAAGACGATGCCGCCGATTTGGCGAGAAATGTATATGAACGGGAGGTAAACAGCGTGGACACCATGTACCTCAAGCGCACCGACTTTAAAGACCAATTGTCGAGCAACGGCAAGCTAAGGGCCAAGGTAAAGGGCGTTGTCGGATTCAGAAATCCGGGCATAGTGGTGGAGTTGCCTGTGAAAAACGGCTCTTATGTGCAAAAGGGAGATTTGATTGCGCGGATTGATTCCGAGGAGGCCACATTGGTTTTGGCGCAGGCGCAGGTGCGCTATCAAAGGGCCTTGATTGACCGGCAGGATGCGTTGATTAATATGGGTTACAGCTTGAGCGATTCTTTGAATATTCCGGCAGGAGCCTTGCAAATTGCGGATATCCGGTCGGGCTACGCCAATGCTCGGTCCGACTTGCGCATGGCGGAGATTGCGTTGGAACGCTGTTCGTTATATGCTCCCTTTGCGGGAAAAGTCGCCAATTTATCTACCCGACTGTACGAGCAGGGCGGCCCCAATTTTTGCATATTGGTTGACGACAGGGTTTTTGAGGTGGATTTTACCATGTTGGAGACAGAAATGGACTTTATAAGCAGGGATATGGGCATAGAGCTTTCTCCCCTGCACAAACCGTCTGAGCGTTATTACGGGAGGGTGACGGAAATCAATCCGATTGTAGACAACCACGGGCAAATCAGAATTACGGGAGAAATTTTGGGCCACAGGGCGTTGATGGACGGGATGAATGTAAAAATCTACTTAGAAAACAGCGTCCCCGGGCAATTGGTGGTTCCCAAAACTGCGGTAGTGATGAGAGATGGTCATTATGTGTTGTTTACCTATTCCAACGGCAAAGCCGAATGGGTATATATCGATGTTATTATGACCAGCAGGGAATATTATGCGGTTGCCGGCAACAGGGCCAAACAGGCCGAGTTAAAGGAAGGAGACTGTATCATTGTGGGCGGAACCGTCAACTTAGCCCATGGAACAGAAGTAGTCATTAACAGTAATCAATAGGACATTATGATTGTAAACATTATATTAGCCGCGCTGATTGTCCTCCTTATTCCCTTTCTGTACACCCTTGTAAAGGATATCATAGCCCATAAGAACGAACCCAAAGAAAAGCCCCATTGGTTTATGGGCTTGGTCGGATTGGTCGCCAATTTTTTAGACACGCTGGGAATCGGGTCGTTTGCCCAAATAACAGCCGTTTTTAAATTAACAAAAGCCGTTGACGATAAACTTATTCCGGGCACGCTGAATGTGGCCAACGCCATTCCCATTGCCTTGCAGGCCATCATTTTTATTACCGTTGTCAAGGTGGACATCACTACTTTGGTTTCCCTTGTGGCGGCGGCCATGGTGGGCGCGTGGTTGGGCGCCGGCATTATTGCTAAATTCGAGCGAAGGAGGATTCAACTCATCATGGGGATTGCGCTTGCCTGTACGGCTTTGCTCATGATTCTGAGTATGGCGGGTCTTATTCAAGGCCACGGCAGCGCGATTGAACTCAAAGGCGGCGTATTGGCAGCAGGCATTATCGGTAATTTTATTTTAGGCGCGCTGATGACGGCGGGCATCGGACTCTATGCGCCCTGTATGGCCATGCTCTTTTTGCTCGGAATGTCGCCGCTGGCGATTTTCCCGATTATGATGGGTTCCTGCGCATTTCTTATGCCGGTTGCCGGTTTTAAGTTTGTCAAAAAGGGAGCATACGCCAGAAAGCCGTCGGTGGCCATAGCCATTGCGGGAAGCCTTGGCGTACTCATTGCGGCTTATTTTGTTACCTCTCTCCCCCTTGATGCGTTAAAGATAGTCGTTATTATAGTCATTATGTATGCCAGTTGCGCCATGCTTTATTCGGCAAAAAAAGGGAGGTCTCATGTTTAAAGGCCTCGTCGAACGTCCCATTGCCGTTACCATGTCGCTGATTGCGGTATTGATACTGGGCTTTTTGGCGACCACGCTTATTCCGGTTTCGCTCATGCCCGATATTGATATTCCGCAGATTACCGTGCAGGTATCTTCTACGCTGTCTGCCAGAGAGCTGGAAGAATCGGTGGTAAGGTCGCTGCGCAATCAGTTGATGCAGGTTCCCAAGTTAGAGGAAATTATATCCGAAACGCGGGACGGGGTGGGCATCATCAAGATGCAGTTTTCGCACGGAGCAAATATAGATTATCTGTTTATTGAAGTCAATGAGCAGATAGACCGCTCCATGGGAACCCTCCCGCGCGCGATGGAACGCCCCAAGGTGATTAAGGCCAGCGCCACCGATATACCGGCATTTTACATCAATGTCTCGCTCAAAGATGAACCCACAGTACCGGAGCAGCATGACCCGCTTTTTCCCGTCCCCATGCGCTTTGTGGAGTTGAGCGATTTTGTGCGGAGCGTGGTATCCAAGCGGATTGAACAATTGACAGAGGTGGCTATGGTGGATTTGAGCGGATTGGTTTATCCCGAAGTTTTAATATTGCCGGATTATCAAAAGTTAGAAGCCATGGGCGTTACCGAGGGCGTCTTGACCAGAGCCTTGTCCGAAAACAATATAGAGTTGAGCAACCTCACCATAAGGGACGGCGAATATTACTACAACGTGCGGTTTAGGTCTAATTTGGAAAGCAAGGAAGAAATTGAACAAATTTATCTGAATATCAACAATAAGGTCTATCAATTTAGAGACCTTGCACGGGTGGTGGAGCATCCAAAGCCACGGGAAGGCATGGTGCTTTCGGATGGAAAAAATGCCTTGACGATGGCCGTGATTAAACAATCCGAGGCTAAGATGGCCGATATGCGCAAGTCCATATCCGGATTGATGGAATTATTCGACAAGGATTATCCCGACCTGCGTTTCACCATGACCCGCGACCAAACGGCCCTGCTGGATTATTCCATAAACAACCTGCGCAACAATCTATGGATAGGGGCGGTGTTGGCCTGTTTGGTAATCTTTTTATTTATGAGGGATTTGCGTACTCCTTTTCTGATTACCATTACCATTCCTCTTTCCTTGGTAGTTTCCCTGCTTTTCTTTTACCTTTTGGGCATATCTATCAATATTGTATCGTTGTCGGGATTAATCATAGGCATGGGGATGATGGTTGATAATTCGATTATTGTACTCGATAATATATCGCAATGGTGGGCGCGGGGGCACAGTCTTAAAGAGTCTACGGTAAAGGCAACCCAAGAGGTGTTTGCCCCTTTACTCAGTTCTGTGCTCACCACCTGTGCCGTCTTTGTGCCTATGATTTTTTTGAGCGGCATAACCGGAGCGCTGTTTTACGACCAAGCCATGGCCGTATCCATTGGCCTGTTTGCCTCTTTGGCCGTGTCGGCGCTGGTCATACCGGTGTATTACTACTTGATGTTCAAAAACAAGCAAAGCAGGGAGACTCCTTCTGTGATGCGCTATGTGCCCCGTATTGACCTTATCCGCCATTACGAACGAGGCCTTAAATGGGTATTTAGGCATCAAAAAATCATATATGCCCTGTTTATAGGCTCGGTTTTGTTGGCGGTGGCCTTGTTTGAACTGATGGAAAAAGAAAAGTTGCCCCCACTGACCCAGACAGACGCCTTGCTGACCATAGAGTGGAATCAGCGTTACCTTTTGAGTGAGAGCGAAAAACATATTCGCGCTATGATGTCGCAGGTTGAATCGGAGCTTGCGCAATATACGGCCATGATAGGGGTACAGCAATATTTACTATCCCACACTCCTTCATTGAGTACATCGGAATCCTTGATTTATATTCAAACCAATACCTCTCAAGAATTGGCGCGGGTAGAGGAGCGGATTTTGGATTACCTTAGGAGAGAATATCCCCAAAGCGTGGCGCACTTTAGTCCATCGGGAAACATTTTTGATATGATTTTTTCCGAAACCCAGCCGCCTTTGGTTGCGCGTATCTATACGACTACCGGAGAAGCCCCCAAGCCGGACAGGTTGAATCGGTTATTGGACTCATTTAGAGATAATTTCCCGCACATTTATATTGAACCGGTAGCTTGGCAGGAGTATGTGTTGCTGACCACCAATCCCTTGTTGACGACTGCCTACGGGGTGAGCTATCATTCGATATACGAAAGATTAAGAAGCGCCCTAAGTCAAAATCAGTTGTTTACCCTTACCTCCGGAGGATTTTCGGTGCCTATTGTATTGGGCGGGGAGCCTGTTTCCTTGTCGTCTATCTTGAGCCAGACGCAAATACGGGCAGACAGCAGCTACCTCCCCTTATCCCGATTTGTCATAGAGACCCGCGGACGGGATTTTAAAAATATTACGGCGGGCATAGAAGGCACTTTCTACCCCTTGCCCATGCAACTGGACAACAGGGATATTAAAAAGACGATGACGGCGGTGGAGGAAATCGTAAAAACCTATCCCGAATTTGAGGTAAACTTCAGCGGTTCATGGTTCTCCAACCAAAAAATGATGTTTGAACTGTTCGCCATCCTTGCCGTTGCCTTTCTGCTCCTCTATTTTATTTTGGCCGCCCAGTTTGAATCCATGATACAACCGCTCATCATCCTCTCCGAGTTGATATTCGATATCAGCGCGGCTTTTTTGGTGCTTTTAGCCTGCGGAGTATCTATCAACTTGATGTCGATGATTGGAATTTTGGTGATGTGCGCCATTGTAATCAATGACTCCATTTTAAAAGTGGATACGATTAACCGCTTACGCAAAGAAGGATACGGACTGTTGAGGGCCATTATGACAGGCGGGGTAAGGCGATTCAAACCCATTGTAATGACCAGCATCACCACCATTTTGGCTATTAGTCCCTTTTTGTTCACAAGCGACATGGGCTCTGAGTTGCAATATCCTCTTTCGTTGGCTATTATCGGTGGGATGACCATAGGAACCCTCGTAAGCGTATTCTTTGTGCCTTTGCTCTATTACACCATCTATGCCAAACGCTAAACTTAGGATATCGCCCTTTTCCACCATTTTGGTCATGCTGGTGCTGATGACGATTGGGGCGGGCGTAGTCCCCCTGTTGAGCTTGCAGCACACGCCGATAGAAAGGTCGCAAAACGTCTCGGTCTCCTTTACTTGGCCCAATGCTTCCGCAAAAGTGATAGAGCAGGAAGTAACCTCCAAAATAGAAGGCCTGTTGGCCGGCATCCGCGGCGTGCAAAGAATCACTTCAAGTTCGTCTAAAGGCAGGGGAGTGGTTTCGTTGGCGTTCAAGAAAGGGGTCGATATGGGGGCGGTGCGTTTTGAAATCTCCTCATTAATCCGTCAGGTCTATCCCAAATTACCCGATGGCGTGAGTTATCCGCTTATCTCCTTGTCCACAATGGGCGACAGGCCCCAAGCCATATTGGTCTATACTTTTAATGCGGACCTTTCTCCCATGGAAATCCAGCGTTATGTAGAGCGGCATATAATCAGCAAGTTGTCGAGGATAGAGGGCGTAAACAGCGCCAACCTCACCGGAGCCAATTCGTTTTACTACGAGGTTGCCTATAATCCGGACAAAATGCGCGCGTATGGCATTATGGCTGCCGATATACAGTCGGCGCTGCAACAGCGCTACGGAGCAGAAAGGGTACTCGGTTCGGTGGTTGTGGAGGCGGCAGAAAATGCGGAAGCGAGCGGGCAACAGGTGTTGGTGAAGTTGGAAAGCGGAGGTCAATTGACCGATTTTGAGCAGATATTGATTAAGACGGTAGCAGGTAGGCATATTTACCTGCGGGAAATTGCGCAGGTATCGTATAAAGAAGAAAAACCATCATTTTACTTTAGGGTCAATGGTCTAAATACCATTAACATGACCGTGTATCCGGAGCGCGGCGTCAATACCCTAACCTTAGTCCGGCAGATAAAGGAAGTGATGCGGCAAATAGAGCGCGAATATCCTCCCAACTTCACCTCCTTGCTCCGGTCGGACAGCTCTAAAAACATAGTAAAAGAATTAAATAAGATATTCTACCGGACGGCCTTGTCGGTATTGATTTTACTGACTTTTGTGTTTGTCATGACCCGAAGCCTGCGGTATTTGGGAATCACAGCCTTGACGCTTTTGGCCAATGTGCTGATATCGTTCATATTTTTTTACCTGTTCAAAGTAGATATCCATATTTATTCCATGGCCGGAGTAACCGTGTCCTTGGGCATGGTGATTGATGCTTCTATCATCATGATAGACCATTACGGGTATCATCGAAACAAAAAGGCGTTTTATTCTGTGATGACGGCCATGCTCACTACCGTGGGCGCCTTGATTATAGTATTCTTTTTGCCGGAGAGGACTAAGTTGATGCTGTTGGATTTTTCCAAGGTGATTATTATTAACCTGTTGGTCTCTTTGGTTATTGCATGGTTTTTTGTTCCGGTGCTGGTAGACCGTTTTCCCATTAGGGGGGTATCTCGGCAAACTTCACCACGGTCTCTTGCAAGACGCTTCCGCTGGAAGAAACGGCAAGTTGCATTTTCGAGACGGTACGAGGGCTTTATCCTGTTTTCGAGGCGTTGGCGCTGGGCATTACTGCTGGCGGGCATACTGGGTTTTGGACTTCCGATTCAATTTTTGCCCACATCGCTGAAAGACGAAAAAGGAAAAGCCAAGGAACAGGGTTTGGCCGGCACGTATAATAAAACCATTGGAGGGGAATGGTATCAATCAAAGGGTAAGGCGGTTTTAGAGCCTGCTTTGGGCGGCACCCTAAGGCTTTTTACCAAGAACAAGAGCAGTTTTGGCTATCGCGACCCCAGTCGCCTGTCTATATTCATCCGCGCCCATATGCCCGAGGGTTCCACCGTGGAGCAGATGAACGCCGTGATGCGGAGTATGGAAAATTATATCAGCCAGTATGATGAGGTTGATATGTTTGAAACCTCGGTACAGGCCCGCAGCGCGACCATGACCGTTACCTTCAAAAAGCAATATGAACACAGCTCTTTTCCCTTGCAGCTTAGAGAAGAAATTATTTATCAAGCCATCAGATTTGGCGCCGCCACTTGGACAATAACCGGTATTGTAGAACAGTCTTTTAACAATAACTTATTTGCGGGAGAATTTTATGGTCATCAGATTTTGTTTACGGGTTATAACTACGATAAACTGTTTGAATTAGCATCGGCCACAGCTGACCGCCTCCGCCAAAACAGAAGGGTGTCGAGGGCGCTTGTATACAGCACCGACGCATTTAGCAGGGCCGAATCCGGCCATGAATATTATATCCATTACAATCAAGAGCGGATTGCCTATAATCAGTGGTCGTTGAGAAATTATTACAACTATCTGAGGCAACAATTGCTCGATATTCCGGCGGCAGTTGTATATGAGGAGGGAAACAGGGTGGAGATTAAATTGGTATCGGACCAAAAAGACGCCTTTGACGTATGGCATGTGGAACACGACCTCTTGGATATCCACGGCCGGCAAATGAAATTATCCGAACTGGGAACCATAGACAGGCGGCGCACGGGCAATAATATTTACAAAGAGAACCAGCAGTATCACCTAAGGCTCGGCTTTGACTTTGTGGGCACCCATACCTTGGCCACGAGGTTGTTGAACGATGAATTGGATGCTTTGAAAGCTTCGCTTCCGGTGGGGTATAAAGCCCAAAGACCGGACTTTGGCGGCTGGTGGAATGCGTCCGACAGCAAACAATACTGGCTGCTGTTTTTGATTATTGTTGTAATCTACTTCATGTGTTCTATTCTGTTTGAATCGCTTAGGCAACCCTTTGTGATTATATCCTTGATTCCGCTCTCGTTCATAGGTGTCTTTCTTGTTTTCTATCTCTTTGGCTTTTATTTTGACCAAGGAGGATTTGCCTCCATGATTTTGCTTTGCGGGATTGTGGTTAATTCCGGTATTTACTTCATTAACGAATACAACCTAACGGTAAGGGGACGTCCCGATGCTTCCGGAGACTTGTTTCCTATGGCCGGTTTTAACCGGAAAAAGGCTGTGCGGATGTATGTAAAAGCATTTAATCATAAGATTATGCCGGTCTCTCTGACCATTCTTTCCACGATTTTGGGATTAATCCCCTTTTTGTTAGAAGGGCCCAAAGAAGTCTTTTGGTTTCCCTTTGCCGTAGGGGCAATGGGGGGGATGTTGTTTTCGTTTGTGGTTTTATTTGTATATTTACCGGCTTTTTTGCCCATAGATAAACATATAATAAAATCATAAAACCTAAGCAAATGAGAAAATTACATTATTGTTTGTTGGTAACTGCGGGACTGTTGTTCATTGGTTTGCCAACATATGCACAAAGCGCCGGCGATGCCCCCCAATGGGCGATAGCCCTCCATGGGGGAGCCGGAGGAGCATCCGGTTCTCAAACTCCCGAACGCAGAGCTATTTACGAAGCCCATTTGGCCGAGGCGCTCAATATTGGAAAAGA
>Ga0131853_10023502_pt1 | contig 11130 bp, 10 predicted proteins | sample TergutLab28metaG_FD_92764 | JGI IMG/M metagenome (GOLD analysis project Ga0131853, IMG submission 92764) | Labiotermes labralis P1 segment gut microbial communities from Petit-Saut dam, French Guiana - Lab288 P1 (version 2) (version 2) | ecosystem: Host-associated > Arthropoda: Insects >...
GAAAAAAGTAGCGGCTCCAGGTCTAGAAAACAGAGATTAACGGCTGTGGGGACCCGTTGCGCTGACCACGTGACACCCCTCTATCCGCAAAAGTTGGCACTAACTTCGCCGACCGGCGGAGGCTGCTCTGTCAGTATAGTTTGCATGTGGACTAAGGCCACGTAGTTTGTTTGTTTTGTTGTGTGACAAATAACAGAAGAAACTTTTTAAATAGCTTTATCAAAGGTAAACTTCAAAAATACTGAAAAGGCAGAGTTTTGTGTTATACCGGCCACCAGGCCACTTGCATCTGAGTCATATACTTTCTTAACTTTGATTTATTTGAAAATCGTCTTTTTAGAAATGAGGTCTTATTCTTTATTACATTTTTTCTGTGTGGGACAAGGAGTCTCGCATATTGTACCACTGCACAGTGCCACATTATGAGTAAGGAGCTGTTGCCTTATATGATATTATTGTGTTAAACAGATTAGTTTTCATAATTTCAGGATTTTGAAAATTGGCAGGTAGAAATTACTGTTTTAATTTATTAGTCCTTGTAGAGTTATGTAGTTTACAGATTTGAATAACATAAGCACTTCAAATTCAGAACCAGAAAATTTGTTTATAAACTGAATGTTGTATAATGTTCTGCAATTTGTTGTAACAAACCATCTGTATTTGTTAGATGAGCCAGGTGCTCCTGGTAAGCCACTTGTAATGGACTGGGACAAGGACCATGTAGACTTGGAATGGCCTGCACCTAAATCAGATGGTGGCTCTCCCATTACTGGGTATATTATACAGAAGAAGGAAAAGGGAAGCCCCTACTGGGTGAATGCAGTACATGTCCCACCAAAGCAAACCAGTGTAAGTGTGAACTGTGACATCATAACATCGAAGGTGTAACAGAAATGCGTATATTTAATTAAAAGTACGGTATCCTTATACCTTTAGTGACATGGTTGTTCTTGGTCTTTTTCATGCTCAATACATAATGGAATCACTTCAGTTGCCCCCCATATATCCTGAATATTAATGCTGTATTAAATAAAACTTCTTTCCTCATAGTAATTATTTTCCCTCCAAAGTTCTGGTTTGAATACTTCTGTCAGTAAAGTTATTGCTACAGGATGGAAGCTGGGATGGAATTCCCAAGAGGGAGAGTGAGTGTTTCCTTCATCACCATGTTTAGATTGGTTGTGTAGTCTACCTGCCTTTTGAATACCAGGAGCTACTCTATGTCTCTGAGCACAGACAGGGCAGAATGTGAAGTTGACACACACCTGTGGGAAGTTCTGATGGAACAACACACCCATTACTTCTTTTGTGCTAATTATGTCCCTTTAAACTAAACGACTATTAATCATGAGGTATTACATAGTTACAGGTCCATGTCTGAGTACTGTGTTATCTGTTATTGAGTGGCACTTAGATTGTTTGTTATGATTGTCTTAAGTTATTTTGTCATAGTGAAACAGTTGTGTATGGATGAAAGTTATGTTTCAAAAAAAAGGACCAAACTGACCATCAGGTCAGAGCCATTCAGAATTTACAAAACGTCACCAGGGCAGGGGGGGGGGAGGGTCTTGCTTATTGTTATTGCAGTGACCATATAATTGTTTAAAAAAAGGGTAGAAATAAAGTAAATTCATCAGTGACTTCATTTTATGTGTCTGTTGTTCTAAGTGTTGTTTTGGTTTGGCATTGCCATTTACCAACTAATGATTCTTTTAACTTCTAGTGCCTTTAAATAATCAAATAAACTGCAATTTTTAGGTACCTTGCTGTATATCAGTTTCCATTTCTGTAAAGTGTAAGTGACAAACAGACATTCTGCACGTGAGTGTCCTGCAGTTACACATGCTGCAGAGGCTTCCATATTTATTTTTGAATGCCCTGTTTGGTGACCATTGTTGTGGCTGTACCTGACTGACTATAAGCAGTACTGTGTCTATAGTTTTTCAGGATTTAGTAATATGCATGTGCTCTTATCATACATTTATATACTGTAATACTGTCTAATTTAGCCCAGTGTGTTGTTGCATACTTACTGTTTACTGAAATTAATTTGGCATTTTCAGGGTACTGTACCAGATCTGACAGAAGGCCAGGAATATGAATTCCGAATCATTGCGACAAATACAGTTGGCCAGAGTGAACCTAGTGAACCATCTGATGCAGTGACTGCTAAAGCAAGATACTGTGAGTATCTCTGTACTTAATAAATATTTTCAAAAATTAATCTTTACCACCAATAGTATTTATTATGAACACGAGATCTTTTATGTGTTTAGTACCTCCAAAGATCAAGACACCTCTGAATGACATCCGTATTAAAGCTGGCCAGATCTTCCATGTTGACATTGATTTTATTGGTGAACCTCCACCAGAAGTAATATGGTCTGTGGCAAGTAAGCCACTGAAAACAGATGAAAGAACAACGGTTACTTCAATTGGTTACCATACAATAGTCCATACAGTAAATACCAAGAGGTCTGATAGTGGACTGTATCACTTAATGTTACGGAACAGCTCTGGTCTGGATGAAGGTTCCTTCCAAGTCATTATACTAGGTAAGAATTTATGGTGTAAGTATTTATATCAAGTTCTGTATGCAGTATGACCCCTGCACACCATTTCCTTATATCCCAATTTTATCTGTTTTCATCGCTTCTTCCCTGCAAATGGATGCTGCACGTGCCTCTTGTATGTCAGAAGGCTTTTCTAGCACTGCATAAAATTACAGGTGGCACAGTTGGTTTAGGTACTGTGCTGGAAGCCAGTAGGTCATGGGTTTGATTCCCAAGGTGTCATTGAGATTTTTCATTTACTTATTCCTTCTGGCCACACTATGGCCCTGGGTTTGACTCAGCCTGTAACAGATGTGAGTACCAGATGTCTCTCCTGGTGGGCAAAGGTAACTGGAGCATAAGGCTGATGACCTTGCCATGTTCATGTGCCAATTGAATAGAAATTCTGGGAGCCTCAACCTCCTGAGTCCAAAGAGCCTGCCCAGTCCTGTACAGGGATATCTGTAGCTTTACCTTTGTACCTTTTACATGAAATTGCATTCCTGAAGGTGTGACCCAATAAATGTACATGGATCTTTGTGAGAACCTGATATTGTAAAGTAAAGTTATTCAGCTAGTGGCATCAACTACAACATGAAAATCAGTCTAACTAATTTTATTAATGTTTTATTAAACATTCTGGCACAAGTTACCTGGTTCATAGTTATGATTACAGACACTCCAAAATTATGCAATAGTTCTGGTGTAAGTGGGCTTTAGTACAATTCGGAACTGAGTGTACATGGGGTCAGCTGCATGTGTATGTGTGTACGGAGTCCAGTAGGAATGAAACCTCTGACACACTGGAACCGGGATGGTCGCAACAAGACTGCCCTGCCACCTGTGTTATTGTCTAGCAGTATTGTTCCACCACCCTCATCTCATTGTTCTTTCCTTCCTACAAGGAAAAATTCAGAGCATGTTTAAAAATGTTGTTCCATTTCTTTTAATGTTGTAAGTCTGAAATTGCATAATTTGAAATTGTGTAAGTTGAGGAGTTTCTGTATTTTCAAGCTTAGAATTTCTTAGTGGTATGGTGAAGGATCTGTAATATTGAAATATTTGCCTGAATATAAAACATGTTGTGCCTAAATATGATGGCCATGTAGCCCGTTCAGGTAACAGACAGGGTAAGTAAGAATTGTGTCAGTACAGGTCACTACTGAAGATTATGAAGTTGGTTTGCGAATGCTTGCCTACGGTCAGGTGATACATAGTTTGGGATACTCCCATGGCTAGATGCATCATTTCTTGTTGCTACAGATAACACGCAAATCGAAAAAGTAGTCTGTTGTGAAGTGTGGGCGGTATGTATCACTCAGTTCACGGTAGTGTTTTCCTCAACAATTATCTGTAAAGCATAATGTTACAGGCAGAGCAAGGAGGCCATGTTGCAGACTTTTGTAAAATTAGAAGGCTGAGCAGCACTAAATTAAAACCAGAAACATAAAAATGTTTTTAAAAAGTATAATCTATAAATAAAAAGTGTACATAGAAAAAATCCATATTACAGTTGAGTAACTGTTTCCTTGAATGCAAAATAAATAATCTTGTGCAACTTTCATACAGTTGGTGTGAAAGAATTTGCAGTTTTGTCAGTGTTGATCAATTAGCAGTCTGTGCTCTTTTGTCATATACAGTAACTGGTCTCAATGAGATAATGCACTGTGGTACTTGTAGTATTAAGCAGGCTATATCTTGTATGTCACTGCCATGAAGTAACTATTGATACTATCAAAGAATGACTTTCATTTCAGATCGACCCTCACCTCCAGAGGCTCCACTGGAGTATGAAGAGGTCACAGGATCAAGTGTAACTTTGTCATGGAAACCACCGAAGGACAACGGTGGTAGTGAGATAACGTGAGTTGTTTCATGCCATTCAGGCTTGTTTATTGTTCAAAGGAAATCAGTTTCTGTTCTCAGCTTGGTAGAGGGCATTTTTTTTTAGAGGACATCCCATTATGTTTATTAAACTAAAAGACAACATATATTTACTGTTTTGAGTCAAACACAACAATACTTTTTCTTTTTAATGTAAGGCATTGGCAGTTGGAATAAATATTTGCACATATTTCAAAACCTTACTTCTTAAATTTTTGTATTGACTGATGGAATGAGCTTGACTAGCCAGTATAATTTTTGTAGAGGACATCCTGTTATGTTTTATTTAAAGCAGAAACTATTTTTTGTCTTGTAGAGAGTGTTTTGCTTTCAGGATATTCTTTCAGTTTATGGAAATTTATAATGGAAAATAAAGGATCTGTTGAGACACGTATGGGCATTATAGTTGAGAAGATGTGTAATTAAACTGTTAGCTTAGATTGTGTGCCATACATGTCTACTGATCCTTCCATTTTGTTACAGTGGTTATGTAATTGAAAAACGAGATCTAACACATGGGGGTGGTTGGGTGCCAGCTGTGAGTTTTGTGAATCCAAAATATAATCATGCAACAGTCCCACGCCTTCTGGAAGGAACCAAGTATGAGTTCCGAGTATCTGCTGAGAATCTGCAAGGTCGTTCTGATCCTCTCAACACTGAGAAACCGGTTGTGGCCAAGAGTCAGTTTGGTATGTTTTGGCAGAAAATACTATGAAATAGTACCTAATAATGACATTATATAAAACTTCCATGTATCAGGCCACATAAAACTGTTTTAACATGTTGAAAATTATAAAGAGGTCTGATCAGGTACACTGGTTAGAACACTAAAATTGTAGGATAATTATGAATGTTAAGTTTGGAAGGATGTGGAAGGAAGTGATTGCTGCTGTTTAAGAAATTATCTTAGCATTTCCCTGAACATCCTGAATAAGACAATAAGAATTGTGAGTCAGGATAACTGATGTTGTGAATGGGATTTGAATTGAGTACCTTGAATATTTAGCAGGAGTGCTTACCCATACACGATATATAGCTCTACTCTTTCTTTAACCTTGGCGCTAGATGGGGCTGGATGGTCAATGCCACACCCCAGCCACTACACATGGGGGAGACCAGGTACCTATTGTACAGGAGGCTGGGTGGGCCCCTGCATGGGTGCTACTCCATAGGATTTTGAACCCTGAACCTGCAGCCTGTGAGCAGGTTACTATACTGACTACGCTATCACAGAATAGTTTTGTAATTCACCAAACTGGCTGTAACTCAGTAATAATTTAACAGACAAGGGCTTTTGTTAATGAGTATGTCCAGAAATATAAATAAGAAACTGGAATGTGTGCTGCAGATGTTCCTGGACGGCCTGGTCGTCCTGAAGCTGTTGACACTGATAAAGACCATATAAAAATAAAGTGGAAACCTCCCATTAGCAATGGTGGCTCTCCAATTATTGGATATGATGTTGAGAAGAGAGAACGAATGACAGGTCGCTGGGTTAAGCTCAACAAGGAACCAGTGAAGGTATGAACATTCTTTACTGAAAGTCTGTTGTAACAGCTCCTCCCATAAATTGAAATAGAAATGTATGACTAGTGTGGAAGTTATAAATTAATTTTTTAATAAATCATGTGACACATTAAGGTTATGTCTGAATTACAATAAATTTCATAGTTGCAACAGATCACATTTTCTGAACTCAAATGCTTTAAAAAAATTGTATCTGGTATTTAAAATGCAGCCTTCATGTAATACAGGTTCATCAAAAGAACCTGTATTTTAAAGCTGATTATCTCATTGGAGATGTATTATCATGGTTATTGTTGTGAATGTGCAGTAGAACACATATGCAGTTATCACTCATAGCTTGCTGTGCACTCTTGCAATGGAAGTAAAATTGTGTGTCTAACACATTCAGTATGGTAGCAGACATTCAGGAAACAGGTTGGTGCAGCATATGATCAGCTTATTTAAGTCCACAACATAAGTTACAGAACCAAGAGTGTGAGATCAATTTGCCTTTGGCTTAGTCATTTTGAGGAAACTGGAAACATAGTGAAGCAGAAATCAACAAGAACAGCATGGTTTTCAGAAGTGGATGTTGAATGCATAGAGATAATATTGCTGATCGCAGTTTTACAACTTGATGTACCTAAGACAAAGAATCAAAATAGCATGTTGTATAAGCAGCTGAGAGCATATATTTACAAAAGTAAAGCAAGACAACAAATGAGAGTCACTAATTCTCCAAAAGGAGCTGAATAGACAGATGTCATGTTAAAGTCATGAAGATAAGGACTTTCTGAGATGAGTATTTTCCAAAGATGGAACTTCGTTTTACATTAATGGGCATGTTGAGTCATTACAGCTATCAATTCTGTGGAACAGAATAACCTTATGAAGTTCTTGATATGTGTGTGACATCCCAGAAGGGAGCATGTGGTAACATTTCTGCAGGCACACTTGGTGTTATCTTTCTTTCATTTATCAGTCACCATTAAAGGGAAAAGTTATCTCAATGTATCAGAAGTTTTATGTTGTTACAAATCAAGGACACTGAAAACAAAAAAGAAACTGCAGCTGTTTTCATCAGGATAGGACCATGCCCAGTTACTGTCTTAAAGGTTCAACATGTTCTGAATGCTAGGTTTCCTGATTGAAGGGTTGGTTGGATTAAACCAATACCTTGGTCTCCAGTTCCACATTCTGCTGAACTGGATTTTATGTCTGTGATATACATTATCTGTGAGAAAGAATTTATGCTGCTGTGCCTACATGCAGATATACCTTGTCATACCTGAAGTGACGTCTGATATCTCTTGGATGTTGTGTTTGTACAGCCAGCCACTAACAGTACTCACATTGAGACTTATGGAGGAAGTCATAAAACTTAGAGAGTTTCTAAATTTGTTAGAAAAGGTGTGGTGCATCTTGAATGCACAGAGTTCTTTTCTGATGACTGTATTATTTTAGGTAGCTGAAGAATCTAGATCTCTTTTTGCTGCCTGGGAGAGTGTTACAGACCATTTTAGGTGTTGACTGTGTTAGTCATGTAGCATTAGTCAGGAACATTGCATATTTAGTTGGAACACAAGTCACAGCATTTTTTAATTACTGATATTGTGAAACAGGCATTCCTTCATTTTGTATGAACTTGTTTATCAGTGCGAATTCTGATCTGGAGGTCAGTTCCAATGCAGCAATGTACCCCCTCATGAGACCTGACCTCCAGATCAGGATTGACCACTGCTGTTTATGGATACTTACCTAATGTGAATTGCAAGAATGTTGCTAGAGAGGCCCATTGCACCATGTTTCAGAATCTTGAATACTATGATGACCATGTGCTAGAAGGTCATCAGTATGAGTATCGAGTTACAGCCATTAATGCTGCTGGCCATGGCAAGCCTAGTGACACATCAGTACCCATCACAGCCAAACCCATGAGAGGTATAGTTGAATCTCTTCTTTGAATGTGTTGTAGTCAACATGTAAGTCAAACTGTATGGGTGGTTTTGTAAATTCTTGACTGAGTAAATTATGTCTTACAGAGAAGCCAAAACTGTATTTGGATGGTCTCATTGGTAAGAAGATCAAAGTGCGTGCAGGAGAACCAATTAATATCCAGATTCCTTTATCAGGAGCGCCTATCCCTGTTGTTGAATGGACCAAAAGCTCTGTTAAACTACCAGAAACCAACAGGATTTTGGTAAGTTTGTTTGCAGTAGGCCCTTCTCTTCCAATACAATGCTTATCTTCTTACTGTATAATCTGGCCTATAAATATTAAGAAGCCGGTTATATGTTGTTGCTATCAACAAGGACTGCCAAGTGTAGTGTATGGTGTCTTCTGATTGGAAGATTAAAAGGGAGACTAATTTGAACATCATATGTCACATGCTTGAAAAGCTGAGCAACTTCTGTTGTGCATTGACTTTATCTGAAATAACCCCAATATAATATATATGTTACTAGCATTTACATACAGAAGAATATGCACTGGGATTGTATGAACATATTTGTTTTGTTTTTCCCAATGATCCACTAGAAGTGGTAAACATTTTTGTGTTCATGGTGGTCTGTATGTACTGGTAGTTGACATATTTTTGTGGAGAAATGATAAGACAGAGGGCTGTTAAGCAATTGTATAACATGTGTGAAGGTAAGCAGTGTCTTTCTTGTGAATGTGTGCAGGCACAAACAACAAGTGACAACACTAGTTTGCGTATTGATTCTTCAACCAGACAAGATTCAGGGAAGTACACCATTACAGCAAAGAATGAGTATGGTAAAGACTCGGCAGATATTGAAGTCATTGTGGTAGATAAGCCTGGTATACCAAAGGGACCACTATCATACACCAACACCACGCAGGACAGTGTGTCACTTGCATGGAACCCACCAGCAGATGATGGAGGTGGAGATATTACAGGTATTTTTAGAAAACTTCCCTTATTGTATTTATGTGTATTATCAAAATAACTTTCTATAAATAACATATGAATGTAGATTTTGAACCAGTGAAAATTTTTGGGGTGTATTTCACCAAATGTGTAATATCATCATCATCATCATCATCATCATACTTATCGCCCTTATGTAGGGTGTTCACAATTACATACCTGAATCCATGTTTCTAGGGTATATAGTGTTGCAGCTGTTCCGTATTTGCAATTTGTGCTACTGTAATGTTATTTCACCATGATATATGTTTTGTACTCTTGCATAAACACTTTCTGCAGTATGTGCGCAGTGCCCAGTATGGCCTTTTTTTTTTTAAGTTCCTTAATTTCATGCTTTCCTGGCATGTTGCTCAGGTATTGTCTGAGTGATTTTGAAACGGTTCCAGTACCCCCTGTTATTACTGGTATCACTTTTGCTTTCACATACCATATGTGCTGAATTTCTGTTATAAGATCTTTATATTTTAAAATTTTCTCAGCTTCTTTCTTGATCCCATTTATGTCTCCAGAAATTGCAACATCTGTTAACATGCATGTTCCTTTTTTATTATCATGGATTATGATATTCAGTTTATTGTTAGGAATAGTTCTGTTGGTTCACACTTGTAGGTTCCAGAATATGGTAAGCTTGCCTTCAAGACTTATTTATTATTATTATTATTATTGTTATCGAATATTTCACTTCTCAGCTTTGGCTGGGAAATATTCACCTATCCTGGGATGTAGTAATCAACAGGATTAGGCTCGGTGGTCTTTATTTGTAGTTTAAAAAGTTTATTACAATTGAACATGTGCCAAGAATTACAGATTTTTGCAGTTTTATATATGTATTTGGGTGCAAGTTAAGTCTTGTTAGACTTTGTGATAGTGACTTTGGAATTACTCCCGTAGATGATATTACTATTGGGATCACTTTTGCTGCCTTTTGCTTCCACATAGCACATATTTCATTTGCCAGTTCTTGGTACTTGTTTTGTTTGTCGGTTATGGTTTTGGCGAGATTATGTGTATTTGGGACAGCTATGTCTATCAAAAAGGTGCTCTTTGTTTTCTTATTCATAAAAATTATGTCAGGTCGATTAAAATGTATTGTTTTGTCCATAAGTATGCTGCGATTCCAGTACAGCTTGAAATTTTCAGTCTCCAGTACATTGGCTGGTGTGTACTTATAATATGGACTTTTATCGTCAATCAATTCAGCTGCTTCTGCCAGTTTCTGATGGATAATTTTGGCTAGCCCATCATGTCTCTACGTACTCGATAGGTGCTAGTTGCTCACATGCTGCAGTAATGTGTTGGATTGTCTCCGATTCTTTTCCACATCTTCTGCATAGCTCTTTGGTGTCTGGCTGCTTCAAAATATATTTTTTGTAGTTTCTTGTTAGTATGACTTAGTCCTGTATTGCTGTTAAAAAACCCTCTGTTTCGGTGAACAAATCCGCGTTTTTCAGCTGTTTGTTCGATGCTTCTATGTCTACATATTGTTGGCTGAGGTCATATGGATGGCGACCATACAGGGCTTTTTGGGACCATTGTCTCTAGACTTTGTTATTATGTTCTTTATCTGTGGGGAGTTCATTTGCATTTGTGTGGACTAAGTCCAGTGGTGTGCACTTATCATCTGCTTTTACTACTGCAGCATGAAGAGACGATGTGACCTGTTTGTTTAAGAAGTATTATTATTATTATTATTATCATCATCATCTCCTTTATGCAGGGTATTTATACTTATATTTCTGAGACAAACTATGTCCCTATGGAATACAGTGTTGCAGCTATTCTGTTGTTACTATTCATGGTGCTTATATCATTAGTTTCAGTGTTGAATCTATTGTACTTTTACATAAGTACTAATATGTCTGTTTTCTGGAGTAGTAGTAGTAGTAGTAGTAGTAGTAGTAGTTGTTGTTGTTGTTGTTGTTGTTATTGTTATTGCTGCTGCTGTTGTTGTTGTTATTATACGATATGTATGTCTCCTGTCACAGGCATTTCTTCCTGGTACTTCTCTTGAACCAGCAGTGATCCCCACCGCTCAGGCTTCAAGCTTCACATTGCAGTACTTTCTGTATTACATGTGATGTTCCAAGTATAGCTGTCTTTTGTAGTGAATCTATCGAGTGTTTTCCTGGTAAAGTTTCCAAATTTTTCTTTAAGCTTCTCGTTACTATTCCAGTGGCTCCAGTTATTACTGGTACAATTGTACATTTCAGGTTCCACATTCGTTGTATCTCTATA
>Ga0131853_10023503_pt1:0-10000 | contig 11129 bp, 10 predicted proteins | sample TergutLab28metaG_FD_92764 | JGI IMG/M metagenome (GOLD analysis project Ga0131853, IMG submission 92764) | Labiotermes labralis P1 segment gut microbial communities from Petit-Saut dam, French Guiana - Lab288 P1 (version 2) (version 2) | ecosystem: Host-associated > Arthropoda: Insects...
GGGGGGAGTGAAGACGGGGGTGCGTTGGTGGGGGGGTGGGGGGGGGGGGGGGGGTGGGGGGGGGGGGGGGGGGGGGGGGGGGGGGGAAGGGGGAACAACAATCCGAAAAAAATGCCCTGCTTCAAATAAAGAGAAACATTAAATTAAGCTGAACAATAAATTGGCCGAATACCCTATAGCGTCTGCACAGTGGACAGAATATTGACACCGAGGAGAAAATTAATAATAATTTTTTTAAGTAAGTTATGTTTGTTCGATTTTTATTTCCGCACACACATGAAATGCCGGTCACAGTAAGCCACACGGTCTAACGCATGGGTTTGCGTGGGTTGTGGGTTCGAATCCCGCGGGGGGGGGGGGGCATGGGTGTTTGTTGTGAATGTTATGGGTTGTCAGGTAGAGGTCTCTGCGACGAGCTGATCACTCATCCAGAAGTCCTATTGACTATGGCGAGTCGTTGTGTGTGATCTAGCAGCGTCTTGAATGAGAAGCCCATGATCCACGTTGGGCCCCAGCGCCATAAGAAAATATGTACATGAAATCGAGATATACCCAGCTTTGCCCCCCAGGAGGCTGTATCCTACACGGGCGTCCAGAAAAGCTTGCGTGTGCCCCAAACATCGAAGTGGATACTTTATTGGTTTTTAAAAGTGCCGAGACAACCCTCACTAATCGACATAACCAGAGGGTGTGAGGCATGCCAGGAACTACAAACAACCTTGTGAAAAGTGTGTCGGACCGAAACCAAAACGAATCTGCCTTGGGGGGAATAGGAAGATAAAGAGAGAGAGATAGAGAGAGAGATAGGAGCGATGGGAGGGGCGAGGTGTGATGTGGGGCAGAAGGAAAGGCTGGGATGTGAGAAAGTCGATGGACCAGAAAATTGGGCATAAGGGAGAGAGCCCGAGGCGTATGCGGCTTCCATAAAGCCAATAGGATTTTAAGTGAAGTAAAATTTGTTAGTATTTCCGGTAAAAGTGCAAGTTGTTCCTGTAGCATCATGAAGTAGAGACATTCTGTACCTTGGAAATAAATGCGAGGGAGCGGTTGGACTCAAGGCGTGAAAGAGCATTCTGGATCCAATAAGTACGAAGCTGAAAGGACCGTACAGCTTATTGTATATTTTGGAAACGATAAACATTTCTTACCTCCACTGGATAATATATTATGCACCGACAATACACAACATACATCAAACAAGATGCAAAATTACAATTAGGTTATATTTGGCTACATGTTTCGGCCGTGACCAGCCATCTTCAGGCCAACTAAGAACAACAATTAAGGTACATTGGTACATTGGAAGAATTTCCATATTTTATCTAGGTTTAATGTGAACGAAGTGGGATCCCATTAAGTACTATTTTTACTGTACCTTAATCGTTGTTCTTAGTTGGCCTGAAAATGGCCGGTCATGGCCGAAACGTGTAGCCAAATATAATCTAATTGTAACTTTGCATCTTGTGTGATATGTGTTGTGTATTGGCGGTGCATAATATATTATACAAATATGATAATACACAACGGGATGGCCTCTCTCAAATTTAACTCCACTGGGATTCACAAGTTTCTTTGGCTTAAAATTCAGTGGTAATTCATGGAACCATACCAAGCTCGCAGTAACATTTCTGCCTCATATTAGGTACATCTTATTTTTAAATATTGATGGCCGGGATAACGCAGTCGGTGTAGTCACTTGATACGGACTGGATTGTCCGGGGATCAAATACTGATTGGGGCGAGATTTTACGCACCCTTCCAGAACAGCCCCGGGACCCACCCAACCTCCTACACAATGGGTACGCGGTCTTTCCCGGGGTAAGACGGCCACGGCGTGGCGTTCACCACCCACGCCACCGCCGATGCTAAAGAAGGAGTAGAACTATACATTTACTCCCCCTCCGGGATTTCATACACTGATATAAGAGAACCTAACATTTACCTTCGTCTTTACCTTCAAGTACTAACACCGATTTCCGCAATAGGGAATAGTCTATCGTGATTTATATCAGGCACTCCACACAAATTCCAGAATGCCACTTCAAATAACAACAGGACAGATTCCCTCCACGTCGTTTCCATTCCTTTTTCAATCTTTACCCTAACACCCTCTGCAACCTTAGCTAGAGTCTGACGTCGTCGAATTAGCTACAAAACTGCAAATTGCAAATTACAGCCCAGTTTATTAAATGGTTGATGAATACTTCTAAATCGTTTCTCTAGACCTACAGTCCATGAATTTACCATCTACCCTCACGAATATTTTTTATCGTGGGCTAAAAGTTACTTACTTTGTGAAGCAAATTTCCGACTGATATTTGCTATTCCCACACGAAAATCAATTCTTCACTACTAAACATTAGTTCAGTCCGTATTATATTCTGAAGCCCTTTCTTGTTGATTTTATTATTCTATCTATTTCTATATAACCCAAGGTAGCTTTTTCTTGAGAACTGAGTTGAATATGCCGTGTTTTTGTCGAATTCTCCTTACCCATAAGCGCTTCTTAATCTGAGCGTGGATACAGGGGTCGACTGGAGTAAGAAACGTCTGAGAACATTTGTTAATTAATAATAAAAATAAAAGGTGAAATAATGACATGGTTGAAAGATGAGCAGTGTACGTGATACATATTATAATGTGTAGGGTACGTGATATATACGTATATTGTGTAGGGTACGTGACACATACATATATTGTGTAAGGTAGTGACACATACGTATATTGTGTAGGGTACGTGATACATATGTATATTGTTTAGGGTACGTGACACATATGTATATTGTTTAGGGTACGTGACACATACATATAAGGTGCGGGGTACCTGATACATATGTATATTGTGTAGGGTACGTGACACATACATATAAGGTGCGGGGTACCTGATACATATGTATATTGTGTAGGGTACGTGACACATACTTATATTAAACCTTTGAATCTCAAACTTAATTTACATTACATATGAAGCTTAAGTTCGTACCTCACAGAGAACTCATTGTGTATCTATAAAAAAGACCGACCTGTTAATCTTATTAGATAAGCAATGAACGCGATAAGCCTACAAAGTTTACGTGCCTAAACGGTGCGTGTAAAGATTCCAAGCTTCTTAACGTCACAGCAGGTGGTATATATAGTTACCAATGGAATTTTATTGTTCAGTGTAGGAGCCATCGTGGACATACATGAACCTAATTTAAATTCTGCAACCAACTTCAGTATAACTGTTTATTTATCTAAGAATTTCTCCAAAATCACGCACTATATATTCATATATACATAGGTTTTATGCATATATATATATATATATATGTATATTCCATTTTGAGCATTCAAAACAATGTATTTAAATGCTTGAAGGTGGACAGTGCGACCGATACACGTAGCACGTGTTGACGGGACGGATAAATGTTGTTGTCGCTGACGGCAGCTTGACTGTCAGGCGTAATAAGGCAGTGGCGGCGTACCCAGGAATTTTGTTCGGGGGGGGGGGGTTCAGCAAATTCAGTTGAGGACATAGAGAATGCGGATCTGGGAGCGGTAGCCACCTAGTCAGGGGCTCTGGAGGCAGCTCTAATTTGGTACAAGAAATTTCATTTCATATAGTAAAATTTTATTAATTTTTGGTATTTTAAGACTATTTATGATGGCAACCAATTTATTTGTCATTGCTAATGTAAAACAATTGCGAACTTAGGTGGTTTTAGAATTTTACTGCCCTTTTTCCGAACATCTTGGGGTGTTGGCGTCCTAAATTCAGCAATTTTTAACAGTTTTCAAAATCGGGTTGAGTTTGGCACGATTTCAGAGGGCTTTCGGAATTTCGGGGGGGGGGGGTTGGAACGCCCAACCCACCCCCCTCGGTACGCCACTATAATAAGATATACCGCAGCAGAATGAATTTCACACAAATAGCTTAATAATTCTGGCGCTTCTGTTCCTTTCCCTCTAACCCGAAAAGCTTAAGAATTTAGCAAAATTTGTTTTGGGTATGCAATGTGTCACATTCTGTCATACCGGTATGCCTTCTGTTGTACCGGTATGCATTCTGTCGTAACGGTATGCCTTCTGTTGTAACGATATGCCGTCTGTTGTACCGTTATGCCTTCTGTTGTAACGATATGCCGTCTGTTGTACCGGTATGCCTTCTGTTGTACCTGTATGCCTTCTCTAGTAACGGTATGCCTTATGTTGTAATGATATGCCGTCTGTTGTATCGGTATGCCTTCTGTTGTAACTATATGCCGTCTGTTGTACCGATATGACTTCTGTTGTAACGATATGCCGTCTGTTTTACCGGTATGCTTCTGTTGTACCGGTATGCCTTCTGTTGTACCGGTACGCCTTCTCGTTAGAAACATTTTTTGCCCCGATGAACATTTGTAGATTAGTGTCCGAGATTTGTTCAAAAACTGTCCGTTGGTATGAGAGTCTTCTCGGTTCTTACACCTTGTATACTAAAGGGTTTGTAGTGACGTTTCGACAGTTAGTATGGATCTTGTAACTATCAAAGCTCTGTCTCCTGCTCCTTTTCCACAACTCACATTTCCCGTAAACCTTCAGACTTGCTACATATCCGTCATAATGCTGCAGCCATCTGAACTTTGTTCAGTCACTATACAGATAAAGACTACACGATTTTCCGAAACGTCGAAACAAGCACATTAACGTACACGGTCTAAGCACGCAGAAATATTTCAGAAACATCCGTCGTCACAGCCCGAAAACTTTGATCACATTTTTGCTACTTTTTTTTTCGATTTTAAGCAACACCGCCGCCACGTGCACACAACATTGGGCAATAGTGCATGAAAACGTGTTAGGCAGTTTGCAAGTTGTTATGTGTGAGCAGAAGAAGTGAGGTACTGAAGTTAATAAGAACAATTTTGCAATTTCTCTTTGCTAACGGGCCACGCGCACGCACACACCAGACGTGAAACGGACACAGGGCAACACACAGACCGGAACGGCACTTGCTGCTAAGATTACTGATATGTGGGTGTTGAATTCACATTGTCTGGTGTTTTGTGTAATTGCTTATATATTTCAGGCAATTTCTGGGAACTTGGAGTAGTTTCAGGAATTGCAGCTCGCTCCATGGACATCCCGTTTGCCTTCAATTTCCACACAACTCTGCCTCCCCACCACCCCCTACCCCCCCGCCATCTGGGAAGTTTCGCAGGTGCTTACTCGCAGTTGTTATGTTACTGTCCACCCAACCACTCAGGATCTGACAGGCAGTAATTTGTTACTGTGGCCTACTGACACGGCCTGGAGAAGAACTCATTAGAATGCTAGCACTCAGAAGTTCATCGAGCCTCTTACCGCCTCCGCCTCCAATTATGAAATAGAGACCTCAAAGTATGATACTTCTAAGGCAATTCATGCTACTGATATCGGCTGTTGACTGTCCTGCACTGCATTTAGTAAGGATGATGATGCTGATGCTAATGATGATAATTCTTTTTTTTTTTTAATGCGCAACAGCCCCCAGTGGAACAGGGCCTCCCCATTATCCAGGCTTCACGATCACACTCAGACACACAACAGTCGGTAGGAGTCCTCTGGACGAGTCATCAGGTCGACGCAGAGACCTCTACCTAACAACACACATCAATCACAAGTGACAGACATCCATGCCCACGGCGGAATTCGAATCCACAATCCCAGAAATTTAGCGACTTCAGAACCACGTCTTAGACCGCGCGGCTACTGGGATCGGCTGACAATAAATGTAATTTGAGGTGTTTTTAGGTTTGTTACGTTTTCTGGGACCGCTCCCGTTGGCCGCGCGGTCTAAGGCGTGGGAATGTGGCCGATCGCTTGCTGTGAATGCGGATTCAAATCCCGCCGGGAGCATGGATATCAGTCTCTTGAGAGTGTCGTGTGTTGTGGAGGTAGCGGTTCCTGCGACGGGCCGATCAATCGCCCACCGGAGTCCTACAGATTGTGTTGTGTCTAACCGAGCGTAATCAAGAGCCCTCAACAATGAGAAGACCTAGGCCCACTTGGGCTGTCGAGCCATGGGGGAAAAGATATTTGTTTTCCAGGGGAACAAAACGAAAGTGTCATCTTCGTTGCAATATACCTATATACCGCGATTACGTGTTCATGGGGGCAGGCGTATTCTGTCAAAGCAGTCTCATTACAGGCCTGGACAGGCCCAGAGGGTTCCAGGAAGTTAAGGTTCCCAGACTACGTGACAACGGCACAGGATGGAGGTAGGTTGTCAGCTTTACGCACCGGCCGCCTTTATCCCCAGGAAATACTCCTGGTACTCATTTCTGTCAGAGGCTGAGTCAAACCCAGGGCCGTAGTGCGATCGGAAGGATTTTATGTTAATGAAAAATCCACTGACGCCAACCGGGATTGAACCAATGACCTTCCGATTTGTAGCACAGCACCTTAACCACTGTGCCACTGCGGTCTCCCAAAGAGATAGTACTCTCATATAAATCATTCAATGTTGCAAACCATAAAAATACAATTTATAACGCGTTCTTCTCAGTATTATTTTAACAAAATGAACTCAGAATACATCAGAAAAGTCCCTTAAATATTACGTAATTCCCTTTTAATAAATCAGAAGTGGCGAAGGTAAGCGTCATGTCAGACCACAGCTGCACGCGTCCTTATAAACAGTTCCAAATAAAGACATTTCCACGTAGTGTCTGTCACACACCTGGCCAGTAACTTCTCAGCACCTGTGACACAGACTTTTATAATCCTCACTCGAATGATTTCATATATGGAACATATTACTTTAAGCTACGCCTAAGGAAAGTTCTTCAATGGATTCGACGTACAGTCTTATAAGATCTGTTCTCTTCTAAGATGTTACTCAGCATTGTAAAAAAAAATTACAAGAAACTGTACGCAGTACTCTCTTACTTGGGTGTTTTTTACCTTCTGTACATGTTGCATTCTAATTTTGTCTCGTGTGTTTTGTTGCTAGTTGTAAATTGTCTTGTGTGTAATTGTTGTTGGTTGACCGTGTGTATTGTTGTAGTTGTCTTGTGTGTGCTGTTGTCTTATGTGTATTTGTTGTACTATGTGTGTATTGCTGTTTTTACTTTAGATGCCGGACTGCTGGCTAGAAGTCAGCACTCGGAAGGTCCTGCGACCGGCCACCTCGACACATGTTTTTCTTGGTTTCCCTGTGTCTATAAGCAAATGCTGCCAGACGGTTCCCAACATTCCAAGTTGCCACTACATGCTTCTCATGTAACCCTCCCGACTTAAATTTAGTAGTAACCAATTTAATGTTTTGTTTACATGTAAAATAACCACTGCCACCGGGTAACAACCCAATTGCAGTAATAATAGTAATAATAATAATAATAATAATTATTATTATTATTATATTGGTAGATTTTACCGCCGTCAAGAAGCCCAAGAAGATGGGGCCGATAATTTGTCACGAAACTAGCATTCAACGCTGTGTAACGTTACGGCAGAGCACAGATCTCACCGACACCGCGGCGGAATCTTGACCTCATATATAGGCCTGATTTGGACTATAATACAAAAAACGTATACAGAATTTTGGGAGAAAATAGCGTTGAAAAGGGGCAGGAAAATAAACTGAGATAAAATTGTGATGAAGCTATGGAAGGTAGATAGATGAGATGGAAAATGCATCTCATTCATAACTACAGTCAATGGCGGAATGTGGTACCAGCAGTGCTGTGAATTGCAGTTATACTATTAGAGAGTTTCTCTGCAAGATCTGTGAGTCTTAAACGATTTTAATGCGAAATTTATCACACAAAAGTGCATTCAGAATATCGACCGAGAACGAAAGGGAAGTGTCCGGTGTCGAGATTTCAAGCAGTGCTCGACCAAACGAGAATTATAATTGTCACTCTTAAGTAGGATGAATAGAAGTAATGATTTAATACAGCGAATCACATGCGGAAGGAAGAATCGTGTACTGATACCCGAGGATTGACAGATACTCGGAATGTTGTTACAATACGGTCTGTTAAATAAAGAAACAGTAAATTAAAATGTAAGAATAAGGGTCAACATGTCTATAAATAAAATTTTTACTTCATTATATATGCTTTCCAAATATATTGATTTACATAAAAGTAATTATAAAGTTTCACGTGCTTATTAACTCTTTAAAGTGTAAGTGCAAGATTTAGTTGCTGGTTTACAATAGACAGACAGACATACAGGCAGACACACTGCTGCACTGTTAAACAGAGGTGAATAATTGGCTTTTGTTTCAAGAGTCCCTTGAAAACGAAATACAATGTGTGAGCAAATACAGAGATTGTAATGTTAATACAGGTGATAAATGTAGCTGTGTGTGTGTGTGTGTGTGTGTGTATGTATGTATGTATGTATCTATGTATGTATGTATGTATGTATGTATGTATCTATGTATGTATGTATCTATGTATGTATGTATTTATGTGTGTATGTATGTATGTAAATGTAGCTGTGTGCGTGTGTATGTATGTATGTGTGTATGCATGTGTGTGTGTGTGTGTATGTATGTATGCGTGTATGTATACATACTTTACAACTGTGCTACAATATTGCAGAAGGCGATAAATCTAAATAATAAATGGCGATAACCCACAACCTTTACTGCATCAATCTCTCGCCCCTTCGAGGGTTTGAAACACTCATGAGGTTATTTTTAGTTGTTTTTATATTATTAAATCAACTGCCTCCCCCATTCCACATAAACTCATCATCCCCTTTCAGTATTCACCCCTCTACAGATATTACAAAAACTAACATGCAATTGCGCGAAGCAAATTCGATTTCGACGAATCATCCCCCAACCCCTTCAACCGCCGGTGTTGTTGAGGCACCCCCACCCCCTTGAACTCCATTCTGATAGCAACTGAACTTCCAACAGCCTGCAATGCACTGTCGCCAAACATTTCCCTGTCTCCCATACAGCCGGTACACACGTTTTCGAAACGAAAATTTCGCAAAATCGCTTACATGTTACTGGCGTTCTTTCTGTTGTTTTGACGTGAGCTCTCTCTCCATTTTACATTAAAATACTGACATACGCAATTAGCGATTATTAGATTTGAAACTAGAGAAACTAGGAAGAAAGAAGGAATGAACAGCGAAAGTTGCAAAGCTCTGTAAAACAAAAAAGTATCATGAGGTACCCATACCCACACAGTTGTTAAAAAATTATCCGCTTTTTATACAATTCGGTGGGACGTGATAGCTCAGTCGGTATAGCGACTAATTACGGTCTCCACAGTCGGGGTGAACGAATCCCGGTAGGGGTGAGATTTTCCACACCTGTCCAGACAGTCTATTGGGCCCACCTACCTTATCTATACAATGGGTACCGGGTAATTCCCGAAGACAAAACGGCCAGGGCGTGGCGCTGATCACCCTCCCTATCTAGTGCCGAGGTTAAGGAAAGAGTATAGCTATACCTGAACTCTACCTCTGAGCCTTCATGGCCTGTTCCGAGGGTGAAATTTGGTTTATAGAATTCGAATGCCCATTATTGTGTACACAAGTGTCCGCCCCTAATTCTCATACCGAGCAACAATACATTTCCATTCGAAATCACTATCTGGTCTCATAGAATTGTTAGACTATTTGTACCTTAAGTATTTTATTTAACTATAATGGACAATGTTTCCAGACATAAGAACACCGGACCAACTCCATAAAGTGTATCAGTTCACTTGCCATATACAATCGTCGGGAACATATAAAGTGGTACTTATCTTTGGACCATCTCCAATACCCTTTTTAAAATAACCTAGAACACACTACATGTCCGGGACAGGATTGATTCCCATTCTCAGGTAAAAGGGTAAGTAACTCATACACCTACCGATTTGGGTCCGATAGGCAAAACTATTCTGAAATTCTAGGCCCAGAAGCTTAGAATGTCTTCGCCTATGGTGACCAATTTCCTATGTGTATCCATAACTCTTTCTCCTAAGAATGGGCACCGATCCTGTCGCGGAAAATCAGCAGTTTCAACGTTAAGTGAAACACG